>JAABUK010004532.1_pt1 | contig 22455 bp, 22 predicted proteins | sample 5559141 | NCBI WGS metagenome assembly JAABUK01 (sample SAMN10711869, study PRJNA513367) | rock metagenome | isolation source: Antarctica rocks | place: Antarctica: Victoria Land, Pudding Butte nord | collected 2016-01-03
TCCGTTGCGCCGTCTACAACGGCGCGCTCGGTTCCGGCTTCGGCCACCTCTTCGGGCCAGCTCCCTCCCAGCCGCACCCGTCACTGGTAGAGGCGGCGTAACCGCCCCCAATCTCTGGACAGTCCCGAGCCGCCGCCGCGTCCGGTGCAGCTGGTTTACAATGCGCAGTCGCGGCTGCCGCTGAAGCTGCGGGCGTTCGTGGACTTCGTCGGGCCGCGCCTACGGCAGCGGCTGCGGGACGCCGCCCTATAGCCGCGCCGCCGCCATGAACAGGTCCTGGAACGACGTGCCGGCGCGGTAGAACACCGGCGGCTGGCCGAATGGCGCGGGGACGGTGACGGCTGCGCCACCTGGATGCGGCGTGCTGGACCACAGGTGGACCCAATTTGCGCCCGCCGGCAGGTAGGTCCGCCATTCCTCGGCCCCGGCCTGGTGCACGGGGGCCACCAGCAGGTCAGGGCCATACAGGTAAGCGTCCTGGATGGCGTGGGTGGCCGGGTCCGCCTCGAAGTGCAGGAACAGCGGACGCTGGACCGGCAGGCCGCGCGCAGCAGCCTCGGCGATCAGGGTGCGCAAGTAGGGCGCGAGGTGGACGTGGATGCGCGTCATCCGCGCGAAGTGCGCGAGCACCGCCGGGTCGCCGTCGAGCTGCAGGTTGTCGCCGGGCTTGTTGCCCTCGTGGCTGCGCATGACTGGCGTGAAGGCCGCCATCTCGGCCCAGCGCATCAGCAGCTCCGGCGTGCGGGTGAGGCCGAACAGGCTGGTGTAGCCGCCGATATCGGAGTGGTGGTAGGCGTTGCCCAGCAGCCCCGCCGACAGCGCGCCGCAGATGGCGGTCTGCAGCCCGTCATGGCGCGAGAAGTCCACGCACTGGTCCCCCGCCCACAGCAGCGGGCAATGCCGCTGCACGCCAGTGAACCCCGCCCGCATGAAGAACAGCGCCTCCCCGGTCAGCCCGGCGCGGGCCACGGCGTCCACGTTGACCTCCGCCCACAGCACCGGCCAGGCGTTGTGCAGCAGCGTGGCGTCGGCGCCGCTGGCCAGGTGGGCATCCACCGGCAGGTATTCGCCGAAGTCCGCCATCCATCCCGCCAGGCCCAAGCCGATCATCTCCTGCCCGATCACCCGGTCAGCAAACCAGCGGCACGCCTCCGGCCGGGTCAGGTCGAGGATACCGCAGTCGAACTCGCCGAAATCCACGAGATACGTGCCGCCTGCCGCGTCCCGCGCCAGGTGCCCGGCGGCCTCCGCCTCCGGGAACAGGATGCCGTCGTTGCACAGGTACGGGTTCACGTAGCCCAGGAAGCGTATGCCGCGCCCGCGCAACGCGGCGATGCGCGCCGGCAGGTCGGGGTAGCGGCCGGCATCCCACCGCCAATCCCAGAACAGCCGGCGCCCGAAGCTGGTTTGCCGCACGCCGCACCAGTCCTCGCACCACAGCCCGGCGATGCGGGCGCCCGCGGCCTCCACCGCCTCCAGCCGGTCGAAGCTGCGCTCGCCGTCTTTCAACCCCAGGATCGCGCCGCCCAGCACCCAGTCCGGCAGCGGCGGCTGGCGGCCGAAGCGAAGGGACAGCGCCTCCACCAGCTCAAGCAGGCTGGGCGCCGCCGTCAGCTCCAGCCGGTCCGGGATGGCCCAGGCCTCCAGCAGGTGATGGTCGCCCGCGGTGAAGTCGAACTCGCAATAAGCGGTGGTCTCCAGGTGGACGGCGACCCGGCGGGAGGTCAGGAACGTCGGCTGCGGGTAGTTGGTGGTGTAGTAGTCGCCGCCGGCCCGCCCCTTGGCGTCGGCCTGCTGGGTGATGGCGGTCGTCTTGTCGCGCCCGACGCCGGGTTCGCTGGTCCAGAGCGGAAAGCGGCGCCCGCGCAAGTCCAGGTAGGACATCTGCTCGCCGCAGCCCCAGACATGCTCGTCCTCCGCGGCGGGCAGGCGGAGCCATAGCCGGTTGTCGCCGGGGTCGGCGGCGTCGAAGGCGATGGCGGCGCGGGGGCCGTCCAGGGTGACATGCAGGGTCAGGCGAAGCGGGGTGTCCGGCGCTTGCCGCAGCTCGATCCGCCGGTTCCGCACCGTCGCGTGCGCCAGCACCACCCGGGACAGCACGACATCTTGGATGTCGAAGTTGCCGCGGTGCATCCGGAAGTCGCCCTCGCCCCGGCCGATCCAGATGCAAGGCGACGCCGCCGTGTGGGACAGCAGGCAGTCCCCGCCGTGCCACACCCCGAAGCCATCCGCCGACGTGCGAAGCTCCATCGCGCTAACTAAACCCCCGGAGGTCCGTTCAGCTCTTGCTCGTCAGCCGCAGCCCGATCACGCCGCCCACGATGAGCATGGCGCAGGCAATGCGCCAGAAGCCGGCCGGCTCACCCAGCAAGGCGATCCCGACCGCGAACGTGCCGACCGTCCCGATGCCCGTCCAGACGGCATAGGCCGTGCCGAGCTGCAAGCCCCGCATCGCGAACGTCAGCAGGAAGAAGCTTACCAGCGATGCCGCGATGGTCACGGCGCCCCAGCCCCAGTTGGCGAAGCCGTCCGACCGCTTGGCGGAATAGGACCACACCATCTCTAGCAGGCCGGCGATCACCAGCATGACCCACGCCATCGCATTTCCTTTCGTTGCCTGGTTGTGCAGCCAGCCGGGGATGATCGAACCGATGGACATGTTGGGCAACGGTCAGTCCAGCCGGGCCGCCGCAATGGTCCGCAATGTGGCGGCCAAGCTGCACTGTTCAGAACCCACATGACGGCAAGGGCGCCCCCATCAGGACTGCGGGGGTTCAGTTCAGGGTCAGCCCGGCATCCACCAGGAAGTCCGCCCCGGTGCATCCGGCCGACTCGTCCGAGGCCAGGAACAGCGCCATCCGCGCGACGTGGCTGGCGTCCAGCTGGAACTTCAGCGCCTGGTCGTCCAGGATGCGCCGGTCCACCTCCGGCGTGCGCCACAGCGCCTGCTGGCGTTCGGTCAGGATGGCGCCGGGGACGATGCAGTTGACGCGGATGCCGTCGCCGCCCAACTCGCGCGCCAAGGTGCGGGTCATGCCGTGGATCGCCGCCTTGGCGGTGGTGTAGCCGACCATGCCGGGCCGCCCGCGCATTGGGGACACCGACCCCATCAGGATCACCGAGCCGCCGCCGCGCTGCACCATCCCAGGCACGACGGCCTGGGTGGCGAAAAGCTGGTGGTTCAGGTTCAGCGCCAGGCGCTCGTTCCAATAGTCCGGCTCGACGGACAGGAACGCATGGCGGTCGTCATTGCCGGCGTTGTTGATCAGGACCTCGAGGGGCGCAGCCTCCGCCGCGGCGGCGACGGCGGCCCGCAGGGCGGGGATGTCCCGCAGGTCGCAGAGATGGCATCGGGCGCCGGTCTCGTCCGCCAGCGCCTGCCCAGCCACCGCATCAATGTCGAGCAGTTGCACGGTGGCGCCCTGGGCCGCGAAGGCGCGCACCATCTCGGCGCCGATGCCGGAAGCGCCGCCCGTCACCAGGACACCGCGGCCTGCAAGGGAGGCATATCGCGCAGTGCCATACGTCGCGGACGCATTCATGGCTGCGCCATCAACCCAGGCCCATGCGGCCATTGCCCGACCTGGGCAGGCGGAGCGTGCCTGATGGGATGACGCCCGCGGCTGCCTGCTGCCTCCATAAGGTCTGGAGCGCCGGTGCGCCCAGCAGATGCTCCGGCCGGATCGGCAGCTTCCGCACCCGGGCGCCCGTCGCATGATAGACGGCGTTCGCCACGGCTGCATTCAGGCCGACGTTGCCCAGCTCGCCCAGGCCCCTGATCCCCAGCTTGTTCAACTCGCTGTCACCCTCGGAAACCATGATCGTCGTGACCTCGCCGATGTCGGCGTTGACCGGGATGAGATACTCCGCCAGTCGTCGTTGTAGTAGCGCGCATGGTGCTGGTCCAACCCCGTCGCCTCGTGCAGCGCGGCGCTGATGCCCCAGATTTGCCCGCCCATCAGCTGGCTCTCTTGGCAGCCTTCGGGTTGACGATGGTGCCGGCGGCACAGGCGCCGACGATGCGTGGCGCCCGGACTTCCCGCATGCGGGCGCTGACCCGGGGCCTCGGCGAATTGCGCGCCGAAGGCGAACCGCGTCCGGTCGAGCAGGGTCGTGCGGTTATCAATCGGCAGGGTGTGGCGCTGACCGTTCACCGTGATCTCGGCCTGCGCCGCGCGGCGGGGGGCGGCGGCGGCTACGCTGCGGCGCCGAGCGGCGCCAGGGCGGCGACGGTCGCGGTACCGGTCAGCAGGCTGCGCCGGTTCACGGTCATGTCGGATGATGGGGGCATGTCGGGCACTCCAGGTCTGGCGCACGAAGGGCGCGGGGATGCACGGGTTTCAACGGGTTCAGCCTTACGAAAACCGGAAACCCTTAAAGACGGCTGGTTTGTTTCGGCGTCTGAAATGGCCGGGTGTGCCTGCGGACCGCCCTGGCCAGCCACTGGCATGCCAGGTCTGCCTGCGGACCTGCTGCCCAGCTTGTTTTCCAAACCCGATAATTCGCATGGCGTTTACTGCTGAGAGCGCCTCGGTCAATCCGTTGCTGGACGGAGTTCTACCCGTCAATTTCATTGACAGAGTTGGGGGGGCAGCCGCTATCGTCAACCCGCTGGGGCCATTGCTATTCGAGGCCGGCCAAGCTGGGACGTCTTGCCACGAATGGCCATCGCCCGTCGGACCACAGGTTCGGAAGGAGCGGTTACGATGATCAGGAACCCATTGCTGTGGGGAACAGACCAGCTTAGGCCGGGAGCAGCGCCGAAGCCGTCGGTCCTGCCGCGAGAACGGGTTATGCCGTTATCCGGCCTCAGCGTGGGCCGGATCGGCATGTCGGACCTCAAGGATGTCCTGGCAAAAGGCTGGGACGACTTCGGCGCGTGCCGCAGCGATGTCCTGTTTATCTGCGCCATTTATCCCATTGTCGGGCTTATGCTGGCATGGGTGGCGGCGGGCGATGACCTGCTTCCCCTGCTGTTCCCGCTTGCGTCCGGCTTCGCGCTGATCGGACCCTTCGTGGGCGTGGGGCTTTACGAAATCAGCCGGCAGCGCGAGCAGCGGGGTCCCGCCAACTGGGCCACCCCGTTCGGCGTGTTCGCCTCGCCGTCATTCGGCTCCATCCTGGCGCTTGGGCTGATGCTGGCCGGGATTTACCTTCTGTGGCTGCTGGCGGCGTCGGTGATCTACGCGGTCACGCTCGGGCCGGAGATGCCGGGATCGGCCGGTGCCTTCGTGCACGACGTGTTCCTGACGGCCCGGGGCTGGGCGATGATCGTCATCGGCGTCATCGTCGGCGCCGCCTTCGCGGTGCTGGTCCTGGCGGTCAGCGCCGTGTCGTTCCCCCTGCTCCTCGACCATCAGGTTGGGGTCGAGACGGCGATCAGGACATCGTTCCGCGCCGTGGCCTTGAACCCCAAGCCGATGCTGGTCTGGGGGCTGATCGTCACTGCGGGGCTGGTGCTTGGGTCACTGCCTTGCTTCGTCGGGCTTGTGATCGTGCTGCCCGTGCTCGGGCACGCCACCTGGCACCTGTACCGGAGGTTGGTGTCGGCCTGACCGGTGCCTGCTTGCCCTAAGACGGGCTGCCGGGTCCGGTCCCGGCCGCGCTGGCGTCGTCAGGTATTCCGCGCGTGCCTGTGACGCCCTGGCAGCCCGTCAATAAGAAGCGGCATGCGCCGCCACCGTGTCAGGCAGCACTGCCGTTGGCGGCCCATATTGGCCGACGGGAGCCACGGCGCGCGGATCGAACCGTGGCACCTGCGCCGCATAGGGCGACAGTCCGTATCCAGAGTCGCCCGCAAGGTTTATCCGTATATCGCCGGGATACTGGTAGTTCGCGCCGGACGCCATATCCACCGCGGCGCCAACCAGGCCGCCGACGAAGAAATTGCCAAATGTCATGAAGCTGAACGACGGCGAGTGCGTTACGGCCGCCGTTTGGAACCCGGCCTTACCGCATGTCACCGTCAAGTCGTTCTTACTTTTCTCCACATGCAGGCTGCCCGGCGTCTGCGGGACGACGCCTAGGCGCGCGCCAGCGCGGTCCACTGCACACGCCGCGCCCGGCGGCGACGTCGAGACCGCCACGTCCTGGCTGGTCCCGTTTACGACGGTCGCGCAAGCCGGCAGCAGCATGACCGGAAGCAGCAGCGCAGTCCTGAGCAGGGAGTATCGGCGTATGTTCATGCCCCGTAACTACCCGATCCACAGGCCCAGGCACGTCAGGACAAGTAGGATTCTGAAATGCCGCCGTAATGTCCCGGCGCGGCATGGCATCTCGCCTGCCCCTGTGCCACATAGCTCGGGCCAATCCGCTGGCCGGCATGACCGTCGAAATTCCGCCCCCAGCGGCCTCAGCCCGCCTTGCTTCCGCCACACGCCTGTCCGCCATTAACCGCTGCCCCCCAAGAGGAACATCTCATGCGTTGGCTGGCCCTCCTGCTAGGCGTTCTCGCTTCCAATGTCGCGTTGGCGGAGCGGGTGACGATCTATGACGGCAGCAACCGCGTCACCGGCTACGACGACTATGATGGCGGACGCATCACCCATTACGACGCCGGCAACCGCCAGACTGGCCACAGCGAACGTCACGGCAACCGGATGGACCACTACGACGACGGCAACCGCAGCCTGGGCCACGATGAGCGCAGCGGCGGCCGGGTGGACAGCTACGACAGCGGCAACCGGAGCCTCGGGCACAGCGACCGCAACGGCAGCCGTTTGGAATACTACGACAGCGGCAACCGCAGCCTGGGCCATGATGAGCGTAGCGGCAGCCGGGTGGACAGCTATGACGCAGACAACCGCCGTACCGGCACCCGCAGCCGGTGACGAACCCGGGGCGACCCGTAAGCCCGGCGCTTGACCTCAGCAGGACCGGCGCGCCACACCCCGCCGCATGATCCCCCGCGTCGCCGTGTATTACGCCCCTGCCCTATCCGACCCGCTCTGGCCCGCCGCCTGCGCCTGGCTGGGCCGCGATCCCGAGACTGCGGCCACCCTGCCGCAGCCCGATGTGCCCGGCATCCACGCGGTCACGGCAGATGCCCGGCTGTATGGCTTCCATTGCACGCTGAAGCCGCCGATGCGCCTGCTGACGCACTACAACGCCTTCCTGGAGGACGCCGACGCGCTGGCTGCGGAGATGCCCGCCTTCGACCTGCCACCGCTGCACGTCGCCGACCTGTCCGGCTTCCTGGCAGTGCGCGAGGCCTCGCCCTGTCCGCCGGTCCGTGCCCTGGCCGACGCCTGCGTCGCCAGGCTGGACCGCCACCGCGCCCCTCCCACGGAGGCGGAGCTGGCCCGGCGCCGCGCCGCCGCCCTGTCGCCGGCGCGGGAAGCCTACTTGCAGCGCTGGGGCTATCCCCTCGTGTTCGACGAGTGGCGCTTCCACATGACCCTCACCCAGCGCCTGACAGGGGACGAGCGCGCCGTGTTCATGCCGGCTGCCGAGGCCCATCTGGCCCCTGCCCTGCCGCATCCGCGCCGGGTCGCAGACATCTGCGTCTTCACCCAGCCCGGCGAAGGTCAGCCCTTCATGCTGGCGGAGCGTCTCCCGCTGCGCGGCTGATCGCCGCCAGCATCCGGCGCACCCCCTGTTCTACCGTGCCGTCGTTCACGACCGCCTGCCGGTCCACCGGCAACGGCAGTTCGATGGCGCGGGACAGGCGCCGGGCCACGTCCACGGCGTCCTCCCGCCCGCGGGCGGCCAGGCGCCGGGCCAGCACGTCGGCAGGGGCGGAAACCTCGATCACCGACACCGGGTAGCGCTCCACCGCCTCCTGCACCACGGCGCGGGATACGTTGGCGACCACGACGCGGCCCTCCGCCAGGTCCAGCCCGATGTCGGCGGGAATGCCGTAGTGCAGGCCATGCGCCCGCCAGGTCAGGGCGAACTCGCCGCCCTTGCGGCGCAGCTCGAATTCCTGCTCGCCGGCGCTGTCATGCGCCTCCTCGCCGATCTGGCCGGGCCGGGTGATGGTCCGGCGGACGAACCGATAGTGCGGGTTGTCGCCCAGCCGCTGCCGCGCGCCGTTCAGCAGCGTGTCCTTGCCGGCGCCCGAGGGGCCGACGACCAGTATCAGCATGGTGGAATCAGCATGGGCCGGCCCTGTTTTGCACGGCGGGACCTTGGCGCTAGGGTCATCCCAGCGCAACCCGCCGCAGCACTGGACCCATCTCCGAATGTTCACCACCCGCCCCGAGATCGCCGGCACCTTCGGCGTGGTCGCCACCACGCATTGGCTCGCCTCCGCAGCGGGGATGGCGGTGCTGGAACGCGGCGGCAACGCCTTCGACGCTGCCGCTGCCGCCGGGTTCGTGCTGCAGGTGGCCGAGCCGCACCTGAACGGCCCCGGCGGCGACGCGCCCATTATCGTCCACAGCGCCCGCACCGGAACCCAGCACGTCATTTGCGGCCAGGGCACCTCGCCAGCCGCCGCCACCCTGCCCGCCTTCGCCGCGCTCGGCATGGACCTGATCCCGGCGACCGGCCTGCTTCCCGCCGTGGTCCCCGGCGCCTTCGACGCCTGGTGCACCATGCTGCGGGACTGGGGCACCTGGGAGCTGGCTGACGTGCTGGCCTTCGCGATCGGCTACGCCCGCGGGGGCGTGCCGCTGGTGCCCCGCATCCCCGCCACCATCGAGGGCGTGCGGCCGCTGTTCCAGGCGGAGTGGCCCAGCAGCGCCGCCGTGTTCCTACCCGGCGGCAACGTCCCCGGCGTGGACGAGCTGTTCGCCCGTCCCGCCCTGGCCGACTTCTGGGAGCGCCTGCTGCTGGAGGCCGCCGGTCCCACCCGCGAGGCGCGGATCGAGGCGGCGCGGAACGTCTGGTACAAGGGCTTCGTCGCCGAGGCCGCCGGACGTTTCTTCGCGGAGAACGAGGTCCTGGACTCCTCCGGCCGGCGCCATCGCGGGCTGCTGACCGCCCAGGACTTCCACGAGTGGCACGCCACGGTCGAGGACCCGGTGTCCTACGACTACCACGGCCATACCGTGCTGAAGTGCGGGCCTTGGACCCAAGGCCCGGTGTTCCTGCAGCAGCTCGCCCTGCTGCGCCACCAGGATGTGGGGGCGATGGACCCGCTCGGCCCCGACTTCGTGCACACGGTCGTCGAGTGCGCCAAGCTCGCCTACGCCGACCGGGAGGCCTATTACGGCGACCCCAACTTCGTGGAGGTCCCGCTCAACCACCTGCTGTCGGACAACTACAACCTCGCCCGCAGCACCGAGATCAGCCCGCGGGCGTCACTGGAGCTGAACCCGGGGGTTATCCCTGGCTACCGCCCTGTGGTGGACCATGACGCGCACCTGCGGGCTGGCATGCTGACCCAGGCGCCCGGCGCCGGAGAGCCGACCGTGGCCCGGCTGGGCGTCATCGGCGCCGACACTGTCCACGTGGATGTCATTGACCGCTGGGGCAACATGGTCAGCGCGACTCCCTCCGGCGGCTGGCTGCAATCCTCCCCGGTGATCCCCGAGCTGGGCTTCCCCCTCGGCACCCGCGGCCAGATGTTCTGGCTGCGTGAGGGATGGCCGAACAGCCTGGCGCCACGCAAGCGCCCGCGCACGACCTTGTCCCCCAGCTTCGCCCTGCGGGACAACAAGCCCTGGATGGCGTTCGGCACCCCAGGCGGCGAGCAGCAGGACCAGTGGTCCCTCACGTTCTTCATCCGCATGGTGCACGGCAACCTGGGCATCCAGCAGGCGATAGACATGCCCAGCTTCCACACGGAGCACTGGCCCAGCAGCTTCTGGCCGCGCATCGCCCGACCGGGCAAGCTGGTGCTGGAGGGCCGCTATCCCGCTGCCGTCCTGGAGGATTTGCGGGGGCGCGGCCACCTGGCCGAGCATGGGGAGGACTGGTCGGAGGGGCGCTTGTCCGGGGCGCGGCTGGAGGGCGGGATCATGTATGCCGGGGCGAACCCGCGGGGGATGCAGGGGTATGCCGTTGGGCGGTGATGCCGGCCTGAGGCGGCAATCAACCGCCCTATCCCTACCCGGCGGCCCATTATCGCGCGAGCCGCTTGCGATGCAGCAGTTGGGAGCAAGGACTTCGCTTGCGGCTCCTGGACTGCCCAGGGGGCCGCATTCCTCGCAAGGCCGGCATGGGCAAGGCCGGCACGGGATGGCGCAGATCAAAAGAACCGTATTTACACTTCGTAATGCAACGCTTCCGGTGCGTTTCCGTTGAGATGGGATCGCTGCATCGCAAGGAGGCCGTCTTATGACCGATCCCCGCACCAAACACCGCCGCTGGGTCCGCCTGCTGGTGGCCCTGGGCCTGGCCGCTACCCTCGGCGGCTGCATCGTCGTCCCAGTCGGGGGGGGACCCGGCTACTATAGGCCGCATCCACACTATTATTACTGACGCCGCACCGGCCCGGCGCAGTGGCGGCCGTCCCACCGCTGCCGGGTCGGCCGAGCGCGACGGCCGCATCCTAGACGCCGCCACCGAGGCATTTCTGCGCGACGGTTTCGCAGCGGCCAGCGTCGAGGGCATCGCAGCCGCTGCCGGCGTGTCCAAGCGCACATTCTACGCCCGCTTCCCGGACAAGCAGACGGCGTTCCTCGCCGTGGTGCGGCACCTGGTCGGCACCTGGCTCATCGGCTTCGACGCCGCACTAGAGGGCGTGCCGACCCTGGACAACGCCCTGCTGGCAGCCGCGCGCGGCATGCTGGCAGTGGCGTTGACGCCACAGGCCCTGGCGCTGCACCGCCTGGTGGTGGCGGAGGCCGGACGTCCGGAAATCGGTGCGGCGTTGCAGGCTGGCGGTTCGCGGTCGGGAGTGGAACGGCTGTGCCGCATCTTGCACGCCCACCGTCCGGACCAGCCGCCGGCCCGCTTGGCATTCTTGGCGGAGCAGTTCCAGCACCTGGTCCTGGCCGGCCCGCAGGCACGCGCCATTGGCCTCGGGCCACCGATGGATGGCGAGGCTATGGACGCCTGGTGCCGGGACAGCGTTGCATTCTTCCTGCGCGCGCTCGGCTGAGAGGGGCCGCCCGGCCCTAGGCAATGCGCCGGCTTCATACCGCCAGGCATAAGATCAGTAACCGGCGGTGGGGTTCTGATGCCCGGCGCGGCACTCCATCTGCATCTCCGACGACGCGCCCATGATGGACGTTGCCGCCACCACCCGGCAGGCCACCGCATCGGCGACCGCCTTCAGGAGAGAAATGATGAGGACCACCCTTTTAACCGCAGTGGCGCTATTCGGACTGGCGCTGGCCCCTGCAATGGCAGGCGAGGGCAACGGTAATCCCTTCCCCGGCAACTTCGGCACGCTGACGACCACCCGTAGTCTGTCCCAGTTCGCCGATACCGGCTCCCAGGCCTACCCAGATGTCACGGGACGACCGGGTTCGGACCTTCCCAGCCTGATGGCTGAGGTGCTGCCCACCGACGGCAGCAAGGGCGCAGTCCAGACGGCGAACTCCCTGCCGCGTGGGGCCGAGGACGGCACGGTTGTCTACGCCCAGGCGCGCAGCGTCAATGCTTGGATGCTGGCGCATTCGGGCCGCAACGCCCCGGCTTTGGCTGCACGGTAACCCGGCAGCTAACTCCGCCGCACGGCATCCCCGGGCGACTGCCCGGGACTGCCGTGCGGCTGGCCCGGCTCCACTCGACCCGGCTGCGCCCACCGTGCAGCCGGAGTAAGGCTCCAGGGCGGCTTGGTCCTAGCTACCACCAGACTTCACCACTCCCGTTCCCGCCCGCAGTTGCGCAATGGTTGCGCGTGACGTGATTTGCTCAGGGTCCATCCGCAGCTCGATCACCGCCGGCTTGCCGCTGGCGACGGCCCGCTGGAATGCCGGGCCGAACTCGGCTGTTGCCGCCACAGTTTTCCCATGTCCGCCGAATGACTCGATCCACTTGCAGAAGTCCGGGTTGGTCAGACCGGTGCCAGAGACCCGGCCGGGGTAGGTCCGCTCCTGATACATCCGGATCGTGCCATACATGCCGTTGTTGAACACCAGCAGGACCGGTGCAGCGCCGTGCTGGAACGCGGTGGCGATCTCCGTCCCCGTCATCAGCATCCCGCCATCGCCCACAAAGCAGATGACTTGCCGCCCGGGATAAGTCACCGCCGCGCCGACTGCGGCCGGCACGCCGTAGCCCATCGCGCCGTTGGTAGGTCCCAGCATCCGCTGGCCCGGCCCGAAGTTGATGAACCGCACCGGCCAGGTGGCGAAGTTGCCGGCGTCCGAGGTGAACACCGCATCCGGTGCCGCCAGCCGCTCCAGCTCCCTCATGCAGGCCGCGACGTTGAGCGCCCCGGGGTAGTCCGGCACCGCCCGCCCTGCTTCGCGCAGCGCCCGCAGCGACGCCGTCCACTCGCCCCAGCGTCCCGGCCCGCCCGGCAGCGCCGCAGCGGCGAGCGCGAAGGCGTTCAGGTCGGCGGTGATCCCCAGCGCCGGGCGGAACACCCGGCCGATCTCCGCGGGATCGGGATGGACATGGATGATGGCCGGGCCGCCGGCAGCGGGGAATAATTGGTAGCCCTGCGTTGTCGCCTCCCCCAGCCTGGTACCAACCGCCAGAATCAGGTCGGCCTCCCGCGCCCGATGGACCAGCTCCGGGTCGGAGCCGACGCCGAGGTCGCCGACGAAGGTGGGATGAGTGCCGTCATACGTTGCCTGGCGCCGGAACCCGACCGCGACCGGCAGGTTGCGCCCTTGCAGGAAGGCGTGGATCGCGGCCCGCCCGGCGCCGGACCAGCAGGTTCCGCCCAGGATCGCCAGCGGACGCTCCGCCCGGTCCAGCATCGCCGCCATGCGCGCCATCGCCGCCGGGTCTGGCTGCGGACGGGACACTTCGATGGGGCCGAGGTCCGGCACGTCCACCTGGCGCCGCTGCATCTCCTCCGACAGGGCGATCACCACCGGGCCGGGGCGGCCGGTCGTGGCGACGTCCACGGCATGGGCGACCAGCTCCGGGATGCGGCGGGCGTCGTCCACCTGCGTCACCCACTTGGCGAGCGGGCCGAACATGCGGCGATAATCCACTTCCTGGAAGGAATCGCGGTCGGTTTCCTCGAACGGGATCTGGCCCACGAACAGCAGCAGCGGCGTGCTGTCCTGCATCGCGACGTGGACGCCGATGCTGGCGTGGCAAGCGCCGGGGCCGCGCGTCACCATCGCGGCGGCGGGGCGTCCAGTCAGCTTGCCATAGGCCTCGGCCATGTGGACCGCCCCGGCCTCGAACCGGCAGGTCACAAGCTCGATGTCGTCCCGCCGGGCATACAGCCCGTCCAGCACGTCGAGGTAGCTTTCGCCGGGGACGGCGAAGACGTGGCGTATGCCCTGGGCCACGAGGGCGTCGGCCAGGACGCGGCCTCCAGGACGGGTGCCGGGGCGGGAGGTTGTGGCCTGCATGTCCATCGTCCGGGCGCCCTCTGAAGTTTGCGCCCACACTATGCCGCCCGGCCCCGCTGTCCAGACCGGACAGGCCGTGGCACGGTGCGGCGCTGCCGGGAGAGGGATGCGATGCGGGCCATATTCGTCCAGATCAAGTGCGAGATGGGCCGCGCCTATGCCGTGGCGCAACTGGCGGTGGACAGCATCGAGGAGCTGTCGGAGATCTACTCGACCTCCGGGCAGTATGACCTGCTGGGGAAGTTCTACCTGGAGGACGGCCAGGACACCGGGCTGTTCGTGACGGAGCGGGTGCAAACGCTGCCGGGGGTGGCGGACACCTACACGCTGATCACGTTCAACGCCTTCGCCGCGGGGAAGTAGGGCGGCCCTGGTCCATTCTTGGACCTGGGAACGACGGGCGCAGGACCTGCTGAGGCCGCAAACCGGGTCGGCGGCCTAGCCAAGCGCGCCCGGGCAGATGGGCTGCCCTCCCCGCGCCTGCCCACCTGGGCAGTAGGAAAGCTGCGGACCCTGCCGCACATCGGTGGTGAAGGAGCAACCCATGCCAGATACAGCACCCACCGGCCTCCAGGCCCTGTCCGCCTCCCTTGCCGGCCTCGTCGCGGCTGCGGCGCCGGCCATCGTGGCGGTCGCGTCCCATCGCTCGCGCTCCAGCGGCTTCGCCTGGCGGGAGGACCTGGTGGTCACCGCGGACGAAGCACTGGCCGACGAGGGCGAGGTCACCGTCATGCTGCCCGGCGGCGAGCAGCGTCGCGCCACCATCGCCGGGCGCGACCCCTCCACCGACGTCGCGCTGCTGCGGGTCGAGGGCGGCGGGCTGGCGCCGGCCCCGCTGCATGACGCCCCGCAGCTTACCGGGGCGCTGGCCGTTGCCATCGGCGCCAGCGAGGCCGGTCCAATTGCAGCCCTCGGCATCGTCGGCGCGGCCGGCCCGGCGTGGCAGTCCATGCGCGGCGGCCGCATTGATGCGCGCCTCGAACTCGACCTGCGCCTGCCGCGCGGGGCGGAGGGGGGCCTGGCGCTGGATGCTGCCGGGCAGGCGTTCGGCATGGCCGTGCTGGGACCGCGGCGCCGGGTCCTGGTCATCCCCGCCGCCACGGTCGAGCGTGTCGCCGCCACGCTGCAGCGGCACGGCCGGGTGCCGCGGGGCTACCTGGGCCTGCGGCTGCAATCCGTACGGGCGGAGGGCGACGGCACCGCCGGGGCCATGGTGATGGAGGTTGATCCGACAGGACCCGGCGCCGCCGCCGGCCTGCGCCAGGGCGACGTGATCACCGGCTGGGCCGGGCAGCCCGTGGCCGGCGCCCAGGCCCTGCTGCGCGCCATCGGGCCGGATAGCGTCGGTCAGGCGTTCTCCGTTGCGGCGATGCGCGCGGGACAGCGGGTCGAGCTGACGCTCACGGTGGGCGAGCGGCCGGCGTCCTAACGGTGGCCGGTCCCGGCGGTCCAGCGCCGGACGACCTGCTGGTGGTTGCCGTGCGGATCGGCGACCCCGCCCTGGTCGAGCGGGTGGCGGCCCTGCTCGCCGATGTGCCGGGCCTGCGCTTGGCGATAGGCAGCGAGCCTGCGGACCTGCTGCTGTCCGCGGCCTGCGCCGAGCCTCCCGGGGAGAGCGATGCCGGCCTGACGGCACGTGAGGCGGAGGTGCTGGCGCTCCTCGCCGAGGGCGCGTCGAACAAGGTGATCGCGCGCCGCCTCGGCATTTCCGTGCATACCGCGAAGTTCCATGTCGGCCAGTTGCTCGATAAGCTCGATGCGCCGGGCCGCGCCGGCGCCGTCGCCCATGCGGCGCGGCGCGGGGTCATCCAGCTTTGAGGCGGCTATGCCCGGTGCAGCGGACGGCCTGCCCGATCCAGACGAGGTCCCGACGCCACGCCGGGATCTGCCCGACGCTAAATAGAAAGTGTTGCGAAATTCGTGTTCGTCTCCCAGCATGGGGCATCTTTCATCCACAGCAGGTCATCATTTCGGCGTCAAACTTATACCAGGTACCAAAGGTTCTGACCCCTAGCGTTTCTCGTCATTGCGAGCCGCCCTTGCGGCGTGGCAATCCAGTGGCGGCAAAGACTGTGCTGGCGGCCCTAGATTGCCGCGGCGCTGCGCGCCTCGCAATGACGGTTGCAGGCAGTGCGGCGCGGGTCAAGGCTTTCGGCGTTTGATATCGTTGGCAGGGATGGCGGGCACAGCCGGGCGCGTCGGGTAACGGCTGCGGCTGACAATCCCGCGTGACCGGCGGTTGAGGTAGGCCGGCGTCACATCGGCGGGACGGTGATCCCTCCAGGCCGCGCCAAGCCATCCCGCCTGGATTCCGGCCCAGCGCGCACCATGCCGGCAACGCCGCTGTCCATCCCGATCCGCCCGATCCCTGGCAGCTTGAGGGCTGGCCGGCGCAGGTCCAACCCGGCAACCACGCCCAGGAGGTTGACATCCAGGCCCTCTACCCAGCCCAGGGTCACGCCGGCATATCCGCCCAGGGTCAGCCGGACCCCGGTGCGGGACGGAGTCCACCCCAGCCAGCGCCCGTCAGGAGGGTAGTCCTTGCCGATGGCGGTCGGCGGCAGCGCCGCGCCGATCTCGGGCGCCGCGGCCATGACGGCGGCGATGAACGTATTGGAGTTCGGGCCGGGCCAAGCCCGGTAGTCGCCCTGGTTGCGCCAGGCGTAGCCGCGCACGGCGGCTTGCAGGCGGGGGACCAGCGCCTCGGCCGCCGGGCCGTCGGCTGCGAACACCACGTCAGGCACGTGCCCGAACCAGCGCCCATCCGGCTCGAAGCCGTTGACGCGGATCGGCATGCCCCAGGCGGTGTAATCGTAGCGCGTGTAGCTGGCGGCGCCCGCGGGCTTGAGCACGATCCAGCAGTGGGAGGCGACGATGCCGCGCCAGCGCACGGTGCGGGCCGAGAATACCCGCACGACCGCCCCCGCGTCAGGCGTTGCCGGGGGCAGCAGCCCGGTGCTGGAGCGGTCCGCCGTCTGCCACCCGGCGCCGGTGCCGTTCAGGCGGTAGAGTGCGACGGAAACCGCGATGGGCAGGACGTAAAAAAGAATGAATGACCAAAGCAGGATTTTGAGCAAAATCATGATGTGGAATATGGTGCGCCGTAGCCCCAGGCACATAGCGGCAGCCAGTCCTGGTGGCGTAATGCCAATTGGCATTTGCTCTGACCATTCTGCAAGCACACTGTCATCGCGAGGCGCGCAGCGCCGTGGTGATCCAGGGGCGGCGAGGACGGTGCTGCCGGTTCCTGGATTGCCACGCCGCAAGGGCGGCTCGCAATGACGGTGCGGTTACGCAAGGGTCAGGGCAGATGGCTGTTGGCATGAGATCGTAGAACGGGGCGCCTGTCCTAATGCGCTGGGGCGCAATCAGCCACCAGACCGTTCGGGATCGCGTATGGCCGTGACCTCGATCAACCCTGGCCCGCACGGCCTCCACAACCGCAGACAGCCGATCCATAACAGGCCTAGGGTAACGACGTTTCGATCCCGACCGCCTCCCAGGTCGTGTTCGGCCCGTAGGATTGACCGGCGATCTGCCGCTCGACCGTCTTGAGCGCCACCCCGGTCGTAAGGTCCTTCCACGACGTGATGACGGAATGGTAGGTGTTCCCCTCGATGCCCTCGCGTTCATGCGCCAGGCGCAGCGCCAGCCGGCTTTTGCCGTCCACCGTGACGGACTCGACGCCCTCGTTCGTGAAGCTGTCGGTCCACTGCAAGCCGGGGACCGATCGCGTGACGAAGCTGGTCCGCGTGCCGGCCGGCCCGTGGATCGCGGTGCGGATGGCAGGGTAGGCCAGCCCGGCGCCGGGCCAATCCGAACGCCAGACGCCCAGGTAGAAGTCGCCCTCGCCATCGCCATCGCCGCGCCGCATCCGGCACAGCTCCGGCAGGCCGGGAACGGTGCCGAGGTAGTCCACCACGCCGCCGGCCGAGCGCACGACGCGGGTTGGATTGGATGGACAGGCCGGGGGCGCCTCCGCCGCGGCGAGTGCCGGCACAAGCAGCAAGGCGGCACCAAGGATGCAAGACGCGGCGGGAAACATGGTCATACCTTACTCCTTTTTGCCTTATGGGCCTGGTATGCCGGCGAGCCTACCCGTTTTGCAGGCATATCTGCCCACCGCCAGTCAGACCAGCCGCCTTCGGCTCCCATCCTGCCGTCGTTGCAAGAAGCGCAGCGACGCGGCAAACCAGGGGCCGCAAGCACCGTTTCGTTGGCCCGGGGATCACCGCGCCGCAAGCCGATGGCAATGGCGGATGACCAGCGGCCGGGTTTGCGGGCGGCTGGTATCGGCCAACTCGGGGGCCGGCGCCCGGCCGCGGTCAGGCCGCCATCGCATGCCGGCCCGCCAGCACCCGCTCCTGTTCTCGGCGCACCCACTGGCCGATCCGCTCGGGGTTCGTGCCCAGTTCGGCCAGCACCTGCGCCGCAAGGTCCAGGCCCGGCGGCGCGCTCCGGTCGGTGACGGGCAGGACACCGATGGAGCGGAACCGCTCGGCATCCGCCTCGTCGGCGACCATGGCGATGCGGAGCAGGCCGGGGAAGCGCTGCCGCGCCGTGGCCGCCAGGTCGCGCGACACCTCGAACGACGGCGCGGTCAGGGCGCTGATCCGGCGGCCGTCCAGCATCACCGGCTCCCAGATGCGCGGGTCGGCGAAATCGCCGAACGACACGTTGTAGCCGTCCGCCACGGCCTCGCGCAGCCGCGACTCGTCGCGCTCGATGGCGTCGTAGCCGATGCCGAACTCGATCAGCGCATCGGCGAGCGTCCGTCCGACCCGGCCCATGCCGGCAATCAGCACGGGACCGGCGACCTCCTGCGGCTGCAGCTCGGGATCGGCGACGCGCATGGCCCGGCGACGCAGGCGCCCGGCGAGCGCCCGCCCGGCCTCGGCCACCGTCGGCGTCGCGGCGAGCGTCAGGGCGACCGCGGTGATCAGCACCGCACTTGCCCCCTCGCCAACCAGCGTACGCACCGGCGGCAGGCTCAGGATCACGAAGGCGAACTCCGACCCTTGGGCCAGCAGGAAGCCGAGCTGGATCGAGCCGGGCACCGACCAGCGGAACAGCAGGCTGGCCGCGGCGTTGGTGGCCGCCTTCACGGTCAGGATCAGCACCGCGACCGCCAGCACCGCGGGCCAGGACCGCATCAGCACCGGGACATTGATGGACAGGCCGACCGAGATGAAGAAGAACCCGAGCAGCAATCCCCGGAACGGCTTGATCTCCGACTGGATCACTGCGCGGTAGGGCGTTTCGGCGATAATCATCCCGCCCAGGAAGGCGCCCAGCGTGAGGGACAGCCCGGCCGCGCCGGTGGCCCAGCCTGCGGCCAACGCCACCAGCAGCGCCATGGCGGTGAATACCTCCTCGTTCCGGCCGCGGGCCACCAGCGCGAACAGCGGCCGCACCACCCCCCGGGCCAGCAGCACCGCCACACCGAACGCTGCCGCGGCCTTCACCAGCGCCAGCCCAAGCGCCGGCAGCAGCGCCGCCCCGCTGCCCAACGCCCCGGCAACGATCAGCAGGAAGATCGCCGCCACGTCCTGAAACACCAGGATCGCCGTCGCGGTCAGGCCGACCGGGCAGCCCTGCTGGTGACGCTCGGCGATCAGCCCGGCCACGACCGCAGTGGAGGAGAGCGCAAGCGTTGCGCCCACTATGGCGGCCGGAAGCAGCGGCAGGCCGGACAGGAATGCGACTAGCCCGATGCCGGCCGTGCCCGCCAGCACCTGCACCGGCCCGAAGCCGAAAATGTCGCCCGCCTGCGCCCTGACATGGCCCAGCGAGAAGTGCAGCCCGATGTCGAACAACAGGAACACGACGCCCAGCTCGGCCAGGGTCGAAATCGTCCCGGTGTCGAACGCGACGCCCATGCCAGCGGCGCCCAGCCCCAGCCCGAGCACGAGGTAGCCGACGATCGGGTTGAACCCGGCCGCACGCGAACCGACCGCGGCGGCGACGCCGAGGGCGAGCAGCGTGATGACTGGTATCAGCGCTGACAGGATGGAGTGCGCGTCGGCCATGGCACCTTCCTGGCATGTGGGTCGAAATGGCGTGCGCCTTGTCCAGGCCCGCGCCGGTTGGGCCGGCATCAAGGACCGCGCACGCCGTGATGACAACACACGTTACGAGATATGGCTATGCCGTCCAGTTTTCCCTTGGGAATGCGGCGGCTCAGTTGTCGCCGAGCCGTCGCGTGACGGTCACCTCGGACGTCCTTGCCGGCATTGCGGCAGGAGAAGCGTGGCCCGCCGCTTCAGAGCCATGCATAGCTCGGCCGCATGAGCCGAGCGCGCGCAGGCCCGAAGCAGGCGCGCTTGCCTGCTCGGGACGCTCCGGCCCGTCGTGGCTATGCCGCCGCCGACGGCACCACAAATTGGAAGTGCGTGGTCCCCGCGGAGTAGAGCGCGGCGGAGGCGCCGGAAACCGGGGCACCGCCCACATCAACGCCCCGAACGTAAAGGTTCCGGTCCGTCGCCGCTGTCCCGCCCCAGGCGTCGTTCAGGAACGAAACGCTGAGGTCGTGGGACCCAGGCGTCAGCAGCGCGCTCAGGCTTGCCGCCTGCGACTGCCCTGCCCCGTTCGACGCCGTCACGACGCCGTCCGCCGTCACCGTCTTGCCGTCAATCGCGACGGAGTAGTGAGCATCCCCCTGCCATGCATCCTCGGCCAAATGCAGTGTCAAGGCCTGGTTCACCGGGGCAAGCGTACCCGCCGCCGGCACGGCGAAGTTGACAGTCCCGTTCGACAGCAGCGCCGCGGAGGCTCCGCCCACGGCTGTGCCGTCGTAGCTGATCCCGTTCACATACAGGTTGCGGTCAGTCGCGGCCGTGCCGCCCCAGGCGTCGTTCAGGAAGGCGACGCCAACGGTGTGCGCCCCAGCGCCCCAGCTACCTGTCAGGGAGATGGCCTGGACCGCGCCGGCCGCGTGCGACGCCGTGGCGGTGAACGCCCCCTGCTGCACCCCATCCACCGTGACGGCGAACTGCGCGTCGCCCTGCCAGGCATCCTCGGACACCCGCAGCACGAGCGTGTCGGCGCCGCTGGCGGCCGGGCTGCCGAAGGTGAAGCCGGAGGAGCCGCTTTGCAGCAGGTCCATCTTGCTGCCCGCAACGGTCGTGCCGTCCAGCGTCGCCTTGTCAACGTGAAGGTTGCGGTCCGTCGCCGCGGTGCCGCCCCAGGCGTCGTTCAGGAAGTTCACGGACACGCTGTGCGACCCGGTGGCGAAGCTGCCGGCGACGCTGACCGCCTGCGACTGGCCCGCGGCGTGGGAGGCGGTCGCCGTTCGAACGCCGCCGACCTGGCTGCCGTCCACCGTGACGGTGAACTGGGCGTCGCCCTGCCAGGCGTCCTCGGACATCCACAGGACCAGTTGGCCCGGGGCCGCGGGAGCCGGGCTGGCGACCGTCGTGGGCGTGGGCGTGATCGCCGTTGGAGTGGTCGTTGTTGGAGTGGTCGTTGTTGGAGTGGTCGTTGTTGGAGTGGTCGTCGTTGGCGTCGTCGCTATGGGCGCTGTGGACGTGGTCGTCACGGGCGTCGTCGTAGGTGTGGTTGTCGCAGTCACCGTGGGCATGGTCGTCGTCTGGCTCGACTGCGTGCTGGACGGCGGAACCACGATCAGGAACGGGTGGTCGGTCAGGTCCAGCGACACGCTCGACACGTTGTGCAGCGTCTGCACCGGCGCCGTGCCCGTGGTCGGATCATAGACGAGGACCGTGCCGTAGCTCTTGTCCAAGGCAACGCTGGTCGGGAAGTGCTGGACCGGTATCACGGTCTGGGTGTCGGAATTCCAGGTCTGCTCCTCGTTCCAGACCGCGATCACATGCGTCCCGTCGCTCTTCTGCATCAGCATCGTATTGCCGGTGTAGTTGTAGGGCACGCCGGTCGCGGTGAAGGAGAAGTTGTCCAGCGGGAAGCTGCCGCTGTTCGCCCCGGTGTCGGCCAGCAGGGTGGTCATGTTATGGATGGCGGTCGCCGCCAGCTTGGGCGAGCCGTCGTTGTGGAACAGCCCGAAGTGGTCTTCCTGATTGATACCTGCTGGGTCGGCGCCGTCGTCAATCAGGTCATACAGGTAGGTCCGGGACACCCCGGCCGCCGCCTCGTCCAGCAGCTCGCCCAGGAGATACTTGGACTGCACGGACTCCGGCACGCCGCCCCAGCCTACGTTCGACTGCAGGGTGTAGTAGCCGGTTTCGGTGACGACGACCGGCTTGGACGGCGCATCGGTGCGCCCGCCGTCAATGGCCGCGTGGATCACGAAGATCGGCCGCAGCCCGTGCGGCGGGTAGGAGTGGACGTTGGCAAAATCGGTGTAGGCCGACAGGTCGCCGATGGACGGGAAGGCGCCGGGGTCCACGCCGCCGAGCGTGAACATGTAGACCGGCGCATGGGACAGCGCCGGGTCGGCCTTCACCGCGGCATACAGGTCCTTTTGCAGCGCCACCGCGGCGTCCACGCCGCCGAGGCCGCCATAGGTGATCGGCCAGATCGCCGCCTCGTTCACGCCCTCGATGGCGTTCATGTAGGGCGCTAGCTGCCGGGCCGTCTCCAGGGCGCCGCCCAGGTTCACCGGGCCGCCGCCGTTCACGATCAGGTCGAACTTCGCCCCAAGCTTGCCGAGCGCCTGCATGTTGGCCAGCGAGGCGGCGTCGGTCGGCGAGGTCTGCCGGATGTTGCTGGTCCCGAGATAGGACAGCATGGACGCGATCCCAGCGGGATTGTTGTAGGGGTCCGAGCCGACGTGAGTATTGACGCCTATCGTATCAAGAAACGCCGTCGCTCGCATCGCCTGTTCCTTGCGCTGGTCCGGCTGTTGTTCCGGTTTCAGCGCCATCAACACCAGACAAACGGTGCCGAGCAAGGCAAAGGACAATATTTGACTCGATCGTTTTGTTTTGTTTGCTTTGTTATCTCCTGACATGACTTGCACCAGGGGACAGATGTACCCCGCCCTGCCCCGTCGCGATTGCAATGAAGACCCAAAGCAGCAGCCCGATCTCGCCGCTCGTAACGCTCGTGAGCGGAATGGCGGACAGCATGCCGACGATCACCGCACCGGTGACGATCAGCCGGGGGT
>JAABUK010004533.1_pt1 | contig 22452 bp, 12 predicted proteins | sample 5559141 | NCBI WGS metagenome assembly JAABUK01 (sample SAMN10711869, study PRJNA513367) | rock metagenome | isolation source: Antarctica rocks | place: Antarctica: Victoria Land, Pudding Butte nord | collected 2016-01-03
CAGAGATAATTGAGTTCCGTACACGTTAGTGATCGAAATTGTCATATAGTCGCCTGAGCTACCGGTAACCGTAGTGCTTCCAGGAGGTGGAGCACTCGTGACTGGAACGGAACTTGAAGCTGGGATTAAATCCCCGCCCCTGTAAGTCACAGTCACAGTTGCGGCCGGCGGGCAGTTGAACGGACTTGCAGCTACCAGAGCCGCAAGGGCCGAAACAGCGATCTGACAGGATTTCTTCATCTTGTGGTTGAAGGATCAAGAGAATCATCTGTGCTAAAGAACTCTGGCGCTGTCGTTGTCTTTTATGATGCTCCAACCCGTGCGTCAGACTTTGGATGCTTTTCGAAGCATCCATAAACGAAACCCCTTGTGATTCCTTCGAGCGGCCAAGCACACAGCATCACTTCCTTACGCCTTATGTTTTGCGCCCTCTTCTTGGGACCCTTTGGCGTTTGCGGTAACCTGTAAAGAAGACGTCGCGGTTGAATCGACCTCTCGCTGGGGGCGATTGAAATTAGGAAAAGGGGGCGGGGAAGGAAATCCGCGAATGGGAGGCCTTCGCAGAATTACGTTTTGCACCTCGAGGCCATTCGAGGCACACTGACCGAGACGTAGCCGGACGCTGTCATTCCAAAATAATCCTTCTGAGAAACATTTACACCCGCTTGCAAAAGTAATTGGAACACATCTTCATGATTTTCAATCGCAGCGTAATGTAGCGCGGTCCTTTTGTGATACGTTGTAGCCGAAGCGTCAACGCCAGCGTTGAGAAGGAGTTTGACGATGTTTGTTTGCCCTTTCTGGGCTGCAAAATGTACCGGTTTCTTGAATCTTTCCCCATATCTCCCCACGTTGTAACCGCGTCTGATGCAGATTGCTCTAGCTCTTCCTCGGCTTTGCAGTGGTATTCTGTTGTTTTTATAGATTTCCAGCTCGAGATGTCGACGGGCCTCACCTTCAGGTTCCGAATGTCGACATCATAAGAGTATCGGAGCAGCGGGGATAAAAGATGTAGATTTCCTTTCGTAGCTAGATGACGTAGTACCGTGTTTCCGTCCTTATCCTGGATTGACACATCTGCTCCTCTTTCCAATAATGATTTGAAGGTGGCTTCGCGGTTGTGCAACGCTGCCTATAACAAGACAGTTTCTCCAGTTGTGCGGGTATATGTAAGAGCCATGTCATAGAACTTGGCTCATAAGACCGTATTAAAGCGACGAGCCGTTCGTAAAAGTAAGCTCATGTCCTTCCGCCCAAGGTTATCAGTAATGAGAGAAACAATTTCAGAGAGGCTGTCGAAAGCCATGATGAGTAGTATTAGAGTTTCTGGTAATACCGTTCGCAACGCTGAATTTTACGAGCAAATGGAGTGAAACCGTTCAAGTAGTTCTTGGTAAGAAGGCTGAGGCTGTTAGCCAGGCGAATGTTCAAAGGTGCTAAGCAATGCGTTTAGCACGGCTGCGGCCTAGGGTGCCGCGGCGATTGTTATAGTAACTAATCACCTATTGCCGAGGCAACTTCTTATTTTAATATGTGATTGTCACGACGAACATAACATTAACAGTGATCCTCGAGATTATAAGCACTCTTAATAAAGTACTATAACTCAATATGTCTTCGCTACGCGATTCAGAGTTTCAACGCCTTACGCAGCGTCTACTAGCCGCTGAGCAGCGTGCCGAAGAAGACCGACGGGCACGCCAGCAGGCGGAGCAGGACAAGCAGCAGGCGGAGCAGGCTCAGCAGCAGGCGGAGCAGGACAAGCAGCAGGCGGAGCAGCGCAATCAAAAAACCACTCTTGATGAATTTCTCCAGGCTTGCCATGAACATCTCTATAAGCCATTACGTGTCGAGACTAACAAGAGCTAGACAACCAAGCGCCCTACGAACCCTGGGAATAGATACTACCCGAAAAATCTAAAGAAGTGGGAGAATTTCGCGGAAGAACAACATAGGATGTTTTCGACAGCCCATAATATCTTCCACCCAAAAAACAAGCCAGCTCTGCGACTCTTCAACCCAATCCTCAGCGTCGAGGATCAAGGTCGACTCCACTGCAACATCCGAATTGCCAACGAAGCAAGCCTTCGAAACTATGAAAAATCCGCCATTGAGGTCCAAGTGGCCGACATCATCAATCGTCTATCGGAGATCATGCAAGACCCTAAACAGTTTCAGCTCGGACAAGGGATCATTTTCGAAAACGACCCCAACTCCCTTAATGAGATAGCAGAGGAAGTTCAGGAGCGTCTACACATCCAACCCCCCCGAACCCCTTCACCAACCGCACCGCCATCTAGTTTATCTAGTTCATCTAGCGCATCCAACCTGGAACCTGACTCCGATCCTAAGCTAGGGCGAACCCGGGCCGACCAGTACTGTATTTACAGAAAAGTAGGGGGTGAACGGCAATTATTGTTCGTCGTGGAGTACAAACCGCCTCACAAACTCTCTAGCGGCAATCTGTCAAGATTTCGGTCAATGGATGTGAAGAAGGAGGTCCTCGGTCGAACCCATATCCCACCTCCTATACCCCCGGACATGACCGAAGAAGACGCGGAGCACTCGGAAGAGGCCTTCGAGGACAGGCTACAATACAATGCGGACAAGGTGGCCGTGGCGGTGGCGACGCAGACGTTCCACTACATGATTGAGAACAGGCTCGAATACAGCTACATCACCACGGGGGAGGCCTTCGTCTTCCTTTGCATTGACTGGGATGACGAAAAAAACAACACCACGCTGTTCTATCACGTAACGATGCCAGCTGACGAGGTTGCCGCGGACAACGCCGGCAAGGATATCTTCAACTTCCAGCGGACGGCTATAGGCCAGGTCCTCGGCCTGTGTTTGTTAGCATCCAAATCAAAACGGAGGACTCATGCAGAACGGAAGGATGCGAAAAAGCAATTGGAGAAACATCCTGTTACCAGTCTTGAAACCGTTAATCTACAAACGCCTGCAAGTGAGAGACAGCTTGGAGCAATGAAGAAGCCTGCACAGAAGTCGCCACTGTACAAAGGGGGAAGGAAGGCTACATTTACCAGCGAGTACAACCTGAGATCGAAGTGCAAACCAGGTGATCTGCCCAAAAACTCCGATGACGAGCAGGACGGTCACGACGGACCAAACAGCCCCACCAGACCAAGTGCGAGCAGTTCGAAGAGGAGCCAGGGGAAACCCAGCGGTCAACGGAAACATGGGGGCCGGAAAAACAGCAATCAAGCAAGCAGCAGCCGCGGCACGCAGCGGCAGTACTGTACGCAAAGGTGCTTGTTAGGCATTGCGCGAGGATGGCCGCTAGACAGAAACTGCCCCAACGCGTCGCTGCATGCCAGACGTGGCCAGAAGCATGCGGTCGACCAGTCAAAGTTCCTGGATCTCGTTCAGAAGCACCTCGCTGAGGATCTTGACCACAATTGCGAGCCGCTGGGCCTACAAGGAGCGAGAGGCGCTTTGTTCAAAGTCACATTAGTGTCGCACGGCTATGTCTTCATCGGTAAAGGAACGGTCCAAGCTTTCGTACCCGACCTACGACATGAGGGGGATATATACCGGCGGCTGGCGAAGCTCTAAGGGGCAGTAGTACCGGTATACCTAGGGAATGTTAACCTTACTGAGTCGTATAATCTCGATTTTAGGATCGAGATATTGCATATACTTTTAATGTCTTGGGCCGGTGAACTTGCCGATAAGGACGAGAGCGTGAAAGGATGGCAAGGCTTACAGCGGGAAATCCGGCTAACGGTCGCCGAGGTTCGAAGGGCAGGAGTCGATCAATCAGACGAGCGTCCGCCGAATATGCTGTGGAACAAAGAACGGAAACGAGTAATGCTCATCGATTTCGAGCGAGCAAAATATATTGGAGGGGTGCTTCAGGAGATTTCTCCAAACAAAAAAAGAAAACGAGCTGGATCCGGAGAACGTAGCAAAACTGGAGCAGAAGGGAGTCAATATTAGATGCCGAGGGAGTTGGAGCTTAAGGGAGCAAGAACTGGAGCTCAACATGAAAGCCTCAAAACTGGTTTCCCTCCGCCGAAGGCTGGGCGAACAATACCTAGTGGAAAGAAAACACTCAGAAAGCTGGCCTAACGGTATTTCTCATCCAGTTCGCTTTCCATTCATCTGGCGATATCGACGACAATGACATCCCCCCTCGGCAGTGCTGGCACTGCGCTCAACGCCTCACCAGAAACAGCACGACACGCTCAAGGCCTCTCGCTCCGAAATTTTCTGGCGTCACTTGTTACATCGGCGGCCATATTTGCCACAGAAGTCTGCGTGTTTATCCTTCTTAAGGATAGACTCAAACAAATTTAGTGAGTCCCGATCATCCTTCAAGCGCAAAGATACTGAGTCGGCGTGCCAGTCAACCTCGAACTTATCTCGTGCCTGAAGGACAACGCACCATTCAACCTCCTTCAGGTACAATATCTTGGATCCCACGTATATTCCAGCTTCCCGACAGGATCATCTTACAATACTCTGGCTTAGACGCTTTCTTCTTCCTTCGATATATCCGCACTCTCCTCACCATCTTCACCAGCCTATCGGTCGTCGTTATACTATGCCTTGTTCCCCTAAACCTACTCGGTAGCAATGATGCTACAGGAGGAACCCACGGTCTCGATAGATACAGCTGGGCGAATATCGGGCTCGATTACACAGCATTCTACTGGACCCATTTGGCGATGGCTCTGCTTGTGATCGTGTTCATATGCTACACCATTTACGTGGAACTACTTTTTTTCGTTCACGTCCGTAATCTTTACCTGGCGTCACCTGCGCATCGTCGCTTGGAGGCCGCCAACACGATTCTGGTGACCGATATTCCCGAGGGAGACCTTCCGGTATTAGAGGATGTGTACGGTATATTCCCCGGTGGCATCCATTCCGTCTGGATCAATCGAGATCTCTCTACTCTGTCGAAGAAGATCCAAGAGCGAAAAAAGCTCGTCATTACACTAGAAGCCGCGGAGACCAGCCTTATCACATCGGCAACGAAGTCTTTCCGTCAACGCAACAGCCACGAGCTTGCACGATCGAGTGGGGTGGATACCGAAAAGGAAGGACCGTTGTGGAAGCGCTATCTGAAGGAGAAGGACCGTGACCATATGTACATTCCACGACAAGGATGCACCTGGATACCAACAATTCCTCTTATCGGAAGAAGGGTTGATACCATCCACCACTGCTTAGGCGAGCTAGCACGAATGAACAAGGAGATCAGGGCAGACCTAGCGGAGCTGGCCGACTTCGAGTCGAGTGGAGAAGAATCAAGCAAGTATCCACGAATGAAATCCGCCTTTATACGGTTCAACACTCAATCCGCCGCGTACATAGCCTGTTAAACCCTCCTGAACGCCGACCCTCTGCACTCATCGGCCCGACATATTAACGTTTCCGTGCGAGAATTAAGATGGAGCACTCTATCTCAACGATGGTGGAATCGATATATACGGAGTGGGTTGGTGTGGATCGCCATCGCTTCTCTTCTCATAACGTGGGCGATACCCGTCGCATTCACGGGTTTCCTGTCCCAAATTGCCACCCTCGGAGACTCCGTATCATGGCTTCACTGGATAGCTGGTGCTCCGGCGTGGCTGAGTGGGATCATTCAAGGTGTGCTGCCGCAGTTGATGCTAGTAGCACTGACCGCATTACTGCCGCTGGTCCTGCGTATTATCACGGGTTGGCAAGGTCTATCTACGGAGACGGCAGTGGAGCTGTCGCTACAGAAATACTATTTCGTCTTTCTCTTCGTGCAAAACTTTCTCACGGTGTCGCTTTCATCCAGTATTACGGCTATCGCTCAAGACCTCCATGGCCCGAGCTCTGCACCCGCGTTGTTAGCCAGAAACCTTCCCAAAGCGAGTAACTACTTTTTCTCCTATCTCACTTTACAAGGTCTTTCGGTGAGTGCAGGTGCCTTCCTGCAAGCCGAGGGTCTAATCAACTGGCTTATCCTCGCCCCCTGGACGGATCGCACACCGAGACAGAAGTGGGAGAGACAGATGGGTTTACCGGAGATTCGATGGGGCACCTTCTACCCTCTTTACACGAACCTCGCATGTATTGATAAGACGCTCGCACCTTTGCCGACGCCTCTGCTGATAATCTAGGCCTGACGTACTCAATCATCGCTCCCCTTATACTCCCGTTCAGCGTCGTCATCTTCAGCTTATTTTGGTTCGTATTCCGCTACAACCTGCTCTACGTGTCGGCTTTTCCGTACGATACTGGAGGTCAACTTTATCCGACTGCTTTGAAGCAGCTCTTTACAGGGGTCTACATGATGGAGCTATGCCTGATAGGTCTTTTCCTATCTATTCGCAATGATCGGGGTGTTTTTACTGGTATCGGTCAGGCCGTGGTTATGATAATTACCATAACATTGATGGTCATTTACCAACTACTTCTAGGAAACATCTTCTCCTTAATTCTCAAATACCTGCCTGCCTTCCCCAAAGACAGGCAGAATGAAGGAGGAGAATCGAATTGGAATCACTCCTCAGCACCTGCGCTCGATCATTTACGACATCTAGGGCATACCTGCTATGGCTGGATGAGGCCTTCCAAGAAAATCCCCCAAGATCTCCAAGAAAGTGTTGACGAGCTCGCACGGAACGAACTCGACGTAACAGATCGGCGTGGGTACAAGTATGAGGCTGCTAACCATCGCAGCCCTGTCGTCTGGATTCCAAAGGACGACCTTGGAATCAGCGAAGATGAGATCGCCTACGCCAGAAACTACGTTTCAGATATCAGAATCAGCAATGAATTTGCAGACCTTGATATTGAAGGGCGCTTGCAGAATATCTCTAATACTGATATCGCTGAATAGATATGGTATGAAGCTGTTTTGCTTTTCTCGCCAGCGTTTACGGCTGGCTACGGAGCATCTTGAGAGCCACGCCTATGGTTGGACCTTTAAATAGCGTGGGTAGACTGTTAGGTTAGCTGTACATGCATTTCATAGCCTTGCTTACACCGGCTTTACTTTGCAAATAGCAACCATTGGCTACCTCTAACATTCTACTTATATTTGATTTTCTGCCTCTGTATTGAATAATCGGTCAACCTGAATTACCCTTTCTCGTTAGCGGTTCATGTAGCCCGGAGCGTTTCGCCTTCTTCACTTTCCTCTTGGCTTCTTGCTACAGGATGAGTAAATCGGCAGTGATAAAATGCGCTAACGACGAGTACAGGACAGGGGTTCGCTTTTGGATACTACTATTCGAAAGAGGCCCCGGTTATGGATACCAACGTTTAGAGCCGATTATAGATGCTACCATAAATTTAGATCATAAACCGATAAGACTTAGAGTCTTTAATCTACCGAAAATGTTTAGAGACTTTCCGATTCCCTCAAAGAAGGATTACTTACAGATATCTTAGTATCTACAATGGATGCTCGTATTCTCAAGGTAAGGCTGTCTGAAATATATCCTTCAAGAGACTACTAAGCTTCTTCCTAGTTTAAACGCTCTCTTAGGAGTTTGCTAGAGGAATCAAATCCTGAAGAGGATAATAATATAAATCGCAAGATCATTAACGTCCTTCAGACCGAGATTCGGCGACTCTCTAAGAAAGGGCGAGAAACCGAAAAGGACTTACAGCCTTCAGCGGCTCATCCGCAGCCAAACACTACGCCCAACACGACTCCGCCAAACAACAGAGCAGGGCTGGTCTCCATTCGAACTGTGAATCCGCAAAATAAAATTGACATCATTACGACTCCCAGTAATCAAGTAAACCCAGATGGAAAAAATTCCTCGACGGCGGATCCTATAGCATCCGCCCAATAGGATTCGCAAGATACCTTATCATATATGTCGATAGACGATACCGAGACAGGCTGCACTAGATCCTCTCCAGTGGTAAACCAGCTAGATATTTCCCCCTAAACCATCTGCTCTGGCGATAACTCACTAACACTGGGAGACGTCATGAACGATGTGAAGCAGGAGCTGCAGCAAGTCGCCAGTGTTATAAACGAGGCTTGTCGAATCATCATGTTCGTAGGCGCCGGAATTAGTACCAATTGCGGTATACCTGTGAGTATTGATCTATACCTTTACCCATCTTTAGATAACAGTTATCCAGGACTTTCGGTCTGAGACCGGCCTTCACAAGACGAATAGAGGTCTCTTCGAGAGAGAAGTACTCGATGACGAAGAAAGAAGGAAAGAATTATATAAATGCTTGATGGAAATAAGGAATAAAGCGAAATCCGAAGATCTAGTTCAGACGGATACGCATCGATTTCTCCAAGTCCTTCAAAGATCCGGAAAGCTTCAAAGATGTTACACGCAGAATCTGGATGGACTGGAGGCAAGGGCTGGTTTGAACGCTGATATCGAATCCAAGGACTGCGACGTGGTCCAGCTGCATGGCGACCTTGACTCCTTCAGGTGCTCCTATTGCAGCCATCTCACGAGCTGGGATGGCGTGCGGGAGACCGCTCTTACTTCCGGAGAGGTCGTACCATGCCCTGAATGCGCATCGAAGGTAGAAGAACGACGGAGAAAGGGAGGGAGAACGAACATTCATGTTGGATATTTACGACCTAACGTTGTCCTCTACCACGATATTAACGATCCTCTAAGCGAGATAAAAGCGAGGATCATCGACAAAGACGCGGACTCAACGCCTGATATCCACCTGGTCGTTGGTATATTATTAGCTATCGACGGTCCGAGGTACAAGCTCAAGAACAAGCTGATTCCCGCGGTACGTCGAAATGGTGGAAAGGTTATATACGTCAACAAGAATCCTCCCCCGAGGGCATTTTCCAAGCCCGTGGTCGATCACATATTCGAAATGGACTGCGACTACTGGGTACGAGACCTTGCCGTACGTGAACCTTCCTTGCGGGAAGATAAGGTGGGAGAGGGTTCCCAGCGTCTCTCTTGCGGCTTCGACTTTCAGCCAAAAGCGGGGACTGTCGGTGAAGTAATCAAAGAGGCTGAGCTTTAAATGCTCTCCATTAGTGATTATTCCGATGTGCAGTTTAGGACCAGAACGAAGGAAGAAGTACGAGAAGACTTGAGCCCCTTTCTCCCCTCGAATTAGCTTTTAACGTCCCCGCTTATGTGTATTTTATCGCTTTTCGGATGGGGCGAATCTATAACAGTCCTATATAGTAAGTATACGGAACTCGATTTAAATAACGTTGAAAAGAGAAAGGAGATGCTGGAAGGGCCTGTGTAGCTAATCGGACGGAAACATACACGCATAATCATTCCGCATAACCCCAGCGATCACTGGATCCTAATCGTGGTGGATGTTCCGATCCGAACTATAAGCTACTACAGCTCACTACCTGGGTATCATCTCAGTGATTATTGTGAACTTGTGAAGGCGCAAATGAAGCGAGTCGGTAAGAAACTCGGTCAAGACTATTCCACGTGGAATCCTCCCATTGAAGGCGTAAGGATATTTTCCTATTCGATAAGTCCAGTCGGCTGATGAGTTTATAGAGTTCATATCAACAGGCTAATGGCTCCGACTGCGGGGTATACCTTCTGGAGAATGCGAGGCGCCTCAGCCAAGGCGAGGTCGTCAACGGAGCGCCGATCGAGGCAGATAGCTTAAGGGTTTTTTATGCCGAACTATTACTGGCGAGGTCTCTTCACGAGGCTAGCGAGTAGACCATGCTGAAGAGCGTACTATATCCGGAACTTCTAAGATTATGGCAGGTTGGTGCTGCGCCTCGCTCCTACGCATTCAATCTCGACTCCACACGAGCGAAACGAAGGAAATTGCAGATTGAAGAGGTCGAAGCTCAAACCGCTAGCGCTGATAAAAGCGGCCCTGATTGGGATGAGGGTAGCACTCAGCGACTGGATCTCGCGGCCATAAAAGCTAATATCTCCACCCTCTTTAAGTCATCCCCTTCCTGCCCGTAGATGAAGTACCTAGAGCGCTTCGCCAACTGCCGTCTTCAAAGAAGCGAAGTCCCGATAGGATATATACGGGCTTCTCGTCTTCTCCAGATAGTGGCGGCGTTCGCTTGTCCGGAACATTTCGTCGCCTTGAAGGGGGCCGTCGCTTATTACCGCGTGCTAGCACCAGACGAAATTATACGGGCACCACTTGACTTATCAAACCACCTGTACACGGTAGGCGTTTGGACAGAACGTCTTGGACTAATTAATGTTATCCTTCAACGCTTTATGCGCGCTTATTTCACCTCACTAATCGATGAAGGGACGGATCTTTTCCAAGATCGATCTGGGCACATGGTGTTCCAGAACGGATACGCAATAAGCAAATCTATCAAAGCTATAGTAGTCAAGATATATCCAAAGATGAAAGGATAGGATTCATCGACCAATCCTGCCGAAAGATCCGCATTTTGGGAAGTTCAGCGTAATCTGAGGAGGTGGAGATAGGAAGGAGCTATCTGATCTTTAATCCAAAATCGATTCTCATCTCTCGCTCTCCTCGCTCTGGTGCCGTATCATGTTCGGATACTGCCCGCTTCTTAGAGCATTTCGGGATCTTCGTAAGTATAAGCGATGAGGTTTGATTAGTATCGACTGATCTGTGGCAGCTTTTAAACGGAAATTCCAAGTGACGCTCGGGCTCTTTTTGTTGATACTCTCGCCGAGCTTCGCCTACACCTTTAGAGCTATGTACCTAAGCTGGCACACCTCTTCGATATCCTTTCTAGCCCAACCAAACTGAAAACCCGCCGGTTTAAGATAGAGCTGGCCACGGACGATGAAATTCAGAATGCCGCTCCGGGCTCAATACTGCTGGTAGATGCTTTCAACTACGTGAACGAAGGAAAGAACGATTTACTCTCTAGGTCAGAGAGATAATCAAATCTCTATTGATAGCGTTCCAATCTTGGTACAGCCAGATTCCCTGCGTTTAAAGAGAAAGATCAATGCGGCCAAGCTTCCCGTGGGCGATTTGCGAGAGCCAAACCACTTAATCCCGGAGGAGAAGGATTTTGCGACTAAGACCTAGATGTTCCAAGAGCAAGCGCTCCTGGAGCCATTTGGGATGTAAGCCCTGCCACGTTGAAGGAATCGCATCCGAATTTGGCTCCCTTCCAGATGTAGCTCTTGGCTCTGATTTAAATACCCTATCGCTCCTCCTGTTTCATTATGTGTCATTCAGTTGTTACTGAAAGTAGTGTAGTGAATCACGGAGATCTTACATCTAATTTCCAAGTGTTCAGAATCAGTGTCTAAAGTTGATATATACAGTGGGGTAGAAACGTAAGCATGACTATGGACTTGTCCAAGTTCAGGAGAGTATTCCAGGACATACCTGATTGTCGAACTATGCTTATACGCTACCTCTCGGGCGCCAATTTAATCGCACTATGAGGGGCGGTCGGCTTCTGGCTATCGGATAGGGAAAAGAGAGCATATCTGAGCTTGCTATAGGACGTGTTCGATTACATGAAATGGAGTGAGGACATGGGAGCAGTCACCATGATGGGACGAGGCCTGGATTTCCGCCGAGCTGAAGCATTGATGCGAGAATCTACTCTCATGTACTGGAGAAAGGTGTTCCCTTTCATAATCATGATTCGGCCACCTTTCGACTACGAGAACCTCGTCCCCTGGACCAAACAGGCCTTATTGAGTATAACGCGTTCTACTAAGATGACGGTTACCGAAGCGGCTGAACGTCTAAACTTCTGGGATACGACGCCCATTACCACCATTGAAGGGCTCGCAGCTGGTGTTAACATATCCATTCCAATTACGACTTTGGTATAAGAGGCACCTCAAAGCCAGCTAGGTCATGCTACCATAGACAGAGCTGCTGCCATGTCTATCTTTCAGCCTGTGCTTAACGACGTTACTCGGATCGCAATCGTGAAAGTAGAATTGGACTCTGTCAGATATAAGACGGGTAATGTCGCCGCCTATAAGGCTAACGATACTTTCAGCATATGCATGTTTGGACCTTAGTACATGACCAACGTCTCACTTATACACAAAACGCCTTCGGAAGGACCAAGATGCGATTGGCCTGATAGTCCTCAGGTTATCACGCGAGTGATCAATATCTACTTACCTGCAGGGCCAGATTCGGTTTATGCTGCTTGGCAAAGGAGGAATGCACGTCAAGGATGGTAAGCATCTCGCCTGGTAGTACATCGTTTGTAAGAAGAGTGCATTGCTGGGGGTTTTTGCAATTTCCCTGTGAAAAGATAGGGTGACGGACGCCCAGGCTGTATTAGCCGTTCAGGTAGTTACTTAATTGTACCTGACTTATACTTTAATCCCTCCTTGTACAATTTCTCTCTCTTTGTTTGTTAGTTGACAATATCCCCGCCTCCTACAGTCCTGCTGCTCCACCTCCTGTCACCCTGTTCCAGTTCCGGCGCCCTACACCAATTCTGATGCCCTGCTCCAGTTCTGACTCCCTGCTCCAATTCTGATGCCCTGCTCCAGTTCTGGCTCCCTGCTCCAATTCTGGCTCCCTGTTCCAATTCTGGCTCCCTGTTCCAGTTCTGGCTTCCTGCTCCGCTTCTGACACCCTGCTCCGCTCTTGACATCCCTTCAGGTTCTGGCACCCCGCTTCAATTCGGTACGGCGCATTGGAGCTGTTCGCCGCCTGCTAATTCCGCCTCTCCTGGGGAGTTTGTCCTAGGAGAATTCTTCTGGGGCTGAGAGGCAGCCAGGACGAGCTGGTACTAAGTCAATGACGGTCAAGGCGTGTTAATGGTCCTGGGAGGATCGGCTCCGGACAGATCTCCTAGGACATACGGCGGCATAGTGGCTTGCAACCACTTCCAATTCTGACGCCGTGCTCCTATTCTGGCTCTCCTGGGTAATTCCTCTCGGAAAAATCGCCTGGGCCTGGAACCAGCTTAAATGAGCCAGTATTGGATCAGTATAACTCAAGGTATTTAAAGCTCTTAGAAGGATGGACACAGGAGATCTCCCCTAGGGAACATGGTGGCAGTCAACGAGCTCTTATTTCCTACAACAGGAGGGAAAATTCAAAAGCCTTACAGTCCCTTTTACTCTGATCCTTAATCGCATCAAATTATTTTAGTATAGAAGAGTACGCGAACGAAGGGAAACCCTCCGATGGTGAGGTCTATCGGAAGATACGCAACTATCAGTCCTAAAAGCAGTCCAGTTTGGAAATGCAATAGTAGACTCGTCTCTCTGCATATAAAGCCAGAAATTTAAAATAGCTACTCCGGTATAAGGAATTTACTTTTACCTTTAATGCTTTCTTGGAGATACCTGCGCTCTTAACCAGGATAAGAATTAGTACCCTATATAAGATGTTCGCGATAAGATGTAATAAGGTAAACGTTCCGTCGCCGACCATATAAATGCGCTTATTAATTGCTAGGAAATCATATATTATCTTTATTACACTAAGTAATTCTAGTTTAACCTACTTTAATAAGATAAGACCGTAATAGCTAAGATAGACTAAGCTACTATAGAAGCGTTATAGCTTACCGTACTATAGGTATTAATACTAGATGCTAATATTCTACGTAGTAAAGTACTAGGCGGAGAAGTCTTTTACTATTTTAGCTAATAAGAATATGAAGGGATCTGGACTAGATTACTATCCTTTAAGGGTCTAGTTCCTTCTCTGTTCAAGGTCTTTGAGAACGTTGAATGCCTTGAGGCATGGGCCGACTATTTAAAATGGCTGGTATACCTAGGTCCTCGGGAAACACTCTCCACGGTAATGAATAAGATCTGCACCTGTATTAACTAGAACGTAGACTCGGCTCTAGTGTAGTAAAACGAGACCACGTTTAGTTCTATATCAGCGAGCTCTGCTCGTTGAATAGACCTTGGATATCGATAATTATCCGCCTTTGCCATAGGCTACTCCTACGTACATCCAAGGAACCTCTTTTCTTTCCGAAGCCATTCCTTGTAGCTTGATTGAATATAGATATACTAGCCTCTTAAATGCGAGGGGAGCTTTGAAGCCGTGATAGCGGGAACTGAGAGGTAAAGGAACCTGTCACTATCAAAAGCCCGTTGAAAATGATATAATCGCTCCTTTCGCAACGCTTCTAGATGTAGTTGAAACAGAGGGCCTACGTTTATAGGACGGAAAACTAGCTTCCCCTTGAGGCTAATCCTAGCAAAGTCATCTCTAGTAGCCTTCTAGACGAGGGGGCTAACTATCTCTGGCGGGTATTACATATTATGCCCGGCAAGCTTCTCGAAATAACGCCGTAGATATTGATAATCCTCGAGGCCTACTACGTTACCAGAATCTACCTGTTCTAATAGATATTGATAATAGGACGCCAGTCGACTACATTTATACTGTACTCTCATGGACGCATTTTTGAAAGCCTCCGGGATATTAGACTCAAAAAGATCTTTGGTTAGAAGATCTTGAACTTAATACTATATAAGATTCAAGGCTTTTATCGGATTAATTCCGTCCGCTTCGGCTAAGCTATGTCGTAGCTTAATTCTCGATTTAATAGCGTTTGTGTTCTAATACTCTTGCGACTTAGACTTATTCTAGAGTTAGAGCTGTAAATAGCTTAGGTCATGCTTCCTCCTTTTTAGAGGGAAAGTTATTAGAAAGTTATCTGAAATATACTTACCTCGTTAATATTATCATACCCTGGTTGCAGACCTAGCTAAGGAGACATGGTCGACGCTATTATTCCCGTGCTAGATGGAGATAGAAGTTCTACTCAACTGATAATCAGCCAAAAATGCGGGGAATCCCCTTACTATACCTGAAAACTTAGTCCAATTAGCGCGTGTCAAACGGGTAAGGCCCCTATCTAGCGGCTAGGGGCCTGTGAAAGCGCGGGGTCAGAGTTTTAAGTAATAAGGAGTTGGTTAGAAGGGTTCACCCCCCTCTAAGACAAACCTATCAATAGGACACTCGTAGGGCTGAGTCCTATACGACCCCTAAAGACTACCCTAGAGCTGGTTACTTAGCCTAGGAGAATAAGTTCTAGGATATAGCGCTAGGGTTTCTAGGCTTCTATCCTACGAGTATCCCATTGATAGGTTTATCCTAGAAGGGGGTGAATCCTTCTACTTAGCAAAGTTTTAGTTGTTTTTTTGGTAGGAGAAGAATTATAAAGCTTCTGGTTTAGAAGTAAATATCTAAAAACCACTTCCCTAATATATATATAATACGAAGCGTAGAAAATACTATCTACTACTATTCTCTACCATTTAATTAGATGTAAAACATCGTATCCCTTAAGTTAGGATGAATTAGTACGTCTTCTATCCTTGCCTCTAGATGTCTTTTATCGCCTAATATACTTTGCGCTGGAGTTCCTAAGGGCGTAATAGTATTCAAAAGCCTACTAAGATAGTATCTAGCCCTTTCATATATAATATCTATATAGTAAGTAGGCGGGTAAATGCTAACAGCTTTCGTAGCGTAATCGAAAAGATAGTATATACTATATATTAGATCTTTAAGCACGTTAGCGACGTTTTAGAAGGGAGGTAGAAGTTTCCGCTTAGCAAAGATTTCGTCGAGCACGATATAGTAGTAGGCGGGCTAGGCGGTACCTTAGAGCGCGGTGTAAGACTATAGGAAGAAGTCCTAGTTATAGGCCTTAGTAACGCCGCGGTTAACTACGGTACCGTTTTTAGGATTAGAGGAGCGGTCGGCGTCGCTAGTAGTCGTAGGATAGAACTAGGTATAATAGCGCTTACCGACTATAATTATAATAATATGCGGGAGACCCTTCTTTATGTCTAGAGGTAAATATAGCTTAGCGTAAGCCTTACGTAAGAGTAGGAGCTTAGTATTAATAACTATTACGTACTAGCCTTCGGAAATACTATTACGGTAGATAAGGAGGTTCTTAAGGAAGACTTTATACTTTCCCTACGTCTTCTAGAGATGAAGACGGGATTTAAGTATAGAGTTAAGCTTAGACACTATCTCTTTATAAGATTCCTGAATATGAAGATCCGCCGGCTATTATCTAAGCTATTTATTAACGCTAGTAATTATGCCGGCTACGCTTAATATATTTAATACGGAACTAGGAGAAGGATAGGTTATATCTATATTAATAACTATAGTCTTATCCTTATTAATAATACTAAGTCGCGTATTATTAACTAACTAATTAATACTACTAAGCTTAAGATTAAACTTAAGAGCGATATTTATAAAGTACTAAGATTATAACTTAGTAAATTTAGAATTAATTACGTAGACTATATAGATACTAACCTTAATATCGCTAATATACTTAACTCGATTATATAAGAGTATATTTACGGTTAATATAATAATAAGTATAAGCCTAGTTTATCTTAGATTACTAGTAATATTCTTAAGTATAGTTTTAATTTATATATTATCAGGAGTATTAACTATAGTCCTTGATCCTAGGATTAGTATAGTAGCCGTAATACCTATATCTTAAAGAGTTTTATAGAACTAGGCTACTATAGATTATAGGCTAGCTTAGTTGAATATATCTAGTAAGCTACTTATAGAAATTATTAAGTAGGATTAATTCCGTAATATTCCTCTAGTATTAAATTTAATATCTTGTATATTCTAGCTTCTACCTTGAATGAAAGGTAATTTATCTTATTTATATCTAATCTTTAATTTAGTTAGGATACGGCCTAGGACTATAATGAAACTCGCGGTTATTAATATACTAAAACGATCCTAATTATATTAGCCTATATTAAGTAATCGGCTATTATAGTCCTAGATAAGGATTTTACTAGATTAATATTTACCTATAATAAAAGGCTAATAGTACGGATACCTTCTTAGGTTATAGAGTTCATATTCTCCTAGGACTTATAAATAGTAAATTAGATTATTTATTATATTTACGCGGGATTGAGCTTTAATTATAAGTTCTATCCAGGTATTATAATATAAACCTTAGCTAGGAGATAACTTAGATTTTCCTTATTTCTAATATTAATAATAGGTAAATTTAGGTTTATAATTAACTGGCTATAAACTACTTATCTAGTTATAAGAGAGTAGAGCTAAGTAGTAATAAAATAAATACCGCTTCTAAAGAACTTATAAATATTAATATACCTACTATCCTAAAGGATATTTTAGCCTAGCTCCTAACTAGACTTACTACCTTTCTTATCCTTACCTTTCTTTTTACTATCTAGTATCCTAGCGGCTTAACCTATTAATAAACTTAACGGCGCTATAGAGGAATTATTAAGGAAGAACTCTATATCCTTTAATCCTATATTAAAACTCTATATCCGCGGTAGATAATCTAGACTATAACTATCATTTTTATTTATAAGCCTGAAGATAGTTTTAACTCTTATAATTAATTCGCCGGCTTTATTTTTCTTTTCCCCTAGGTAGATTATCCTAACTCGTATTCCCTTAAGAAAGGACTATAGCTTTATTTAATTAAATTAATATACTAAGCTATACTTCTAGATTAACTGATCTAATAGTATAGTATTATAAAGGTACTATAACTAATATTAACATTAATAAGGATACGGTAAGTCACGACTTAAATACTTAAGAAAAATCCTTTAAGAGCGGTTAGACCGGCTTTAAGATCCTATTTTAAAGAGTCTTAAGTTAAAGAGAAGCTTTTACTACTCCTAACTATAGTAACTATAGGAGAGGACTTAGTATAATAATCTAAAAATATATTAAGAGCTTATAATATAGGTAGCTTATCCGTATAAGCTATATTTATATTAATAGAAGTTAAATAGTTTATAAGCTTAAAGATAGTAAGAGTTCCTATTTCTTTAACGCGTAGCTAATAAGTTTATACGTTAGCTTATAATTTATCCTTATCCTCCGCTTAGTATTAAATTACCGGTTTAGCTATATTAGGGCTAAGCCTTTAACGGGAGATAAGAGTAGACTTAAAATCAGTAATTATATTATTATGAAATTTATTATATCCTAGGAGTTTTAATAATAGTTTAATAATCTAACTTAACTTCTTCTCTATTATAGTAGGTTATACGGTAAAGTTATAACGATAAAGGAGGAGATCTAGGCTAAGAATCATTTTAAAGTAATTCACTTATAGTATAACCTTTTACTCTCTAGTACTATACCTAGGCTAGTAAGGAAACTTCGTATCTATTTAAAGGCCCCTGATACCTAGTAACCCGCTAGGAGAAAGGCTTTTCTAGAAGAGATCCTCGACTTTTATAACTTAGATACTAGGAGGAGGAATAGAATAATCCGGAGTCCTAGTAGGATCGAGTTAATCGGAACCTTATTAATATAAAGAGGAAGATTAATAAGAAAACCTCTACTATAGCCCCTTTACCTCGTCCTCTACCTCGCCCGCCTTGAAATCCTAGACCGTCTCCTCTTCCTCTGCCTCTATTACCTCTTCCACGACTATCGTAACTACCGCGGTCACCGCGGCCCCGGTTGCCTCGATCTCGGCCTGACATTCCAGTGCAAGTTTCAGGTGAAAATTCTAGTCGTGAGGAAATTATAAGGATTGACGGAAAGAAACGTTACAGTTAGGCTGTAACTTACGTAAGGGGAAGATAAGTTAAACTTGCCGAGCGGGGTAATCAGGTCTATATACCTAAATTATCTATGACCTTCGCTGATATACTATTAATAAGCTGAATACTTTTACTCTCCTTGATTATTCCTATCCTACGGAGTATATATATCACTAACGTGTAATTAGCTATAGGTACCGCTCTTCATAATAGTAATAACATGGTACTTCTTCCGCGAGTATACTAGCTTAAGATGCTAGAGGAGAGCCTGAGAAGAAATATTATTATTATTATAAGGTGATTATTAATAAATTATTCTAAGGTTAACTCCTAAGAAGTATTAGATAGATACAGGTTTAGGTAAGATAAATATATATATTCTCCTAAGATCTTCATATTATAACTATCTTGATAGTGCGTTTAACTTGATTATAAAGCTATTTTATGAATCGCGGCGGAGCTCGAGTATAGTACGCTAGAAAAGGTACTTTAAATACTCTTTAACTTTATTAGCTAGCTACTAAGAGCCTTTACTAGCTTATCTAGTTTCTTTACCTGATAATAGTACTCGCGGAGTAATAGTATAATATTATTTCTACTTAACTCCCGTCTTTCTAGAGTAGACTACTCTCTAGTAATAATAGGATTAATTAGTAGAGTAAGTAAGGTATATAGGATAATATCCTAAGAAACATGAATATTATTATCTATACTTATTAAGTACTCCTAGATATATTGATCCATGGCTTCGTATATATAGAAAAGATTATCCTTCTCGTTTTCAACGAAGCCTATCACTGCGTGCGGAGTCATCCGGTGAATAAGATCATGCAGCATTTCTATTACGTAAAGAGACGGGAGGGGTAACGAGAGCTTCTAAATATCCTAGGATTAACTACTAGCCCTGTTATAAGAAAGAAAGGGGAAAGATTATAATAGGTAATTATAGGAATAATACCTTATTATAACTAACTTAAGCTAGAATAATAGAGTAGAACCTTAGCGCTATTAATAAGATATTAAAATAAAACTGTGAAGAGTTATAAAGATTTATTTATAGACCTAAGATAGCTGTTTTAATTTACCTTAAAGAATAAGCTCTACCCCCGCGTTTACTTTAAAAGCTTTCTTAATTATACTTGAACCTTAATATAGAATAGGATCCGTATATGGCTAGTCTCTAAAGCGAAGATATTAAGAAGTACCTTAAGGTTCACTTAAGTTATAAGACGTACTATCAGGATTAGATAAAGCGACTTATCTATATAGCTACTAAAGTAAATAATAAGCTTAGCCTATAAACGTTAGAGCTCTATATCTATTTATATATACTTAGATTTCAGGCTTAACGGCGAGCTATATTTAGTATCCTCGAGGATATAAATAAGGATGAAAAGGTCTACTTAAATAATCTCTTTATATCTCTTTCTATTCCTATAATCGATATATACTTAAACTTATAAGACCGCGGTCTTTCGCCTAAGGCCCGCTAACTTATAAGATTACTAGCCTATAAGATATCTCTTAGATCTATAGGTATTATCTTCGTGAAGACTCGTGCTATTATGAAATTATTATCTATATTATTAATAACGTATCCCGTGCTTAAGGATATCCTCCGGATTAGAACGTTTATTAGTATATTAAATAACTAGGCTTATACTTTAAATCTTAGTAATCTTATTAATATTAATAATTAAAAAGAAACATTAAATAACTTATAAAACAGGACGAAGAATTTAATTATCGCGACTAGCGTTTATAAGGAAGATATAGACATTATTACTTATAATATTATAATATACTTTAAATAGCCGCTGAACTTAAAGTCTTTTATCTAGAGAAGGGGAAGGATAAGGAGTAAAAAGTCTAAGTTTATTATTATATTTCTAAAGGGGTAAGAGAAGGTACTTCTCGAGTAGTAAAACCTTGAAGTAGAGATGAAAGAGAAATATATAAACGATATAAAGTATTTAAAAGGGATTAAGAGATTAGAAGCTAATAAAGATAATTACTAGGAATTTTTAATTAAGTTAATTAGGTAAATTTCTATTAATCCTAGTTTTTAATCTAATCTAATTATTAATATATAGTACGAAGATTACTTTTTAAGATACTTTATAATATCTTTATTACTTTTATAATACCTTACCTATAACCTCTTATACCGTTTTTACCCCGATCTTTACCTTTAATTACATAGTAAACGGGAGCGTTTTATATAAAGTAATACTTCCTAATAGTATTAATTTATCGGCCTAAGAATTCCGTAGTACAGGCTTATAGTCTACTGAAAGATAGGCTTAAATAAATATTATATTTAAGGTTTACGTTAGGCTTTATCGCGTTAATCTAATTAATAATAACCTACTACTATTACCTAGTTATAATAAAGATACTATTAAAGCTTATACTAAGATTATAAAGAGATGTACTATTACTTTTATAAACATAAAGTTTAATCCTTAGCTAGCTATAGCCGCTACGTAGTAATTATCCTTAATAGTATACCTATTAACTATTAGGATTCTATCTAGGATTATAGAAATTATATAAATAAAGATAATTACCTTATACTAGCTATCCTAACTCTTCGATTTAATATTATATATAAATGCTAGAACCCTACTACGCGTAGAGATTAACGAAGGAGTAGGGCGAGTTAAAGACGAAATTAGCGTTATAATAGTAAATGAAATTATGAAAATCCTATTAACTTTAGTCTTCCCTACTAGAATAAAAGAGGTTAATAGTAGGTTCCTATTACTTTTTATACTAGGCGAAGATATAGGCGATCTGTAAAGCTAGCTAGAGTATATATAAGGTACGCATAATTCTAACGATATACTTTCAGGCATAAAAGACGCTATAGTAGTAGGAATTATCTAAGATTACTTTAAGTCGGGTAAGGCCTATATTTTCTATAAAGCCGACTAAATAGGATAAGATTCTTTAACTAATATACGTCTTAAAGTCAAGAAATTCCTAAAAAGAATAGACTTCCTATATAAGATCCCTATAAACGTAATAGAAAAGAAGGATAACTTTATTTTTCTCGATCCGGAGGATTATTAAATTAAACGTATACTAGTAATCTATACTTAATTTATAATATATATACCCTCGATTATATACTATATAAAGAACGCGCTTTTAATAGACTATCTATATAATGGCGTCCTAGCGCCGATTAGATTCTCTAGTTAAGCTATTACTTTTCCTACTATATATATCCTAGCCGCTAGAGAGGATAGTAATTATTAATAATTAGAATTTCTTAGTAATAACATTCTTAAGATATTAATATCGACTACGCTAATAGCTAATTATTAGACCTAATATAAAGGATATCTTTCCTAGGTAAAGGATTATATAGTCTTAAACGGGCGGCTAGTTATAATAATATAAGAGACTATATTAAATAAATATATCCTAACTAAAGTATTTACTAGTAAGAAATAGAAGCCTCTAAATAATATATAACTTAGAATCCTATAAATAATTTAATACCGTAAAGTATCTATTAAAATCCTTACTAATATTATTAAAGCCCTTATTAATATAGTATTCTTTAATAATAGCTTTACTAAGGCGCTTTCTTATCTTAGGATATTCCTCCCTAAAATATCCTAGCTCCCGCTTGCTAAGCGGAATAATATACTTCTACGCGCCGTTTATAATTCCTTATAAGTACTAACGACCCTTTTAAACTTTACTATTCTTAAGACCCTTATTAGTTATACCTTTATATATAAGCGCCTTTTACTTAAGGCTATTACTTATCCTTTATATCTCTTTATTCCTAGTACTCGTTTATACTAACGCCTTAAGTATCTTAATAATATAATCCTTAATTACCTCGTTACGACTACTATCTTTTCCTATAGGGACTAGTCATAAAAAGCTCTCTAATCCTAGCGTATATATACTCTCCGTGCTATAGCTATTAACGCCTCTTTCCTTATATTCTATTCTCTCTTATAAACTATCTTAATTCCTA
>JAABUK010004534.1_pt1 | contig 22450 bp, 15 predicted proteins | sample 5559141 | NCBI WGS metagenome assembly JAABUK01 (sample SAMN10711869, study PRJNA513367) | rock metagenome | isolation source: Antarctica rocks | place: Antarctica: Victoria Land, Pudding Butte nord | collected 2016-01-03
CGAGGGCCACTGCACCTTCGAGGACGTGGATCGCTGGTCGCGCCTGGTCTGCCAGTATCGCTGCACTGATGCCAGCTACGGGCGAGCCGCGATTTCCATCGCGCCCATCGTGCGCGCCGAGGAGCTGCTGGGCGCGACCTTCCCCGCCTTCGAGCCGCTGCTGGGCCGCTTCTACCGCGCCACCAAGATTTGAGAGCCACCAGTAGCCTCCAATAGCCGCAAGTACTTGCAAGCCGCCATGCCACCCCAATCACCCGACGTAAGCGCCGCAGAGGAAGCCGAAGCCGCCTCGCCAACGGCCTCGCCAACCTCAACCTTCGAGGGAGCGCGAGAGATCGGGCGCGTGGCCTGCGCGCAGCGGCACGAGGCGACGAGCGAGGAGTTTTGCTTCTGGGTTCCGCCGGACGAGCTGGTCGAGAAGACGCAGATCGTGACCTGCTCCAGCACAATCGCCGGGCAGAGCATCGACTTCTACGCCCTGGTGGACGAGGTGCACCGCTCCTCGCGCAAGAGCGACATCGGCTCCGAGGTCGACGAAGTGGACGGCGATCTGGGCTACGCGCCGCCCTTCGACTCGGCTGGCTACACCTGGGCTCAGGCCGCCATCCTGCGGAGCGAGCCGCCCTTCCTGGTGCCGCCTCTGGAACGCTCCACGGTGCGCCTGGCGCGCCAGCAGGACGCCGAGAAAGCCTACCGCGCCGACGACATCGACCCCGACAAGAAGTTCAAGGCCGGCCTGGTGCGCAACGGAGGCCGCGAAGTGCTGGGGCCGGGCTACATCGACCTCGACTACCTGCTCGGCGGCAACGGCGGGCACATGAACGTCAACGGGGCCGCCGGGCGCGGCACCAAGTCCTCGTATCTGCTGTACGTCAACTGGATGCTGCTGCAGCACGCGGGCGAAATCGCGCGGGCTGAGCCGGGCAACTCCGACCGCCTCAAGATCGTGCCCATCATCCTCAACGTCAAGGGCAAAGACCTTTTTTATATTGACAGGTGGAACGCGCGCTTCCTGGACAAGGATGGCGGCGGCGAGCTGTCGCGCGAGTGGCGCGAGCTGGGGGTGGAGCAGCCGGGTCCTTTCGAGGGCGTCAAGTACTTCGCGCCGCAGGAGCCGGGCTCGGGGCTGCCGATCAAGATTCCAGAGCGCGGCGCGCACGAGGTCGAGGCGTATTCGTGGAGCCTGTCGGATGTCGTGGAGCGCGACCTGCTGCTGTATCTCTTCGCGCAAGAAGATGCTTCGGACGCCAACTTCGCCGCGCTGGCCTACGACGTGATCGGGCACATCTCGCGCGAGACGCTGCAAAAAGACGGCACGATAAGGCGCGAGGTGAACGCGAGCGGCGCGCTGTCGCAGCACGAGAAGAGCTTCAGGGGCCTGATGAAGTGGCTGGACCACGAGTGCGAGAAGCCGCATATGCTCTCTCGCCACCAGGTCGGCACGCTGCGCAAGTTCGCGCGCCGCCTCTTCAAGCTGCTCCAGGAAGGCGGCAGCGTGCTGAGGCTGGACGACCTCAAGGGCAAGCCGCTCAACGTGGTGCGCTCCGACACCAGCGGGCCCCAGGTCATCGACTTGTCTGAGCTGGCCGCCGTGCCCGACATCCAGCGCTTCGTGGTCGCCACCATCTTGCAGCAGCTCATCGAGGCCCGCACGCGGCAGGCCGTGCCCAACCTGCGCTTCATCGTGACCTTAGACGAGCTGAACCGCTTCGCCCCGCGCGGCGCCCGCGATCCCATCACGCAGCTCATCGAATTAGTCGCGGCTGAGATGCGCTCGCAGGGCATTATTTTGTTAGGCGCTCAGCAGCAGGCGTCGCGGGTTTCGGAGCGCGTGATCGAGAACTCGGCGATCCGGGTGCTGGGCAAGAGCGGCTCGCTCGAAATGACGCAGAGCGTGTGGCGCTTCTTGAGCGACGCCGCGCGCCGCAAAGCCGAGGCGCTGCTGCCCGAGGAGAAGCTGGTCATCCAGGACAACTTCGCCGAGCCGATGCACGTCCGCGTCCCCTTCCCGCCGTGGGCCATGCGGCGCGAGGAAGTCGCCTCGGCCCAAGCCCTGCGCCGCCTGAAGCCCCAGGCGTTCGCGGCGCTCAGCGCCAACCCAAGCCAGCCGCCCGGCGTGGACGAGGACGACTTCTTGAGGATCGTGGACTGAGCCCACAAGTACTTGCGGGCGCTTCATCTGTCAAACTGAGGCGCTCTTTCGAAGCACCCATCGCAGCCGCATGAAAATATTGCACACCGGCGACTGGCACCTCAACGACGCGCTGGGGCGCGTGGATCGCACCGAAGACCTGTTCCACTCGGTTGAGCAGATCAGCAAGTACCTGGACGAGCGCGCGGTCGATGTGCTGCTGATCGCGGGCGATTTGTTCTCGGAGCGTTCGCGGCCCGACAACACGCGCGCGGCCATCGAGAGGCTCAAGAAGGTCTTCACGCCGTTCTTGCAGCGCGGCGGCACCATCGTGGCCATCTCGGGCAACCACGATTCCGAGGTGCTCTTCTCCACCCTGCGCGACGCCATTGATTTAGTTGCGCCCGGCAAGGCCGAGCCCAACGGAGCCGACGCCACGGGCCGCCTGTGGATCGCGCCCAACCCGCGCGTGCTCAAGCTGCGCGGGCCCGGAGGCGAAGTCGTGCAGTTTTTGCTGGCGCCCTACCCCACGGCGCGCGGCTATCTGCAGGGCCAGAAGAACACCTTCAGCTCGATTGAGGAGAAGCACCGCGTTATTTCGAGCAACTTCCTCTCGACCTTGAAGATGATGCAGGAGCGGCTGATCGACCCCGCGCTGCCGGCTGTGCTGGTCTCGCACATCCACGTTCGGGGCGCGCAGACGCACACTTTGTATCGCGTCACTGAAGTCGAGGATGTCATCTTCGAGGCCGACGCCATCCCCACGGGCTGGGCATACGCGGCCTTCGGGCACATCCACAAGGCGCAGGCTCCCCTGGCCGGAAGCGAGCACATTCGCTACTGTGGCTCGATCCAGAAGATGGACCTGGCCGAGGCCCAGGACGACAAGAGCGTGGTGCTCTTTGAAGTCGGGCCGCACGGTCGCGTGGGCGACATCGAGCTGCTGCCCCTTGAGTGCGTGCCCATCCACCGCGTGGCGATTCGCGAGGCGCGCACCGAGTTAGCTCAGCTCAAGGGCCTGTTCCCCGACCACCTGACGGCTCTGGTTCAGTATGAGCTGAGCTGGCTGCCGGGCCGCGACAACCGCGACGAGCTGGCGCGCCTGATCAGCGAGATTTTCCCGCGCTGGTATGCCCGCGACTTCGTGCAGCTGGATCGCGTCGAGTCCAGGACGCTCTCCAGAGCCAGCGTCGATTTGCACGATGTCGCGGGCAACGTGCGCCGCTTCCTGAGCGAGCAGCTCGCGGCCAACCCTTCGCGCGAAGACATTTTGCAGCTGGCCGAGGAATACCTGGCCGCTCGCGGCGCCAACCCGGACACGGCAGCCGCGCCTCAAGTACTTGAGGCCGCGCTTCAAGCCCAACCTCAAGCCGAGGCCAAGTCTGCCGAGCCTGCTCTTTGACAAGGCGCCTGAAGCCAGCGCGAAATGCGTTGCCTCAAGTACTTGCAGCCCCTTTACTTGCAGCGCCTTCTCGAACTCGAAGGGCCTGCGCATTGAAATCATGGTTCCCATCCGCGTCGAGCTCGAAGGGTTTCTCTCCTACCATAAGCGCCAGGTGCTCACGTTCGAGGGCTCGCCGCTGTGGATGCTGTCGGGCCCCAACGGAGCGGGCAAGTCCTCGGTCTTCGACGCCATCACGTACTCGCTGTACGGCCTGCACCGCGGCGGGCTGCAGCAGCACGGCGAGCTGATCAACCACCTCAGCAGCGAGATGATGGTGCAGTTCGACTTCGCGCTGGGCGACGAGCTGCTGCGCATCAAGCGCACCCACTCGCGCCGCAACCGCTCCTCGTGCCAGGCCTTCCGCCTCGTCGCCGGAGTGCCCGTGCCCATCGCCGAAACCGAGCTGCGCGAGGGCTTCAAGAAGTGGATCGAAGACACCATCGGCCTGGACGCCGAGGCCTTCACCACCTCGGTCTTGCTGCAGCAGAACAAGAGCGACGCGCTTTTAGCCGCCGATCCCAGAACACGCCACAGCATCCTGTCGCAGATCGTGGACCTGTCGGCCTACCAGGAGCTGCACGAAGCCGTCAAGCTGCGCCACGGCGACCTGTCGCGAAAATCCCGCGACCTGGACACCCAGATCCAGGGCATGGCGCGCATCGACCCCAACGAGATCGAGCGCCTGGGCGACGAAGCCCTGCAAGCGCGCGCGGCTTCGCTCGCCTGTGTCGAGGCGCTGCAGCAGCTCGCGGCGCTCAAAGTCCACGCCGGGGCGTGGCAGGAGCGCGTTGTGGAGCAGCGCGCGCTGGAACTTGAGCTGTCTCAGGTGCGCGGGCTGCTCGATCGCGGCGCTCAGATTTCAGAGCGGCACGCGCGCTGGAGCGACCTCAAAATCCACCTGCCCGACCTGGAGCGCGCCCTGGCGCTGGAAGCCGAGGCTCAAAGCTGCGCCTCCAAGTACTTGGAGGCGCAGCACGCGGGCGCTTCGTGGCAGCTCAAGCGCCAGGCGGCTTTAGAACTGGCCCAGGCCGCGCGCGCCCAAGCCGAGCGGCTCAGCGACGAGCTCAAGGACTGGCGCAGCCGGGGCGAGGGCGCGCGCGAGGCCCTGGACAACCTGGCCCAGCCGCTGCGCGAGGTCGAGGCGCTCGAAGAGCTCGAAGCCGAAGCCGCAGCCATCGGGGACAAGCTGCGCGCCTTCGCGCCCGGCTTCGAGGACGAGCTGGCCAGCGCGCGCCAGGAGCACGCCGAGCTGGCTGAGCTGGCCTCGGCTCTGCCCGGACTCAAGCAGTTCGCGAGCGCGCGCCGCAGCTGGAACACCATGAAAGCGGCCTCGGATGCCGCTCGCCAGGCCAAAATCGAAGCCGAGTCGAGCTTAGCCGAACTGCTGCAAGAGCTGCCCCTTTTGCAGCAGTCCTTTGACAGAGACGACGCAGCTCTGGAAGCGGCGCGCGCCGACGAAATCCGCCTGCGCGCCCTGCTCAAGAGCGACCGCGAGCGGGCGGCGCGCCTGCTCAAGAGCGAGGACATCGAGCCGGACGCCACCTGCGACCGCTGCGGTGCTCCTCTCGATGCGCTGCACCTGGAAGAGGAGCGCGCGCGCCGCCACGAACTCATCGCGGAGATGATGGGCGAGCTGAGCCAGGCTGAGGCGAGCGTGCAACAGGCGCGGGCGCGGCGCGAGGCGAGCAAGGGCGAGCGCGAAAAATCCGAGCGCGAAATCCACGAGGCGCAGGACCAGGCGCGCGCGGCTGAGGGCGAGATTCGCAACCTCAAGGGCGAGGGGCTCACGCTGTGCGGCGAGGTCGAGCGGCTCTTGGCGGCGCTGCCCGAGCGGTTCAGGGCTCGCTTCGCGCCGGATGTCGTTAGGGCCTCGGATCACTTCAAGAACGAGTTTCCAGCGAGCGACGAGCTGCGCTCGCTGGACAACCGCGCCACCAAGAAGCCCGTGCTCGAACGCAGCCTGCAAGTACTTGAGGCCCAGGAGCGCGAGCGCGGCGGGCTGCTGGCGAGGCTGCAGCCGCTGCACGAACGGCTGCAGCCGCTGGCCGCCAGGTTCGCGCCCCCCGAGCGCACGCGCCTGCTCAGCGAGCGCGACGGCGCCAGGGGTTTGGTTGCGATGGCGCGGGCGCGGGCGCTTGAGCTCGAAGAGGAGCTGTCGCGGGCTCAGGCCAGCCGCGACGCCGCCGGGGCCCAGGCCGAGAGCGCGGCCCGTGCGCTGTCGCAGGCCCAGGGCGCAGCCGAGCGCGAGCGGGCGCTGGAAGAGGCCAAGCGCGAGCAGCGAGCCCACCTGCTGAGCCGGCTCGAAGGCGACTGGAAGGTGCTGGCGCAGAACGCGCGGGCCGAGGACGCGGCCCGCCTCAAGCGCGAGCAGGCCGCGCTCAGGGAGGCGCCCGAGGAGATGGCGGCCTTGAGCTCGGCTCGCGAGCGGCTGGCGGCTCAGGTCGCGAGGGCAGCTGAGCTGGCGCAAGTACTTGAGGCCACGCCGCCCGAGCAGCAGCGGGCCGTCGAGGAAGTGGCCGCCGAAGAAGCGCGCGTCAAGGCTCAGAAGGAGCGCGCCGACCTGACTTCAAGCGAGTGCGAGAGCGAGAAGCAGACGATGCAGGCCGACGCCAGGCGGCGCCAGGAAATCGTGGACGAGCAGAAGCGCGTCACCAGGGACGAGCGCGTGCACGAGAGCCTGTCCAAGCAGCTCGGCCCCAACGCTTTGCAGCGCCACTTGCTGCAGCAGGCCGAGGCCGTCATCGTCGAGAACGCCAACCGCCTGCTCGACACCATGAGCGGCGGCATCTTGCAGCTTCAGCTCAAGGGCTCCGAGGAGGCTCCGGCTCCCGCCAACGGCAAGGCCGCCGCGCCCAAGGCCCTGGAGCTGCTGGCGATCAACCAGGCCACGGGCGGGCGAGCCATGCCGGTCGACTTCCTCTCGGGCAGCCAAAAGTTCCGCGTGGCGGTGGCTCTGGCGCTTGGCATCGGGCAGTTCGCGAGCGGCGGCGGGCGCGGCGACAACCGCGACGGGCACCAGGGCTCGCGCCGCATCGAGTCGGTCATCATCGACGAAGGCTTCGGCTCGCTGGACCAGGAAGGCCGCGAGAACATCATCGGCGAGCTGCGCGGCCTGAGCTCGATCCTCAAGCGCGTCATCGTCGTCTCGCACCAGGAAGAGCTGGCGCGCGCCTTCCCCTCGCGCTACGAAATCACCCTCGAAGACGGCTCCTCAACCGCGCGCATCATCGAGTCCGAAGGCTAAACCGGTTCCACTTCTCGAACTCGGCAGCAAGCACGCAGGCGTGCTGGCTGGCTGCCGAAAATGCCAGCCAGGAAGCACATCGTTGGTTAAGAGGAAGGCGCGCGGCCCTGCAGCAGGCTTGGCTCTTGAACCTTCAGCTCTCGAACCGCCTCAGCCTGCTGCTGCGACGTTTGTACTTGCGGCGTGCTGGGTAGATTCAGAAGATGAAACTAACACGGCGAAAGCGGTGGCTGTTGGCGATCCCGTTGCTGCTACTGGTTGTAATCGCCATTCAAGGTCGGAACAGTCGCCTGCGGCGATGGATGCCGGGCACCTGGCAGTCGGCTCGCTACCCGGACATGAAACTGCAGATTTCCGCTGCACGGGACGGAGAAACATTCAAAATAAAGCACCATAGCTCGTACTATGAAACCAACTATCTTTTCACAGTCGTGGACGCCGACCACATTCGCATCGGCGAACCCAGCGGCCCCTGGAGGACGCTGCAGGTCAGCTTCGATAGCAGCGGGAGGATGTCCCTCGATGATCCGCCGGGAGAGCTGACTTGGATTCGCGTCCGTTAAGCCTGCCGTTCCCAAAGCCGCGCCCATGTGCTATCTTCAAGTACTTGTGCGCGCTGCCCCGCCCGCAACTGCTGCGACGGGGCTTTTTCGTGCGTGGCAAGTCGAGCCGAACACTCAACGAGGCGAGGTGAATTAAGAAATGGGCAACAAGATGAAGACCCGCAAGGCTGCAGCCAAGCGTGTGACCCTCACGGGAACGGGCAAGATCAAGCACCGCAAGCCGGGCCTGTCGCACTTGCAGACGCGGCGCTCCAGCAAGACCAAGATGCGCAACCCCAACGGGGCCGTCACCATGAGCGGAGCCGAGGCGCAGCGCGTCCAGAGGATGCTGCCGGGCCGCTAAGCTCAGCCGAGTTCAGCTCAGCGAAGCGACAAGCTCAGCGAAGCGACAAGCTCAGCGAAGCGACAAGCTCAGCAGGCTTAGCATCAGAACAGATTTCAGCCAAGCCCGGCGGGTTCAACAAGCGAGGAACTGGCGCGCTGCAAGTACTTGCAGCCGCTTCTCCACCCGACCGGCACAGGAAAAAGAATGGCACGCGTCAAGCGCGGCGTAACGGCTTCGGCCAAGCACAAGAAGATCAAGGACTTAGCCAAGGGCTACTACGGAGCCAAGCACCGCTGGTTCAAGACGGCCAACGAAGCCGTGATGCACGCGGGGATGTACGCCTACCGCGACCGCCGCAACAAGAGGCGCGACCTGCGCCGCCTGTGGATCGTGCGCATCAACGCTGCGGCCCGCATCAACGGCCTGTCCTACTCGCAGTTCATCGACGGCCTGACCAAAGCCGGCATCGAGATCGACCGCAAGGTGATGTCCGACCTGGCCGTCCACGAGCCCGCCGCCTTCGCCCGCATCGCCGAAGCCGCCAAGTCGCAGCTGCAGTCGCAGTCGCAGGCTCAGCCCCCCGCTTAAGCTGAGCCGAGCCCACCCAGCGCGCTGCAAGTACTTCGCAAGTACTTGCAGCGCGTTTTGCTTTGAACACTCTACAGCAGCGCAACTTAGCCCGGCATCTTCGGATTGGGCCTTCGGATCGGACCTGCGGATTGGGCAGGTAATTCCTGATGCTTTCGTCGCGCCAGCACCCGCTCATCAAGCTCGCGCGCGCGCTGCACGGCTCCAAAGGCCGCCGCGAGCACGGGCGGTTCCTCATCGAAGGCGCCAACGGCGTCGCGGCTGCCCTGGCCTCGGGAGCTGGGGTTCAAGATGTCCTTGCCACGCCCGCAGCCGCCACGCTGTGGTTCCAGCGAGCCCAGGCTTCGGGCGCAACTGTTCACCTTGCCTCGCCTGAGCTGCTCGCTTACGCCTCGGAATCATCGAGCGCGCCCGAGGTTGTCGCCATCGCGCCGCTGCTGCAGCCCGCGCCTGAGCTGGCCTCAGCCGGGCTGATCTTGATCCTGGACGGCATCGGCGACCCCGGAAACGCGGGCACCCTGCTGCGTGCCGCCGATGCCGTCGGAGCCTCACAAGTCGCGGCAGTCGCGGGCAGCGTGGACTTGCTGGCGCCCAAGACGGTGCGCGCCTCAGCCGGCAGTTTGTGGAGCGTGCCGCTGTCGCCGCTGCACGGCAAGACGCCCGAGGAGATGGCGCAAGTACTTGCCGAGGCGAGCGTGCCCATCATCACAGCCGAGGCGCACGGCGGCGGCGACTGCTTCGCGATGGAGTGGCCGCTGCGCTGCGCCCTGGTGATCGGGCACGAGACGCGCGGCGTCTCGCAAGCCTTCGCGAGCGCCGCGCTCAAGGCCACGATTCCAATCTGGGGGCGGGCCGAGTCGCTCAACGCGGCAATGGCGGGCACCCTGCTGCTGTACGCCTGGCGCAACAAAGCGCGGCAGTGATCCAAGTACTTGACAAGCTCGTACTTGACAAGCTCGTGCTTGACGAGCTCGTGCTTGACGAGCTCAAAAGCCGCTGTAATCGCGCTCGCGCGGCTTCATCCAGCGCCTTTGAATTCTGGGCCTGGAGAGCGAGAAGACGTGGGCCAGCACGACCAGCCCGAAGCGCAGCCAGACCTTGCCCAGGTTCAGCTTGGCCTGGCCGCCGCGCCGCGCGTATTCGTGCGAGGGCACGCTCAGCACGCGGAAGCCGCCGCCCAGGAACTTCATCACCATCTCCTGCTCGATAGTGAAGCCCGGCTCGCGCAGCCCCAGATCGCGCCCGATGCCAGTGCGCAGGGCGCGGAAGCCGTTCTGGATGTCGCTCAGCTGAGCCCCGAAGCGCGCGTTGACGATGGCCGTGAGCACCAGCGAGCCGTTGCGCCGCAGCCACTTGTTCATGTCGCCGTGCAGCTCGTCGCTGCCGCCTTCCCAGCGGCTCGCGACCACCATGTCGGCCCGCCCCTGCTGGATCGGCAGCACCAGAGCCGGGATGTCGCGCCCCTCGTGCGAGCCGTCGGCGTCGATGAAAACCGTGATCGGCTGCTCAACCCGGCTCAGCGCCGCGATCATCGCGCGCCCCTTGCCGCGCACCGCAGCCCGCAGCACTTGCGCTCCAAGCTGGCGCGCTTTGTCAGGGGTTCCATCGTGAGAATCGCTGTCCACGACGAGGATGCGGGCGCAGAAGGGGCGCACGCTCTCGATGACGGCCTCTATGGTCGAAGCCTCGTTGAGGGTTGGGATGACCACGCACACGTCCTGCGCCCGGAAGTTGGCCATGAGTTCAGTGCGGCCCGAACGTCGGGTTGAGGTAGGCCAGCAGCCAGTAAATCGCGATGGCGTTCAGGCTCAGGCCCCAGGCCCAGGCAAGTACTTGCAGCACACGAGGCGGCAGCAGCAGGTGCAGGCGAACCGAGAGGAACAGGGCCATCGCGGGCAGGGCGGCCAGCAGGTAGCGCCCGCCCTCGGCCCAGCCCCAGTGGACGAACAGGGCCACGCCCGCGCACGCCAGCCACAAGGCCGCCAGCGAAGCATACAAAGCCGCCCGCGTCGCCCGAGCTAAGCCCAGGCCAGGCCCTTCAGGGGACGCCTCGGCCTTGCTGAGCCGAGCTCGACTGAGCAGAGGAGCCACAGCAGCCAGGACAAAAGCGGCGGCGAAGGCAAGGTAAATCGGGGTGCGGACGGCGAGCGGGAACCAGTCTTTCTGCGACCACATCGAGTAGAAGATGCCCCAGTTGGCGCGCGCGAAGAGGCCGGGGAAGTTGGGGTGCATCATCATCACCAGCGCGCCGTTCGAGGGCGCAGGCAGGGCCGGGTTGGTGTAGCCCGCTTCGATCGGCGAGAACTTGCCATACAAAGCGAAGTTGCGCCCATACCACGGAGCCGCCGTCGCAACCGCCACGCCGAGCACGATCGTCAGGCCGCGCCAGGTCAGGCCCGACCTCCAGCCGTGGCGCGCGAGCAGGAAGGCAAACAGAGCCGCGCCATCGCACAGCGCGACAGTCGCCTTGCACAGCATCCCCAGCCCGAAGCAGGCTCCCAGCATCAAGGCGCGGCGCGGCGAAAGCTCGTCCCCGAAGCGCACGCAGAGCAGCCAGCAGAAGAGCGCGACGGCCAGGATCGAGGAGGCGTCGTTGTTGACCACGCCCGAGGCCATGCCGAAAATGGGCATCAGCGCGCACAGAGCCGTCGCGGTGAGCGCCACGCTGCGGCTCCAGCCGTCCTCGCGGTTCCAGCCGTCCTCACGGCTCCCTTCGCGGCTCCCTTCCTGAGCCGGGCGGCGGGCGGCCAGCAGAGCAGTCTGGTAGATCAGAGGCAGCGCGGCCAGGGAGCAGGCGAGCGAGAAGAAGCGCAGCAAGTGATATTGAACAGGCTCCAAGAAGAAGCGCGCGATGGCATACAGCGGCAGCATCGCCACGTAGGGCAGCGGAGGGTGCAGCGTGTGCGCGCCGCGATACTCGCTGCCATCGGGCAGCACGAACGGCAGGCGGTGCTCCTCCCACAGCAGCTGGACGTAGCGCAGGTGACGCGGCTCGTCCGGCCCGAAGCCAGGCAGCATCACAACGTTATACAGCAGCCCCAGGGCCAGAGCCGCCGCCACGATCAGCCACAGCCCACGGTTGGGGTCGCGCAGCGGCGCGGCTCCCGATGCCGCGCCCGATGCGCCCGGCTTCGCGCTTGGCTCCGCGCCTGGCTCGGTGCCCGGCTGCCCGCTCGCTGAAGGCATCTCATGCTCGTTCATGCTGGTGCGCCGCCAGGCCCGAAGCGGCTGCCCTGACCTCGCCTGAGTTGGTTCTGAGTTCATCGAGCGGCTGCAGGCCACGGCAAGCCGCGCAAGTACTTGCGGCGCCGGCCTGAATCAAGCGGCTTCCAGGGGTAGCTGAACCGGGCGGCCCTCGCGCGCTGAAGTCTCAGCCGCGAAGATAATCTCGTGCGTGGCAACCGCGTCGTCCAGGTCCGGCTGGCAGGGCGTGCCGTCCAGAATCGAGGCGATCAAGGCTTCCATCTGGCCCGCGAAGGGGTGGTGCGAGACATCGCCGCTCGAAGGCAGGGTGGCCGGGATGGTGGCCCAGTCGCTCTGGCCGGGGAAGAGCTTGCGGCTCCAGACGCGGTTGTCGCGGATGGTGCCCTCGGTGCCCAGGATGTCGATGTTGAACTGGTAGGGCATCACGCAGTCCTGCGACGAGGCTACCTTGCCCACGCTGCCGTCCTCGAACATCAGCATCAAGATCGTGGTCGGGCTGATCTCCCAGTCGGTGTTGTGGCCCTTGTGCGCGATGTCGTAGGCGCTGACCTCAAGTACTTGCCGCCCGCCCATGAACCAGCGCAGCGCGTCCAGCGCGTGGCACCCCGCAGACAGCAGCGAGCTGCCGCCCTGAGCCCTGGTCACGGCCCACGGATACTGCGGATACCACTTCTGCAAGCCGTGCCAGTAGTCCACCTCGATGTAATACGGCGTCCCGATGGCACCTTGATCTAACAAAGCCCTGGTGTTGATCATCGAAGGGTTCCAGTGCAGGCAGAAGCTCACGATGCTCTTCACCCTGGCCTCGCGGACGGCCTGCTGCATGGCTAAGCACGCCGCCCAGTCGAGGGCAATCGGCTTCTCGATGCAGAGGTGCTTGCCGGCGCGCGCGGCGCGGATGCTCAGTTCGGCGTGCGAATCGGGCGGCGTGGTAATCGAGACGATGTCGACCTCGGGCCGCGCCAGCAGCTCGTCGAAGTCGGTGGTGACAAAGGCGTCGGGCGCCCCGCCGTAGGCCGCGCAGTGCTGGGCCGATTCGAGCTTGCGCGAGCCCACGGCAACCAGGCGGGCGCGCGGGTTCGAGGCGTAGGCGCGCGCGTGCTCGCCCGCCACCCAGCCCGCGCCGAAGATGGCGGCTCCTAAAATCTTGTCGCTCATGTCGCTCATAATGATTCCAATTTAACAATCCGCCCGCAGGACGCCCGGCCACGGCTAACCACCCAAGCTCACAGAGAAGATCAAGAGGAAGAGCCGCAAGTACTTGCACAGAGGCTCTCTTTATTTTCGGTGACCCTCCGTGGCTAATTTTCGATGTTGATGACCTGCTGCGTGCGCGCGGATTCGAGGACAGCCAGGGCGAGCTGAAGAGCCGCGCGCCCTTCGGCTCCGCCCGCCGTGGGCTGAGCTTCGTTTTGCGCCACGCGCACGAACTCGTCCATCTGCTTCTCGAAGGCCGCGCCCAGAGCGCCCGAGGCGAAGGGAATGCGCTCGCGGCCCTGGGCTGAGCTGATGATGAAGGACGGCTCAGCAACGTCGTCGCGCGGGAAGGTGATGGTGCCGCGCGGCCCGAGAACCTCGAAGACAGTGCCGCCCGCAGTGCTTGCGGGCAGGCCCCAGCTCCAGGCCAGCAGCAGCTCGTCGCCGGAGCCGAAGCGGATGGTCGCGCTGCCCGAGTCGAAGGCCGAGGAGCCTTTGAACGAGCGCGCGTGGCAAAACGCCCACTGAGCCGGGCCGAAGGTCTTGAGCGCGAAGTCCAGGTTGTGGATGCAGCCGTCCAGAAACGGGCCGCCGCCCTGCTGGTCCGCGTAATACCACGGCGAGGTTGGCCCGGCGTGCGCCTGCACGTCGCGCCAGATCACGGGCCGCCCCACGCGCTCCTGCTGCACCGCCGCGCCCCAGGCCAGCCACTCGTCATCGAAGCGGCGCACGAAGCCCACCTGCAGCGGCGCGCCCGAGCTTCGCGACGCGCTCGAAATCGCCTCGGCCTGCTCCAGCGTGCGCGCCAGGGGCTTCTCGCAAAACACGGCCTTGCCCGCCTTGAGAAATTCCACGGCGGCCTGCGCGTGCAAGTGCGTCGGGATGCCGACCAGGACGGCGTCCACGCGCTCGATGAGCTCGCGAAAATCCTGAGTCTGGAAGGGCACCTCGTATTTTTGCGCGAACTTCTCGGCGGCGGGCGCGGAGACATCGGCCACGCCAGCCAGCTCCACATCAGCGTGCCTGGCGAGGATCGGCGCGTGCACGCCCATGATGCCACCCGCGCCCACGAACCCAACTTTCAGCTTCTGCATAAGAACTCCACTCGACTTCGGCCCGCGCCCTCAAGACGGCTCGGCTCGGTTCAGCCCGGTTCAGCCCGGCTCGGTTCATGCCCTCAAGACGGCTTGGCTCGGCTCGGCTCGGTTCAGCCCGGCTCGGCCCCGGCCCGGCGCCTCCAACAATAATACAGCGCGTATTGTTTCCCCGCTGCGAGCCGCGTGGTCAATGGCACGCGGCAAGTACTTGCAGCCTCCGCGCTGCCCTCGACGCAGGCAACACCCGCAAGCGGCACGCCGCCGAGGCCACGAGCATCACGCAGCCGAGGCCGAAGGCGTTGTTCGTTGGGGATTGTGTGCACTAAAAATGCCTGGCGCCCGTTGAGCGGGTTAGACTTTGGTTTATGACGACAGAGCCATCCAAGAGGCTGGAGACCTTCCCCAACCCGCACCCCGACAATTCTTACACGGTTCGCTTCTCGACCAACGAGTTCACGACGGTGTGCCCCTTGACGGGCCAGCCCGACTTCGCCCACATCACGGTCGAGTATGAGCCCGACCAGAGCTGCCTGGAGTCCAAGTCCATCAAGCTGTACCTGTGGAGCTTCCGCAACGAGGGCCACTTCCACGAGGACGTGACCAACATCCTGCTCAACGACATGGTGCGCGCCTGCTCGCCGCGCGCCATGACCATCACCGGCCACTACAACATCCGCGGCGGCATCGATTTCGTCATCACGGCCCGCTACAGTAAAGCGTGAAGCGCCGCCGCAAGTACTTGCAGCCCAGGCGCAGCGCGTTTTAATTGGCAACTCTCTGGTATCTTGGGTAAAACTACGAGCCCGCAAGCGCGAGCGGTGAGTTAGAATGAGGCGGAGCGTTGGACAACTTCCCTTTCTGGCCGCTGTCTCAGCCGCTATGGGCTCGGCTGCTGTGGGCTCGCGCTGGCGCCTGGCGGCCCCGAGAACGTGAGGGCAGGCGAGATTGGAAAGAAGGGCGGACGAAGGGCGGACATAGTATGAACAAAAAACATCCGATTTTGATCGCGCGAGCGCCTCAGCTGCGGCTGGGCCTGGGCTTGCGCCTGGCGGCGGCCCTGCGTGCCGGCGGAGCGTTGGGCGCGGTGGCCATCGTGCCTCTGGTGCTGGGCTCGACGACGAGGGCGCAGGCGCAGGACACCACGGCTCCTCAGATCACGCTGGCCTCGCCGGTGAACAACTCCTACGGCCATGTCCTGCCCACCTTCAGCGGCACGGCGACCGACAGCGGGCCGGGCGCGACCGGAGTGCGCAACGTGACGGTCGGCGTCTTCAGCGACACGCTCAAGCGGTGGTGGAACCCGAGCACTTCGAGCTTCAGCTCCACCTCCATCGTTGAGCTGACGGCTGCGCTCAACGGCACCGCCTGGACTTACAGCGGCGCTCCCGCCAACATTCCACTGCCCGACGGCCTGTATGTCGTGGTCGCCTTCGCCACCGACAACGGCGGCAACCGCGACCCCAACGGCGTCCAGAGCCTGGCCTACATCGACAACGCCGCGCCCAACCCGATCACCTTCGAGCAGCCAGCCCCCAACACTCAGGTCACGAGCCTGGGCAGCGTCAACGGGCGTGCCTTCGACAACACGGGTGGCTCGGGCGTGGCCTCGGTTCAGGTCACGATCCAGCGCCCCGACGGGCTGTATTGGAACGGCTCGGCTTACCAGACAACCGCGTTCCGGCTGGCGACCAGCCTGGCCGGCTCGTTCTGGTCGCTGCAGAACGGGCCTGCGACGGCTGCTGACCTGCCCGACGGCAACTACACGCTGAAGGCCTTCGCGATCGACAAGCTGGGCAACGAGGGCTCGGCCACGCAGACCACGAGCGTGATGCAGCCGCCGCCGCCGGTGCCGCCCGACACCACAGCGCCCACCATCACGCTGGCCACGCCGGTCGACAACACCTTCGCCAAGAGCATCGCGGCCCCCAGCGGAACCGTCGCGGACACCGGCAGCTCGGGCCTCAAGCAGGTCGTGGTCGGCTTCTTCAGCGACGCGCTCAAGAAGTGGTGGGACGGAGCCGCCTTCAGCTCAGACACCATCGTTGAGCTGCCCACCACCATCAACAACGGCTCGTGGAGCTACACCGGCTCGGTGCCTTCAGGCCCCGATGGGCTGATCGTGGTGCAGGCTTACGCCGACGACAAGGCGGGCAACCGCTCGCGCGCCCAGGCCAACGTCACCCTGGACAACACCGCGCCCACCCAGATCACCTTCGAGCAGCCCACGCCGGGAACGAGCACGACCAGCCTCACCAACATCAGCGGGCGTGCCTTCGACAACACGGGCGGCTCGGGCGTGGCCTCGGTTCAGGTCACGATCCAGCGCCCCGACGGGCTGTATTGGAACGGCTCGGCTTACCAGGCGGCTCGCGTGCGCCTGGACACCAGCTTCGCCGGAGGCTTTTGGTCGCTCCAGACCACCCTGCGCGCCGGCTCCGACCTGCCCCCCGGCAACTACACCCTGACCGCCTTCGCCCGCGATGTACTTGGCAACGAGGATTCGGCCTCTCAGACCACGGCAGTCACGCAGCCGGTTCAGCCGCCGCCGCCGGACACGGTAGCGCCGCAGATCACGCTGGCCACGCCGGTCAACAACAGCATCGCGCGCTCTCTGGACGCTCCCACGGGCACGGCTTCGGACACCGGTGGCTCGGGCCTGCGCGATGTGAAGGTCGCTTTCTTCCGCACCTCGGATCAGAAGTGGTGGAACGGAACCGCCTTCGCCTCGGACACTATCGTTGAGCTCGGCGCCAGCGTGAGCAACGGCACCTGGGCTTACAACGGGCCGCGTCCTGCGGGCGATCAGCTCACGGACGGGCTGTATGTGACGCTGGCCTTCGCGGACGACGGCGCGGGCAACCGCAGCCGCGCCCAGAGCGTGGTCACAATCGACAACACCAAGCCGGTCTCGCTCTCGTTCCAGAAGCCGTCGCCCAACTCAACCGTTACGGACTTGACCGACATCAACGGCTTCGCGGCTGACAACGTGGGCGGGGTTGGCCTGGCCAGCGTGCAGGTCGTGATCCGCAACAGCGCGGGCCTTTATTGGAACGGAACCGCTTTCGTGGCGGGCGAGCAGCGGCTCGACACAGCGCTGGGCGGCGGCTTCTGGTCGCTGGCGACGAGCCTGCGCGCCGGCTCCAACCTGCCCGACGGCTCGTATGCTCTGACGGCTTACGCCGTGGACTTGCTGGGCAACGCCATCTCGACCTCCGAGGCCGTCACGGTGAAGGCTCCGGCTCCGCCGAGCACGAACCCCGGCGACATCACGCCGCCCCACATCTCGCTGGGCGCACCGGTGAGCAACTCGTTCTCGCGCACCTTCGTGCAGCCGCGCGGCAGCGTCAGCGACGAGGACGGCGGCTCGGGCCTGCGCGACGTCAAGGTCGCCTTCTTCCGCGACATCAACGGAACCGGCGGCCTGTGGTGGGACGGCACCGCCTTCGCCTCGCCGACTCCCGTTGAGCTCAGCGCCACCGTGAACGGAACCTCGTGGAGCTACGACGGCCCGCTGCCTTCAGGCGCCGGGCTTCCGGACGGGCTGTATGTCGTGCTGGCCTTCGCGGACGACAACAACGGCAACCGCAACCGCGCCCAGGCCGTGCTCAACATCGACACCGTGGCCCCGGTCAAGCTCACCTTCAGCAGCCCGGCTGCGGGCGTGCTGGTCTCGAACCTGGCCAACATCAATGGCCGCGTCGAGGACAACGCGGGCGGCTCGGACATCGCCGGCGTGCAGGTCTCGATTCGCAATCCGGCTGGGCAGTATTGGAACGGCTCGACGTATCAGCCCAACCCGATCCGCCTCAAGGCCGAGGTGGGCGGCACCTTCTGGTCGCTCAAGACGCGCCTGCTGCCCGGCGCGGCCCTGCCCAACGGCGTGTACACGCTCACGGCCTACGCCCAAGACGGCGCGGGCAACGAGCGGGCCGTCACGCAGGCCACGCGCGTCATCGGCGACATCGTGCCCCCGGTGGTCAGGTGGATTACACCCAGGGCCGGTCAAGTACTTGCAGCCTTCCCAACGCTCAGCGGCAGCGTGCAGGATGCCGGCGGCGCGGGCGTGGATCACGTCGAGATCGAGCTGCTGCGCCTGAAGAGGACGCCGCGCGAGGCCAACGTGTGGTGGAACGGCAGGATTTACCAGAGCACGCCCGTCCGCCTGCGCGCCCGGCTCACGGGAAGCACCTGGACGCTGGCGAGCCCGCTGCCCAGCGGCCCGTATCTGCTGAACGCGAACTACGTGGCCATCGCTTACGGTGTGGATCGCGTCAACAACGTGGGCAGCCGGGACGTGGCCTTCAGCATCGACCGCGTGGCTCCGCTGCCGCCGGCCTTTGGCAACCCGCGCCCCAACTCAACGGTCACGACGCTGGCGCCGCTGCTCGTCACGGTTGGCGATCGCCCCGGCCCCGGAGCGGCAGGCTCAGGCGTGGTCAAGGCCGAGTTCGTCATCCGCCGCGAGCGCGACGGCCTGTACTGGAACGGGACGGCCTTCACCAGCGCCCCGGTTTACCTGCCCGCCTTCCAGGTCAGCGCGACACGCTTCCGGCGCGACGGCGTGCCCGGAGGCATCAACCTGACGCCCGGCTTCTACACCATCCAGGCGCGCGTCACCGATCGCGCGGGCAACACTGCGGTAAGCTCCGAGCGGGTGCGTGTGCGCGATGCGGTTGCTCCCCAGGTCGCGATCTTCACGCCCGTGGGCGGCCAGCTGAGGCGCGACTTCGGCGTCATCGTGGGCTCGGCCAGCGACAACGCGGGCGGCTCGGGCTTAGCTGAGGTTCGCGTGGCCATCCGCCGCCTCAGCGACGGCGCTTACTGGAACGGGACGGCCTTCACCTCGACGGTGGCCTCGGTTGCGGCCACCATCTCGGGCACCAACTGGTCGCTGCGCAACGTGCCGCCGCCCAGCCTGATCGTGGCGGGCTCCTACGAGATCACGGCGGTCGCCATTGACAGGGACGGTAACCAGGCGCGGGCGCGCGTGGTGGCTCCCATCAACCCCGACAGCACGCCGCCCACCGTCAAGATCACCGACCCGCACCCGAGCACGCTCTTCCGCAGCATCGAGCGCGTTTCAGGCACCGTGGCCGACAACCCCGGCGGCATCGGCGTCGATCGCGTTGTGGTCGGCATCCTGCGCGGCAGCGACCAGAAGTGGTGGAACGGGCACGCCTTTACCGACACCTTCACGCCGCTGCGCGCGACGCTTTCGGGCAGCACCTGGAGCTTGACCTCCAACCTGCCGCCAGCCAGCCAGACCCCGCGCGGCTCCTACACCATCGTGGCTCAGGCCTTCGACAAGCTGGGCAACTTCAACGACAAGATTTCGCAGGACGCCGTTTCGGTGACGCTGGACCCCAACGCCCCACGGCAGGGAGAGGCGCCCTCGAACTCCGACCGCACGCCGCCCACGCTCACGGTCACGGATCCCATCAGCGACAGCACTTACAACCGCCTGGTGCGCATAACGGGCACCGCCAGCGACAACGCCGGCGGCGTTGGCCTCGACCGCGTTGTCGTCGGCATCCTGCGCCAGCGCGACAACCTGTGGTGGAACGGCCACGCCTTCGCGCCCAACTTCACGCCGCTGCCCGCCACGCTCTCGGGCAGCACCTGGAGCCTGACCTCCGACCTGCCGCCCGCCGACCAGACGCCAACCGGCCTGTACACAATCGTGGCCCAGGCCTTCGACCGCGCGGGCAACTTCAACAACCGCACCTCGCAGCAGTCCGTGACGGTCGCGCTCGACCCGCACGGCCCCTCCCAGGACTCTGCACCCTCGATTCCAGCCGCGTAGTTCGAAGCCGAAAAGCCGTGACAAACGGAGAACGCGCCGCTGCAAGTACTTGCAGCGGCGCGTTCTCCGTTTGGTCTGGTGCCAGTACTGGCACGCTCAAGGCCGCCCTTAGCTTGGCTCAGCGCGGCGTGGCGCGCGCCCGCCGGTGATGGCCGCGATGGGAACCGTGGTCGCGATGCGCTCCAGCAGCGAGGCCAGCAGGCGCGCCTCGTCCTCGCTCAAAAACTGCGCGAACTCACGGAAAATGGCCGCTTCGTAAAGCGGCCAGGTTCGCGCCAGAGCCGCGCGCCCGTCTGCTGTGAGAACCGCGAAGGCGCCGCGCCGGTCGTGCGGGCACTCCTGGCGCCGCAAAAAACCCGCCTCCTCCAGCCGATCCACCAGCCTCGACAGCCCGCTGCGCGAGAGCAGCACGTTGTCCGCCATCTCGCTCAGCCGCAGCCGCTGCTCGGGCGCCCGCTCCAGCGACAGCAGGGCATCATACCAGTCCAGTGGCAGCGCGCCGGCCTCAGCTAAGCTCGCGTCGATGCTGCGGTGAAGCCGCGGGTGCAGCGTCCAGAACAGCCCCCACGCCCGCCCCTGCGACTCGCTCAGCTTCGACTCACTCACCTTGTTCTCCATCACAACAAAATTCCTCGAAAGTAGTTGCGCACGCAACTACTTGATTATACAATAGCTGGTAGGCGCAACGAGTTGCGTCAAAGGAGACAGCGCGAGCCGAGCTGAGCTGGTTGAGGTGAGGGCGCGCACGGACAACATGACAATTCTACACCTGGATTCATCGCCGCGTGGCGAGCGCAGCCACTCGCGGCAGCTGACGAAGGCCTTCGTGGACGATTACCGTTCGGCTCACCCGGACGCCAAAGTCATCTACCACGACCTGGGCCACAGCCCGGTGCCGCACGTGGACGAGCCATGGATCGCGGCGGCCTACTCGGACCCGGCCACGCACACGCCCGAGCTCAAGGCTGCGATTCGCCTTTCGGACCAGCTGGTGGACGAGCTGCTGAGCGCGGACGTCATCGTCATCGGGGCGCCGATGTACAACTTCTCGATTCCGTCCACGCTCAAGGCCTACATCGACCAGGTCGTGCGCGTGAACCGCACCTTCACGCCCAGCTACGAGGGCCTGGCCACGGGCAAGAAGATGTTCATCCTGTGCGCGCGCGGCGGCGGCGGCTACGGCTCGGGCGAGCAGATGGAGGCCGCCAACTTCCAGGACCCGTACTTCAAGGCCATCTTCGGCTTTATCGGCATCAGCGACATCACCTTCGTACACGACGAGAAGACCCTCAGCGGCGGCTCCGAGCTCGAAGCCAGCCTGCAGAAAACTCACGCCGCAGCCCAGCAGCTCGGCTGAGCGCAAGCAAAGGCAGCCCAGACCAAGCAAAGCGGGCCTGCAAGTACTTGCAGGCCCGCTTTGCCGTCGATGATCTACCGCTGCAGCCACTTGAGCAGCTCAGCTAAGGGCCAGGTGTTGAGCACGTGGCGCGGCTCGCACCAGGCGCGGCGGGCGGTCAGGACGCCCAGCGCGATGTTGGGCAGCATCCGCGCCGAGTGCGCGTCGGTGTCGATGCACAGCAGCACGCCGGCATCGCGAGCGGCGCGCGCGTGCTCGTCGCTCAAGTCCAGCCGCTCCGAGGCGTTGATTTCCAGGGCCGTCTGGTGCTCGCGCGCGGCCTGGATCAGCGCGCCCACGTTAACATCGTAGCCCGCTCGCCCGCCCAGGATGCGGCCCGTGGGGTGAGCGATGAGGTCAACCGCAGGGTGAGCAATCGCCCGCACCATGCGCTCGGTCTGGGCGGCTTCGCTCAGGTTGAAGGCCGAGTGCACGCTGGCGATCACGAAGTCCAGCTCGTTCAAGATGTCGTCGTCCAGGTCCAGCGAGCCGTCGCGCAGGATGTCGCACTCAACCGAGCGCAGAATCTTGAGGCCGGGGAACTTCTGCTGCACGCGCTCGATCTCGCGCGCCTGCTCGCGCAGCCGGGCCGCGTCCAGCCCGTTGGCCATCGCCAGCGCCTTCGAGTGATCTGAGACCGCGAAGTACTTGTAGCCGCGCGCCGCCATCGCAGCCGCCATCTCCTCGATGCTCGCCACGCCGTCGCTCCACGTCGAGTGCGAGTGCAGGTCGCCCCGGATGTCCTCTACTCTAACAAGCGGCGGCAGCTCATTCTTGATAGCCGCTTCCCACTCGCCGCGCCCCTCGCGCAGCTCAGGCGCGATGAAGGGCACCTGAAGGGCCTGATAAACCTCCGCCTCGTCTGCGCTCGCCTGGGCAAGTACTTGCTGCCAGCTCAGGCCCAGCTGCTCAGCCCGCCGCCGCGCGCCTTCGAGGTGAGCTGGGGAGCCGGTCGAGGAAAACAGAGCCGAGCCGAACCCCTGGCGCACAATCTCGGCTCGCGCCAGCACGCCGCCGCGCACCTTGATCGAAGCCCGGTTTTCCAGGCGCTCCTCGACCGCCAGAACCGCAGCCGAACCCGTGAACGCATCCAGCGCCTTGTCAGGGTCGGCGGCCAGCGCGAGCAGGTTGATGTCGCCCACAGTGTCGCAGCCGCGTCGCAGCGAGCCCGCGATTTCCCAACGCTCGGCTGTTTTGGAGGCGCGAGCCGAGGCGAGCAGCGTGTGCGAGAGCGCCAGCGCATCGCCCAGCGGCAGGCGGCGCGAGAGCAGCGACAGGCGAGCCAAGCTCAGCTCAAGGTTCTCGATGGCCTTGGGGCCGAAGCCGCTCAAGCCCTTGAGCTGACCCAGTTCAAGGGCGCGCTTGAGGTCTTCGAGCGAGGCGATGTTCTTCTGTGCGTAGAGCACGGCGACCTTCTTGGGGCCCAGGCCGGGCACGCGCAGCACGTCGAGCAGGCCC
>JAABUK010004535.1_pt1 | contig 22448 bp, 17 predicted proteins | sample 5559141 | NCBI WGS metagenome assembly JAABUK01 (sample SAMN10711869, study PRJNA513367) | rock metagenome | isolation source: Antarctica rocks | place: Antarctica: Victoria Land, Pudding Butte nord | collected 2016-01-03
CACCAGATGACTGGAAGCGTCTTGGGGTTAGGAAAATCACAATGGACGTTCTGACCCATCGTTTGGCTGTCATTGGAAAATGGCATGACGACGTTGTTCGGCAAGGCTGGTTGGTGACCGCTTTGGACAAACGAGATTCCGATACTCTTTATGACATCCTTTTCACTCAATTTCTCCATCCTGTAATCGACCCTCCTTCGGACGAGAATTCCAAAGGTCTAAAGATGCAGATCGAGGCTCTTGTGATGGTTCTGACTACTCCTGGTGCGTGGTACAACCTGAGCATATCCAAATGGCGCCTCAGAGCAGGCCAGGTGCTGTGGGAGACGTCGAAAGAGGACGAAAAATACGTCCCTGCTGAGGTTGAGCATGATTGGCCATAGCACGAAAGAAGATGGCTTTTGATACAAGTTCTACTCTCCATAGAGCTTGTCATCCGTCTTGACGCCGCTCTGAGGATCAGTCTTGCCCAGCATTCCCCACAACTCCATATCTCTGCCCAAGAGATTCACTATTTCAAATAAAGTGCGCAATCGAAAAGTTGACTGGGATCTGATTTTTGCGCGGAGGTTTTTGGATATCTCTATGTCCGCCATGGAAGGCTGAACAGGGATCATCATCTGCTGAAGCTAGACGAAAGCAGTGCTCCCGCTTGGGAGGGTCATGCATTAGGGCAAGAGTGCGAGATCATCCCTCGTCAACCGAAAATGCAGATTGATGGACTTGTACGATTTGCAAAGGTAATTAAATGGCCCAATATCGAACAAATCGAGACCACACTTAGATCAAAGCTCGACCGGGCAAGGAAAAGAGCACAAGATCTGGCCTCCTTATACTCTGACCCTTTGCAAAACAACGTCGGAGTCTCATGCAGGCCGTATCCACTCAGTGTGCAAGCACAGATTTTCCACCTCCTCCAGCCTGCGTACAACTCCAAGCTGCCGACGCCAAGACTTTCGGCAGTTGGCTCTCGCGTTCTTGGCTGTCTGGCTTGGTGCTACCTGGAGCTAACGCTTGTCATCTTTTGATGAGCACTTTGGTTGAGAATGACGATTCTGCGCTCCAAAAGCCGGGCGAAACAGCGTATTTTTGCGGGGGCTTTGTGCTCAGCGGCCGCACCTGGTGGAGCAAGGCCTGCATTGTTGGTCGAGTCTTCGGGGCTGCAGCTAACAGCACTGACTGTATGGGCTGGATCAACGTCCCTAATATCATACCTTTTAGCGGTACATTGAGGCGGCGACTTAGCAACGGCTGGATCCATGTCCACGCGGACGAGGCGCCCAGTCTACGAAAGCACACCCGAATTCACGATGGTGCGAGTATGGCTGGTCAGAGCAGTCCTCCTGGAATCGGCGATGGCAAGGTCAAAGGCACGGAGTTCAGAATACCGATTGAACATGCTTATGACCCACCAAGACGGCAAAAGATCACATTCGACTCCTTGACTCTGACCGAGACTCGACCCAGAAACGGCGACCAACATCGGGACAGCAAGGCAAGTGCAACATTTTGGGGGGGATCTGACAACGGTGAGGAGGTCCGTATTATACTAACTTTGTGCTACGACATTTATTTCATATCTGCGCAACCATGTCGACTTCCTCATGTTGATGCACGACTTAGAGTGTCGGATGAAACCGAGCATCTCTTCAGCCGCAGGCGCAATGGAATTATTCACCCCCTTCCCTCACATCCCTTACACAAAAGTTTCAGGTTTGTGAACAAAGAGCTGGCGGAGTTGCGTGACTCTGTCTTGCCACCTGACCACACAGATCTGCGAAGCGAGATTTGGGTCTTGGATGCGAGAGGGAGCGAGGACAGGCAATTGTTCGCAAGAGCTTGGTGCTCGCAGGTCGGTAGACACGCTTTGGTGGCAAGAACAGGGAGGACGTGGCTCAGCTGCTGTGTGAGAGAAGCGAGAGCGATCGATATTGGGATTGTGATACGGATTGGTTCATCAGTGAGGTAAGGTCCCTACTCCAATCATGGCGAGTCTACTACTCTCGGAGAAGATGAAAGAAGTTAACCATAACGCTCATGCTCGATGTCGCGCACACGTGTCGCCTTTGCATCTGCATCCGCCTTGACACCTCAAGCGGGTAAACAACAGACCATAAGCACCGATCCAGGCGGCGCTGCGTATCCATTGATTCTGCATAGCTGTTGAGAGCATAACTGGCTCGCTTTGAGCTCTGCTAAGATGCATTGCCATCCTCTGATACCGCTAGAACCCCTTCGAGTTTCAATGAGTCTCCCCTTCCCGGTCACCATTCCTCTCTTTCCATCTGTTGTCACAACTTTATGCCGAGCCACGCACATGCAGCCATCGTCAAAACGCTGGTCATCTTGTGGCCCTCATTCCACTCGTCTTTCATCCAACGCCACGCAAGAACGGCGGTTTTCAACACGTTCGCAACGAGATTATGGCTTCAAGTCGAGGCTGCGATTGGAGACGACTTTAATAGCGCCCCGAAAGTCAACACAGTCGCTGCCCGGGTAGATGCGTGACTAACCCAGGACTGGACCGCTTCAACCCCAGCGCCCGAGATCGGCAAGCTCGCTTACAGCAGATGGGGCCGGTGCAAAGCCAAATCACTTAACCCCAGCTCTAGTTGAGTTTGACCGGACTGGCTGATGGTTTATGGTTTCCGCTCTCTGCATCAGGTTTGCTCGCTGCAATATTGTCTTTAATATACACCAATCAGCTGACCTTCGGACTTCTGAGCTCCTGGTTTTGGCCCCTCGAACCAACACGCGGAAGGAGACCTTTCCTGCCGCAACTAGAGATTGCCGGGTCTAAGATCCATCACGTTGGAACGAGTCAAGATTTTTGCGAAATTACCAGGCGGCGGCGCCTTTGCAAGAGGACACAAGGACTTCTTCCTGTCTTCTTGATCCACACCGAGGTTGTCACAGCTCAATTAGGCAACAAAAAGGGCCCTCAATTGTGACTTCCAGAAGAGCAGAGGCAGTGCACCAGTCCGAAACACACTCACCATGGTCTAACAATATTCCTTGGCTGAAAGGCTCAAATCGACGCCGTCATTGATGAAAGTCGCAGGAAGGTGAAAGTTGGATCAGGACCACGTGTAGGATCTGCGCTGCCAAAGCTCCACGTGAAAGAAGACTTATACCCTGATCATCCACGGCGGTTAAGTTGGTGGCGAAGGATGGACATCAGGGGCACTATTTGTAAGAATGCTACTTGAAGAGACATGTTGCTATTCTCCGGTCACCTATCCAGGCCCGAGGAGGATGCGGTCAAGTACCAAAACACCCGACAGTACGCGCTGAACCACCCAATGTCCTGTCGATCTATGTAAGTCTTTTCCTTTGTAGGGAAGGTTGAAGATCTTCATTGCCAAGCAAGATAGTCTGTCTCGAGACGCCCACCCGGAGAAATTACAGTATTTCGTTCCAATCCTTTTCTGCTACTAGGAGAAGCTAGAGTATTGGACATTGCAGCAATCAAGGTGGAGCGCATCCCGGCACCCACGACAGTCTAAGGGGACAAGCAACTTAGCCTGGAACACAGACGGTGTCTTGTCAACGTCAATTACTGGCCCAAGCCCTTCAGGTCAATATTTCTGCGATGGACTAATATGTCTGGAAAGGGGTCAATTCGCACGAAAGATATGGCCAGCATCTGACAGCAACCCGGTCGTGTGGCTACTGGCTCGCCCTCATGCAGAGGCTTGAGATGTGCCCAGAGGAACGGTCACGAAAAAGCCGGCGCATCCATCCACAAATAGGCGCGGGCGCTGATGCAAGATGAGTACTTAGATTGCGCCGCTTGTTGACATGGCCCATGGTTGTGTAACCAATTAAACCAATCTGGAGCATTATGGACCACCTCTGGTCCCAAAGATAATTGGTACGTCATGCTCACCAAGTACGAGATTTCCGTCACCTTTCAGCAGTAATGGTAATGATCTGTTCCAATCGCCGATAAGCCAAACAAAACTGTTCTCGACCAGTGGCCGACGCCATGCTCGGGACTATCCCTTGTGTCACTGAAATGGTGCCCCTTCCAGTGACACAAGGGATTGTCAGGACTGAAGCCGTTTTCACCGAAAATTTCCTAGGCCACTATTTGACTTTCACTAGAAGGACAGAAGACAGCTATTGATTTGACGCCTCATTGGGGGGAAGAAACGTTTGCAGATCTCGATACCCAGTGGCCTGGTAGGGCCAAAACCTGGCCATGCGGGATCACCATAATCCTGGTGGAAAAGCAGCATCAGATCCGGTCCGACCTCCTCAACATGGGTCGTCCACAGGTCAATCCAGGGCTATTGAGACGCAAAGGACATGGGCAATTCCAAGGTTGATCGATGCTAAGCCACAACCAGGGTTGAAGTCTGGCAGGGCTAGAACTGACTCTCGGCTGCTTCTTCCTCTGGTCTGAATGGTGTGGCTGCCCGTTATTCTATGAGTCCGCAATAATGGCAGCATTGGCAAATCCCCAGGATGCCAGTCCTATCCTTTTTATGCCCCGCTAACTAACGCACAATGACCATTTTGGCCCCAGGGCTTGCCAATGGGAAGCGGATCTCATTGTTTTCTGATCCTGGAGGCGAGCCCCTCAAACCCAGAGTGAAACAACTGAGAAGAGAAGCTGGCCGACTGTACCGGGAGCTTGAACAGTCACGGCCTAGATCCATTGCTCTTCCTCTCCTCTGCTCACGTTCGCGAGCGACGTCCCTGCTTTGACTATATCACGAGAGGCAAATCCAAGTGGAATGGAGCAAAGCTACTTGGGCAAGAGACTATCTTGGTCTACCCTGGCCTCCTGCCCTCGATCTCATCGCCACTTCGAGGCTTCGAACAGTGCTAAGGACGCATGGGCCTCCTGGTAAGCCATTTCTCGTTTCGGAAGCACGGGCTACTTAACCTATGCACAGACCACGGACCCGAATGGGTCCTGTCGGGCAGTGATACCCAACGTCTGCGGTTAACTACAGCCTCAATTGATGTTGTTGATTCTTTTTGCAACTTCCTCAGATCCTTCGTATCTAAGCCTTGAAAAAGTGTTGTGCTTTGTGAGATCCAGTCCCTGACACAAACTGTTTTGATCATCCCAGATCAAGATTCTTACTCAGCGATAGATCTGGGTCTCTTGGGCATCGATATTATTTCGACGCAATTTCCCATCAACAGGACCATATCTTTTGTTTTGATCTGGGAAGAAATCACCTGGCGCCACGTGTCGCATTGAAACAGTCTCCCGAAATATCATTCCTCAAGTGTGCCTAAATCCAACGCCGAAATCGCACGGAAGGCTGCCCGAGTCAGAAACCATTCTCGTCTCAGCCTCTTAAAACAATGCAATATGACTGTCGCATTGTCAAAAGCAACAGGGTGCACTAAATCGTAGGGCATTGAAGACCCGTACTCCTCTAGTGGTTTTGTCATGGAATCGCATTCGACTCCGCTGGTTAACGAAGGAATTCAAAACGTTGTAATCCCTGCGCCTCTCGACACAAGCATTAGCCAGCCCGGCGACTCAATGTCGAAGGGTCAGCCAGTACATTCGCCATCAATAGCGCGGCGAAGGGGACCTACAAAGCGGGCCCTGGCCTCTACCGTCATCAAACGTTCTGTATCTAGCCCCAATGTGCGTGCAATGGCGAGCAGCGATACTTCAAGTATGTCTATGTCAGACAAAAGAAGAAACAAACTAGGTTATCACAGAACTTCTGTCGCTTGTGGTTAGTGTCCGGCTCGAAATTCTTATTCCTTTGCCGTCAAGGGACCTCCTTCAAATCGGTCGCTTACCCTGAATGTAGGTCATTGTCGTCGACGAAAGATCAGATGCCTGCTGGCTCCAGGTGATCAGCAGGGACGATGTTCGAACTGTATCCGGCTGAAGAAGGACTGCAACTTCTATCCGGTAGATCAGCAGCAACTAGCAGAAAGAAGACCTCGGTCTGGATCGAAAGCTGAAGCATCCTCCTCGAACGACGCAGAGACCTCTACGTCTTCATCACCAGCTCATAGAGTGGGGAGCAATGTTGTAGAACAGGTTGAAGCCTATCATCATCTTCAACCACATCCACTACAGACGAATCCAGACAACCAGAGTTCCAATCTGTATTCAGATTCGACCTTATCGCCTCCAGAGCGGAGTAAGGGCCACCTCTCATCTGCAAACATCAAGACTGACCATCTTGTAGCTCCCATGTCTGGACTCAGTTACGAGTTTCCACCTAATTTCGGCCCATCGCCCTCTTGGGGCCACTCAACCTTTCAAAGCAACTCGCCGCAAAGCCTGGCGATTGAAAGGCCGATTCAGGAAGAAGGTACGGGCACGATTTGGAGGCCGAGTGGCTCACCGATGCCTGGTGCTTACCCTCTTCCCCAATTTTCAATGCATTCCTCGTCGCTGTCGATAACGCCATCCTCACAAGGCAGCAGAGAGGCATTCTTTCCTCACGGTACAAGAGATGATCGTAGTTGGCAGCCTCCGCCTGCGCCAATCCGATCGATGTCACTAGTCACTCCGGAGGAGCTGCCTCCGCATTATCAGGCCCGTTTTCTGAGCCAACCTCCCAACACGGTTGGGCGAGTACCCGCAACGGCAGAAGCGACTGCTCATACGCTCTACACTCATGCAGCTCAAGGAGCAGCTGCTTATGAACCTCATGCAAATACCGAGATCAACCCACTTGGACACCCGGGACGTACAGGGCAGCCAGCAGGGTTTGGCTTTCCTCAGTGGGGCACCTATCCACAACAGAGTATACAAATGGTGGAATCAGGGAGAGAGGGGTTCTCGCGTGAATGGTATACTGGTTCACCAAACTTGGCGCAGGTCCGGGAAGAAGACGGCAGCCCTCATCACTATCAGCACCCTTCGAGATCCTCACATCACCGACAAAACCCTGGATGATAGCTGGATTTTACCGCAAACCATAGGCGATCCTGCACGCCTTCAAGAGTGGACAAGCCTGTAGAGCGATTGCTTTCCTCCTTCCCATCTTTGATATGTGGATACCAAATTGATGTGCTGCAACACAGAAGAGAGCTAATACCTCAATGCATTTCGGAGAACGAATGGCTATGGGCCTCGAGCGTTTCCGAGAGGAAGCATCAGTTATAGCGATTTCCGGGGACAGAAACCGGTTCGCTCGAGAGTAGCAGACCAAAAGCCGGTGCGTTTTGTTCCACGCGAGGCGAATGTTTACCCGCATTCCACAGGAAGAGAACTTTTTGCTCGCCCATTGTGCGATGCCACACGCGTGAAGGCAAGACTATTGGCAATATTATTAAGTTGAAGCAGTACTGTGCACTTGGAGCTGGCAACAGAGCATCTGACTGCGCTGAATGGGTGAATACATTCCAAGACGTACTACTAAAGATCCATCTTTATGTGGGACCGAGCATACTCAATCTTTGTCCCTGCTATTTCGTACTTCTTACCACAAATCATCGCATGTTTTCTTGAAAGCTGATTCTACCGCGATTGGGAATGAGCTTTACCCGGTTTCTGGCATACTGTGTTACAAGGCTGATATAGTAATAGCGATTGGGATGGTATTGCTAGGAGGTTTACCTGCCGAAAGACACATGCAGCTCCTGCCTCGCCTGAACTACGGCTCGCTGATTAACCTCACGTTCATATATCGATATCGGTACTCGGTACGCACCAAGAAGCTGATCAGGAATGCTCTGCTACACCTTGAAAGCACCTCTGTGAGGAGCGGCATGGAAAATCCCGTCATGAACATAAGCTGTACATGATCGAAACTCCAGCTTACGTCCGTAGTCGAATTCCACGCTACAGCTGCCTGAAAATCCTGCCTCAGCTGGTGGCCTTCGATGAGGAGTGGTACACTGAGCACTGTGTGGTTCGGATTGGGAACTTTCTACATCGCCCCGAGTGCGGTAAATCCGATGCATTGTTGGGACACTGATACTATATCGATTGAGTTGGAGCAGTTTCTAACCCTTCCATACGTCATGCGCAAATCAAGCTGAGTCCAAGGTCAAGGACTGTCCGGTCAAGCAGGAGTCACTGAGCGAATGGGGGCCGGCAAAGAATGACCAGTGCGAACTCTGCTGTATCCTCATTGGCATTCCTCATACTTTCGTATAGCAAACATACAAAATGCTACCATATCCTTTGTGCGACACTGCCATCCTTTCGAATACTCCGAAACACTGTCCTCGTCTGCTCTTTGTCGCTGATTGGTTATTCCCTGCTGCGTAAATACGGCCCCAACTCACCCTGCAGATCAACGCAACTAGAGAGAAAATTGGCAAGTTCTATTTCCGGGGTTCTTGGTTTCATGCCATTTCTCAATATCGCAACACAGCATCCTGCTCACGTCGATCGTGCTGTGCATTCATCCATCGAAGGGAAGTCACGGAGGGATGTTTGGCCTCTGATGAGACGAAGGCAATGCATGAACTGGCTCCATCGCTATGGCTATGCTTGCCTGCTCTACGCGCTGAGCCTCCAACCGTGGGTTTGGAAATCCCACTCCTTGTGGAGCTCTTTCGAGCCGGCTACTTCTTCCTGAGCATCGCTACATACCACTCCATCGCTGCTCGTTCACAACCGACGAAAGGAATGGTCAAGGTTGCTGCATAACCACCTTCAGTCCGTCGCGCTCCTTCTATCCTGTGCAAGGTTTAGTATTCGCCACGCGTTTACAGATTTTTCATCTGCGGGGCTGCTACGGAGTATTACTACTGTTGGTCATCTTCCTTGGTCTGCTTTGTTTTACGCGCACTGTTTCTCTGGCGTTCAAATGGCCATGCGGGTTGGCCGTGCTGTCCGCTGCTCACCCTTTGTGCCATCGAAGGATCCTGTTCCTGAAGTCCCACAGCGCGAAGGTCCTCGAATACGATGAGCCGAAAGACCCATTCCTACGTGGCTGGCAGGGCTATCCTCAGGTGCGGGCCCATGGAAGTGATCTGGGATCGAGAATGAGACGGAGTGGATGGTCACGTACCTCGAGGCTCGAATTCCCCTTACATGCTTGAATGGCCAACAACTTTTTGTCCGTCCCAACGCACCTTGGAGCACACCTTGTTGCCTGTGACCAATGAAAAGTTTTCGAGCCCGATCAATGCCTTTTGTCTTTTGACATCATCTCTCAGCCCTCCACTATTTTGAGCAAAGTGATAGCTCGATCTTCAACATCTGCAGTCTGATTGTTTTCTTGTTTTTGTGGCTTCAATTCCTACCTGACTCGTCTCGAAAGCCATCCTCATTCCGTCATTCCGTCATTTCGTCAACCCAGTCATTGGGGCTCCTTCAAGCACCTGGTTGAGCCTTTTAGTTCAGACATTCCTCTGACTGTGACTTTGTGTGGCTGGAAGGTGACGGTGGGCGGAGAGAGACTAAGGCCGTCAAATAGGCCCGTCTTCCATTACAAATGCGGATGTAGGTCGCCCTCTTCGGGTCTACATTTCATCATTTCCAGCTTGCCTCCCTGGAGATGGCTACCAAGCTCACTAAGCAGGATGCGTCCGGGACCACGGCCAAAACCAATCTGATGTCGCTGTCAACTGAGATTCACCTCCGAGACTCCTCTCTCCTTGACAGCAGCGACCTCCTGGCACTTAGAAGTACCAGTCAACACTTCATGGAAGTCATGAAGTTTGAGTTGACTCGTGCCTCACGATTGACCAGCAACAGAAAGAGTGATTCTCTCGTTCCTAAGAAGCAATAATCTTCCTACGGAAAGGTGTAGTGTGCACGATGCGGCAACCACCTTCTTGAGCAGAAGATCGTTCGGTTTTCCGACATCAAAACTGGCACCACGCTTATGAAGCAGCAAATGAGATGCATCTTAGACCCGCTGTTTACGACGTCTCTCGTGAGCGATCAGAATCAGGCGCACAAAAGTCTTCCATGAAGTTATACTCTTCACAAACTTGACTTCTACAATTGCAATGCTTATGACAGTGTTACATCACCGACTTGCCAGTAGTCTCGATGCCTGAAGTTGCCACTGCAAGAACTACTTCATCTCATACAAACAATCTCCATGATTCCTCTCGAGTCTCTTCATGCTCCACCGGGTACTACAATTCGAGAAACCCCTTTTGACCAATCCCGAACAACTTTGCATCTCGTTTCAATGTCTCACTCACTCTTCTCTCCATTATTCAACTGGTACAAATTCTCAACGAAACCCTTCTTCCGAACATCCAACACCATCCTTCACATCCGTCATGGCCAATGGAGGTCTGCGACAGCTCCACCAATTATAGCTCAAACAAAGTCGATCTCATGTCACTCCCCAATGAGGTCCACTTGAACCTCCCAGCAATGATTGACAAGCGCACTCTACCCTCGCTGACCGCTACAAGTCACCATTTCCGTGGTCTGAAGGATGTAGAATTACTCGAAATTCTTTCGCATTGCTCTGGAGAATGGTTGCACGGTCCCGGGACTGGCAGAGCCTTCCACCATGTTCCGCCCTAAATGGCGTTGTACCAAATGCCGTTCCTTCTTTCTACAAAGATCAGACAACGCTGCTTTCTAAGCCATGTGCAAGATGTCTCGGTAAAATCCCGAACAGGTGTGCGTCGTCTGCTTACGCTCAGGACTTGCTGGAGTATTGGCTTGGATATTGGTGACTACATGCACGGGACTCCGGATGTCACTTCAAAAGTCGAAGAGAAAAAGGGACTTGGCGACGGATGCAATTTCGAATTCAGAGAGTGACAGCCATACAACGAGGACCTCATCTGCTGCGGAAGGCTCTGGGAGTGGGATCAGGAATTCGGCCCGGTATGTGAGGAAGATTAAGTATATCGAGACAGAGACACGGGAAAGCGGGCGATACCGATGGGAAATGCTGATGAAGAAGGGCCGGAGGATGACTAACCAGGAGCAGTGCAACAACGAAAGCTCAAGAAAGGCTTCGGTGTCAGCGAGGAGTTTTATCGAGGGGGGAGGGGCCTGCTATGGAAGGGGGTTTTCGCTCTCTGGAACTGCGGCAAATCTCAGCGATGTATCTGGGCGAAGAAGATGCGTAGAAGTAACAAGCATTCACATCAACACGGCTAGGCTGCGCTGCGCCTGAGACAATTAATTATTAAAGCAGTTGTAACACTTCGCTTTCCACCAGCCGCTTGCGTTCTGCGGTGCGCTACCCAAGCTTTCAGGTGATCGATCGGATCCTCTCACTTGTTTCATTTGTACATCACCATTCAAGAACCTCCAAGAAACCTTCGCTGCCGCCGCAGAAGACACTGTAACACTCGTCAACTTCCCCGATCATTCGCCGTCATCAACGATCTGGCACTCGAGAAGATGAGTCTTGCACATCTACCTACAGAGCTCCATCTCCAGCTCCTCCCTCTCCTCGATTATCGATCTGTCCTCAACCTGTGCGCCACGAGTCAGTACTTCCGCAAGTTCCAGGTCACCGAATTGGATCGAGCATCTTTGGTCGCCCTCAAGGAAAGCTCAGCAAGGCATCCGTATAGTCTCTGTTGGTGTAGAAAGTGGGACGACATCAACCAAGTTTCGGTCAATCCTCTCTGGAGCAATGAGCGGACCTTTCTTCATGCGGGCTTCAATCATCCTCCGTGCAAGAGGGTCTTGGAGGAGCATCATACAGTCATCCTCTCGAGTCTGTGGGGGGATGTCAAGCAGTGTGCAATCTGCCTCTGGAGGATTAGGGATGCTGAAGGGTCACTGGTGGGGGAAGGAAGGTGTCTTGAGGAGGGGAAGATGAGGTCTTCCAATGCGAGATACTCGTGCAGGGATGAGTAAGACGTGGACGAGGAGGCCTTTGGAGACGGAGATGGCGACATTCTCGACAGCACCTGTGAAGCGGGGGCAATTATGAAGTCATGGAGCGTGATCAAGTCCGGTCCTCTGAAGGCTCGAACTGGGGGAACAATTTGCCAGTATCAATGGCTCGGGAGTGGTATTGAAACCTGGAGTTGAAGCCTCTGCGAGAGCACTAAGGACTGGTCTTCATAGGGCAAGCGTTCCCTGTCACCATTCATGCGAACTTTCGCGACGTGGTTATGGATCGATAGCCTTGAAACTACCCTCCCGCCCAATGCATCTCGGAGGAAAGTTCCGCCGGCGGGATGTGCCAAGCAAGCATGCCTGGTCGCAAGCACTGGCAACGACGTCGGACTTATTACCTTGACCTTGAACGTCCCAATCCGCTCTCTAGAATTCGTGACTCTCAGAAAGTCCAATAAACCTTTCCTCTATCAACGGACACCCATCTTATCGTGCTTCAATGGAGCTGTCAGCAGTAAATGCTGATCGATGGTTGAACCGTGAGAATGAGAACTTTCAGCCTAATCTCAAAGTTAGCAAGAGTATCAAGGTCCCTCTCGACTCTGCCAGTCGAGCTGCAACTTCGCATACTCCCATTCCTGGCCTACCAAGCACTCCGCAACTTCTCCCAGACAAGCAAACACTTCCGTGCTTTATTCGCGAACTCCATAAGCCAAGATATCATCAAAGAAAGCCTGCTAGCGTTGGAGATGGATCCTGACCGACGAAACACCCTGCCTGTGGAACGTGACCACTATCCATGCTACCGCTGTCTCCGCATCCTCCATGCCAAAGACCGCTTCTCAAACCTCGACACACTACAGCTCCACCCGCCATGAGCTTGGCGGCGATCACGCCAGGGGCCGCCGTTGTATGTCCTGCCGCTACAGCTACCTGACTGAGTCCGGCCAATCTGAACTCTTCGTTCGTGGCGGCCAATGCTGGGTTGCCGGTGCTGGTTGCAGGCAGGCCAAGCAGTATGTGGCCAGCAATGGGATCATGAAGATTGCGTGGAAGATGTCGAGAAGATGCGTGGAGTGTGCTAGAATGGAGACGGACGGAGATGCTAGGAAGAGGGGGTTGTGGAGGAATTTGTTGGCGAAGCATTATCGGTGGAAGCAGGATGCCGTTGGGTGGCAGCAGCCGCTCAGGGTGGGGAGTATTGCTGAGAGGTTGGCGGAGGAATCGCCGAAACCGGGGAGGAAGACCTCGGGGTCGGAGAGGTGGCTTGCTTTGAGGCGGTTTTTCGCGTCGACAAGGTGAAGACACTAGGCAGGACTCCTGGCCTTCAAAATATATCACCCACATGTCCTGTTGGTTGGTATGCAGCTTCTTCTTCTTCTTCTTTTTCTTCTTCTTCTTCTTCCTCGAGCGAAGTTGTTTCCGTCTATGGAGTCCATCTCAGCGCCCTCTTCAAAGAGGTCAGCTTTGTCCGCGCATTCGGAGGTGATAATGCCAAGGCCGCACCTCCTTTTGCGAAATCGCTTGGCAAGGAGTAACCAACCGGACGCCCATGCCTCGAAACAACAGAAAAAGACAGACTCCTTCGAGACTCAGTTCACTTTTACTTCAAAGCCAAGTCAAGCCAAGCAAAGCCTGCTCGCTCAAGCAAAGCCGTTACATGTCAGACCATGGAGCTCATGTCACTGCCCACCGAGATCCACTACCACCTCCAATCATTCCTCGATCACGCAACTCTGCTTAACCTCTCAGCCACGAACCAGTACTTCCGAAGCCTTTGTCCCGCAACGAAGGTCAAGGAGTCTCTTCTGTGCTTGGAGAAATGCTCAAGTGAGACGGAGACCATCCTGATCAAGAAACAGCTCTTGCCATGCTATACATGCTTGAAGGGCTGGAACTCATCCAATCATTTTCCTCGTATCAGTCACGACGAAAAGTACGAGATGGGCAGCGAGAAGGCGAGCAGCAGAGTCTGCGCAACTTGCTTGATCAGCACCCGCCCCGAGGTAATTTACAAGAGTGGGATGGACCGAGAGGAAACCTTCCTTTTCCTCCATTATGGGGCTGGAGCCGGGAAATGTAGGCTGTACGTCTCGAGATACGGCAGCCACAATCATCTGGACAATGGGTGGCTTGCGTGCCCAAAGTGTAAACTGGTCACGCGATATCTAGGTTCTCCATTCAGCCGACGTCGACGATATGACGAGGCAATGTTGCTTGGCGACATGTGCGCTGCATGTTATCAGCCAGTGTGGGACAAGGAGAACGAGGAAAGACGGGAGAGAAAGAATGCACGGAGCAGGCAGCGGTATCGAGAAAAAAAAGAGGAAGCGAAGAGGAAGCGAAGAGGAGGAAAGAGGATGAGGAGACGGGCGAGCTGACGGCAGACCCGGGAACAGCCAGTTGTGCACCAGCGCAACTGACTGGACCATAATTGTTGCAACCGGCGCAGGTCGACATCTTCATGGACGACTCGATGGATTGGTCAAGTGACGTTTCGATGCAGGGGTTTGACGATCTCAATTTCGGGTTTCCTGTGGGATGGGACTACCTGTAGAGAGGGTGAATTCACCCAGCGGCAGCAGGCGGACCACACAATGAGCAGCAGAGGCAGATTTGGAGACTAACTTTTCAAATGGGCCCGCATAAGGTGGCTGAAAGCTGCCAAGGTCACAGCTACTTCGACCGAGACGGAGAACAGGCCCACCACGGAGCATTGCTGTGACGGAGCTTGTGGGGCGAAGCGAACTGGTTGAAGTAAGTAGTCTATGCAATAGCTAGCTGTCGAAGACTGAACCAGCATAGTAGTCAATGAAAGCATAATAACAATCTTGATGGGCTTTGGAGATCTCCGGATCTTGAAGCTGTGTAATTACCATCCGGACCTCGTGAATTTAGAGCTTACCATTACCTCTTGCCATCTCCTTTCGCGAACTATTCATGTTTCGAGGACCGGCAGGGGAGGCCTGTACGCTCTTGCGGATCCACAGACAAGCCAGTTCAGGGTATTTTTGTTGCCAACTGACCTTGTGTGTCAAGATTGGGGAGTGGACGCAGTCTTACCTTCCAGGAAAGTGTAAGCCTGATTCTCACCACCATCTCTTTTGCAGTGCTATCCACCGCTCTGAACGAGCCAATCGAATATTCATAAAGCACCCGTGTCTCATTCCGAGGTGTCACCCTAAGCGGTTTGTGGTGTGGTCAACCATGCCGGTCGCCAGTGTTTCCTGGGGAGGCTCCAAGCTTTCGCAAGGGGTCCGTGAACGACTGATCGTTCACAAAGTCAGCCATCTACCACAAGCTCGACAAGAATAGACAAAAGGCACAATCCAAGGCTGTATGGACTCTCCAGCAGGGTGGACTTTGCTGGGGAGTGCCACCACGATCCTATTATATTACTAGGGCCAGTGCTTAGGGATCGCCGGCGTGTTGTCCTTGAGAAGACAGACAACCGTTCGTATTCCAATGCACATAGGGAGAAGATAAAGTGTCGGATTATGTATCTGTCTTTTCGGATCTGGTAATAGGTTCTAGGAATCGCATGGATGTACCTCCCCGTTCCGAACCGGACTAAAGCAGCAGCAGCCCCGCTCGCAGCAGCTCCGTTGAAGTCCTCAACTTGTAGACTCCGAGGCAGAGCTGCGTGATTAAGTTATTAGTGGATGTGTGCGCGCTCTTGGCTTGTGTGGTGAAGGTGATGAAACCGTGTCCCGATTCAATGTGCTCGTGGAGTCTTTGAAGAGAGCTAGGTCAGCGACTAGCCATCGGATGATTCGTCTCCTGATCCGCTCTCGGTAGATTCCAAAGACGTTTCGTAGCCAAAGACGCTTGTATGTTCTGAGGGATCTGTGGAATATGGTAGAGCGCGAATTAAGCAGCTCCACTATCCATATTCCAGCGGTCCACGCTGAGGCGCTCTCGAGCCACGCCACGAAGGTAGAATCTCCCTCTCCATTGAACAGATCCATAAGTTTGATGTAATCCATCGTTTTGCTCTCCTCTTCTGCTCGCTCGCAGTCCTCACAACCAATGAAGTCGATCGCTCTAAGGAACTCGAGGATGCCTCCCTGCAGATACTGCGGCATATCAGGTGGAAAGGTTATCAGGTCCAGAGTGACCGTCCAAAAGGGTTGCAAACCGAAAGTACGGCATACAACTTTCGCTGGATCGCTACGCGCCTCCCTCATGCGAAATCAATATTCCCGATGACGAATGTCTTGTTGCTGCTGTTGGTAATGTAGGTGGTGAAAAGGAGCCTTCCTGAATCCCCATTGCCAACATCTACTCCCATCCTATTATACGCATCCCCAATCATAGAACCATTCATCTTTCTTGTGGAGGAATTTCGCTGGTCGTGAACCCATTTGCAACAAATAGACGGACCAGTCTCATCGTGTTTTTCAGGCAACATGGGTTTACGAAGAGCGATGCTGTCGGTTTCCTTCCGATCCTCAAGCAGCCTTCTAGGTAGATCTTGGATTTCATAAGGACTGATGTCCCTAATTGTGCACTGTTTGATAATACGCTTCGCCAGCTCCAGGCCCATTGAAACGCCTGGGTGAGAGGGATGGGACCTGGGGATCGTATTCAGATCACACGTCTTAGTGTGCATGTCTTAGACACTGCAGCGAGTCGAAAGGGACCATTCAAGGCCTGTTCTCAACAGGGATCATTCTCGCGAACTCAGAGCAAGTGTACTCAAGTAAACATCCAGAAGATGAATAAACATTTTCCGGCAAAACTCAGAGGAAAAGTCGCGAGACGGCGAGCCAAGGCGCTAGACTGGAACTGGTTAACGCGAGATGCTGGCAACACTTCTTCATGCTGGTGAACTTTCTGCGCATCGAGACCTTTTGTCAATGTCAAGGTAAGTGAAGCAGTCCAGTGCCGTCTGCTGGTTGCCGGTACTGATTCTGTGCAGAAAATGTCTCGATGACGACAACCATCACAAGAGCTATTGCGACGGAACCGCTTGAGGAGTGTTTGCTTCAAAATGCAGAAACCCGCGCTGGTCCCGCATGTGGACAGTGAACAGAGATCTTAGGGACGAAGAGAACAACGTGCATGTTCTCTGCCAGCCTTGACATACGGCACCGCATTGAGCTTCTCTGCCTCTTCTTTTGGCTTTCGGAACCTGAAATATCATATCAACAGTGCGCGGTCATGACGAGAAACAACAGTCAATTCTGAGGGCTGAACTTCACCCGATTGCTTAGGCGAAAGCCAGCAGCCGGTGCAAGATACCGATGACGAATTGTAATGTTTGTAGTTTTCAATCTGAGAGGCCATTCAAGCGCAAGGTTGTGTCAGTCCGAAACGCCTTTCGCATCTCAATGATCCAAAGCCCAGTGATGAGTACCTATGTGTCAAAAGCCAAATATGTATGGCAACCGGCGATCAGTGTCAAGCTGAACGCAAGGTAGCCGATGAATACCTGAGAGCTAAGCTGAGGGCTGGATTATTTGCAACCTGATACCGATGGAAGAACCTTCCATCGCGGAAGTACCTTCATTCCATGTCTTGCTCTCTGCACTTTCTGCCAACTTTACGAAGCCATTGAAAGGCTTCTCCTTCCTCGCCCGCGTCTCAAATAGACACCATTGACTCTGCATTCTGCCCTTCGCGTTCGCCGATCACTTAATTTCGCCTCGCTCATCTATCTTTCCACGGTGTACATCCTACTTCAGATCAGCTTGTTCGAGGTCAGAGGCCGGATGAAAACAGTCACAAGACCCTGAAGTGGGCATTCTGACCAAGGGGTGTCTCGTCATTGTTGTCTACGGGTCTACACCTTCCAAGGCGTGGCGCAAAGACATCTACTGGAAGTTCCTTCGATCCCGTTTTGCTCAAATCCCGCAAATGATGAAGGATTCTTGTGTATTTATCAACGGAAATGGTTCACCAGCATCACCTAGAGATTTCGTTCACGATGATGCCACGGTATTATCGAAGCTAGCATTCAATCGTGTGATGCCGTACCATGTCGTAGACGCAGCACCGAGGAGAGTCGTGCAACCAAGAACATGCTTAGCGGATGACCGGACAAGATATGGCTTCAGACCGCATCTGTAGACTTCAGCGCTGGCCAAAAGTAGTTTGCATAGCCCGCCATTCCTCTATCAGCGACTAAACCGTTCATTCGAGACCTAGCCACGCAAACATGCACTTTGTGTGAGGACCGGAGGGTCTTCCTCCCAGCGCCCGGATCCGAAAACTGAATGCCGCGAAACAACAGAACGTGGCACATTTGTGTCGTCAACCCAGGCAGCCTCTAAACTTAGCCAGCTGGCTTCGCCTGAGCCTTTGAAGGCTATCGTTGTCATGAAGTCCTCTGGTCGTGGCCGAGCCATCCTTCGACGAAAGTCCTCGACGCCCCATTACCATACCTTCGATACCCCTCCTCCCCGATCGCGAGGCAAGCCTCCCTCTGCTTCTTCGAACTCTTCGACCGCTGATGCCTCGAGCCCTCTCGGCCATGAAAATGGACATCCAGAGAGCCCACTACCGAAGAGGCAAATGGCAATGTTGGCAGTCATTGCCTTGTGCGAGCAGACTGCGTTGAATTCGATCAGTCCCTATCTGCCAAAAATGGCCGCTTCCTTTCCCGAAGTGGATCCGAGTAAAGTCGGTGTATACGTTGGGACGATTGCATCCGCCTTTGCTCTGGCACAGTTCATCACGAACCTCTTCTGGGGTTGGCTCTCGGATCGAATAGGCCGGAAGCCAGTCATTCTCACAGGAACATTGCTTACGGCTGCCTGTTTTGTCGCATTTGGATTCTGTCGAACGCTATGGCAGGCCATACTTGTTCAGGCTCTTATGGGACTTGTCAATGGGAATCAAGGCGTGGTATCTACCTGCCTTGGGGAGATGACAGATCGAAGTAACCAGTCCAAAGCGTTCACATACTTGCCCGTCATATATGGCATCGGTGGTATCACAGGTCCCATACTTGGAGGCCTGCTTGTCTATCAACAAAACCCGTTTGATCCATCGAAACCTAACCCATATCCATACCTTGGTCCAAACCTTGCGTCAGCTGCAGTTCTCACACTCGACCTGTTCCTCACGATGATCTTCTTGGAGGAAAGCTTGGAGGAGGCTCGAGCTCTGCCACCATTAGGGAAGAGAATGAAGAGCCTCTTTGCTTGGATGTGGCAATTCACCGGTCCCTCGACTCGTCCTACTTACTTACGGAATACCGGCAAACATGCGGGTAATCGTGGAGTTCATTCAGGAAGTTCAGACCACGAAGAAGACGAAGAAGCCTCGGAAGCAGATGATGAGAACGGTGGAGATGCATCTCTGCCCGCGCTGCCGCCTCATCACTCAGGCGACGAGCTGAGCAGCAAAGATGTTTTCAACCGCGACACGGTACTTCTGCTCGTCACGTACTTGATCTTTCAGCTTTCAAACATTTCTTACAATTCTTTGTACCCCATCTTCGCGTCAGCCCCTACTCCCACTGGACGCGATCTGTCACCGGAAGAGATTGGACTCTCCTTGGCATTTGCGGGCGTTGTGACCATACTGTTCCAGGTGGGAATCTTCGGCGCTCTTCGTGAAAAGATGGGTAATAGATACACATACCGGGCCGGCCTGGCGGGCTTCGTGATAGCCTTCATAATGATGCCTTGGGTGGGCTACAAGAATAGCAAGAATAGTGACGGCGGTATGTTGACCGGCAAGATCTGGCTATGGGTCGAACTAGGATTTGTTCTCTTGGTGAAGACGGTGTCTGCTGTTGGAGGTCTGACTAGTGCGCTTCTACTGGCAAGCATATGCGGCTTCTGTTATACTGGCTGATCACTGATAATTACCAGATTACCAACTCCGCTCCAAATCATTCTGTGCTTGGGACACTGAACGGCCTGGCTCAGACCCTCTCCGCAGCTGGTCGGGCAGCCGGGCCGTTCCTTTCAGGTGGCCTCTTTACCATTGCAACGAAGGTGGAGCCAAAGGGTGAAGCACTAGCATTTGGTGTGTTTGGAGGCATTTCTTTCGTCGGCTTCCTGCTGAGCTTCGGCATCCAATCTGAAGACCTTGAGGCAGAAGGCTGGGAGGAAGACAGCCAGAGTGACAAGTCTGAAGATGAGGAAAATTGATACGATGAATACTCGAGATGTCCAGCGACGTTTGATACAGATAAAAAGATGCAAGGCATAGCGACGGCGCTCACAGAAGATGAGCTCAGCATCCCTAGGTGTTTTGATACCAGTCACATGACCGCATCCGGGGCGGCTCTTTTTGGCATGGTGAGAAATCATTTCAGACTCATGTTTGTGATTGTACAATTATCCCTTTCCAACCGTGAACAGTTGATTTCTGCAAACGTCGCACTCACTGGGCTCCATGTTCTTTGGAGCCCGCTCATCCGAGAAAATACTTCGAAGTTGACTCCCCTTGACAATCTCCTGACCATGTTCTCTCTTCCAACGTCGAGGCAGTGGCTATTGCTAGCTCTTGTGCTCCTGATCTTTGTTCTCTTCTACAGGTCCATTATCCCTGTGCCTGTATCTGTCAAGACAATCGTCCGCTTGAGACCTCCCCCACAGGTTCAATATGGTATCAAAATTCCGCAAGAAATCATCGACAAGCATTTCATGCCTCTTCGAGATCCGTCAGAAGGCCATCTCTGGCCAGAACAGAAGTACTACTACCAATACTCGAGCCCGTCACAAGACCATATCAACCCCTACCTCGAACCACTCCTTCGGTGCCCTCAAAGGCCGAACCCTCACACGAACCACATCCGCCTACCATACATCGTCCAAAACGTCTCACAGCTCACCTCCGTCAACGAGGCCAGTAGTGAGCAGAAATTCAACCCCACAATCATCGCCCTTCCTCCCTGGTCTCCGCACCAATATCTCCTCGTCAGCCGCGTCGTAACCGAAGGCCTCCACCAAGAAAGTCTCCTCTGCGAAGCAGACACCTGCTACTCTGGGGTACCTGAAGGCCGCCGACCCGGAGAGAAGGACTGCACACCCGACGATCTATCAATTCTAGGAGCAGCAGGCGGTCTGCGCTGCGCGGCCCCACCGCAAATAATCTCCATCCCGCCCACACCCGCCGAAAAGTGCGAAGGCACCTGGTCCTCATTCCCCGACATCCCGGGCTTCCATGATCCACGAATCTTCTGGAGCGGCAAAGGTGAGCCCCTCATCATGGTCAACTCAGCATCGCGGTACGCATGCGTAGGGCTTTGGATCACCGACCTCCGCAATCTCCACAAACCGCTGCAAGAACTCCTCACATCACAGCCCGGACACGCGTACCATCCCGGCCCACTGATGTCGTACCCTTCCCTCACGGAGCTGACGCGGAACCCAGCATCAACCAGGGCCAGCGTGGAGAAGAATTGGTTTCTTTTCTTCCCATCGGCGGAGGAGGCGTTTTTGCATTATGATCTCTCGATTCCGAGGACGGTTGACAGGAACAAGACGGTGGGCGGGAGGACTTTTGCAAAGGTGATTGGGAATGGGTTTACAACTCCCAACCTTACCGACCCATCTGAGCCACCCTGTCTTCTTGATGAGCCAGACCAAAGAGGGCGATTCGGACATTGGCATCAAACTTCGAATGCGCTGAAACTCATGTTATGTCAACGCGCGGAAGGAGAGAGGGGCGAATGCAGCGAAGAGCAGGAGGGTAGGGTGGTGCATTTTGCGGTCATGCATCGCAAGTTCAGTAATGACTGGGACTTGCCGTTGAGGTATGAGAGGTTCTTCACGGTGTGGGATGCCAGGCCGCCTTTTCGCATGCTGGGTATGAGTCGTTATCCGGTTCTGATGTGGAATGAGACGGCGAGTGGGTGGTCTGCGCAGGAGAATTGGGCTGATGACTATACAATAGAGAGGGAAGATAGCCCAGAGGCACTAACAGATATTCCCTCCCCTGCGAATGGGTCCACGGATGGTGAGATGTCAAGAACGAGAAACCTGACAGGACGCACCTGGAACACCACTGCCACACCACCACCCCATCACAAACCCTGGGCCTACTTCACCTACACCCCCAGCATATCCTGGGCCTTCCGCGCCACCCCCTCCATCCCACTCCGCGAACACGAGAACCACCCGCAACCCCCTGACTCGGAATACGACTCCGAATCCGCCGCCGAGATGGATCCAGAGCACACGCAAACGCTCGAGGCGCTAAATGTGGGGTTTCTGGACGATGAGGTGATGCTGGGAATTGGGGTGGACGACCAGGGGCAGGGGTTTGCGAGGGTCAGGGCTGAGGTGTTGTTGGGGTGTTTGAGGAAGTGCCCGGGCTAGTTTACGCTGAAGTATTTGGGCGGCGGGAAAGGGGAGACACCCGATGTGGTGAGGAGGAGTTGAACGTCCCTTCTCCTCGGGCGTAAGCTACGCGGTTGGAAGAGGACCCAGACTCAGCGAAAGCGCAACTGGGTCCATGAAAATCCCCGGACATGATATGAAGTGCGGAAAACATCCTGGTGTCCCAAACGCAACATCTAAATCTCATACCCACTCCTTCCGCCCTGAAAACCGTTTGCGATGCTCAAAATGCCCGAAAACAGCCCCCCCGAATCCCAAATTCGAAGACCCGGTCTGAATCAGCAATCCTCCTCAACTTAGTAACTACTCCTCCCCACGGCGCGACGACACCCAATCCCAGCACCACCTCGCCCAACCCCCCCCCCCCCGAACCCCCCCACCCCCCCGCCCCCCCCCCCCCCCCCCGACCCCCCCCCGATCCA
>JAABUK010004536.1_pt1 | contig 22447 bp, 35 predicted proteins | sample 5559141 | NCBI WGS metagenome assembly JAABUK01 (sample SAMN10711869, study PRJNA513367) | rock metagenome | isolation source: Antarctica rocks | place: Antarctica: Victoria Land, Pudding Butte nord | collected 2016-01-03
CTATGCAGGGGAGGGGGCGGTGCAACCCCCAGCTACCCATGGCAGGCTTGATGCACAGCTCTGGTGAGTCACCTGTCACAGCACACACTCAAGATTTGGAGCATACACAAGGTGATTGACATGCAGAGAAAAGATGGGCTTGAGAGGGTCCAGGGCATGTGGGAGGGCTTGTGGGGGTGGGGGTGACACCGAAGTGGGAGGGCTTGTGTGGTGACAGGGCATGTGTAAGGAGTCACATGGCCATGGAAACCAAGATAGGGGAGTGTGTGTTGGGATATTCAGCCTGACAACCATGTACAATTCCAGCATACAAGGTGAAGAAGCATCACCACAACATGCGCCCATGCCCTTTTGTGAGGTAGGGCCTCTGCCTTGGCAGGTATGCAAAATTATGAGGGCAACCAATGGAGTATGCCAAGCACAATGAGCCAATCACAACAAATAGCATCACTTGCTCAATTAAAATGGTTTTACAAAGCATGCCGGTGACATGTCAGAAGGCACATGCCTACAATTGGTGGCTGAGATTGTAGGGTGTGTTTTGAGGGCGGGTAGGTGAGATACAATGAGATGAGATGAGATTAGATGAGATGAGCTGAACTGAGATAAGCTGACATCAGATGAGCTGAGATGAGATGCATGCGCAGAGTGTACAAGAAGTGAGCCTGGCGTACCAAGAGTGCGCCTGAGCTCCTGGAAGAGGGTCTCAGCTGCGTCTGTGTCAGTGGCTGCAGCATACAGCTGGAGCAGAGGCAGGCGGCACTTGGGAATAGTGGAGATGTGGTACACCTCTAGTGTCTTCAAGTGCTCTGACAGCGCCACCTGAAAGCAGCAAACAGCACTTACTGAACTCTACACGGAGACCTTGCTGTTCATTCGGGATCAGTACAAAGCAGAGCAGATTTGCTTTCATCATGCACTCAGCAAGCTGATGCTGTTGACATGCTGCCACTCCAACAGGATACAGGTACATGCACATTCTGCAGCCGAAGCAGTATGACAGTGATAATAACAATAATAATGACAATAGCAATAGTAATAATAATAACAACAGCAATAATAATGATAACAATATTGACCGAAATGACAATGATGCTAAGAACAAAAAGGCTTTCCAGCTCATGATGAGCTAGGAATGCGCAGGACAAGCCTTGTCTCTCAAGAGCAGCCTTTGCAGCCTGTATTTAGCAAATGCAAACCCCCAGTTACTGACGCCACCAGCAAGCAAGATGTTGTCCAAATTTTGGCAGTGTATACCTTGTCATGGCAGAGGGCAGTGACTTGAGAGTCTGAGCCGGTGTGCAGGACCTGCACCTCCTTCTGTTCTAGGTAGGCTTGAAGGAAGCCGTTGTCGCCCAGCTCGGCATGCAGCGTGTTCAGCACCACAGCCCCCGCCTCACGAGCCTCAGCAGCAAAGGTTTGCAGATCCAGCAACCTGTGGGGACACACACGCTGGATTTGTTTGGATCCTGGCTGCCCCAATCACGCAAATCTGTGTACGCATGCATGGAAACTGACTGGTTCACACACACGGTGATCTGATGCTATCCTGCCTGTCTAGTCATGCAACTCTGTGGATGCATGCAAGCAAATTGAATAAGGAGGCAAATTGAATAAGGAGGCATAAATCTCAAGCCTCAGCCGCAAAGGTTTGCAGATCCAGCAAGAATTCACACACACGCAGGGGTCTAATAGTGTCCTGCCTGTTCCTGTCTCAGTCATGCAAATCTGACTGTCTGCATTGTTCAAGTGGCATGCCAGGAATGAGGGACATTGGGTTGAATGGCTAGCATATGCGGTTATACCCTGATTTTGAGGCCAGCCATGTCACAGCTGCAATGGCTCATGCCACTGCACCATCCTTTGCCAAATAGTTTTGCTTGCTTGGTGACCCAGTGGAGCACACCCCCAGGACACAGTTGATGCAGGGTACATGAACTTGAGGCACAGGATCAATACACTGAGGAAGATGTGATTGGAGCACCATTGTTGCAGCCACCAGATATGTGAATGACAAGGGCAGACAGGTGCACCCACCTTGGGACAGGGTTTTGCGTCATGGGGGTGGACCCCCAGAGCGACCCCGGGCCCTCCACCTCTGCGTACTTGAGCTCACGTTGGACCTCTCGTCTGAGCCACGAGGCTCCACGCTGTGAGTCTGTCAGCAAGCGGTCCACCATGTTGGACGAGTCCTGTGCCAGCTCGCACGCTGCCTGGACGTCCTCCACTGAGTTACGCAGCATGAGGGGGTATGGGACGGCCCAGAGGAAGCGACCAGCTAGATTGTGAGAGGGGGGTGGGGGGTTCCTGCATCACAAACACGCCTCAGCATACCTGGGACCTTTTTGGTGCCTTGTTTGTGTGTTTCACCAAGTATGCATTGGTTTACTCCGAAAAAGGATCCCCTGTTTGTCTTTGAAGCTGCTGCTCTGGTGCTGGTATGTTTGGGATGTGTACCCTGATTTGTCTGTTTTGTGTTTATTTTCCACTGGGTGGTCCTGCAATGAGCTTGTGCCGGCATGGACCCACTGTAACGGAACTCTGACAAGCAGAAGTAGATGTGCAGATGCTTTTAGTGCAAGCTCCTCAGGCACAAACATGTTCTGCTCATTCCAACTGCGCGTTTTGAGCCAGTTGCTGTTACACTGACTATCAGAACAGGACCTCACACAGGACGGTACTCAGGACTGTATGCACCTGACCCTAGGGGATTATGTATGTGTTTGGAACGAATGAAAATCCAGGATGAACAGGTCAAATCGTGTACACTAATTCCTGCAGCCTGAACAGTAAGTTTGAACTGATGGGGCTCCTTCTCACATAGCGTGTAGGGTCAGGTTTTGGAATCTAGGCTTTCCACAGCCTGTGCAGGACAGCCGCATGTACAAGCCTGCTTGCCCACAGCATGAAGTGCCAATTAATGATAATGAACAATGATGATAATGCACAGTACCAATAACAAATTTGACACTTTCCAGCTCATGATGTGCCAGCTGTTTGCAGGACAAGTACTTCGTTCCAGGCGTTTGTTGGACCCCTTGACAGCCCCAAATACAGCAAGATACTGTATTGCTGTATTTAGGGCAACGAATGCATATTCAGCCAATGTATGCATATACAACAATACGTATTCATTGGCTGAGCAGTTGATTGATTGGTTGGCTGATTGGTGGGTTGGTTGATTGATTGACTGTTTGCTTAGCTGATTGATTTACTGAATGACTACTTGATGCATTGTCAGACTGACAGACTGACTGACAGATTCATGGATTGTCAGATGTAAGCAAGACCAGGTATAAGCAAGAGCGCACGGGCAGCCCTGGGCAGCAGCACAACGCTTGGCTTCTCATTGATCGACGCCAAAAAATGTAGTATTTTCTGTTCTTTTGCGGGTACCTGATGTATGACAGTTGCAGCTCCTGGGGGAGGTGTTCTTCCTGTAGTCCCAGCTTGATGTGCTGGCTGTGCTGCCGCAGCAGGTCTTTTCGCCTGCCCCTCTCTCGCAGGTTGAAGCCCAGAGGTGACACCAGGAAGGGCTCCACCTGAGCAGCATCTCCACAATGTAGAAACGCGTTTTTACTGTCCCCACAGGTTTCTGAATTTAGATTTCCAATGTGGGGATGGCGTTTCTGGATGAAAACTAGACGTCTCGGGATTGAAAAGAGCAAAGCTTCTGAGACATAGGCTGCTTCACAGTGATGGGAACAGGCAGTCAAGAGCAGCTGGGTGCTTGCCTTGGTTGCAGTGGATTGTACTTGCATACAATGCATAGACTGTCATGACTGCCTGAATTGGATGTTGTCTGCAACGCATGCAAAGTTCACCTGAGCAACAAGCAAACTGAGTGTTCAATCAGTACGTGCGAGGCATGCAGAGTGTCACAACTGTGTGAGCCCAGTAGCAACAGCAGAGAACACATCCAGCCTTTGCAGCAATCCTTGTTTCAACAAACCCCACAGAAGATACACACGGCCATACTGTTGTCACATGACTCGGCCTTGCTTTGTGTGCAACATTTCTTGCTTGGCAATGGATCTGAATTGGCCAGCAACGCCAGCACACCAATCCAAGTCAGGAATGATCACCACACCAGGGACGTTCGCTACATCGGGGATGATTACTAAACCAGAGATGATTACCACACCAGGGATCATCATATGATCAAGGGTGAGCAAGATGCAATGTGCCAACCTAGCTCGGGTACAGAGATCAAGGGTATAGGCATGAGATGCACTCTGCATCCTAATATAAATGCAGGGCTGAAAGGACTCTGGCCGGGGCAGCAAACATAAGTACCACCATGAGTACCACCATACACAGCAGCAGCATGCTGGGCTCAAAGAATCATGCCAAGCACAGCAGCAACAGCAATGACATCTTGCCATAAACAGAACGGCAGCCATGAACAGAACAGCACCCACACAGAACAGCAGCATCTGATGCAAGCGAGCAAGTGAGTGAGGCGTCCACAACGGCTACAGACACACACCTGCAGCTCAGAGTTGTCCTGCAGCATGAGGCATGCATGCAAGCCGCTCCTGAGGCTGTGCTGGCGCTGCAGCCCCTCCCCCCCCATCAGCACCCACACTTTAGTCACGGCCTCCTGGCCAAACCCCTCCCCATATCCACTAGTGGATGCATACGCCTGTAGTCACAACACTTCAAAGGTCGCACTAGAGCCTTCTTCTTCGACATTTCAGCATGGCACCTTTCAGCATGGCACTGCCGAGTCTTCTTCTTCAACCAGAAACTTCTGAGAGGTGGAGGCAAGTCAGTGACTGGGAAAGAGGTTGCCAGTCTGAAGGGCAGTGCCATGCAGTGACAGGCAAAGTAAAGGCAAAGTAAAGGGGAACCAGTACCTGGGGTAGGGCATCTGGACTGCCATACTGATAGGCAGGCTGAGGGGGGGCGAACTGCTGCTCATCCCATTGCTGCCCGAACTGGCCTCCCATGGGCCCAGGTACCCCCCCACCTGCCTCGGGGGCAGGGCTGGTCTCAGCTGGCAAGACAGTAGTAGGGATGCGCCCCATCTGCAGCCAGGACAGCATTCATCAACTTGTTGCTGCATCAAAGCACTGTCAAACCCTTCCTCCCTTCACTCATTCATTCCCTTACTCATTCACAGGATTGTTCACATGTTCATTCATTCCTTTGTTTGTTCTTTTGTTCATTGGTACGTTCATCCATCCATCCATCCATCCATCCATCCATCCATCCATCCATACTCTTTCACTCATTCCTTCGCTCATGCATTCACGCCTTCCTTTGGAATCAGGTGCATGCAGTCCTGAGCAGCTCCCTACACAGCATGCTATCAGGCCCTTCATATCTGCACAAGCTGTGGCCTGTGACAGTACCTGATGTTCGCCATTGTTTGACAACAGGTGTCACGCTTGGCTGCCTGGCGCTGACACTTCAGACTGCAGACTAAGCATGCCAACACTTGGTCTCAGTCCATGACAAAAAAACATTCAACAATGTCATTTTTGATTTCCTGCACACAATTTCTAGCTGCGCATGAGGATGTCTTGTGTTGCGGCTGTACCTGGTGCAGAAGGACATGATGCCGCCTTACAAGATAGACAGCAGCAAGCCAAGATTGCTGGGCAGAGGCTTTCAAACACAATCTAGTGACCAGCATTGGCCAGGTGCAACCAAAAGAGTGGCATAGCATTTCAACCACATGGACACTCAGCCACATGCAGCATGGCCAAAGCAGCATCACAGCACTGATGGCATTCAGGGTGGGGAAGAGGGGGGAAGGGGGGGGGGTTAGAAGGGCTCACAGGGGTGGGTCCCGCTAGCAGCCAGGGCTCTGCGTAGGGGCTAATTGCTGGCAGCAGAACAGCCCCATTCAGGTCAATCTCCTCGCCGTCCTGGTTCACTTGAGCATAAGGCACCTGCAAGTACCACCTCCCTTCTTCACTAATTGCTTGCTGACTCACTGCTTGACATGCATGACTCATGTGTTGATGTGGTCCATGTGATTGTTTGAGGCATGAGCGAATGATTGATTGGTTGATGTCCGCCCCCTGGCTGACTCGTTGCTGAACACACAAAAAACTGTGCCAAGTTGTGTAGTGAAGCAGAGACAGTTGCTCAAGGGCACAGCTGGGACCACCTTCGCAGCTGATCTATTGTGACAAGTCAAGAACCGCATGTGTACAACAGCATGGGCACCGGCAACAGCGCTCACCAAGGCGGTCTTGGTGATGTCTTGCGCAAAGGGGGGAGGTATGGGAGGGAGGCCAGCCCTAATGCAAGCCCTAGACAGGACATGGCGCAGCAGGGCGCTGTGTGACATGCCCATGTCTGCTGCCTGCTGGAAAATGACAGATGTCGGCTCCAGAGAGGGGTTCACATGGACCCCACTGAAGAAGACTGTGTCTGGACCATGCCTGCACACACTCACATGCATTCATGCACTGACATCTGGACAGACAGGAATGACCGTGGACGCCACTGTCTTGAGCCATGCCTGCCCTACAGTGACATACTGACATCTGGACAGACCAGGCACTGAGATCGGTGTTGCAAGGCTGCCACAGACCAGGAAGAAGGAGAAGAGCAGCAATCTATATAGACAGCATAGCCTGGCTCTGGCAGCAAGTTCACATTGGAAGCACCCAAGCAGGATTCTCTGAGCAATGCAACTGGGAAAGTTTTCCACTTTATGGAGCAAGACACATGGTGGCATGCGGAGCAGACAGCCTGACTGTCAGCAGAGCCAAATGGCAACTTGACAAGGAGTCATTTGCACTACTGTTGCAAATAATGGCCCAGAACACGTACTGACAGCTTCTAAGGTATCCAGCGTGCAGCATTGGAAGTCAAGAATGGTGCTGATGGAGACTGCAAGTGGGCTGAAGCAGCTGCATACTTCACCGCAGACAGTCAACCTATGTGCTGCGTTTCCAGGTAGGCTGCTTCACAGCTTGTAAACAATACATACAGGGTGTCATTATTACTAAGGTGCATTCAAGCTGCATCTGCAACCAGCTGTACAACATGTTGCAGTCTGTCAGAATGTGTTTTGACAGTGACAATTGTCACGCATCATTTTTAAAAAAACTTCATGGCTGTGACGCTTTTTACCTGCAGAGCTCATCCGGGTGCGCTGCATACCATCTGTCCAGCAAACTGCCCTCTTCGTCTTCTTCAGAGTCAGTGGACACTGAAGCCATGTCAGCTGACTCAAGCTCAGCAGCTCGCAACTCAGATGAGGCTGCCTCGGGCTGTCCTAGCATGTCATAGCTGCTGAAGTCTCCAGAAGCTGAGTACTCAGCACTCAAGATGGGCACAGCTGCGCTAGCTGTGGGCGCAGCACTGTAAGTGTACATGTCATCAGAAAGATACTCAATCGGCTTTGGCGGCTGTGGCTGGTCATGAGATATTGACTCAATACTGAGCTCTGAGTCTGAGGCTTGAGGCAGCATGCGTGAGTCTGAGTCTTGAGACTGAGGCAAGTCTGAGTCTGAGCTTGAGTCTGTAGAGCCTGAGCTGGACTCATCAGCCTGCCCTTCATCAGATGATAAACGGAGAGGGTCCAGAATCGAAAGATGAGGTTCGGGCTGGGTGGTCCTGACCCACCCGTCCATGCGTGCAATGTCCTCAAGACCAAGCTCCTGTAAGACAGGATACAAAGAAAACTTCATGCCTAAAAGAGTACAACTCGTTGTTTGCATTTATCACAACTGGATGGACACCTGAAGTCAGGCACTCAAATGACACATGCCAAGTCTTGCAGATGTGCTGTCAGACTGACGGCAACAAGGGGCGGTGCATCAAAACTGGCAAATAATCATTACACATTACTGCTAGTAAGCTGATTGCGAAACCAATACCGCGTCCAGGAGACATCTCAGGACTGCATGTGCCTGTCCTTTGGGGAAGACACACACGCAAGGAGTGAGTGAGTGAGTGAGTGAGTGAGTGAGTGAGTGAGTGAGTGAGTGAGTGAGTGAGCGAGTGAGGGATTGAGTGAGTGAGTCTGCAGATTGAAGAAGGCAGCCAGTACCAGACCCTTCCAAACCCTGAGCATCATGAACACACCATCTGACTTCCCATTTGTGATCCACGCATTTGTTGATAGCTTGAATAGGTTTTGAGTAGCCTGCAAAGTGCCTGTAGCCATTCGGTACAAATGTGCCTGACAGACATACCATGATGATGAGCTGGTCTCTGCAAGCATTGTGGTGCTGTTACGCTGGTTCAGGACCGGTACATGTCAGCCCAAACAAGCAGAGGCAAGCCTGTTTGTATGCCTCTGATATGCCTCTGCCTGTTTGCCACCAGGCAGTTGTGTTTCCAAACAAGCACAGTTGCGTGCTTAAGCAGCAATGTATGATCAAAGTTCAGGTAGCACGTCGCAGATCCAAAGATGGGCGAATCTGTCGTGCTCTCGGGTGAGAGTTGACATGTCTATGCACCGCTAGCAGCGTGTTCTGCCGGTAGCTTTGGACAATGTTTCCTATGCACACATGCTCAGCACAGAGTCTCGGGCCACGGGTTGCAGATCACACCTGCTTTTATTGAGAGCCATTTGCCCGCTCTCGAAGGTGTTGGAAGGCAGGGTGACTTGAGGCAGAATGCGCTGCAGGTCTGGGGCAGCAGAAGAGGCCCAGTAGTCTGGCCACAGCAGAGCTCCCTTGTCCAAATACTCAGGCGTGTCAAACAGTGCTGTCGGATCTGTGATGGCTACGTTGTCTGAGTCCAAGAAGATTATCTGCAGAGGACAGTTAAAAGGCCTGCTGGCAATACATCTGACACATTTATGCAAAAGCATTCAAATAGGGAGTCCAAGAAGATAATCTGCACAGGACATGGTAAAGGCCGGCTTGCAGTATAGCTGATACATGCATGCAAAACCATTCAGTTGGGGGAATCAAGACGCTGTTGATTATTTGACATCCCACCTGGCAATCTCAGCGGCGAAACACAGACTGGTGGTGTTATCAAACAGAAGGCTCTTGAGTTTAAGATGCATCTCAAGTCAGATGGATAGCTGACAAAAACCAAATGAAACTTCTAGAAGACCAGTCCTTGTTTGAGACACAGCTGCCCACGTTTTGGCGCAGTGCCCAGCAAGGAAGCATTATGTCCCTATATGTAAGCAATATCCAACACTTGTTCAACATGAAAGCATAATGCACTGCAACATATGTGCATAGCACAGCATGACTTCTTGCTGCAACATGAAGCAAGGCAGCAGTGCACCTCCTCGAACGAGCTCAGCAGGACAGCAGCGCTCTTCATCGAAAACCCAGCCAGCCTCTTGCCCTCGCTGTCAGTCAGCTGCTTGCTGCTGTTGTTCACAGCATACGCGGGCACCAGGTCTGGCAGCACACTGCACATCACCCCTAGCTGCTGCAGTTCCTGCTCGACTGCCTGAGTCGGGTACTCCTCAGCCGGAAAGAACATTTCCACTGGCAAGGTACAGCCTGCAGCAACTGGCTACTGTGATGCATGTGTCAGTGTGTGTGGCAAGGCCTGCAGTGCAGCAATGCAGTGTGTGTCTGCCTGTGTACGGCTTACAGTACCCTGGAGGTAAGCAAAGAAGCCAGCAGCCCGACAGCAACCCACATTTGGCCTGTAGCTGTTGTCACAGGGGTTTGTTCAGTTGCTTGTGTGCAATGGTCTGATGTAAAGAGGACTTCAGTTGCAGGTTGCTGCTGTTGCAGGAAGGGCGCTGACTTCAGGCCTGGGAAAGTCTGCTTGTACAAAGCAGCTTTCTACAGAGGCACCGCAGTGTATTTCAGGAGTAGTAAGATGGCTATGATAGGGGTCTTTGCGCTGCACAGCATGTGCAACAGCTACATGGATCATCGTTTCATTTTGCACAGGTGTCTGCAATGATGGAGCCGATCCATGCACCTGCACATGCTGTTGGTATGGCACATAAGGCATACCATGCGGTGCTAAACTTGAGGTGCACCTGTCTTGCGCAACATGTACCTGTCTTACGCAACATGTACCTGTCTTACGCAATATGTACCTGTCTTACGCAACATGTACCTGTCTTACGCAACATGTACCTGTCTTACGCAACATGTGGATGTTGATCCAGGTCGGCACAAAGTAGGTCAGCCCACCAGCCATGATCACAATGCCTTTCCCCCTGAAGAGGGTGTTGGGGTAAGGTGGGGCGCCCTGCTGAAAGGTATCCAGCTGAGCCTGTGCACGCTTGACAGCATCCCTGCAAACACACATTGTGCATGGTGCTGCTATTGTGCATGCTTGCATTTAGTTGTCACAGACGCAGCAAGGAATGGTTTAGGTAGTACATAGGTGCTCTTCTCAATCCCAAAACGTCCATTTTACTACAGAAACGTCATTCCTACACTAGAAATCTAAAGTCAGAAACGCCTGGGGACAGTAAAACGACGATTGTGGAGATGTTTTAGGAATCCATCTGCACATTCGGTCACAACCCTGCAAGACCAATATGGCCTTCTGCATCTGCACCAAGTGCTTGCAGACATGCAGGTGCATGCAAGCAGGTTTCAGGCTGTCAAGCTAGGGCTCACCCCCCTGCAGATGTTGCTTACACACTGGACGTTTGTGCATGTTATTGCGACTGTGGATATGAAGCAACCGCCAGCATAGTACCTTGACATGTGCAAACCATCGCGCACAAAGTCATGTGCATCTGTTCTGACGCCTGGCGGCTGAGCCACATCAACTCCTGAGGCCAACAATGCTGTCCAGATGCTGTCCCACAACTCCTGCCTTCTGGTGTGCACCCCAGCTGACAAAGGCTCACTTAACAAATCAGGTTTCAGACTGACTATTGGTGCTCCTTCGAATAGCTGATCATGCTGTGCAGGATCTGTAGAGCACATCCACAGCAGGGATCAGCGAGTTGCTTGAGGGGACGCCGTGTCAGGAGCACTGTGTGATGATAGTACATACAGAGTCATAGGCTGGGACATTGTGTACCTTGCGCAGGACAAGTGAGGTTGCCAGGGAATCTGAGACCCTCTGTGTGGTCTTCATTCAGATTGTCACATGCCTCCTGACAGGTGAAAGAGGCATGGGACTCACACCCCACCCTACGCATGCATCAGGGTCAGAATGATATGCGCTTGTTTGCAAAGCCAAATGCAAAACAACGTGCTGACTGAATCACCTCCTGACAGTCCAGCCCCCAGTGCATTCACAATACCCAGACCCTCCTGTAATTCGCCTTGAGCAAGGCAGGTCTCTTTGCAGCTGCCTGCAGTGAGGTCAGTGGTCACAGTGCAAATGTAGAACGTGTTATGGACATAATGTCAACGTGACGCACCCGTATGGAGAGCAAGATAGCGTCTGTCGCCAAGACAGACAATGGATGCGAGATGCCTGTAGTGAGGGGCTCGGAGACCGAGCTACAGCGCTGTGAGAGAGCCTACGCCCCTCTAGACCTAGAAGAACCAGCAGAAGAGCTACGACTGACAGAGAGAGTTGCTTGATGTGCCGCAACTGGTTTGGCTTCGCCACCGAGCGCTTGCCCTTCCGTGCAAGTCTTGACATATAACGTCAAGCGTTTTGCATGCAACAACTGCATGTGGTGGTGCAACAGTCAGAATCGCCTTTTGCAAATGTTGACAGCTTTGGCGTGCAAAAGCTCGAACCATGTACAAAGCACGCCTTTGGCTGCCGGACCGCCGGAGCACCGCTGCGCAGCTCCTCCTGGGCTGAACATGTTTTGAATGATGTGGCTTTCAAATGCTTTGATCAGTCATCGATCTGCGAGGGAGTAGAGACAGCTATGGCGCTCAGCGGCAATCGTTCTCAGCTACACCTCCTTGAGCGCACTGTCGTTCACATCTGACAGTTGCTGATGCACGCGAATTTTATGGACCGAGTTGCCATTGGCGTTGATAGCTCGACTGAACATCTGACGGTAGCGGAAGTGGGCGGGCAGCCCTTTGCACCGCTCACGCACGCCAGCCCGTTGCCTCAGGTGCCCACTACGGATGTCAAGACCGAGGCATCAGAGATTCTGTACACTGGCACACCCCGCCTGCTGTCGAGTCCCACCTACTCTGCGATGTCAGCCAGTCCAGCCCTGTCATCACGACATAGTCCTGCAGATGCCTCTGCAGCCGCACAGCCTGCAGCTGAGGTTAACGACAAGATATCTGCTATCCCATCCACCACTCAACTTGTATGGGAAGCAGATACTGATGGGTCTCAGCCAGTTGCTGACCCCACAGCAGATGCTGGACACAATGCAGCTGCATTTGCAGCCCTAATTTCACCCGGGGCAAGTTGCTGCTTGTTTGATGCGAGAGCCATCAGTGCACTGTTGCAAACCTCACCATGCTCATTGTCTGTCAGAGTGCAGGAGTCTGAGCTACAGTCAAGGGTGTGTCAACTTGAGCAGCAGCTGCACCAAGTGGAGTCTCAACGCAACAGTGAGTTGCAAGAGCTTCAGGACATGATGGCAAGCCTGAAGAGAAAGGAGCAAGAGCTCACCAGCTTTGTGGAGAGTCAAGCAGCAGCACAGGAACAGCATGACGAGCTGAAACAGGTAGATAGTCAGAAATGATGAAGAGAAGTTGCAGAGAAAAAGCGTCACTGCAACATCTGGAATGATGCAACATCAGTTGGGTCCAAGCAGGTGCTCTTCTGTTTGTAACACGTCTCAGCTGTCCCAACAAGGGCACCCTGTAGTGTCCTGTCCTTTAGCAAGCTCTGCCCTGCTGAATTTCTCAGGCAAACATGATGCAAGCTGGTCGGCAGTATCAATGAGCTGCATGCATGTGTGCTGTATGTAACCGTGCAAGCAATGTTGTGGTGATATTAGGCTTGTCATGGTGCAGGCTCAGGACCAGATTGTACAATTGCAGCATGAGCTGGAGTGCTCAAGTGTCAAGGTGGGGTGGCGTCTCCATAGCTCATGCTGATAGGCAATACCATAGTTGTTCATGTGGGTCATCATGATGTCAATTTTTCTCATGATAATAATAATAATATATAATTATTATCATGAGAACAATTGACATGTATTTCTGCCGCTGCCATAGCAGTTTGCTTGTCAGCCGCATTGTTGCGGATTTTTGCTCAGCTGCAATCTGTACGGCTCATATAAACCTCAAAGAAACACAAGGTCAGTGTATACCACGTCATGCAACGCCACATGCAATGCTGTCATCTGCAGCTACATATACGATCCTTGCTGCTGTGACATGATGTCAAAAAGATGTCGAAGAGGAGCAAAGGTGTCTACTTGCTCATCAACATAATGTCTAGACTCTATATCGTTTTCATCAGAGATAGCAGCAATAGAGAAGATGGGTCCTTCCATCTTTGACCCTAGGCAGCAGGAATAGCTGAGCGTCCCCACCACCATCTTGAGTTTGCAGGATGAGGAAGAGCAACAGCAGGTGCAGGCAAAGCTGCAGCAGATGGAACGGGCTGTGAGTGAGCGTGGGACGCAGGCAAGCATGCTCTCCTGCATACACACTATCTCAGCAGCACACTGTCTCAGCAGCTCTCACAAAACCTTCACAGCCCTCTCACAGCGCCTCACAGCAGCTCAGTATGCACTTTTCTGCGCACACGGCTGAGTGCTGTGGCAACATCAGGCTCAACTAGGACTTAGCTGTGCATTGCCACTAACAATCATGCTTGTTCCTGGTTTAGTTTCTTCCTGTCTGGAGTGTGGAGCTAGTTGTGACCCATTATGCGTCTTGGCTTGACAGCATAAGGGAAATGATCAGCTTGCCTGCATTGAACTGACTCAACAGATACTTGAGTTCAGCTGAGCAATGAGTAACATGAGGTTCACCAGAACCTGGGTAGTACAGACAGTATCATGGAAAATGCACAGGCCGCTGTATAGGTCCAAGCCCATGTTGCCTGCACACATTTTGCTTCTGAGACACAGACTGATCCATGAAAACTGCCAATGTTTTGTCACCCATCTGCAAGCAACCTGCTTCATGCACTGCTTGGCTGCAGATAGCAATGCTGCAGCAGAAGGAGGCAGAGGCTGCCAAAGCCGTGGAGCAGTTGAGTGAGGAAACAAGTGCAGCCAAAGGCGCCCTCATGCACGCATTGCAGGCTAGCAGTGAGTCTCTCCCCATATCAGCATGTGGCTTCTGTTCTTCACTCTTTGTTTGTTGTGCTCCCCAGATATCAGGCTTTGCATGCATGAGTGTTGTCACACTTTTGCCTGTTGTGCTTCCTGGGTATCGGGCTTTGTGAGCAGACCTTGGCCTTGGAGTCTTGCCAATTTCTGTTTGTTGCACTTCTAGGCTTTATGCACAGATGACTCCCTTTAAGTCTTGTAGTGCTATAACTGGTGAATGGATTGCTTTGCTGGGTAACAAATGTTCAAAAAAAAAGGGAGTGGGGAGCACCAAACCAAAAAATGTGAAATTTGGGGGAAAACTGCATTTGTTGTCGCAGGCAGCAAGCAGCAGCTGGCTTTCCTGCAGCAGCAGGTGACTGCAGACAAGTCCTTGTCAAATTTGGCTGCTGATTTTGCCGGCGCTCACACCACTTTGCAGGTCAGTTACTCCAGGATCAAGTTGCCTCTGAATTCCATCACATGCTGCAAGGTTTGATGACCGCATTTGGTGCTGACATAATGCCAAATTACATTACTCAGCATAAGGCACTCATCGCAATACATGGATGCAGCCCATAACACTGGCCAACCAGCCTGCCTCATGAATGTGCTGACACATGCACCACTACCAGTCTGTCAGTCTGCGTCTAATGAATTCAAACGCTGAACATCAGTAAGCTGACCTGGCAGAGCGCAGGCAACACAAGATGCCTCCGGAAACACACAGACATCAGCACACAAAATGCGTATAGCTGCCATCTGTAGCTAGGTTTATCCTCCCATGGGCATCATCACACATACAGCAGCAGCAGTGTGAGATTGTGCGCAAATGCTGTGATAACGTGGCATCAGCTCGTCAGGGATATCATGACAGCAATAAGAACAAACATGACATTTGTGACGTGGGCTCAGCAAACAGGTGTCAGGTGCATGCCACGTCAGCGCGTTACTTCTTGGATTTGGCCTGCGAGAGGTTTCATGGAATGAGCTTTGATTGCAGCTGCCGGCTGTAGGCACACTATCCAGACAAGGCAGCACAAAGATGTCCTCTGCACAATCCACCTGATGAACTTGTCTTCAGCCAATCTATAGGTCACAGTTAGAGACATTTCATGGTATCAGCATTCTGGTCGTCCTTGGCATGCAGTGTCAGCCTTGGCTTAGTCAATGATGCACTTCTGTGTGAGGTGCAGGCCAAGACTTTGGACAAGGTAACACAGAAAGTGCCCTCTGCATAAATATCCGGGTCTTCTTGAAAGTAGCTGACCTGACTGACACTGCCGGGACTGTTGTATGATATCATGATCAGAATTCAGGCATGCATTGTCAGCCTTGCCATGGTCGTTGATACAAGAGCTGGTGGAATGCAGGCGAGATATCTGCAAGAGGCAGCGCAGAGGCGAGCCCTGCACAACCAGCTGGTGGACCTGAAGGGAGCTATCAGAGTGTTCTGCCGAGTGAGGCCGCTGCTGGCAAGAGAGCAGGCTGCCAATCTAGAAGCAGCAACCAGCTGTCACCCCCTCGACAACACCATCACGGTCATTGGTAACAGGTATGCTGCAGCTGAAAAGCTGTGTGACATTGCAACCAGCTGCAACCTGCTGAATAATGTCAGCACAGTCATCCAGTGAGAAAAGAAAAGAGAAGAAAAGACTATGCCTTTCGGCGTCATTTTTATGAGAAGCCCAGTATTATACCAAGCTGCCCAGGAGTCACCAGTGACAGGTATGCTAAAGCTGTGACAGCACCTGCCAGCTGCAACCTGCTGAACAACACTGTCTCTGGCACAAGTAACAGATTTGCCTTGCTGCAAAGTTGTGTGACAGTGTCTTGTGAGTCAGCCGTCAGCTGCAACCTGCTTAGCAACTCTGTCACAGGTGACAGATAGGCATAGCTGCATGGCTGTCTGCCAGCATGCGGTGATCAGTCATCAGCTGCAGGCCTGCTCAGCAACATTACCATTGTCATTGAGCAACGGATGTCTTGCAGCTGGGTTTAGGCTCAATACGGCAGAAGTGTTGCAGTTGCCTCAAGTTGCTCATCAACAATGTTGCAGCAACATGCATCGGATGTGCAGTCACATTGTTGCAGTGTTAGCACTGATGCTTTTGCATCAGCTCTGCAGCAGCTTGTTGCTTGACGGCACTTGTGAGGGTCTTGCAGTTTGCAGTCGTGCCGTGCAATGTCGGCATGTGCACTTCAACTTTGACATAAGCCAAGCTGCTCTCTGTATTCCTTTTATGTGGTAGCCAAGGTCCTGCGGCACTTCTGGCTGGCTGTAAGACATACGGCTTTGGCAGCACAGCAGCAGCTAACAGCTTGTCACAAATTGGAAGTCTACTCTAACAGCCTCCTTGTGTAGTGCAGCAGCAGTGCATCAGCAGAGATGAACAGATTCATCCACAGCATTGCAACTGTGACTGTGGTGGTGTAGCAGCTTCATGACATCAGCGTTTTGGTATGCAGGACAGGACGTGGCAGCAGCACATCAGCAAAGACGAAGAGCAGCACCTTCAGCTATGACGCCGTATACGAACCAGGCAGCAGTCAGGAAGCTGTCTTCAGTGATGTGGAGCCTGTAGTGACCAGCGTCATGGATGGTTACAATGTCTGCATCTTTGCCTATGGCCAAACAGGTGACTGCCTCCCATGTTCCTTCGAGCGCTGATTGCATTTGAAGGACGGTAGCTGCCTCTTGTGTCTTGATGCGACAATGATCCCCAAGGACAGGTACCTGCTTCGCCTGTGTATCAGAAAGGCTGACCATCATCAAAGGAAAGTACCCATTTCCCTGGTTCATCAAAGCATTGGCCATCCTGAAAGACAGGTGCCTGCTTCCCACTTGTTTCAATGCAATGTACGTTTTTAAGGATAGTGACAGTCACGCTGGGGGCATGCTGTGCCATGTGATTGGTGTGGAGCCTGCAAGTCTGATCCTGTCATGACTCCCACAAGCTGGTGCAATGAAAATGTTACCAAGTCAGACATGGCACCTGCCTGAGCCTGACTTTCTGTGTGTGACTGTGCCAGTAATTAGACTTTACACTGATTTTGCAAAAGGGAGGAGCGCTGCTGAGCTCGGGAGGGGAGAGGAAGGCAGAGGGGGTTAGAAAGAAAAGAAAATACAAGACTACGCCTTTCAGCGTCAATTTAATGAGAAGCCAAATGTTATACTGGGCTGCCCAGGCGCAGGGGGGATCATTGGCAGAAGATCTTGTTGAAAGCTCAGTTACTGCATTATGCAACATCTGTGGCATTGGGCTGCCTGTCGTCTGCAGAAGAGACATATGAATTGGCTTTAGGATTTAAGTCCAGATTCTGGTGCACAGGGTCTGGCAAGACGTACACCATGGAGGGTCCCCCAGGGGACAGGGGGGTCAACTATCGCACCCTCCAGCAGCTGTTCAACACTGTGGAAGCGCGGCGTGATGAGACCAGTTTCACCATTTCTGTCAGCCTGCTCGAGGTACTCCTCTCGTGCTGTACTTGCAAAGCTGAGTCTGAACACTACCCAAATGCCTGCTGGAGGTACTCCTCTCAGAGTCAGCTGTACTTGCAAAGCTGAGTCTGAACACTGCCCAGCTATCTGCTTGTGTGTGCTTGGCAATCTTGGTAATCAACAAGCCTGTTCATGATGCCATTGGGGTGACTATTGGCCAGCAACTCTTGCAAAAGGAGTCCACTACAGTGCAACAGCGTCGTGCAACAACAGCACAAAGGAGCTGTCTGCAAACAAGCAGTGCAGTGCAACGCAGCATATACACAATGCTGTGAAGGCTTAAAATTTGCAGCCGTTACATGCTGATTTGCGTTACATGATTGTCAAAACTGTTGAATCAGTAGGCCTTACAGAGATGCTCTGGCGAGACAAGACTTGTCCTCCCGATATTACTCTTGTTGTGATTAAATGCTGATCATGTGAGTGCAAGACATCAGAGTGCGGTGAGGTGCATGCAGGTGTACATGGACAGCATCAACGACCTGCTGTGGGAGGAGCAGGGGTCAGGGGTGCAGGGGTCAGGGGGGGCTCGCCCCAAGCTGGAAGTGCGTATTGGAGCCTTTGGCTCCCATCTGCCTGGCCTTGTTGAGAAACAGGTCTGCCTCACTGCTTCCTGACAGCACCTTTGGATGCTGCTCATTTTCCAGCTTCTTTTTGGCATTAAAAATTTTAACATTTTTCAAAGAGTTTAGTTTTAGTTTTGGTGATGTTGTCAATCCATTGCCTTGCTGGCATACTTTCAGGATGGCAGCTGTCTGGTCAAACCCTGCATGCTTTTCTTGGCATTGCTCCCAAGCTGGGTCTGGCTGTTGCATTGCCTGTGCTGTGATGCAGCAACCAGAGGCCGAACCTTTGGAACATGGTTGGTATTGCTTCAGCAATGAGATGCAAGTTTGTCGTGATCTCTGAATGAGGCAGTCGCCAATGCTTGCATGTTCACACTGTGAAGGCTTGTGTTTTGCTTGTTCCAGTCTATGAAGCAGAAGGAATGAGCTTGCTTCCGCATAGCATATGCCGGCACAAGCTTTTTTGTTGATGCTTCAACTGTTCATTGTCCTTGCTGCCACTGCTCGTTGTTGTTCTTGTTCTTGTTGCTGTTGTTGTTCTTGTAGTTGTTGCTGCTGTTGCTGTTGTTGCTGCTGCTGCTGCTGATGTAGCTGCTGTTATTGTTGTTGTTGTTACCACTACTTACTATTTGTAAATGTCATTATACAGGTGAGCAGTGTAGAAGAGGCATGGCAGAGTCTGGAAGTGGGGGCAGAGTCCCGGCACAGCGCAGAGACCAAGATGAATGAGCGCAGCAGCCGCAGCCACTGCATGCTGTGCGTCAAGGTCAGAGGCCAGAGCAAGCTCACAGGTTGGCTCCCCTCACTCTCGCTTGCATGCATCATCACTGTTTAACCTTCACTGGCCGCATCAAAATTGTGAGTTTTAACAGCATCTGAAGAAAGCAAGAGGGGGGGGGAAGAGGAGACTCTACCTTGCAAGGCATCATGACAGGAAGCTGCTGAACGCTTGGTCTGAAAATGCAGATTACTGATCTTCGATCGCATCTGCATGATCGCCCAAGACAATGCACGACATCAGTCTTTTGCATGTGCCCTCTCCAGACAGACAGCATTGGAACCCAGGACTAGCACAGACTCACTACACTACAATACACTGACTGTGCACTCCTCCTCTTCAGGTGTCTGCAGTGTGTGTGTCTGTGCAGGGGATGTGTGGCGGTCCAAGCTGTGGCTGGTGGATCTGGCAGGGAGTGAGAGGGTGGGTAAGACTGAGGCCCAGGGGGAGCGCCTCAGGGAAGCCCAGTTCATCAACAAGAGCCTGAGTGCTCTCGGGGACTGCATCCATGCGCTGGCCACACGCTCTGCCCATGTGCCCTTCCGCAACTCCAAGCTCACCTACGTCCTCCAGGTACGTTGCTCTGTCCGTGTACTGCAGAGAATACCCTGTGTGTGTGTGTGTGTGTGTGTGTGTGTGTCGATGTGTTTGTCTGTGTCTGTCTGTGCGTGTGTGTGTGTGTGTGTATATATCAAAGGATGATGCTGATTGCCCTCATGTGTTCACACATTGGATTCTGTCATATCTCCTTTTGTGACCCCAGACAAATGGAGAAATACCCTGTCCAGGATTGTCTGCCTGCTTGCCTGTCTGTCCGTGTGTCTGTAGTCTGGGGTGGATGGTCAAGCTTCACCAAGTCACTCACAAAAGCTTCACACTGACTCCTGCTGAGCTCCCCACTGTTCTCAACTGCCGCATCTCTATCTTCTTTGCGGCTATCCTTGTCTCAATGTGATTCTAAAAGACACGACTTGTCCCGCATATACCTAGCTCATCAGGAGCTGCAAAGCAATGTTGTTAACATCATTAGTGATATTAATGTTGCTCTGCTTTGCAGGACTCCTTGTCAGGTGACAGCAAGACATTGATGCTGGTGAATGTGAATCCTACTGAGAGTGATGCTGGGGAGACTGCTTGCTCCCTGGGGTTTGCCTCCAGGGTGCGGGGGGTGGAGCTGGGCCCTGCCAAGAAGCACATTGAGGCTGGAGCAGAGGTGCAGGAGCTCAGAGGTCAACTGGATGCTTTACGGCAGCAGGTGATTACATTGCAGAAACAACACCAAAAAAACACTACAAACGGCAAATTAATCTCAAAAGTCAACAACGCATTTTATTACGCGCTGTTTGGTCTCGTCTTCTCCTTGGTTTGTTGGAGACGGACAGCTTTCTCAGAGCCTGACATTAAGTCTTCAGGATAGGTCGAGAACAGAAGTCTCCCCACTCAGGTTGCCAAGCGGATCATTTGGTGGAAGCCACATGCCATCAAGGATTGTGTTGTGTATTACTAGTGCAGACCTCATAGTCTGTGAACATGGCAGGCCTTGTTGCAGCAAGTACATCCACAAAACCATTCAATCACTTGCATCTTCACACTGTCAGGAACAACAGGCAACAGACAGCAGATGAGCTATGGGTCACAGAGGCTGCAGGTCTTTTCTGCCATTCATCCCCTCCTCTCATGTCACTCCTTCCTTTTGCAAAAGAAAGCTGGTTAGAGGGGGTCCGGTCATGGACCCACAGACAGACCCAGCGCTTCAAGTACAACTATACTGTCTTCCATGCCACACCACATCACATCCATTGTCAGTCACAGTTGCTTGCTGTTGCAGATGCATGCAGTTGAGGATGACAGGCGGCGGCTGGCGGATAAGGTGAGTGCCACAGAGGCAGCAGGCTACAGCTTCATGGCTGACAAGTTGGCACAGCTGGAAGCACAGCTGGCAGCCAAAGATGCCCAGCTACAGACTGAGAGAGCACGGGCAGCCGGGTGAGCCAAGGACTGACTGATTGATGCATCAGTGTGAAGCATGCACTCAATCAATCATCTCTTAGGTGAACATGTGTGTCTTTGCTTTGGAGTCAGGAGTGCATGATGCGCCAGTGTGAAGCATGCACTGGATGAATCATCTATGGCTTGAACATGTGCGTTTTTGCTTCAGAGTGTCAGGCTTGGAGAGGCTTGACTTGCTTCCTGTGCTTGGGATCATCTGCAGAAAGGACTGTTGCGCCCGCATGGAGCATCTGCACATGGCAATGCGAGGACTGAGTTGCAGCATGCACAGCAATCACCTTGAGAGCATAGTTTTCCTTGTTGTTGTACACGTCTAAACAATAGCAATTATAAGTTCTGTACCTAAACAAAACATTTGGACAGACAAAATACACCAAAGGCATACAAGGATTAAAAGCTGTGCATGTTGACTAGGCCAAGCCCTTAGGCTGGAAGTAGCTGAAGACAACTTTTGTTCTGAATGATGCATGGTCAGTCCTGTGTCCTTGATGTGTGATTGAATCTCACTGTAGCCAAATCAGAACCAAAAGTGTGCCGATGCAGGTTGGATAACAGACTCACAGTTGAGGTGTCAGAGGCCGACAGGGGGGTGGGTCTGGCTTCCCCTGAGGCCATGCCGCCCCCACCCCCTCCCCCATCACACCGCTCCCTGGGGGTGCCAAGGACCATCAGCAAGGCCCTCTCATTGGCAGGCTTTGCTGGCCCCTGCAGGTCTGCCTTTCTCTTGCCTTTTGGGCCCTATAGACATCTGCCTTTCGTTGCCTGTGCAAGACTTTCAGAACCTGCCCATTGTTTTCCCCCACAAGCTTTCATCAGGCTGGATATTGTGCTGCAGGCCCCAACCCTGACCAACAGCATCGATGCTGTAGAATGCTGTCATCAACACATGTGTTGGGCACTTTTGGTGCACCTCTGTTGCTCTTTTCAATCCCAAAACGTCTATTTCAATTCAGAAACATCATCCCTATGCTGGAAATCTAAACTCAGAGACGTCTGGGGACAGTGAAAATGCGTTTCTACATTGTGGAGATGTTTTAGGACTTACAAAACATGCTTCGCAGCTGGTTTTGACAGCTTTCGGGCAGCGTCGGCGTCCACTAATGCCTTTCTGTGGTGCAGACCAGTAGCATCAGCTCACTCTAGGCTTGAAGCCGATGACAGTTCGGTGTCATTGGCATCCTCACGCTCAGGCCTGGGCCGGCCAGCAGGCTTGTTCCACACGGCCCTGAAGCATAAGACAGCTGCTGGGGCTGGCCCTGGGGCCTTCTGCAGCACGCCCCCATCAGCCAGCAAGAAGGGGTCCTGGAGCATGACCAACACAGGGCGGGCCTCACCTGGCCCTACCCCAAAGCCCAAGGTACACCCCTCAAAAACATGTCCTATGTGATTGATTGTGCCGTATTTGGCAAAAGCTCCCCTTTTGGCTGATGCACATGGCCTGTGCTGAAATGCAGACAGCCCCATTGCTTCAGACTTTGTCTGGCTGATTCATCAGCAAGCTATGATGTACTGCTCAAGATTTACTCTACACAGAA
>JAABUK010004538.1_pt1 | contig 22433 bp, 8 predicted proteins | sample 5559141 | NCBI WGS metagenome assembly JAABUK01 (sample SAMN10711869, study PRJNA513367) | rock metagenome | isolation source: Antarctica rocks | place: Antarctica: Victoria Land, Pudding Butte nord | collected 2016-01-03
TAGTTTATTATTTAATAGCTATTGAAAATAAGTTTAATATAAGCTATTAAAGTTAATAAGAAAAGACTTATAACTTTTATTTTCAATTTTTCAATATTATAAAAGTCTTCTTTTAAAAACTTATTAAACTATTAAATAGAGAAGCTTTAAAGCTATTTAATAATATTATTTATAGCTCTATATATTTAATAATTAGTCTGATGCAGACAATAATAGTATTTAAAGTATAATGAGGTGACGTTAAATTTTGATGTTTCTTATGTCAAGACTGCAGCAAAATTATCACACTAAATGCGGCAACGCTAAACCTTCAAAGGAAGGGTCACAGATTTAGTGACACAAGAAATAGATCTTCTCGCACGCAAATTCAAGTTTTAAACTTATTAAGATAGTCATCTATATTAAATTTATATTTAAATACTTATAATAAGAATAATAGATTAACTCTTAACTCAATATTTTTGTTTATTTATCTATATATATCTCTTTTTTAAGCTCTTAAATTTTCTTCTGCGCTATCTCTTTAAATTCTCTCGCAAATTAATAACTGATAAGCTATCTTTATACTTTTAGCTCAGTAAATAGTATATCTTTATATAGATCTTCTCTTCTATCGATTTAATTTTATATAAAGATTAAAGCGAAGATAGAATAGAAGAAGATAAGCTTTAAGCTCTAAAAGAGAAATACTATATAAACTATATAATATATAGATTTTTGAGTGTGTTTCGCATCTTTTAAGAATACATTTTAAATGTTAAATTCGATTATTATATAAGAATTCAAAGAAGCTGTAAACGCAGACTCTTTATAGATATTTAATAAATAATTATGAATCTATTTAAATAGATTAAAGATATTAGAAAGTTTAGAGATAGATTTAGATGTAAATAATTAATTTAATATTAAATTTAAATTTATAAAAGATATTAAAGCTGAATTTAAGAGAGTTGAGAATTTAAAGTCTTTAAGAGAATGAGATGATTCATCTATTTTATTATTAACAGCTATAATTAATAATAAAGAGATTAAGAGCTGAATATTAATAATTTTGATGATCTGCTTAACTTTCTTATATAGAAAATAATCTAAATCAATATTCTCTAAATTAAAGAATTAAGAATTATTAAATTTAACATCTCTTATTTCAATCACTTTCTTCTAACTAAATATTTATATTCTATAAATATTTAATAAATTATAATTAATAAGATGTCCGATATAAGCTTTTAACTTAAGCTTCTAAGTACGAGAAATATACTTATTAAGAGAATAGACTCGATAATTATAAACGTGAAAATATAATAAATTAGATTTTATATTAATAAGAATCTTAATAGATGTTTTCTAGCTTAAATAATGTTTGAGCATATAATTATTAAGATATTCAGCTGTTTTAATAATTTCAGATTATAAATTGTTTGATAAAGAGCTTATTATATATATATATTAAGTCTTCTAAATAATCATCTTCTTAAAGTGTTTAATAAAGTCATTTTAAGCTTAAGTAATTGATGTTAAGCGTTCTATAATTATATCTTTATCTGCAGCTAATTCATTATATTTATAATTTAAAGAGATCTTATTACTAATTTAAAAACAATGAATAACTTATTTATATCAAGTTCTCATTATATTGAGAAACTTAGTAATAATATCGATACTTTAAAACTTTTTTGCGTGAATATAAATAAAATTCATACTAGTAAAATAGTAATGAAAGTGACTGACCCATTTCTTGTTATTATAGATTGTAAATAGCTGAATTAAATCATATATAACGCGGGCAAAAGACTTATTCATAGAATCTTTCTTATTAAATCGTCTTAATATTATTTCTATTATCTTGTTTAATATATAAATCTTATATTTAACTGAAATAAATAAATTTTGAATAATTATATCTAAAACGCTTTATTAAAGATGAAATATAATCTCTTATTATGAGTGACTTATAAGAGTATATCAGCGATTAATTAATGTCTTTATATCTACTTAAGAAGTTTAACTGAAGATGAAAGAAGAGATTATTATTGATTTTAAATAAAAGTTATACTTAAATATAGGCTGCGTAACGGTCCGGTCCCAACCCGGGTGGTCCGGTCCGGTCTGGTCCTTGGTCCGGTCCGGTCCCAAATATGGAGGGATCAAAGACCGGCCGGTCCGGTCCCAAATGGGCTGGAATCGGACCGGACCAGACCGGACCTGCCAAGAGCCCGCTAAGAGAAAATGGGCTGCCAAGAGCTTTATAGAATGCCAAGAATTCTAAAATTTCTTGGCATTATTTATTAAAAAAAGCTAGATTTTATTATATTTTTATTAATTAATAATGATGACTAATAAAACTTTTAAAATATATTTAATATTTATTTTTTTTTTTATTTTAATTAATTCCGCCAAGAGAAAATAGATTATTAAGAGGTTTATAGAATGCTAAGAATTCTAAAATTTCTTCACATTATTTATTAAAGAAAGCTATATTTTACTATATTATTATTAACTAATAATAATAATTAATGAATTTTCTAAAATATATTTAATATTTGTCCTAATAATTGTCTTAATAAATTAATTTTTTTAAATTATTTAAATATAAATATTCTAATAATAATTTATCTATAAATAAATATTCTATTTATATATATCTTCCTAATATAGCTAATCTGAAAATAGCTTGGCATTCCCTCAATACTTGGCAGCCCAATTGAGGGACCGGACCGGACCGAATCTGATCCGATCCGATCTGATCTTTCAAATCTTGAGATCAAAGACCGGGTGATCCGATCCCATATAGACTGGGACCGGACCGGATCGGATCATTACGCAGTCTAACGAAAAGTCTAAATATTAAGCTAATAATTATTTAAATAAGTAACAGTTACACGCTATCTCAGGCATATTAAAAGAATAAATAATAGAGAAATTAAATAATATATAAGATATTAGCTGCGCTAATATTATAACACTGATATCAGAAATAATTATTAAATCACTTAAGTAGATTCGCGATTAAAAATCTATAGAATCATCTCATATCTATATATTCTGAACTACTTATTATAATAATTAATATATTATTTACAGACTAAATAAGAACGGCTCGAAATAGTATTCTAAGAAATCTAAATAAAAGAAAGCTTAATAATTATTAAGTGCTATCTTTAAGATATCTCAGAAATAAATATTAAGTAATCTTAAGTATAATAAGAATTATGTGAAAATGATTATTAAATTCTGGGAATTAGTACTATATATAAATATAAACTGTGAGTTGAAGTTCTAATACTAATATAAGATATATACGCCCGAAAAAATATTATAAAGAATTAAGTTAAAATTATGATTAAAGATATATTATATAAAGAGCTGTTTAGATTAGAATTAAAAATAAATTCATTATTATTAAAATAGTAATCTTTAAAAAGCGATTAACTTATATAAGATTAATACTCTTACTTATCTCGAAGAGATATAAAGCGCAAGCATGATATAGATCTAAGAATCTAAGAAATTAGAAGTGATAAGAATGATCTATAATAAAGAATATCGCATCTCTTATAAGTTATACGCACACTTTCTATGCGATAAACTAGAATATTACTTTATAAAAGAAGAATATACTTATTTTAGAAATTTTAGATTAGAAGAGTTAAAAAATAAGAAGACTCTTTAAGTTTAAGATATAATAAAGAATTTACTCTCAGATCTCAGAAAATAGTAGTAATTAATATTAATTACGCACGACATCTAATTATATAGGCCCGGATAGAATAACACTAGATTAAAATTATAATTAATTTCGGAGTTACTGAGAACTATATCTCTTTAATATACGTAATCTGATTCCGCCTGCTTATATAAGAAAAAGACAAACTCTATCAATTAATATTAATAGATAAGAGTTCTATTAGATAAGATTAAGAATAAATAAAAGTAGAAACTTATTTATTAAAACTTAATATTTAATAATATATAAAATAAGTAGTATTAGATATTATAACAGCTCAAGCTAGATAGATTTAATAGCCTATGAAAATGAATACTTAAGTTACAGAAACTAATCTAGCTTACAGAGAAGCTGTAGAAGTATTAGATGCGCATTATGATTACTAATCTCAATACAGCCCTCTAGTTCTGAAGCTCAATCAGGAGGCGTAGTTCTAACGCGCCAAATCTCAGACATTTCACCATACTTATATACGGCGAAATAGTTGGATTTTCATAATCAACTCTATAATCATCTCTCACGTATAATTATTCTTCATAGCTGTAATAACTCGTGATATTATCCCCCGACTTATTAAGTTAATTATCCTCAATTAATAGTTAGTAATGTTATTCTTCTATTCTTAATCACTAATCTTCTCGTTATTAATTAAGCTCGCTAACATCTCTTTCTCGGGCGATAACTTAGAAACATTATTCTCCTTCTTATCTTTAGCTCGCTTCTTAGAGCTGTTCTCTAATCACTCAGATCTTAACTTATCGGCATTTCTTAAGTAATAGTTATTAAGAATCTCCTTTAAATTCTTAAGATTCTTAATTAGATAGTAAATCAAATTCTTTGAATAATTCATCTATTACACTCTCGTCTTAAGATATCTATCCACTCTCTTAATATTAATAATATTCTTCATTTCTCATTTTACATCTATCTCTATTTCCGTAATAATAGAAGAATGTATAAAATATTCTTATTTAGATAATAAATCTTCTAAGTCTCTTAATAATAATGCGATATAAAAGATAGAGTAAATCTTTATTAATATAGATAATTTAAGTCTATACACATCTCTCAACTTCTTTAACATCTTATATAAACCGATTTATTTCGCGTTTAACTTCTTATAAAATCTTATTATATAAATATTCTTTATTAATAATCATATCTTCTCTTCTTTCTTAAATATTACTAATTAATAATGCTTATTAGTCTGCTTCTTCTATCTCTTCTAAGTCTGAGCTAAATAATCTTTTACTCAGCTTCAGATCTTAGTTATTAACTCTATTAAACTTTAAGTCTTCTACAGCTTAATTCATTATCTTATTATCTTTAATTCATCTACTATATTAAAGCTTATTTATAACTTATATTCTTTATTAATTATAAATAAAGATAGCTAAATCGATTTAAATATAACTGCGTTAATCGCGAATTTCACACTTAATAATAACTCCGCTTAATTCTTTTAATTGAAGTTCACGTAATTATATAAGTAGTGCTTCATCTTCATATTCGCGATCTCTATCTATCTATTTATTTATAAATGGAATGCTGTGAACAGCTTCGCGGTAATATTCAGAATCTTATATAAATATAATTATATCATGCTTATAAATTAAGAATCTCTATCTAATATAATTATATTAGATAGATCGTGAATCCTTTACACATTCTTATATAATATTCTAACTATATTCTCCGCGATTATATTCTTATTAATAGCCGTACAAACAATATAATATCTTTCTTTCATCAATCAATTCATCACATTAAGAATCGCATTAAATCCTTCTAATTTTGATAATTTCATCACAAAATTTATAAAGATATTCTTTCAAGATATCTTAGAAATCAGAAGAGATTATAACTCTTCTTTTAAGCGTTATCTTCTTATCTTTAATCTTTAATAGATATAACAGTTTCTCAGATACCGCTTCACTACTTCTATTAGTCTCGGAAATTAATACGATTTTCAAATTAATCACAGTATCTTTAATTCTCTCGTGTGATCTATTTCTCAACTCTTATAAATCTATTAAATTACTTGCGTTCGCAGCTCTTCTAACTCTATCAAAATAATTAGTCTATCTTGAAAATAGAGTAAGTTCTCTCTCTTCTCACACAAACTCATCTAATATTTCTTACAGACGCTCTCAATCTTATTTCATAAGATCTTACAAACCTCTTTCAGATTCTAATTATTTCTATTCGCCTGCTTAATATTTTTATTTAGCGTGCGAATCTCTTGCGTAATATATATTATTTTATAGTTTCTTTAAATCTCTTTAAATAACATCTTTAATATTAATAATGTCTAATATAAATTCAAATCATTCTTTGCTCTAAAAATATTCTTTTCCCGCCTTATTAAGACATCAGCCTTTTTATTAACCGCTTCTAATTAATAGATCATCTTAAAGTTAAATTATATTAAGAACTCTGTCTATTACGTCTATTATCTTATTAACTTCTTTATTAACATAAAGTACTTCAGAGTCTTATAATTTGTAAGCATCTTAACAGCATCTTCTTTAATACTTTATAACTTAGATCCTCATTTCTCAAAGCATTGAATTATCGCCAATAATTCCTTATTATATATAACATAATTCCTTTCTATAGAACTCATACTACTTAAGTAATAAGTAATAAGATGTAATTCTCTATTCAATTCTTTTTATAAGAGAATTCCTTCAGTAATATAATTACTCGCATTATATTTCACGTAAGTCTTCTTTCTTAAATCAAAATGCTGAAGAATTAAATCAGATATTATCAGCTTCTTTAACTTCTCAAATATTTCTATATAGAATTCATCTTATATTAAAGAGATTTCTTTTTTCAATAAGTTATTTAATGATCTCGCTATTTAATTAAAGCTCTTATAAAATCGTTAATAATAATTGATAAATTCAAGAAATCGTTATACTGCTTATACATTTTCTAATCTAAACATCTCTCACTTCTGAATTGTTTTGATTTAAGTCAAATCTAATTGCATTTCATTCATATTCACTAATAAATCTAAGAATTTAATCTCGATGACGTAAAAGTCGCATTTCTTAATATCTACTTAAAGTTCTACCTTTTCTAGAATCTTTAATATCTTCTTAACATATTATTTATATTCTTCTCGCGTATTATTAAATATCAAAATATCGTTCTGATATAATACTATAAACTGTTCTAACACACTCAAAAACATATCATTTATATATCTTTAATTAATTAAGAGCGCCGAGCTTAATTTAAAAGACATTATTAAATAGCGATAGTTTTTATATATTATGCTGAATATTGTTAAATCATTATCTCTAATCATGATTATTCTAATATAATGAAACGCTTAACGCACATTTATCTTTATTAGAAACTTCACTTTAATAAGCTATCTCAACATCTTATCAATTCTAAATATCAGATATCCATTCTTCTTCATAAGAGCGTTTAGATCTTAATAGTTCACATAAAATCGAAGTCCTTCATTCGACTTCTGAATTAATAAAATCGAAGATGTAAATAACGCATTACTTAATTCAATAAATCTCTTCTTAAGATTTTCCTCGATATATCTCTTAATCATGTTAAGCTCTACAGAATTCATATATTAATAAAACTATCTTCTAAATAATTCAGCGCCATTCTACAATTCTATTTAATGATCATGTCTATCTTAATATAAAGAAAGAGTATTCGAAGCTTTCTTTAAAAAGATATGAGCGTATTCACGAAATTCAGATGAAATCATCTTCTATAAATTTTTCTTTATCTCTTCATTATTCTTCTTCTACTTCTCAATATTCTCGGAAGTAATTATAATAATCTCCGCTTTAGATTTCTTAGTTAGCTTCTTAAAGACTACTAAACTTACTATCTTTATATTCTTAATACTTAAAGAGATTGAGCTTATATCTAAATTTATATTATCTCTTTATTTCTTAGATCTTTAAGACTTTCTCTTTCTCTTTATAAAGAGAGTTCTCTTAATCCTAATTTTTCTATATCTTAGAATTCTAATAAATGACTGATTTATCTTCTATTTAAATTTATCAAGATTTAAGCAGATCTATTCAGATCTGTTCTTATTTAACTGATTATAATTAGAGATATTCCTTTCTATTTAAAGATAATTAAATATATTCTTATTTAACTTCTTCTCATTTTTTTAACATTTTATTATACTTACGTACAATAAAATAGTTGAATTTCTACTATTATATTAATAATATTCCGGCTCGAAATTTACAGTATTAGTAATAAGATTAAGTATATAATTATATAATCTCATTCACTTCTTTTCTAAAATAATAGAGTATACCGCCTAAGTTATATAGAAGATCTGCGATATCTATCGATATCTTATAATTATTATAAGTATATAAATCGCCTATATTATAATAAAATACTTTCTTCCAGTAAAATCGACTAATAAAATCTTCTTAACTAAATTTATTAACCTGATTTGCAATCTCTTATATAGATTCTCAGTCAGTTAATAGTTCATTACTGCTGTAAGTTAATAATCAGTATTTATTAACATAAACATATTTAGAGAACTCATCTTTTCTTCGCCTAATAGAGTATCTATTAGAAACGAAGACTTCATTTAGTCTTTAATTATTATAGAGATAACAGCTGATAACGTTCATAATTAACATTTCTATCTTAACTTATTCATAACTATTTCTGCGCTCGCAGATCTATTTATAACATCTTTATAATAAACTACTCTTTTTCTGATTTCTGAGAAATATTAGAATCTTCTTTCTTAACAGTTATTAAGTCTGAGCAGTTTCTGGCTATATATTCTAATTGTTAATATTTATAACACCGAAATTTCTCACGATCGATTTTCGATATATAAGTGAATACCGTCTTCGCGAGCTGAGTTCTATCTTCTAGCTTCTCAGCCAATCTCCTCTTTCAGAATTCTGAATCTGTTCAGGTAGATTAAAGATCTTTTATATGTCGCCCTACTTTTCGCAAATTTAACTTCAGAAATTGCAAATTCTTTATAATCTTCTTAATAATCGTATATCTCTTTAAGATTATAACTAACTTTAGATTATCAGATATCTTTAATCGAATATCTCTAATCTAATTCTTCTCTAATATATCTGTCTTAATAACATATTAAAAGAATTCTTCAAGAAAACTAAACAAATTCTTATTCAACTAACGCAGGTAATAATAACTATCTCGCGTAATATCTCTTTAAAAGAAATCTCTAAAGCGATTTAATAATATCTGTAATAAACTCTTAATTATAATCATCTGAAGTATCTCTAAATATAACTCTAAGAGATTACTAGCCTCTTTCTTAATTCTTAATCTTATATAAATCACATAATCTATTTCCGTAAAATATTAATCTCTATTTATAAGCAACTTCAGCTTTAATACTGATAATTATATCGCGAACTACTATAAAATTCCCGTCTTAAACGCGTTAAAATCTGATAATTTCTCACTCTTATTATATTAATTACTCATCTGCGCACTAAAGACTGCTTCAAGTGTTTTCTGAACACTTTCCGCACTATTCTAATATAATAAAGAAGCTGCAGATATTATAGATCTCGCTAGCAGATTCTTTATTAATATCTTCTTATCTCTCAGCATTTCTATTAAAATCTGATTCTTCTAAATTAGCTGTTTTCTTTCAGCTGTTCAGATATCTCTTTCTTCTCATTAATAATTCTGTAACTTCTGAATTATTTAATAATTTTCTATTATCTTATTAATCTCTTTATTATAAGCCTTAATCATCTTATTATATAAATTACAGAATTTCTCAAATGTGCGCAGTATATTACTCACATTATTCTGTATTCTCGCAACAAATTTTATTACTTCTTAATTCTTAGTCAGCTATTTTAAAGTCGTTATCTCTTAAATTATTTTTATCTTAATATTCTCTTTCTATAAAGATAATTATCATTAATCTATATCTAAATCAGTTTATAACGCAGAATCTTCCTCTAACCTTTCTTAATTAAATCGAGTCATATTAATATCAATTAACTCAGAAATCGAATTCTAGATTCTGCTTTTAATTATATTATTCTAAGTATTCTTAAGATTCTTCTATTCGCGAATACTAACTGTTAACTAATAGATTTCAAATTTACTTATTCATTTCTTAGATAGTCTTATTTTTTTTAAAGATGTCTCTAATTTCTCTTTCTTTAAAGATAGATAATCGAACTTAATATATTAAGCTTGTTCACAAAATCTATCTTATTATTAAAGAGTCTGAGAGTAATTCGAAGAAGATCTAATAGAGGCAAGCTAATCTACTCGAAATTTGAATTGATTAAAGAGTAACTATTTTATATTCATCTGAATAATAAAAAAAGTAAACTTAAGTATATTATAACAGCTTAAGCTAAATAGATTTAATAGTCTATAGAAACGAATACTTAAGTTGCAGAAACTAATCTAGTTTGTAGAAAAGCTGTAGAAGTATCAGATGCGTACTGCGACCGCTAATTCTAATACAGCCTCTCAGCTCTGAAGCCTAATCAGAAGACGTAGTCTTAACGCGTTAAGCCTCAGGCATTTTACCGTACTTATGTATGGCGAAATAATTGGATTTCTATAATCAATTCTGCAATCATCTCTCGCATACAACTATCCTTCATAGCTGTAGCAACTTATGATAGATATTATGAAAATCAAATATAATATTATTCTGAGTATTTCGTGATTAGAAGCTTATAATCTAATAATTAATTAGAAATAATAGATTATTAGCTTTTCTAATTATTTCTATAAAATAAACATGATAGTAATATCGTTTATAAAAGTAGTATAAATAAAATTCGATAATAAATATTTAGCGGGAATAATAGAAAGTTTTTCTGAGTATCTATCTAAATATAATGAATTTAAACATTTATTTATTAAAGATAAAAACGCATTAATATTATCTAAGTATTAATTTTAAGATCACGAGATTTCTTTAGAGTTTAATAAGAAATCTATTTATAGATCTATCTATTCTCTTTTTAAGAAAGAACTTAAAATTCTATAGAAGTATCTTAATAAGAATTAGAAGAAAGGATTTATTTAATCTTTAACTTTATCTATAAAATACTCAGTTCTATTTATTTTAAAACTTAATAATGAAATACGTCTGTGTATTAACTATTAATAACTAAATAATATTATGATAAAAAATCGGTACACATTACTATTAATCTCAGAGCTATATAATCGCATTTATAGAGTAAAGTAGTTTATTACGCTTAATTTATAAGGAGCGTATAACTTAGTAAGAATAAAGAAGAGAGAGAAATGGAAAACTGTATTTCGAACTTATTATAATTATTATAAGTATCTGATTATATTCTTTAAGTTAATAAACGCTTCTATCTTCTTTTAATCTTTAATAAATAATGTTCTGAAAGAATATCTAAATCAGTTCTATATTATCTACTTAGATGATATTCTTATATACTTAGAAAATAAGAAATAATATGTTAAACATATTTGAAAGATACTTCACATTCTTTAGATGAAAAATCTATTAGTGAAGATTGAGAAGTGCGAGTTTTATAAGTAAAGTATTAAGTTTCTTAGATTCATCTTAATAGTTATAGAGATCTAAATAGATAAATTTAAGATAATAACTATATTTAAATAGTTATAATCTATATTAGTAAAGGAATTATAATTATTTCTTGAATTTATTAACTTCTATTAAAGATTTATTACGGGTTATTTAAAGATAACCGCCTTATTAATACAAATAACTCGGAAGAAAGTATTCTTCATTTAAGAAATAGAAGTAGAGTCTTTATTCTAGAAGCTGAAATAAAAATTTATAACAATCTCTATTCTTATAATATTTGATTCTGAGAGGTAAATCATACTTAAGATGAATATATTAGACTATATTATTAGTATGTGCATAAGTTAATTAGATAATAAAGAATAATTAAGACTCATTATCTTCTATTCTAAAAAGATGATTCTAATAAAACTTAATTATAAGATTTATAATAAGGAACTTCTAGTTATAATTATCGCGTTTAGTGAAAAATGAGTATATTTAAAAGAATCTAAGTATTCTATAGAAGTATATATAAATTATAAAAATCTGTTATACTTCATTATTATTAAGATATTAAATAGACGCTAGATATAATAGTCTAAGCTATTATCAATTTATAACTTCAAAATCTTTTATTAAAAGAAGAATAATAACATTAAAGCTGACGCTTTAAATTATCGAGCGGATTATATCTAAGATATTAAACCCGCTTTACAATCAGTCTTACACGAGAATAAGAATGGATTCATAATATATAATTACGCTGTAATCACTTTAATATTTCAGATCTTTAATTAAGATTAGAAAGACTAAATTATTAAATTATATTTAAATGATTATTTATCTCACGAAATTTAAAAGAATTCTGAAAAATATTCAGTCTTTTAAAAACAAGATAGCGGGCTGATCTTATATAAAGAACTGATATATATTATAAATTAAGTAAAGAAAACAATTATTTAATAATATTATAAGGAGATATCTTATAAATATTAAGAAATAGAAAAGATTATAAAATATATTTTCAGATCTTATTATTTTCTAGAAATGAATAAAGCGGTTTAATAATAAATTATTAATTATAATATTTATTAGAAAATCAAGCACTTTTAATATAAATTATATAGGGAGATACAGTCTCTAAAATAATCTAAAGAAGTATAGAAATCTATTATACTGAACTTCATTATTAAGCTATTATTATCTAAGAATTTAATAACTAATATTAGATATAATAATATTTTGATTATTATTAATAAATTAATAAAATATATCTACTTTATTAATTATATAGAAGTATTAAATGCTAAAGACTTAGTTTACACGTTTTTATAAATAATATTCATAAATCATAATATATTAGTAGAGATTATTTCTGATTAGAATAAACTGTTTACTTTTAAATTCTAGAAGTTATTAATAAATCAACTCAGAATTAAATATAAGTTATTTATAGCTTATTATTTATAAATAGACGAATAAATTAAAAGAATTAATCAGATATTAAAATAATATCTATAATACTATATGAATTATTGTTAAAATAACTGAGTAGTACTCTTATTACTAGTATAGTTCGCATATAATAGTGTCTTAACAATAATTAAAGTATTATCTTTCTATGCTAATTATAAATGGAAACTAATTTCGTATAAATAATTAAGAGAAATGAAATAACTTACACAAAAATCAGTCACTAATATATAATTATTAACTAATCTATATTAAGAATTAATAAAAGATCTTGAATTTATTAGTTAAAGATCTGATATATATTATAACTCTAAAAGGATTAATGAATTAAATCTTAAAGAGAGAGATTTAATATATCTACTTCACTAAAATATTAAAACTAAAAGATTTAATATAAAATTAGATCACATAAAACTTAACTTCTATCTAATTTAGAAAGTCTTAGATAAGTTAATTTATAAACTCAAACTTTTAGATATTATAAGGATTTATTTTATATTTAACATTTCTCTCTTATAATTTACATTAAAGAACGCTAAATAGATTTCGATCTAACTAAATAATCAAGATTAGAAGTACGAGATGAAAAAAGTGCTTAATAATCAAGAGATTAAAGATAAAACTTATTATCTAATAAAATAGTTAGAATATAATATATTAGAAAATATATAAGAATTAAAAATAAATCTCAGTCCCGCGATTCTTAAGAATTATTACCGCCGGAACTCTTAATATAAAAAGAATTAAAGAAAGTAGCTAACTGCTCTTTATTAAAAGTAATATGCAACTCCGCATTAATTAATAACTCTTTCTTTTTTAGATACTTCTCTTTCCGGTTAAGCTCTTTTAAAGACTTAATCTTCTAAGTAATCATCTTACTTTAAGCCGCCCGAAGAGACTTAATATAAGAGTTCAGACTTACTATCTTTACAGCATTTTATTAAAAATGAAGAAGAGTTATCTTTCACACAGTTTTTAGATATAATTCTTTTTATTATAATCTCTAAAAGTTGATCTTTAAGAAGTTATTATTATAATAAATATTATAATAAGTATACTTTAAATACTTTAAGACGTCTTTAAAAAATATATAAAGATAATTCCGCTTAATATAAATAGAATATGTAATTATAGTTAATCTTCTTAATAAAGTTATCTTTTCCGTCTGAATCTAATATTATTTATAAGAGAAAGATTTATTAATATGATACTGAGATATAATAAAGAAAAAAGAAAGTAGGAATTACTAAAATTACGGAAATAGATTTAAATAGCTTAAGAGATTAAGTTAATTCAGAAGGATATAATATTACAGCTATAGATTAGTAGTTAATAGACTTAACTCTAACTATTAAGAATATAATAGAAAGTTTCGTAAGTGAATATCTTCTAGAATTACAGCAGATCTGACTTAGAAAGATATGTTTAATTAAAATAATTAGAGATAAATATTAAGATAAGTGTTTAAGAGTGCTTAAGAGAAGTATTTAGAAGTAAATGCTTAAGAGTGTTTAAGAGAAGTACTTAAAAGTAAGTGCTTAAGAGTGCTTAATAGAAGTACTTAGAAGTACTGTGCACGACTCATTAATAATGATTATATAAATAATCATTTATCTTATAATTCTATAGTCTTATTCTTCTTTCATAATCAACTCATATTATTAATTGCAATCTATCTTTAATTCTTCTTTATAAGAACAGTGATTCCTATCTATAATTCTCTAATATCTGAATCTTATTATAATTAGTCTTAACAGTTTCTAACACGTATGTGTTAAGAATCTCTTTAACTTCTTATTCATTCTCGCTCTATATCTTTATAGGCTCAGATATCTTAATATTTTCTCGCCTGTGATATAACTTTAATAGAGAGATATAAAACGTGAAATAAATCCTTTTATAATTTCTAAAAAGAATTAGTTAATAAGCATTCTTACTTATTAACTTCTTAATTTTAAATAATCTGAGAAACTTATTAGTAAGCTTCTTACTTACTTTTCTTATATAAATATTCTTTAATAATAGTAGGATCTCATCTCTAATCTTATAAATTATATTCTTGCGTTTTGAATTATAGAACTTCTTTATTACTTCTTATAATTTAGTTTAGAGATCTTTATTCTCTTTAATAATCTCTTTAATCTACTTTACTCTTATTAATTAGCTCTTCTCTTCTCACGCAGATATTTTATCTGCGAGTTTTATGCGAAAAGTAGATAGAAAACACAGTATTATCTTAAATAATATTTTTCCTGTAACTAAATATATACTTCTATTATATATGAATTTAATACTTAATTATAAATCTATTTAATTATTCTAATAATAATTAATATAGTATTAAAGATAGTATTTTAATGTCTGATTATCACGCTTAATTTAACTATCTATTTATAGATGAAATATTATAAAGAAACATCTCTTTATATATAAGTAGTAATAAAGAGTTCTCTAATATTTTAATGTGAATATTAATTTCCTATCACTAATAATAGATCTAGAGAATCTAAATTTTAAGAATATCTTCTTAATAAGTTTCTCTTTAAGCTTAGAAGTATTAATTTCTTTTATACACGCTATATAATATATCATTTTTAAATATTGATTTATCATTATAAGAATAATATTATATACTTTGTCTTTATAAATAGTAGGCGGTAAGTCTATAATAAAATTTATCGCAATATCTTATTAAACTCTCTCAGACTGTAGTAATAATATAGATATGTTATAAGACTTATATTATAATATCTTTATTCTTTAATAGATATTATATATTAAGATGTAATCTCTAATAATTTGCGATATTCTAGATTATTAATAGCTTCGCAGTATAATCTCTTAAATTCTCTTTTAATTAAAATAACTTTTTTATTATAAATTATTATAATTTATATATAAGATCTTCATTCTAATTATATAGTTATTAGAAATATAGACCGCGCTATTATATTACATGAGATCAGTATAATCTTCACATTATTTATTCTTAAATTAACTCTTCTTAATAAGATTATTTAGAGATCTCTTTCAGCTCTCTTTCGTGTAGAAGATATTTCTTTATTATAGCGTCAGAAGATAATTAGTAAGAGTGTTCGGGATCTTCTTATAAGATGATATAATAGAGACTAAACTTATAATCTCTATTTTTAAGAAGTTTTCTTCTTCTCTTAAAGAATCTTTGATCTTTTACACGTAATTAGTATATATCTCACGTGTATCATGTTAACTATCTATAGAAGATTTAGATAGAATACTTTATTAGCTCTTTTTAGAGTATATAACAGTCTTTATCATGATTTCTATAAATAATTCTAAATTTAGAAATTTTTCTTCTCAGCTTAAATTAGTAATTAAGATCTTAAATCTAACTCTTTTTAGAATAAGCATTTTAAGAGAATTCTCTTTCTTTCTCTTATTATCTACTATGTAATCCGGTTTATATAATAGTAGATCAGCGGGATTCTTTTTATCTCTGCGATAATAGATCTTAAAATTATAAGTAGCGAGCATCTTAGTTTATTAAGCTTAATATTTATTTAATATCTTTATTATTATAAATAACTGTAAGTTAAAGTGATTATATAGAACTCACACGCTAAAAATAAATAATTCTAAGTAATAGCATTACTTCTTAAATAAGATAATAATTATCAGCATTTCTTAATTCTCTATAATATAGTTTCTCTTAACTAGTATTAGCTTTCTTAAGTAGAATATCATTAATATCTAGATATAATGTGCTGTCTTTATATTATTATCACTAAATTAAGAGAAGATTCTCGCTAGATCTCTTCTTAATATATTTATTTTAATCTAAATTAACTTCTCTAAATTAAAATACTGTAGTAGAGAAGTAATCTAAAAGCACTCTTTTAATATATGAAATATAGTATCTATCTTCTTTATTTAAAGAAATAATTCAGTTTTTCTTTCTTTTATTATTCTCAGTAATAGATCTGTAATTATAATAACTATTATAGAATACTTATAAATGAATCTTTTATAAAAGTTAGTAAAGTCTAGAAAGATTTATATATTATAAAATAACTTCGGAATCAACTAATTAATAATTATAATTATTCTGCGTATATTTATTAAAACGCCTGTTATATCTATATAATAATTAAGAAAGTCTATTTCTATAACGGAAAAGATATATTTTAACAGCTTAATAAATAAGTTAAATTTATGTAATCTCTCTAGCATTTAACGCACGTGATTATTATGCTTCTATTTATTATAACTATAGATCATAATATTATTAAGATAGACTATATAAATAACATTTAATAGATCCTTTAATACTTAATTAATATAGACTTAAAACATTATTAATATATTAGTCAGTCTAAAAGATATAATTATATACTTAAAATAATTATATCGCGTGTGAAATATAGTCTTTCACTCATCTTCTTACTTAATATATATTTAATAATAAGTATTACGCAGATTTATTAATATGAATCTTTTCGCGCCACTTAATTAATTAAGTGTCTCAGAAATTAATAATAATGAATATTTATTTTAAATAGTTACTTAATTCAGATCTCTGTAATTTATATATAAGCGCAGACTATTATTCTTTTTAGAAATAAATAAAATTAGAGCTTTTATAGATAACTCTGAATTTCTTATTTAGTCTTTTATTATATTACTCTTAAGATACTTACGTAATACTCGTAACTTATTTATAAATAAGAAGTAAATGAGTCTGTATAATATCTTTTTATCTTTCTCAATAAGAATACCGTGTTTTACACACGTATTATTAGATAATTTCGCAGTATTCTCTTTTAAGAATATATTAATATAGTCTTTAAGCTCTTTTAGTAACTGCACAATAATCACTTCTATAAAATAAAGATTTATAGAATGACGCTATACTAAATTTATAGAGTTTCCGCATATGTTTTATATAATACTCTCTAAGTCTTTATATATCTCTAGTATAATTCTCGCAGGTATAATATATATTATATAAATTAGAATATCAGCTCTCTTAAGCTTTAATAAACTTTATAATATTTATCTCATAACTCTTCTTATTTTTATAATAGAATTATTCGCGTTACTTAAAGTAATAATCTAAATCTATATTAAAGATTTAGAATCAGCTTAATATAATATTATATCTTTAGATATTTATAGCTATAAAGTCTATTTAATAAGATCGTAATACTTCTACTAAGTCTATTATATTTACTCTAATCATGTGTTAATTATATATTATAATAGATTAATTATTCAAGATTATTACGCTTATAAATATAAAATCTGTTCAAATATCTTCTTTAATAATTATTTTCTATAATAGAAAGCATTCTTAAGCATCTGTATTTCAGAGTATAAATAGTTTATAAATATTATACTTATCTTATAATATGATATTAATAATTATATATTGCGTCAGCTTTACATTCTTAAGATTCATATCTCATATTATGAACATAATTATAATGTCAGAATCTATTTTTTTATTAATATTAATAAGAGATTAGTCTTTCTTAACACTTTATAATTCTGAGAAATAATAGATCACATTATTACTTCTTATATCTTTAACAGGCGTTAAGTCTACTTCAGTCGAAGCTGAATTAGAATAATAATTCATATTATAACTGAGTTTGTATTCGCGTTAAAAACGCCCGCGAGAAGTATGCGTTTCGCGTGTGCTTTTATTTAATATAATATTAGTTAGATTAATATAAGACTTATCTTTACTCTTTAAGAGTGACTCTTAAATTAATTCTTCTTATTATTATATCGCGATTATAATTTACTTATAAGATATAATAATTCTATTCTCTTTTAAGATCTCTCTGCGAGTCTCTAATATGAAATAAGTAAATAATTATTATATCTTATACTCTTTCTCAGTTATTAATAAAATATCTTTTTTAAGATTCTTAATAAGAGCTATAATATCTCAGACTAACTATTAAAGTTATTACTTAATAATTTTAAGCTAAATTAATGCGTATTATATATGATTAATAGAATTAATAATTAGACTTTAATATTACTTTATATATTCATCTCAGATTATAATTAGAATTATATTATTAACTTAGAATTTACGTGCTTTATTTTATAAATAGATTATCGCTTAATTAATAAGATTAATCTTATTTATAAATAATAGTATATATATATAAATCTTTTAATTATTCTTATAATCAGCTGCGTCTTTAAGATTCTTTATAGAATAATATAAAGATTTAATAATATAAATTAGATATAATAAAGAAATGTAAGAGTGAGTAGAGAAGCGACTAATTTATAATAAACAAATAGTTCTGTAATTTCTATAAGATTTATAGATGTTTTATCTGCGAGTTTAAATTCTATCGCAGTAATATCTTCGAATATTCTCTTCTCTTAAATCTACTTATATAAGCACTTATAATACTATTTAATAATCTTCTATTTATTATTATCATTAATAAAAGACGCAGACTACTTATCTACTATTAAATTAATATTTATATTATTAATTAGTCTTTCTTCATCTCTATTAATTATATCAGTTCCGCTTCGCGTTTTTATTATTATATTAAAGAATCTCTATTAAATAATCTGTTAAATAGAGCGATCTAAATATTAAGAAAGCTGCCCGGAATCAGGCGGGCAGTAGATGTTCTTCATGTGTATATAGAAATCCGAGATATAGAAGTTTATGAGCATGCGAGTAATATGCGAAAGATATATTAAGAGCGTGTATAATAAATATATAATAACAGCCCTCTTATATTATAAGAACAGATCGCTAATCTATAAAGATTTACTTCTGCAGTCAGCTTATATCTATATACTAAGATTGAGTCTTAACGCTTCCTAACAGAATTTAAGCAGAAATATTAATTGCGAACGTTATTAATTATCATCTCTATAATAGTTGAAGACTAAATAAAGTCTTCATTTCTAATAAATGCTTTATTAAATGAAGAAAAGACAAATTCTCTGAATATATTTATATTAATAAATACTGACTGTCGACTTATAACAGTAATGAATTATTAACTAATTAAGAATCTATATAAAAGATTGCAAATCGAATTAATAAATCTAATTAAGAAGATTTTATTAATAGATTTTATAAAAAGAAAGCATTTTATTATAATATAGACGATTTATATACTTATAATAATTATGAGATATTAATAGATATTACAGATCTTCTATATAATTCAGACGGCATACTCTATTATTCTAGAAAAGAAGTGAATGAGATTGCATGATTATATGTTTAATCTCATTACTAATATTATAAGTTTCGAGCCGGAATATTATTAATATAACAGTAGAAATCCAACTATTTTGTTATATATATAATATAACGAAATGTTGAGAAATAAGAAGAAATTAAAGAAGAATATATTTAATTATCTTTAAATAAAAAGAAACATGTCTGATTATAAGTAGATATATAAAAATAATTTTAAATAGATCTGTTTAGATTTAAATAGATTTAAATAGAAGATGAAATAGTTATCTATTAAAATTCTGCGATATAAAAAGATCGGAGTTAAAAGAATATTCTCTATAAAGAAGAAGAAGTCTTAAGAATCTTAAAAACAAAGAGATAATATAAATTTTAATAAAAGCTTAATCTCTTTTAATTCTAAGAATATAAAGATGATAAATCTAACAATTTTTAAAGAGTTGATTAAGAAATCTGGAGCGGAAATTATTATAATTATTTCTGAGAATATTAAGAAGTAGAGAAAGAATAATAAGAAGATCGAAGAGAATTTATAAAAAGTAATTTCTTCTGAATTTTAAGAATATACTTATATCTTTTCGAAAAAGATATTAAATACTCTTTTTTTGTATTAAGATTAATATAATTATTGAATAGAACTATAAAATAGCGCCGAACTATTTAGAAGATAATTCTATTAATAAATGAATTCTGTAAAGTTTAATATAATTAAGAGATATATCAAGAAGAATCTTAAGAAGAAATTCATTAAATTAAGTAATGCGTTATTTATATTTCTGATTTTATTAATTCGGAAGCTGAATGAAGAGCTTTAATTCTATATAAACTATTAAGATCTGAACGCTCTTACAAAGAAGAATAGATATCTAATATTTAGAATTGATGAGATATTAAAATAGCTTATTAGCGCGAAGTTTCTAATAAAGATAAATATTCATTAAAAGTTTCATTATATTAAAATAATCATGATTAAAGATAATGATTTAATGATATTTAATATAATATACAAAAATTATTATTATTTAATGATATCTTTTAAATTGAGTTCGGCGCCCTCAATTAATTAGAAATATATGAACAATATATTTCTGAGTATATTAAAATGATTTGTGATATTATATCAGAATAATATTTTGATATTTAATAATACGCGAGAAGAATATAAATAGTATGTTAAGAAAATATTGAAGATTCTAAAGAAAGTAGAACTTTAAGTAAATATTAAGAAATGCGACTTCTATATTATAGAAGTTAAATTCTTAAATCTATTAATAAATATAAATAAAATGCGATTAAATTCAGCTTAAATTAAAACAATTTAAAAGTGAGAGATATTTAAATTAGAAGATATACAAATAATATGACGATTCCTTAAATTTATTAATTATTATCGATAGTTTTGCAAGAGTTTTAATCAAATAATGAGATTATTAAATAATCTATTAAGAAAAGATATCTTATTAATATAAAATGAATCTTATATAGAGATATTTAAGAAGTTGAAGAAATTAATAATATTTGATTCAGTTCTTCAGTATTTTAATTTAAGAAAGAAGACTTATATGAAATATAATGCGAGTAATTATATTACTGAAGAAATCCTTTCGCAGAAAGAATTAAATAGAGAATTACATTTAATTACTTATTATTTAAGTAGTATGAGCCCGGCTGAGAGGAATTATATTATATATAATAAGGAATTGTTGATAATAATTTGATACTTTGAGAAATAAAGATTGAAGCTGTAAAATATTAAAGAAGATATTATTAAGATACTCACAAATTATAAGACTCTGAAGTATTTCATATTAATAAAGAAGTTGCCCGCTATCACATATAACGCAATAATATGATATAGCCCGCAAGAAACCGAAACAGCTCGCAAAAAAACGGAGAAACTACTTAATATATTACAGGTAAAAAGTCTCAGATCAGTCTTAGAAGTGTATCAGGCCGTATATTCTTATATTCTTAAAAAAGAGACTCAGATCTTACTAATCAGTACTATTATAAAAAGATATATAGTAAATGCAGTTAGAAGAAGAATTAGTTTTAAGACGGAATAAGTTATTACTAACGCCTGCGCACGAATAAGATTAAGAGTAGTTAGATCTAAAATAAGAAAAAAGAATAATAAAAGAATATCTAATAAGTCTTATTTATTTTAGCTTAAATCTATTCCCTGTGTCACTGAATTGGTATCTTTCCTATTTAAGTTTAGCGTTAAAGAAAACTACTATTGCCTGCATCGGGCCAATTATCGTAGTTATGATATTGAAAATAGCATCATTAGAAAGCTAACTTCTGGGGCTATCTAGTGATACTATTTATAGAGCTCTAGCTTATATAATCAGCTAGCTATAGGCTTCTAAATATTTGATGGGGAATTTGAAGTTCCTTCTCAAATATTTAGAAGCCTATAGCTAGCTGATTATATAAGCTAGAGCTCT
>JAABUK010004539.1_pt1 | contig 22430 bp, 18 predicted proteins | sample 5559141 | NCBI WGS metagenome assembly JAABUK01 (sample SAMN10711869, study PRJNA513367) | rock metagenome | isolation source: Antarctica rocks | place: Antarctica: Victoria Land, Pudding Butte nord | collected 2016-01-03
TGCCCTCCCCCCGACCCTCTCCCGGAGGGAGAGGGGGCAGGACGGCGCATCCTGCTTGCCATGCCGCAAACGACCTACCATGACCGTATGCCCCTGCCAGCCTGCATCCTGCACACCGGAGGCAGATGACCGCCGTACGCCAGCTTGCGCTCCCTTTCGTGCATGCGCCCGGCTTCACCGCCGCCGACTTCCTGCCCGGCCCTGGCGCCGGAGCGGCGCTGGCTTGGCTGGCGCGGCCCGCCGGCTGGCCTGCCGGACGCCTGGTGCTGTGGGGCGAAGCCGGGGCCGGCAAGACGCACCTGCTGCACGTCTGGGCCGGGCAGCACCGCGCCACCCTGTTGCCCGCAGCCACCCCGCACTGGCCGCACGGCCCCATCGCGGTTGACGACGCCGACCTGGCGACGGACGAGCACGCCCTGCTGCACCTGCTGAACGCCGCGGCGGAAGCCCGCCATCCCATGCTGCTGGCCGCGCGGACCCCGCCTGCCCGGTGGCCCACCCGCCTGCCGGACCTCGCCAGCCGCCTGCGCGCCACCGCGGCGGTGGAGCTGCGCCCGGCCGACGACGCCTTCCTGCGGACCTTGCTGGCCCGGCTGCTGTCGGACCGGCAGCTTGTCGTGGCGGACCCCGTGCAGGACTGGCTGCTGACCCACCTGCCCCGGACGCCCGCGGCGATGCGGGAGGCCGCGGCCCGGCTGGACCGCGCGGCGCTGGCAGCCGGTGCGCCGGTGACGCGCACGCTGGCTGCGGCGGCGCTGGCCGACCTGATCCATGACACTTCCGGGACCGACGCCGCCGAAGCCTGGCCCGCCGGGCCTGGGCTGTTCTAAACGTGCCCCGCCCCCAACGCCGCACCGGCAAGTGCCCCCCTGCCCCGGCGGTCCTCGCTGCAACGGCCCCCAGGATGCCCGCCATGAACCGGATCAGCCCCGCCCGCCTTGTCGCCGCCGCCCCGGCCCCCGAGCTGCACCCCGACAGCCCCGAGCGCTTCATCAACCGCGAGCTGTCCTGGCTCGACTTCAACCACCGCGTCGTCGAGGAGGCCGAGAACCGCCGGCATCCCCTGCTGGAACGCCTGCGCTTCGTGTCCATCAGCGCGTCCAACCTGGACGAGTTCTTCAGCGTCCGCGTCGCCGGGCTGATCGGCCAGGCCAAGGCGGGCGTCACGGCGCTGAGCGCCGACGGCCGCACCCCGGCGCAGCAGCTCGGTGAGTTGCAGCCCCGCGCCCAGGCGCTGATCGCCAAGCAGCAGCAGGTCTGGCTGGACCTGCGCGGCCAGTTGCAGGACGCCGGGATCGAGCTGTGCGAAACAGCGTCGCTGTCCCTGGACGACCGCGCCTGGCTCGATGCCTGGTTCATGGAGCGGGTGTTCCCCGTGCTGACCCCGCTGGCGATTGACCCGGCGCACCCCTTCCCGTTCATCCCCAACATGGGGCTGGTCAAGGTGCTGAAGCTGCACCGCCCGCGCGACGGGCACAGCATGAACGCCCTGGTCCCCTTGCCCGCCCAGATCGAGCGCTTCATCCGCCTGCCCGCCCATACCGGCCCCGCTCACACTGGTCCCGCTCACATTGGCCCCGCTCACCCCGGCCCCGCCGCCACCGGCGCAACCCGGGCCGGCGCCGCCGAACCCCGCATCCGCTTCGTGCTGCTGGAGGATTTGGTCGGCCTGTTCCTCGGCACCCTGTTCCCCGGTTTCGAGACGGTCGCCACGGGCATGTTCCGCCTGATCCGCGACACCGGCGTCGAGTTCGAAGAGGAGGCGGAGGACCTCGTGCGCTCCTATGAGACCGCGCTCAAGCGCCGCCGCCGGGGCGTCGCCATACACCTGTCCGTGGACGCCGCCATGCCGGACGACCTGCGCGCCCTGGTGGTGGACGAGCTGGACGTGGACGACCACGAGATACCCGGCGAGGAGGTCGTGGTGCAGGAGGGCCTGCTGGGCGCCGCCGACCTCAAGCAGATGATCGTGGACGACCGCCCGGACCTGCTGTTCCCGCCCTATGCCCCGCGCTTCCCCGAGCGCATCCGCGACTTCGCCGGCGACTGCTTCGCCGCGATACGCGCCAAGGACATCATCGTGCACCACCCCTTCGAGAGCTTCGACGTGGTGGTGCAGTTCCTGCGCCAGGCCGCCGCCGACCCCAACGTGGTCGCGGTCAAGCAGACGCTGTATCGCACCAGCCGCGACAGTCCCATCGTGAAGGCCCTCATCGAGGCCGCCGAGGCCGGCAAGTCGGTGACGGCGATGATCGAGCTGCGCGCCCGCTTCGACGAGGAGGCGAACATACGCCTGGCTCGCAGCATGGAGGCCGCGGGCGTCCAGGTCGTCTATGGCTTCATGGAGTTGAAAACCCACGCCAAGCTGTCCCTGGTCGTCCGGCGGGAGGGCGGCGCCATGCGGTCCTACGCGCATTTCGGCACCGGCAACTACCATCCGATCACCGCGCGCATCTACACCGACCTGTCGTTCTTCACCTCCGACCCCGACCTGGTGCGCGACAGCGCCCGGCTGTTCAACTACATGACCGGCTATGCCCAGCCCGAGCGCATGGACAGCCTGGCGTTTAGCCCGCTCACGACCCGCAGCACCCTGGAGGGCCTGATTGACGCCGAGATCGCCCATGCCCGGGCCGGGCGGCCCGCCGCCATCTGGCTTAAGATGAACAGCCTGGTGGACGACCGGCTGATTGACCGGCTGTATGCCGCGTCCGGCGCCGGGGTGAAGGTGATGTGCATCATACGCGGCATCTGCTGCCTGCGCCCGGGGGTGCCCGGCCTGTCGGAGAACATCCGGGTGAAAAGCATCGTCGGCCGCTTCCTGGAGCACGCCCGCATCTACGCCTTCGGCAACGGCCGCCGCCTGCCCAGCAGCGAGGCCACCCTGTTCATCAGCAGCGCCGACTGGATGGCGCGCAACATGGAGTGGCGGGTGGAGACGCTGGTGCCGATCCACAACCGCACCGTCCACGCCCAGGTGCTGGACCAGATCATGGTCGTGAACCTGCGCGACACCCTGCAATCCTGGGAGCTTGGCGCGGACGGCGCCTGGCGCCGGGTCGCCGCCGGCCCCCGCCCGGTGTCGGCGCACGACTACTTCATGACCAATCCCTCCCTGTCCGGCCGCGGCAGCGCCCTGCACGGCGGCACGCTGGCGGAGCCTGCCCTGCGCCGGCCCGACCGCATCAGCCAGGACTGACGCCGATGGTCATCTGCTCCGGCTGCCTTCTACCCGTCGTTGCGAGCCGCCTTCGTGGCGCGGCGATCCATGGGCGGCACGGACCGCGCCTGCGGCCCTTGGATGGCCGCGTCGCAGCACTCCTCGCAACGACGGGCCTCGCAACGACGGGTGCGGACCGGGCGCACAGCGGCCAGAGCAAAGATCAAAGCAAAGAACGGTTGGTGTAGCTGATGCCAGACACCCTGTTGCACCACGGACTCGATGCCGGCGGCGCCCCGGCCGCCCCGCGGTCGGCCATCGTGGACCTCGGCTCCAACTCCGTGCGCCTGGTCATGTTCGAAGGGCTGGGTCGCAACCCCGTCCCCATCTTCAATGAGAAGGCGGTGCTGCGGCTGGGCCGCGGCCTGCAATCCACCGGGCGGCTGAACGAGGCCGGGGTGGCGTTGGCGTTGCGCGTCATGGCCCGCTACAACGCCATCGCCCGCGCGATGGGCGCCGACCCGTTCGAGGTGCTGGCCACTGCCGCCGTGCGCGACGCCGCCAACGGGCCGGAGTTCGTCGCCAACCTGCAGGCGCGGATGCCCGGCGTGCCCATCCGCGTCCTGACCGGCCACGAAGAGGCGGCGCTGTCCTGCGCCGGCGTGCTGTGCGGCATCCCCGGCGCCGACGGCATCGTGGCCGACATCGGCGGCGGGTCGCTGGAGCTGGTGCGCATCGAGGGCGGGGCGGTCCGCAACTCGACCAGCCTGGGCCTCGGCGTGATACGCCTGTCCGACCGGGCGGAAGGCGACCTGGACCGTGCCCGCATGGTGGCGGAGGCCGACCTGTCTGCCGTCGGCTGGCTGCCGGACGGGGCGGAGCGGGACCTGTACCTTGTCGGCGGCGCCTGGCGTGCCCTGGCCCGCGTACACATGCAGGCGGTCGGCTACCCCCTGTCCATCGTGCATCACTACACCCTGGGCCGGGACGCCGCGCGGGACCTGGCGGCGTCGCTGCTGACCCCGTTGCGCCGCGGGCAGGACCGGATGCCCGGCACGCCGCGCCGCCGGGTGGAGGACCTGCCCTACGCCGCGACCGTGCTGCGCCGCCTGCTGCGCCAGACCGGCGCGCGTCGCGTGGTGTTCAGCGCCAATGGCATCCGCGAAGGCTGGTTCATGCAGCAGGTGCCGGCGGCGGTGCGCGCCATGGACCCGGTGCTGGCCGCCGGACACGGCATCGCCGCCCAGTATGGCCGCGACACCCGCCTGCCCCCTGCGCTCGTCGCCTGGACCGCGCCGCTGTTCCCGCATGAGGCCGCGGACGACGCGCGCCTACGGGAGGCCGCGTGCTGGATGTCCGACGTGGGCAGCCACGACCACCCGGACTACCGGGCGGAGCAGGCGTTCCTCCGCATTCTGCGCCAGCCCGGCATCGCCCTGGCGCATCCGGACCGTGCCGCCCTCGCGCTCACGATGGCGCTCCGCTACGAGGCGGAGCCGGACGCGCCGTTCCTGCTATCGGCGCGCGGCCTGCTGGACCCGGCGGCGGCGGCGCGGGCGGAGGTGCTGGGGACGGCGCTGCGCCTGGCCTACACCCTGTCCGCCGGAACGCCGGCCCTGCTGGCCGGCGCCAACCTGCGCGTCGTGCCGGGCCGGCTGTCGCTGCGGCTGGCGGAGGGCAGCGGCGTGTTCGCCGGCGACGGCATCCAGCGCCGGCTGGACCGGCTGGCAGCGGCGATGGGGTTGCAGGCGGAGCCGCTGGGCTGAGCCGCCGCGTCAGGCCAGCCTGACGGACTGCGCCCCGTGGCTGCTGACCGGCACCAGTTCCGCCAACCCATCCATGTCCAGCAGCGTGAACTCCTGGCCGTGCATCATGATCAGCTTGCGGGCGCGCAGGCGGGACAGGATGCGGTTCAGGTGGATCAGGTGCAGGCCCAGCATGTCCGCCATGTCCTGCTGCGTCAGCTCCAGCCGGAAGTTGCGGCAGGTGGCCAGGCCCAGCACGGACAGGCGGTCGTGCAGTTGCAGCAGCAGGGACGCTGTCCGCTCCTCGGCGTCGCAGCGGCCGAGCTGCGACATCCAGCGTTCGGACGCGGCCTTCTCGTCGGCGAAGGCGCGCATCAGGCGGCGGCGGAACCAGGGCGCACTGTCGAACAGCCGGCTGGCGGCGTCGCCGTCGAGCACGGAGTAGGTCACGGCGGAGGTTGACCAGACCAGGTGGTCCAGCGCGTCGTCGAACAGGGTCTCGATCCCGAAGGTGTCGCCGGGCAGCAGGACGCCGATGATCTGGCGACGCCCGTCGCTGAACATCCGGCAGCGGACCGCCCATCCCGTCTGCAACGTCCGCAGCCGCGGCCCGGCATCACCGAAGCGCAGGATGCAGGTGTTGCGCGGCGCCCGGCGGTCCGACACGCACAGGGCCTGCAAGGCAGCCTGTTCCATTGACGGCGCAGCCATCGCAAGCCGCAAGCCCAAGCCTGAACCGTCCATAACCAGTCTCCATCTACTCTAGGGTGGCGAGGTCGCAGTGTTCAGTTATTTATACGTCATGTCATAAATTGTATAGAACGGCTCAGCTAACGTTGGCAATACGATATTAAAGAAATCTTGACGATTTCCTGCTTTCCTTGCCTGACGCTCAGGAAACCGTGCCAGCAACGCCGCCGGACGACGCTGGCCCGCGTGCATCCTGCCCAGCACGGAGGGCAGGCTCAGGCCAGCCATGACCAATGCCATCTATGGCAAGGATATAGGCTTATTTAAAAATTACAACCATAGGTTGCAACTTATATAGGTCTGAAGCCAAAGCAGCATGTTGGAGGTTGACACTGCCAAGTCAGGGTCAACGGCTGTTGGCGCTGCCCGGAACGGCAGGGTGGGGAGGTGGGCGGCTACCGGCAGGGCCAGGCTGCGGAAAGCCCTGGTTCCACTGCGCCAGGGCGTCCAGCGCCGCGTCGCGTTCGGCAAGGCTCTCTCCCAGCTTCGCCCGCAGCGCCGCGACCTGGTCCGGCACCGGGACCGTGGACCGCCCGCCCGGGGGAGCCTGGGTCCATGCACGCCGCAGGCGCCGGCACTCGGACTGCGCCTCGCCCAGGGCGGTGCCCAGGGCCGCGGCATCCTGGATGGCGGCGCGCAGCACGCGGTGCCGCCAGGGCTGCTCGGCCAGGGGCAGCGCGGCGGCATCGGAGGGTTGGCCGACGGCAAGCAGGTATCGCAGCTTCTCCGCCAGCGCCGCCAGGTCCGGCGTGGCGGCGAGCAGGGTGTTCTCCCCCTGGCGCACCTGCTCCCATGCAGCCTCGGTCGCGGCACCGTCGGCCCAGCTCAGGCTTCGCGCATGGGCCAGCCTGTCCAGCGCCGCGCGCCATGAACTTGCCTGGGGCTTCTTCGCGCACCGGCTCATGCTCCGCGCTCCAGGGCGCAAGGCCAAGCGGTGGGACCGGCGCCGCCGGGGCCGGGCGGGGCGGCAAGGCGGGCGGTGGCGCCGGGACGCGGGCGCGATGCCGCGGCAAGTGCGCCGTTGATGCCGGTCACGGCCAGGGACGGTCTCACATAGGCTCTCCTTGCTGGCAGGCCCGGCATCGTCATGATGCGGTCCGCGCTTGGCCCCCTGTTGCGAGCCGTGTGCCAGCAAGCGTTTGCAACGCACTAACCATAGGGTGGCGTCAGACAGAGCCGGCCGCGTCAACCCCGGCGCCCCAGGGCAACTACACAAGCCAAATAAGACTTTGTTGCGTATCGTTACCGCTCCACAAGTTACTCTGATGCTAATAGCGCCGACATCGTAACGGAAATGCCCCGCGATGGCGGTTCCTGCTCCTGCGCTGGACGCAGCCCTGCGCCGGGCAGTGCGGAATGCAGTCCGGGCGCATATGGGCTAGGGCAAGGCGGCGATGGCGAGGGGCGATGGCGGAACGGCAGCGACGCGGTGCCGCCCTACGCTACCCGACCTTCGTCAGCGTCCAGCGGTGCTCGCAGTTGCGGCTGCTGATCGTCACGCCGAGCTGGCCGTCGCGGAGCTGTCCCTCCATCGCGCCGATGCCGTCGCTGGCCTGGATGCGGCCGTCGTCGCCGATGGGCGCCGTCAGCGGCACTCGGGACCGCTGGGCATCGCCGCTGTAGGACAGGGTGATGGCGCCGCCGCTGATCTCCAGCACGCGCGGGCCGCTGCGCGGGCAGAACCGGCTTTCGGCGCGCACCAGCCGGGCGGTGCCGCGGTAGCGTCCGTCGGTGCCGGCCGCCGCCGCCGCCGCCGCCTGGGGCCGCAGCACGATCGGCTGCGCGCAGGCCGCCACCGCGGCGGACAGCGCCAGGACGGCCGCACCGCACAAGCGCATGGGGATCAGCCCACGATCTCCGTGCCGGCGAAGAAAAAGGCGATCTCCCCGGCCGCCGCCTCCGGACTATCGGAGCCGTGGACGCTGTTGGCCTCGATGCTCTCCGCATACAGCTTGCGTATGGTGCCGGCGTCGGCGTTGGCCGGGTTGGTGGCGCCCATCAGCTTGCGGTTCTGGGCGATGGCGTCGTCGCCCTCCAGCACCTGCACGACGACCGGGCCGCTGACCATGAAGCCGACCAGGTCGCGGAAGAACCCGCGCTCCCGGTGGGCGCCGTAGAACGCCTCGGCCTGCTGCAAGGACAGGTGCAGGCGCTTCTGCGCGACGATCCGCAGCCCGGCGTCCTCGAACACGGCGTTGATCTTGCCGGTCAGGTTGCGGCGGGTGGCGTCGGGCTTGAGGATGCTCAGCGTGCGCTCGGTGACCATGGAAGGTGTCCTGCAAATGGTGCCGGGCGTGTAGGCCAAGGTGCCGCATGGGGCAACCCTGCCGCCTGCTGCTCCCTCTCCCTCCGGGAGAGGGCCGGGGTGAGGGAAGCCGCGCAGCGCCAACCCTGGCCAAAGAAGCAGGGCGCTCATCTGATCCAGGCGCGGTGCGTGCCGCCTCCCTCACCCCGGCCCTCTCCCGGAGGAGGAGGGGGAAGGCATCTTCCGTCTGCCCCTGCCGCCGCATACATAGGCCGCATGAGCCTGCTGACCCTGGACCACGTAACGCTCCGCATGGCCGGCCGCACCTTGCTGGACGGGGCGGAGCTGCGCGTGGACCCCGGCCGGCGCATCGGCCTGGTCGGCCGCAACGGCGCAGGGAAGAGCACCCTGCTCAAGGCCATCGCCGGGGAGCTGGCGGTGGATGGCGGGGAGATACGCCTGAGCAGCCGCGCCCGCCTGGCCCAGGTCCGCCAGGAGGCGCCGAGCGGCGGGGCCAGCCTGCTCGACACCGTGTTGGCCGCCGACCAGGAGCGGCTCGACCTGCTGCGGGAGGCCGAGACCGCCGGGCCGCTGCGCGTGGCGGAGCTGCACGAGCGCCTGCGCGCCATAGACGCCGACGCCGCCCCGGCCCGCGCCGCGACCATCCTGGCCGGGCTGGGCTTCGACGCCGCGGGCCAGGCCCGGCCGGTGGACAGCTACTCCGGCGGCTGGCGGATGCGGGTGGCGCTCGCCGCCGCCCTGTTCGCCAACCCGGACCTGCTGCTGCTCGACGAGCCGACCAACCACCTCGACCTGGAAGCGACCCTGTGGCTGGAGGGCTGGCTGGCCCGCTTCCCCGGCGCCTGCCTGATCGTGAGCCACGACCGCGGCCTGCTGGACCGCGCCGTGCAAAGCATCGCCCACCTGGACCACCGCAAGATCAGCCTGACCCCAGGCGGCTACGACGAGTTCGTCCGCATCCGCACGGAGCACGCGATGCAGGCCGGACGCGCCGCAGAGCGCATCGCCGCCCAGCGCGCCCACATGCAGAGCTTCGTGGACCGCTTCCGCGCCAAGGCGACCAAGGCCCGGCAGGCGCAGGCCCGCATCAAGGCGCTGGAGCGGCTGCCGGTGATAGACACCGTGGTGGAGGCCGCCCCCACCCGCTTCGACTTTCCCGAGCCTGCGCGGCTCAGCCCGCCGATCCTGGTGTTGGACCGCGTGGCGGCCGGATACGGCACGACGCGGGTGCTGTCCGGCCTGTCGCTGACCGTGGACATGGACGACCGCATTGCGCTGCTGGGCGCCAACGGCAACGGCAAGAGCACCCTGGCGAAGCTGCTTGCCGGGCGGCTGGAGCCGATGGCCGGCGAGGTCCGCCGCAGCCCCAAGCTGCGCGTCGGCTATTTCGCGCAGCACCAGACGGACGAGCTGGTGCTGCAGGAGACGCCGGTGGGCCACATGGCCCGTGCCCTGCCCCGCGCGCTGCCGCCGCAGGTGCGGAGCCAGCTCGCCCGGTTCGGCCTGGACGCCGACCGCGCCGATACGCCCGTGGGCAGCCTGTCGGGCGGGGAGAAGGCCCGGCTGCTGCTGGCCTTGGCGACGCGCGACGCCCCGCAACTGCTGATCCTGGACGAGCCGACCAACCACCTGGACATAGACGCCCGCGAGGCCCTGGTGCGCGCCCTGGCGGAGTTCCAGGGCGCGGTGCTGCTGATCACCCACGACCCGCACCTGGTGGAGCTGGTGGCGGACCGCCTGTGGCTGGTCGGCGACGGCACCGTGCGCCCGTATGAGGGCGACATGGACGACTACCGCGCCTTGCTGGTCGAGCGCGCCCGCCCCGCCGCCAAGCCGGACACGGCGCCGAACCGCCGCGACGAGCGGCGGGAGCGCGCGGAGAGCCGCGTGCAGTTGGCCCCCCTGCGCCGCCAAGCCCGCGACGCCGAGGCGCGCATCGCCAAGCTGGAGTCCGAGCGCACGCACCTGATGGCCCGCCTGGCCGACCCGGCGCTGTATGCGCCGGGTCGCGCCACGGAGATCACGGACGCGAACAGCCGCCTGGCCATGATCGCACGGGAGGTCGCGGCGGCAGAGGGCGCCTGGATGGCAGCCGAGGAGGCGCTGGAGGCGGCGGGGTAGCTGAAGCTGCCGCCGGGGCCGCACGCCGCCTTGCGGGAGGGCCGTGCCGCGGGCAGGGCGGCAAGGCCCTGGACCGCCTGATGTGACACGGGTCACGGCTGGATCATTTCGATTGTTTTTACGTTGCATAAATGTCTTAACTCCGGTCCGCGGGCGATGCGCGCATCGGGATGGGGAACAAGGGTCATGGCTGCTGTTCAGGAGGGTGCCGGCATGGACCGCGCGGAGCTGAAGAAGCACATCCACTTCGCACGGGATGGGGCGGTTCAGGTCGCGTTCGCCATCGGCCGGGATGGCGAGGCGGTGCTGCAGATGCACCGGCGCAAGCCCGGCCGTGCGTTGGAGAAGGAGCTGAAGGAGGGGTCGCCCGACAGCAAGAACCATCGCTGGGGCACGCTGCAGATGGACCGCGACGATCCCAAGCTGGCCCGGTTCGTGGTCAACAAGGCGGTCTCCGGCATGTCGCGCAAGCTGAGCAAGGCGCTGAAGGGCACAGGCTGCTCCAAGGTGCAGGTCGTGCTGGAGGACGGCACCGAGGTTGACGTACACGAGGATGAGGACGGCGAGGTCGAGGTGGACGTGAAGCCTGCCGGCGGCCGGGCTTATGAGGAGCCTGGGGAGGGGCGCGGCGGCCGTCCGCCGCCGGGCAGCAAGCTGCCGGCGGCGGACGAGGACGACGAGGAGCCGGACGAGCGGACCGCGGCGCAGCAGTCCGATCCGGACGAGGACGGTCCGGCAGCGCCCCGGATGCAGGCGCCGGCCGGCAAGGATGGGCAGCTCGACGTAATGGCGCTGACGCAGGCGCTGACGGGCCTGGTCAAGCGCATGATGGACGCGCTCCGGCAGAACCCGTCGCAGAAAGCGGCGCTGACGGAGCTTGCAACCGACGCGCAGGCGAGCCTCAAGCGCCGCGACCTTGAGGCGGCGGCGGCCGGCATCGAGGTTTTCCGCATGGCGCTGGACGACGTGGCCGGCGGTGCCGTTGCGGGCGCCGGCGACGGCGCGGGCAGGCCCGTGATCGGGATGCCCGACCCTGCCAAGCACGGCGGGACACCCAAGGACGCACCGCACCAGGCGGGTCACGCGCCGCCTCCGCTCCATGCCGCGCCACCTGCTCACCCCATGCAGCCCGCCCATCCTTCACCGCCCACGCAGCCCGCGGGCAACCACGGCGCGACCCATCCCGCCGCCCCGGTCATCGCGAAGTCGCGCATGGCATGGACCGCGACGCGCCAGCGGATCGAGGCCGAGATCGCCAAGCTGGCCAAGCAGTTCGAGGCGGCGTTCACCGACCACGAGTCGGCGGACGAGCTGGTTGCGAGCTTCAGGGCGCGCGTGGACTCGGTCCTGCACCACCTGGACGAGGCGCTGTCCCACAAGCTTGACGAGGTGAACAAGGCGCATGACGCGGCGCAACGCGCCAAGCTGGTGGAGGAGGCGCATGCGCTGATCGTGCGCTACAGCCAGCACATCGCGAGCGATCCGACGATCAAGGAGCTGGACGAGAACCCGTTCGTGCCGATGGCGGTTGCGAAGATGCTGACCGCAACGCTTTCGGCGCTGTCGAAGTCCATTCACTAGCTGCTGGCTGATAAGATGGCCGGGCCACGCGCCCGGCTATCCTGGGGAGGGCTATCATGGGCGACACGCAAACCGCGGGCATGACGGACGCGCGCACGAAGTGGGCGAAAAGCTTCACCGGCGTTGACCTGGACAAGTCGAAAGGGGCCGCCGCGCCGCCGGTGGACGAGCGCGTGGCCAAGCTGGACAAGGACTACGAGGCCGCGGTGGCGTCCAAGAACTGGTCATCGGCGGCGGAGCTGCTGAACGCGTTCAACACCGGCGACATCAAGGCCCGGCTGTCCAAGCGCTCGGCTGCCGAGGTCGCCAGCCTGCACGAGGGCGCGGCGGGAAACGCCAAGGTGGGGCCGCAATCGAATGCCGCGCTGATGACGGCGGCGCCGGGCGGCGGGAGCGCCAGTTCCGGCGGCCCGCTGGTTGACCCGCCCATCCCAAAGGACTCGCCCGGCAGCAAGGCGAAGTTCGTAAAGGCCGTCCAGGCTTTTACCGACGGCATCAAGCCGTCAACGAACGCCAGCGGCCTGTATGACGTGACGGTGGGCGGCAAGACCACGCAGATCAGCCAAAAGGATTACGACGCGGCGCTGAAGAAGTTCTCCGACCGGATACGCGACCTTCTGGGGCGCGCGTTCAGCAAGGCTGAAAGCGGCATGGGGCTGTATCACCAGAAGAGGAAGACCGACAACGAATGGTGGCTGACATCGCATATCGTCAACACCCTGGGCCGGGTGAAGGACCCCGGGCCGTTTCTGGCGAGCGCCTATGCCGATGCCAGCAAGGCCCACGCTGCCGCACTGGCGGCCCTGGCCAAGCCGGACCTCGCCGCCGCCGCGGGGGCGATGTCCGACTGCGAGTACGCCTCGGTGAAGACGCAGCTCCTGGCCCAAGTCTATTTCGAGGCGACCATCAGCGCCGGAGAGATGCAAATCGCCGTTCTTGAGGGGGTCGAGCAGGGCTGCGAATGGTCGCTCACCTTCCTTGCCATCGTTGCGACCGCGGGCGGCGCAGCGGTGGCGATAGAGGCCGGGACCGTGGCGGCAGTCGCCAAGACGGGGCTGCAGACCGCCAACAAGGCCGCCTTGGGCAAGCCCATTGATTGGGCGGACGTCACCGTGGAATTCGTCATCGAGCTGGTCTTCGTCCGGTTCGGTGGCGGTCTTGAAGACGCCATCGGTGAAGCCGTCATCGGCAAGGTCACAAAGGAATACGGCGGGCGCTACGCCAAAGAGGCGATCAAGAAGGCGCTGACCGAGATCTACAAGGTCACGCTGAGGAAAGTTGTCTCTGCAACCATAAAAAAGTACCAACCCAGCGCCAAGCAGATGACCGGCGAGGAGCTTGCGACGGACGTGGCGACGGACTTGCAGAAGAGTGACAGCCTGATCGCCGAAATGGCCAAAGCGGTGGTCGAAGTGCTCGCGCACGGGCACTGACGGGGGCACAGGCTGCGGCGCCGGCGTTCCCTGATCCCCGCAAGACGAAGGGCTGCTTGCAGCAGCCCTTCGTCTTGCGGGCCGTGTGCCATTGGCCAAGTCGGCCGCCGCCGCAGATGGCTGCCAAGCGCCGAGCCAGCCGTTCGTGAAAGCTGCTGTAGGCCGCTATGTCTTCCGCACCCAGCCGCGCTCCCCCTGCTGCCAATAGGCCAGTGCCAGCCCCGCTGCCTTCGCCGCCGTCCAGCGCCCGCGCGCCGCGGCCACCGCCGCCGGGTCCTGGCCGTCGAACAGGTCGAACACCCGGTCGAACGCGCCCGCGTCCGCCGCCGCCAGGCCGTCCAGCAGGAACAGGTAGCGCGCCCCGTTCGGGCAGTCGTCCCCGGCGGTCAGCCAGATCGGCTGCAACGGCCCCTTGCCCGTGCGGGCGGTGCCGTGCGGCAGCCACTCCGGGTCCTTGCTGGCCCACAGCGCCTCGTCCAGCGCCGCCACCTGCGCCTCGCCGCCGCAGCGCACCAGGGCGCGCTGCCCGGCGGCCAGCGTCCGGCCCAGCAACGCCGGCAGCGCCGCGGCCGGGCTGGTGCGGGTCAGGTGGTAGAAGCCGACCTCCGTGACGCCCGTGGCCATGGCGCCGGGGACCGTGATGCCGGAGGCCATCAGACCTCGTAGTGGTCCGCCACCAGCCGGTCCAGCAGCCGCACGCCGAAGGCCGTGGCGCCCTTGGGCGTGGTGGCGCTGTCCTTGGTGGCCCAGGCGGTGCCGGCGATGTCCAGGTGCGCCCACGGGCCGCGCACGAAGCGCTGGACGAACTGCGCGCCGATGATGGCGCCGCCGGGCCGCCCGCCGATGTTCTTCATGTCGGCGATGTCGGAGCGGATCAGCTTGTCGTAAGCCTCGCCGAGCGGCATCCGCCACACCGTCTCCCCGGTGGCCTTGCCCGCCGCCAGCAACCGGTCGGCCAAGGCGTCGTCGTTGCTGAACAGCCCGGCGTGCTCGTGCCCCAGGCTCACGATGATCGCGCCGGTCAAGGTCGCCATGTCCACGGTGATGGCGGGGTCGAAGGCGTCATGGGCGTGCCACAGCAGGTCCGCCAGCACCAGGCGGCCCTCGGCGTCGGTGTTCTGCACCTCGATGGTCTGGCCGGACAGCGAGCGCACGACGTCGCCGGGGCGCTGCGCGGTGCCGCTGGGCATGTTCTCGACCAGGCCGACGATGCCCACGGCGTTGCAGCGGGCCTTGCGCCCGGCTAGCGCCGCGATCACGCCGATGGTGGCCGCGGCGCCGGCCATGTCCCACTTCATGTCCTCCATCCCCGGCGCCGGCTTGATGCTGATGCCGCCGGTGTCGAAGGTGACGCCCTTGCCGACGAAGCACACGGGCTTCACCCCGGCCTCGCCGCCGTTCCAGCGCATCACCACGACGCGGGCCTCCTGCGCGCTGCCCATCGCGACGGCCAGGATGGCGCGCATCCCGATGCGCTCCAGCTCGGCGGGGCCTAGCACCTCCACCTCGACGCCCAGCTCCGCCAGCGGACGGCAGCGTTCGGCGAGTTCCGTGGGGGTGAGGACGTTGGGCGGCTCGCTGGCCAGGTCGCGGGACAGGGTGACGCCGTGGGCGATGGCGCGCAGCGGCGTCCAGGCGGCCTCGGCGGCGGCGTGGTCGTCCGACAGCACCTGCAACGATTGCAGCTTGGGCTTGTCGTCCGCGCCCTCCTTGGTGCGGTAGCGGTCGAAGCGGTAGGCGCGCAGCAGGGCGCCCAGCCCGGCATGGGCGGCATGGTCCGGCGGCATCCCGTCGGCGGCGATGGCTGCGGCAGCGTCGCGCGCCAGGGCGGCGCAGGCATGGCCGCCGGCCTCCTCCATGCCGCGGAGAGTGTGGTCGGCCTCCTTGCCCAGGCCGACCAGCACGACGCGGGACAGGGTCTCGCTGGGCGCCAGGACGACGCAGGTCTGGCCCTTCTTGCCGGTGAAGGCGGCGGCGGCCATCGCGCGGGTCAGCGCCCCGCCGCACGCGGCATCGGCCTGCGCGGCCACGCCCTCCCCGGCGCCGAGGCCCGCGGCGGCGGCGGCCTCGGTCAGCAGCAGCGCCAGGGCGCCGGTCGTGGGCAGGTTTGCAGTGGCGAAGGCGATGTCGGGCATGTGGTCCTCAGTGCGGGGTGCCGCACCTTAGCAGCGCACCCCCGCTTTGCCAGAGAGGACGGCGCTGCCCGCTCCCTCTTCCTTCGGGAGAGGGCCGGGGTGAGAGAGACGGCAAGCGCCGGCCTTGGCCGTATAGCGACCGCCCTCCTGTGATGGGAGGTTTGCGCTGGCCGTTTCCCTCACCCCGGCCCTCTCCCGGAGGGAGAGGGAGAAGGAAGCTCTGTCCGTGCCTGGCCTGCTGCTTGCTCCGTCCTTTGCGCGCCCGGCCTGCTGTGGTCCACTGCGCCGCATGGAAGATGCCGCCCTGCTGACCCTTGCCGCCGACATGGCCCGCCGCGCCGGTGCCGTGATCCTTGCCGTGCGCGCCCGCGGGTTCGAGACCACCCGCAAATCCGATGCCAGCCCGGTGACGGAGGCCGACCACGCCGCAGAGGCGCTGATCGTCCAGGGCCTGCGCGCCGCGACGCCGGGCATTCCCGTCGTGGCGGAGGAGGAGCACGCCGCCGGCGCCACGTGGGCCGAGCACCATGAATACTGGCTGGTGGACCCGCTGGACGGCACCCGCGAGTTCGCCGCCGGCCGCGACGAGTTCACCGTCAACATCGGGCTGGTGCGCGACGGCCGCCCCGTGCTGGGCGCCGTCGGCGTGCCGGCGCTGGGGGAGATGTTCGGCGGCCTGCTCGGCCCGCGCCCGCGCGCCTGGAAGCGCACCGTGGCCGGCGAGCACTCGATCCGCGCCCGGGTGCCGCCGCCGGAGGGGCTGCACGTCCTGGCCAGCCGCAGCCTAGCCAACGACCCGCGGCTGCAAGCCTTCCTGAAGGGCCGCGCCGTCGCGAACGTGGCCAACATGGGGTCGGCGCTCAAGATCGTCCGGGTGGCGGAGGGGGCGGCGGACCTCTACCCCCGGTTCGGGCGCACCATGGAGTGGGACACCGCTGCCCCCCATGCCGTGCTGGAAGCCGCGGGCGGCCAGGTGCGCGGCGCCGACGGCACGCCACTGCTGTATGGCAAGCCCGGCTGGGAGAACCCGGCCTTCATCTGCACGGGCAGATGACGGCGCCGAAGGCGAAGTTCCGCAGACTGATGCCAACCGTCCCATGCCTTCACCGCCTTGCGTCCGGTCCGCACCCGTCGTTGCGGGAGATGCAGCGGCATGGCAGGGGAGGAGGCTGCAAGCGCAGCCCCTGCCGCCGCCCTATGCCGCGCCGCAAAGGCGGCTCGCGATGACGGGCGGAGAGCGGTCAAGGCAGATGGCCATTGGTGCGGGACGATGACGGAGCCTGGGACGAAGCCTGGGCCGAAGTCCGGGACGGCCGCCCAGGCGACCGAGCGCCTGCGGGACGACGATGCCGGCGTGGCCCGCGCCGCGGCGCTGCTGCGGGACGGCAGGCTGGTCGCGTTCGGGACCGAGACGGTCTATGGCCTGGGCGCCGACGCCACCAGCAACGCGGCCGTCGCCGCGGTGTTCGACGCCAAGGGCCGGCCGCACTTCAACCCGCTGATCTGCCACTATCCCGATGCGGACGCCGCCTTCGCCCATGTGCAGGCGCCGGAGGGCGCGCGGCGGCTGGCGGCGCTGTTCTGGCCGGGGCCGCTGACCCTGGTGCTGCCGCGCCGCGTGACCTGCCCGGTGGCGCTGCTGGCCGGCGCCGGGCTGGACACGCTCGCGGTGCGCGTGCCGGCGCACCCGGCGGCGTTGCGGCTGCTGCGCGCCGTGGGCCGTCCGGTTGCTGCGCCGTCGGCCAACCGCTCCGGCGAGGTGTCGCCGACCACGGCGGAGCATGTGCTGGCGGGCCTGGACGGCCGCATCGCCGCCGTGCTGGACAGCGGCCCCTGTACGGTGGGGGTCGAGAGCACGGTGCTGGACCTGACGACATTGGAGGCGGGAGGCCGCCCCTTCCTGCTGCGCCCCGGCGGCGCGGCCGTGGACGCCATCGAGGCCGCCATCGGCCCGGTCGGGCGCGGCATCACGCCCCTGGCGGCCGAGGCGCCGCGCACCCTGCGCTCCCCGGGCCTGCTGGTGTCGCACTACGCCCCGCGCCTGCCGGTGCGCATGAACGCCGTGGACGCGGCGGCGGACGAGGCGCTGCTGGCGTTCGGCCCCGCCCCGCCCGGCGCCGGCGCGGTGTTCCAGCTCAGCGCGGCGGCGGACCCGGTGGAGGCGGCGGCGCGGCTGTTCGCCGGGCTACGCTGGCTGGATGCGGAGGGGGCGCGGCTGGGCCTGCGCGGGATCGCGGCGATGCCGGTGCCGCCGGGCGGGCTGGGCCTGGCGATCAACGACCGGCTGCAGCGGGCGGCGGCGCCGCGGAGATAGCCATCCGCCGCCCTGGACGCGGTGGCATTGCGGCGCGGCGGCCCTGACGCGGCAGCACCAATTCGGTGACATTCCAGGCCATCCGGTGCTAACGGGACGCTGAGGCAAGCAGGGCGGTCTTGCGGCCCTGGCCGGGAACGCCCCGCAGCCGTATGCCGGAGGAGGATACCTGATGGAAGCGCTGCTGCTGCTGCTCGACGGTGTGATGATGGTCGTGGTGATCTACATGGGCCTGCGGGACGACCGCCGAGTGCCGGGCACACCGATGACCAGTCTGTTCCGCATGACGGAAGCAAGCGCCCGACCGCAGGACGAAGTCGCGGAGGAGCGCCGCCGCGTCGCCCGGAGCCGCAGTGCTGGGAAGCGCGTCTGATGCGTGACTTAGGCTTCGGCCTGATCTTCGCGGCCCTGCTGCCGGCCGTCGTGATCTCCGCCAGCATGGGTGTGCTGATCTGGGTGTGGACAGCGCTGCTGTCGCCCAACGAGCTGCTGTACGGCTTCCTGGCTGCCGTGCCGATGAACCGCATCGTTGCCGCCATCACCATCCTCGTGATCCTGTCCACCCAGGAGAGAAAGGGGGCCTACCTCGACGCAATGATCGTGCTGCTGCTGCTGTTCGCTCTGACCGCAACCGGGTCGTGGGCAACGAGCATCGTTTCCACGGATGACGGCGACGCAATCTTCCAGAAGGTGCTCAAAGAGATCACGCTCGCCGTCGCCATCACCGCCGTCATGGCGACCCGGCATCGGCTGCACCTGCTGGTGCTGACGATCTGCGCCGGCTTCGGCTTCATCGGCGTGAAGGAGGGGCTGATCTTCCTCCTGACTGCCGGCGGCCACAAGGTCGAGGGCATATTGAGCGTCGGCGACAATAACTCGCTGGCAACGGCGCTGCTGATGATCGTGCCGCTAATGTTCTACCTGTCCCGCTACTCCGCCATGCGCTTCGTGCGGATCGGCCTCCTGGCGGCGATGGGGCTGTGCCTGGTGACGGTGGTGGCAACCTATTCCCGCGGCGGCTTCGTCGGGCTGCTGATACTGGGGGCGTTCATGGTCAAGAACAGCCGCAACCGCTTCGGCAGCCTGGTGCTGGTGCTGCTGGGGGGCGCGCTGATCTGGGGCTTGGCGCCGGATAGCTGGTTCGAGCGGCTGAACACCATCAGGGAGGCCGGCGACGACAGCTCGTTCATGGGCCGGGTCAACGCCTGGAAGATCAGCGTGCTGGTTGCGCTGGACCATCCCCTGCTCGGCGGCGGCCTGCACGCGATCCAGCGATATGTGGTGTGGACCGGCTACAAGCCGGGCGTGGGCCTGCTCGACTTCATCCCGACGCCCCCGGTCGAGGAAAACGCCCGTGCCGCCCACAGCAGCTACTTCGAGGTGCTGGGGGACCTGGGCTTCACCGGCCTGGCGCTGTACCTTGCAATTCTGGGAGTGGCGATCTGGCAGTGCAGGTCCATCCACCGCATGGCGCGTCCCCATCCTTCGTTGGCCTGGGCCGCGGACCTCGGGCGCATGATGCAGATCAGCCTGATGGTTTATATCGTGACCACGGCGCTGCTGAGCATGGCCTATTTCGAGTTCTTGTACGTGCTGCTCGCCTTGATCTCCCGCACCCGGCGCACGGTGCAGCAGACGATTGCCGCAGAGGCGGGCCAGGAAGGGCCGGGTCAAGCGGGGCCAGGCCGGGCGGAGGTGCCGCCCCAGATGGCGGGTGCCGCCGCGCGTCCCAGCCCGGCCTATGTCCGCCAGGCTAACCCGCCCGCCCGCCCGGCCCTTCCAAGATAGGAACGCCCCGTTGCCCGACCATCCCTTCCCTCCCGACGCTGGCCTCCTGCCGGCCCTGCACGCCATCGTTGGCGACCGCGGGCTGCTAACAGCCCCGTCCGACACCGCCCCCTATTGCGAGGACTGGCGCCGCCTGTATCACGGCCGCACCCCCGCGGTCGTGCGCCCCGGCGCGACGGAGGAGGTCGCAGCGGTCGTGCGCCTGTGCGCCGCCCGCGGCGTGCCAGTGGTGCCGCAGGGCGGCAACACCGGCATGGTCGGCGGCGCCACCCCGTCCGCGGACGGCACCCAGGTCGTGCTGTCCCTGTCGCGCATGACACGCATCCGCGGCACCGACCCCCTGGACATGACGCTCACCATCGAGGCCGGGGCGCCCTGGCGCGCGGCGCAGGACGCCGCCGCCGCCGCCGGCTGCCTGCTGCCGCTATCCATCGGCAGCGAGGGCACGGCCCAGGTCGGCGGCATCCTGTCCGCCAACGCCGGCGGCAACAACACCCTCCGCTACGGCAACGCTCGCGACCTGGTGCTTGGGCTGGAGGCCGTGCTGCCCGACGGCCAGGTCCTGCACGGGTTGCGGTCCCTGCGGAAGGACAATACGGGTTACTCCCTGCGCCACCTGCTCGTCGGCGCCGAGGGCACGCTGGGCGTCATCACCGCCGCCGTGCTGAAGCTGGCGCCGCGCCCGCGGGAGACGGAGGTGGCTCTGGTGGCCGTGCCATCCCCGGGCGCCGCCAGCGCGCTGTGCCGCCGCTTCCTGGCGAACGACCCGGCGGCGGTGCAGGCGTTCGAATACATGTCCGGCCCCGGCCTGGCGCTGGTCCTGCGGCACATCCCCGGCACCGCCCTGCCGCTCGGCGCCCCTGCCCCGCATTACGTCCTGGTGGAGCTGGCGACGCCCCGCCCCGACGCTGGGCTGCGCGACGCCATGGAAGCGGTGCTGGAGCAGGCGATGGCCGACGACCTGGTGCTGGACGCCGTGCTGGCCGACAGCGAGGCGCAGCGCGCCGCCCTGTGGCGCCTGCGGGAGGAGCACAGCGAGTCGCAGAAGCGTGCCGGCGCCAACGTGAAGAACGACGTGAGCGTGCCGACGAGCCGTGTGCCCGACCTGATCCTGCAAGCCACCGCGGCCTGCGAGGCGCTGATCCCCGGCATACGCGCCGTGCCGTTCGGCCACCTGGGCGACGGCAACATACACTTCAACCTGGTGCGGCCGGAAAGCTGGGCCGACGACGCCTTCCTGGCGCGCAGCCACGACATCATGGACGCCGTGAACGCGGTGGTCGCCGGGCTGGGCGGCAGCTTCTCGGCCGAGCATGGGGTGGGGCTGCTGAAACCCTACCTGATGCCGGGCTGGCGCGGTGGGGCGGAGCTGGACACCATGCGCCGCATCAAGGCCGCGCTGGACCCGCAGGGGATCATGAACCCGGGCAAGCTGCTGCCGTAGCTGCGGGCGCACGGGAAACTGGCCGTTGGGCGTGAACACGCTCCCGTTGGAACCCGGGTCGGACATCTCGAACGGCGTCCCCAGCAGCGGCGGGCGGGTGCGCTGCGGGACCATCGAGCCTGCTCGCGGGAAGGCCGCCGTCAGCGCCTGCCTGTCCGGGCCGCCGTTCAGGCCGGGCTTTACCGTGCCCTGCGCGCAGGCCGGTGCCGTCGCGGCCATGGCGCCCAGCCCGCCCAGGCTCCGCAGCAGCCCGCGCCGTCCCATCCATCCGTCCCGTGCCGGTCATGCCGCGCCTCCCTGCTTCATCGCTTGTGCCGGCAATAAGCGCTTTGGCGGGCAGATCGGTCCAACAGCGGCACGCTGTCGAAGCAGTTGGGAGACCTGATCGGTCAAGCGGCGGCGATGATCTCCAGCAACGCGGTGGCCGCCCGGCTCCGGTAGCGCCCCATGTGGCGCAGCACATGGAAGTCGCGCTCCGGCAGCGCCAGCCCGACCTGGTGCAGCAGCCCGGCCTCGATGCTGGGCGCCGCGACGGAGGCGGAGATCGCGGTGGCGCCCATGCCGGCCTCCACCGCGGCGCGGACGGACTCGTTGGACGGCAGCTCAAGCACGACCCGCAGGCTGGAGGCCGGCACGCCGAAGCCCTCCAGCGCCGCCTCGAACACCGACCGCGTGCCTGACCCGGCCTCCCGCAGCACCCAGTCGCTCCCGGCCAGGCGATCCGACGTGACTGCGCCGCACCCGGCCCAGAGGTGTTCCAGTCCCACGACGATGACGAGTTGGTCGCGCGCCACCACCCGGCTCTCAAGCGCCGGGTCGTCCACGGCGCCCTCGACGAAGCCAAGCTCGGCCGAGCCGTCGTGGATCGCCGCCGCGACCTGCGTGGTGTTGCCGACGGCCAGGCGGATGGCGACGCCGGGATGCGCGCGCCGGAACGCGACCAGGTGGCGCGGCAGCCAGTAGCCCGCGATGGTCTGGCTGGCCTGCACGACCAGGGTGCCGCGCTTCAGGCCGCCAAGCTCCGACAGGACAAGCCCGGCCGCCTCCGCCCGGGCCAGGACGGCGCGCGCCTCGGCCAGGAACAGGGTGCCGGCCTCGGTCAGCTCGATGCCGCGGCCGACCCGGTGGAACAGCTTGGCGCCGTGCCGCCCTTCAAGGGCCGCGATGGAGGCGCTGGCGGCGGATTGCGCGATGTTGAGCGCCTCGGCCGCGCGGGTGACGTGCTGCCGCTCGGCGACGGCGACGAAGACGCGGAGCTGCTCAAGGGTCATGGCGCGCAGCATGGCGGGTCGCCGGGTCCTGGGCCACCTGTCCCGGCGGCACCCGAGGGTCAGAGCGGATGGCCGTTGGTATTATACTGGCCCGCATAAATCCTGACCTGTTGCCGCCACAGACCTATCCGTGCGCGATGACACCGAGCAAATGGGTCAATTCTTATGCGGGCTGGTATTATATGGGTCGAGCCATGGAAAGGCAGCACGCATCAGACGGTCAGGCATGATCCTCGCCGACGCTCTTGGACAGAGTTTTGGATTGCTCCAAGGGGATGTTCCCGGATGAACACTCGAACCAGCGATTCTAAGTGGCTGCTGACGGTTGTGGGTTTCGTTGTCTCTGGCGGTGTGGTCCACGTCCTGGATGGAGCTTCTGGACACCCTTGTGGCTGGCGTGCGCTCGGCGTGCGCGGCCTTCC
>JAABUK010004540.1_pt1 | contig 22429 bp, 23 predicted proteins | sample 5559141 | NCBI WGS metagenome assembly JAABUK01 (sample SAMN10711869, study PRJNA513367) | rock metagenome | isolation source: Antarctica rocks | place: Antarctica: Victoria Land, Pudding Butte nord | collected 2016-01-03
CCAGTGTCGCGGTCGATCAGGCGGAAGTTGCTCATGCGCAAGGTGTCCGGGCGGGGAGGCAGGCGAATCGATCCACCAATCCTACAGCGTGCATCCGCGTCGCGTTAAGTCCGACAGGCTGCTAGAATGATCACGCGTTCGCGGGCGTCCAACTGGCGTTGAATGCCAAGCAGCCCCAACCCTGCCAGCACTGCGGCAGTCAGGACGCTGAGAGTGCCCAGGCTGATCAGCACAGTCTGGATGGAAAAAGAGGATCGCCTCACCGATTGCGTTCCGTTCTGGTCCATAGTGCCGTAAGGGCGTCCATGCGATGCCGTCATGTGAAGGTTGAGTAGTGGAGCAAGCTTAACGCTACCTTTATTGCATCAAGCTCCACTGCCGTTTTGACCTTCCGCATTGTCCAGAACGTTCGACCTACCTGAACGAGACGATATCGTAACAATATTATCCGGAAGACGCAAGCATCGTAAATTGTTCCCATCCCTCGCGTCCACGCTCCTTCCTCAAGCAACACCCCTTCGCAGGGCTTGCTTTGCTGGTGAGCGTCGCGGTTGCCGGTCTGATCGGGGCGGTGCTGCTGGCGGGTTTGCTGCTGTCCGCCCCAAGTCGCGCGGCGCTCGGGCCCCCGCCCGACAGCCTGAGCAGCGCCGAGCCAGTCGGCATACCGTCAGCAAGCGGCTCGCTGCTGCAGGGCTGGTGGCTGCCAGGCCGCCGCGGCGCTGGGGCGGTCGTGCTGATGCATGGCGTCCACGGCAGCCGGCTCGGGTTGGTCCGGCGCGCGCGGCTGCTGGCCGACCGGGGTGCCGCCGTCCTGCTGTTCGACTTTCAGGCGCATGGCGAAAGCGAGGGGCGAAGGATCACCTTCGGCAAGCTGGAAGCGCTGGATGCCGCCGCCGCTGTCCGTTTCGCGCGGGACCGGGCGCCTGGCGAACGGGTGGGCGCACTCGGCATATCCTTGGGTGGCGCTGCGGCACTGCTGGGGCCGGCACTGCTGGACGTGGACGTCCTGGTGCTCGAGTCGGTTTACCCCGACATAGACGCCGCGTTGGCCGACCGTCTGCGGGCCGCACTGGGCGGCATCGTCGGGCCGGTTGCTGCGCCGGTGCTGGCGCCGCTGTTCAAGCTGCTGCTGCCGCCGATCCTAGACGTGCGGCCGGCTGAGCTGCGGCCATTGGACCGCATCGGCGAGGTGAGGGCGCCCGTCCTCGTGGCGGCCGGAACCGAGGACGACCGCACTACCCTGGCAGAATCGCAGGACCTGTTCGCCCATGTGCGGGCGCCGGGCAGGCTCTGGCCAGTGCACGGCGCCGGGCACGAGGATCTGCAACGGTTTGATCCCGCGGGATACGAGCGTGTCGTGCTGGCCTTCCTGGACCACTACCTCCGGCAGGCGCTGTAGGTCCGCTATTGTTCGGCGGCCTTGGCCTCGGCCCAATGCGCTTCCATCTGGTCCAGCGATGCGTCAGCCGGCAGCAGCCCGGCGTCGGCCAGCCGATCCTCGACAAAGCGGAACCGGCGGCTGAATTTGGCGCAGGCCGCGGTCAGGCACGCCTCGGGGTCCACGTCCAGCTTGCGCGCCAGGTTGGCGGCGACGAAGAGCAGGTCGCCCATCTCGTCGGCAATGCGGGCAGGGTCAGCGCCAGGCAGCTCGGCTTGCAACTCGGCGACCTCCTCGTCCAGCTTGGCCAGGACGGCGGGCGGGTCAGGCCAGTCGAAGCCGACGCGGGCCGCGCGGCTGGTCAGCTTCTCGGCTAGGGTGAGGGACGGCAGGCCGGCAGTCACGCCATCCAGCACGCCGGATTGCTGCCGCGCCGCACGCTCCGCCTGCTTCTGCGCCTCGTAATCTCCAGCCGGGGCATCTATGCCAGGGGCGAAGATCAGAGGGTGGCGACGGATCATTTTGTCGGCGATGCTGCGCGCCACGTCGGCAAACGCGAAGGTGCCGGCTTCCTCGGCCATGCGGGCGTGATAGACGACTTGCAGCAGGAGGTCGCCGAGTTCGTCCGGCAGCGACGCCATGTCGTGCCGGGCGATGGCGTCGGCGACTTCGTAGGCTTCCTCGATCGTGTAGGGTGCGATGGTCCCGAAAGTCTGAACCTGGTCCCAGGGGCAGCCGCCGGCTGGATCGCGGAGCCGGGCCATGACCTCGAGGAGGCGGGCCATCTCAGCCTGGGCCACAGCCGTGTCAGCCACGAAACATTCTCCCAACAACTCGCTTCGCAGAATTTAGATTATGGAAACTGACGTGTCCATAATCCTGGAAATGGGGGGTTTGCTTCATTCTGGTACCTCTAGGACCAGGCCGTCATGGGCAGGCTGGACGCGCGGCGGCAACCGGGCGGTCAGCCACGCCCAGTCCACATCGTGGCCCATGTGCGTCAGCACGACGCGCCGTGGCTGCAGCCGATCCGCCCAGGCCAGCACCTGGTCCAGGTTGGCGTGGGTCTTATGGGCCTGACGCTGGAAGCAGTCCACGATCCAGGTATCCACGCCTGCCAGCGCCTCGAATGCTGCATCGTCCAGTATGGCCACGTCGGTCGAGTAGCCGAAGCCGCCCACGCGCAGGCCGAGCGTCGGCAGGAAGCCGTGGTCCTGCTCAAACAACCGCACGCTTAGTCCGGCCGTCTCAACCGTATAGCCAGCCGCAACCTGCCGCGGCACCAGCACGGGCCGGAAGAAGTATGGCGGCGTCCAGGGCTGGAACGCATAATCGAACCGCTTGTCCAGTTCTTTCAAAGTGCGCTCGGTCGCATAGGCGTCCAGCGGACGTCCCGCGATGCGGTTCAGGATCCGCACGTCGTCAATGCCCAGCACATGGTCGGCATGGGCGTGGGTGAACAGGATGGCATCCACGCGCGGCACGGCGCAGTCCAGCAACTGCTGGCGCATGTCGGGCGACGTGTCCACCAGCAGCCGCTCGCCGCCGGGTCCCTCGATGACGATGCTGGACCGAGTGCGGCGGTTGCGCGGCTCGTTGGGATCGCAGGCGCCCCAGTCGCCGCGGCCGTCCGCGCCGCCGAGCTGCGGGACGCCGGCGGACCCGCCGCATCCCAGGATGGTGACGCGCAGCACCCCTAAGCCGTGCGCGCGAACAGGCGGCGGAAGTTCTTGGTCGTCAGTTCGGCCAGTGCCTCGGGCGGCATCCCCCGCACCTCGGCCAGCACCGAGGCAGTCCGGGCGACCCAGGCGGGTTCGTTGCGTTTCCCGCGATGCGGGACGGGCGCCAGGTAAGGCGCATCGGTCTCGACCAGCAGCCGTTCCGCCGGCACGTCGCGCGCCATGTCCCGCAGCTCCGTGGACTTCGGGAAGGTCAGCATCCCAGAGAAGCTGACGTAGCTGCCCAGCCCAAGCGCCACTTCCAGCAGGCCGCGCCCGGAGCTGAAGCAATGCAGCAGCAGCGCATACGGCCCGCCCGCATCCCATTCTTCTTGCAGGATACGGGCGATGTCGTCGTCAGCGCTGCGGGCGTGGATCGCCAGCGGCAATCCGGTCAGGCGCGCGGCGCGTATGTGCTGGCGGAAGCTGGCCTGCTGCGCGTCGCGGGGCGAGAGGTCGTAGTGATAGTCCAATCCTGACTCGCCGATGCCGATCACGCGCGGGTCGCTCGCCAGGGCCGCGATGTCTGCCGCGTCTGCCACCGGGCCTTCGCCGGCATTGTGGGGATGCACGCCGACCGTGCACCACACGCCGGGACGCCGGGTCAGCGTAATCAGCTCCGGCGCCTGGGACAGCCGAGTGCTGATCGTCACTACCTCCCCTACCCCGGCATCCGCCGCCCGGGCCAGCACGGCGTCCAGCTCGTCCCCGAACGTGTCGAGGTGGCAATGCGAGTCGATCAGCATGGGACGCTACGCCGCCTCGACATGACGCGGGAACACGCCCTGCGGCGCCGGCAACGCGGCCCCGGGCGGCATTGGAACCGCGAGGGACGCCAGGCTGCGTGCGTCATCCGGCACTGCGAGCTGGGCCAGCATCCGGCCCATGCTGCCCGGCATGAACGGCTGCAGCACCGTCGCCACCGCACGTATGGCGTCGGCCAGCACGCCCAGCACCGCCGCCATGCGGGCCGGGTCGGTCTTGCGCAGCGCCCAGGGCGCCTGATGGTCAATGTAGGCGTTGGCGGCGCGTATCACCCGCCAGACCTCCTCCAGCGCATCGCTGAAGGCGAACCGGGCCATGTGGCCGCGCAGCAGGTCCGGCAGCGCCGCAGCAGCGTCCAGCAATGCCTTATCCTCCGGCGTCGGCGCACCGCGCTCCAGCAGCACGCCGCCCAAGTTTTTCGCCACCTGGCTCAGCGTGCGCTGCGCCAGGTTGCCGAGGTCGTTCGCCAACTCCACGTTCATGCGGCGCACCAGCGCGGCGTCGCTGTAATCGCCATCGTTGCCGAACGGCACCTCCCGCAGCAGGAAATAGCGGACGGCATCCAGGCCATAGGTCCGCACCAGCACCGCCACGTCTATGGCGTTGCCGAGTGACTTGCCCATCTTCTCGCCGCCCGCCGTCCACCAGCCGTGCCCGAATACCGTGCGCGGCACCGGTAGGCCCGCCGACATCAGGAAGGCCGGCCAATATACCGCGTGGAACCGGATGATGTCCTTGCCCACGAAGTGAACATCCGCTGGCCAGAACGGCCACCGCGGCGCGTCCTCGTCAGGCCAGCCCAGGGCCGATATGTAATTGGTCAGCGCGTCCAGCCACACATACATGACATGGCTGGGATCGTCCGGCACCGGCACTCCCCAGGTGAAGCTGGTGCGGCTGATCGAAAGGTCGCGCAAGCCGCCCCGGACGAAGCTGGCCACCTCGTTGCGCCGGCTGGCAGGCTGGATGAACTCCGGATGCGAGTCATACAGCTCCAGCAGCCGGTCGCCCCAGGCGGATAGGCGGAAGAAGTAGGACGGCTCCCGCACCCACTCCACCGGCGCTCCGGTCGGCGCGGCGCGGCTGCCGTCGGGGCGGGTGACAAGCTCGGCCTCGTCGTAGAACGCCTCGTCCCGGACGGCATACCATCCCTCGTAGGCGCCGAGGTAGATGTCGCCTGCGTCCTGCAGCCGGCGCCACAGAGCCTGGCACGCGCGCTTGTGGCGCTCCTCCGTCGTGCGGATGAAGTCGTCGTTGGACACGCCCATCAGCGCCGACATCTCCTTGAACTGCTGGGAGACGCTGTCCACGAAGGCTTGCGGATCCATCCCCGCGTCCAGCGCCGCCTTCTCGACTTTCTGCCCGTGGTCGTCGGTCCCGGTCAGGAAGAACACCTCGTGCCCGTCCAGCCGGTGCCACCGTGCCAGAACGTCGGCGGCCACCGCGGTGTAGGCGTGGCCGATGTGCGGCGCGCCGTTCACATAATAGATTGGGGTGGTGACGTAAAAGCGGCTCATGTCGTGTTCAGCAGGTCCAGGCCCGATACGATGGCGTGCCGCTTGTCCAGGTTGAACCGCTCGGTCTCGTCTTGCAGGCGGGTGAGCGCTTGCCACAGATCGCCCCATTCGGCCAGGGGGCGCGTGGCAGCAAGGCGCTGCTGCGCCGGGTCGCCCTGGCCCCGTGCCGCTTCGCGCACCGCCCTGCTGATCGCGGCTCGCAGCAGGTCCATGAAGGTAGAATAGCCGTGATCGCTGCGCGCCAGCTTGTCTGCGACCTCATAGGCCCGCAGTGCCGTCACCCGCGGCACGTCCCGCAGCACGTTGGCGACCATCCCGGCGATAGCAACCCCACCCTCCTCCGCCAGCGCCACGGCGCGGCCCGGCGATCCGGCTGCGAGGGCGGCCAGCCCTGCCCGCTCCTCGGCAGCCATGTCCGGCAGCGCCAGGGTCAGGACCTCGTCCGTTTGGCCCGGGGTCAGCGGCATCAGGCGCAGGTGCCGGCAACGGCTGCGTATCGTCGGCAGCAACCGGCCCGGCGCGGCGCAGGCCAGCAGCAGGACGGCGCGCGGCGGCGGCTCCTCCAGGACCTTCAGCAAGGCGTTGGCGGCGTTGCGGTTCAGGTGCTCAGCGCCGTCCACGACGACGACGCGCCACCCGCCCTCCGCGGGCGTCAACCGCAGGAAGTCGGCGACGGCACGCACGTCGTCCACCACGATCTCCGCCCGCAGCCGCTTGCGCTTGTCGTCCCAGGCGCGCCCGACCGTCAGCAGGTCGGCGTGGGTTGCGGCGGCGACCCGGCGGAACACCGGCGACTCCGGTGCATCAGGGCTCACGCCGGCTGGCGCCAGCAGGTGGCGGGCAAAGCGGTAGGCGAGCGTCGCCTTACCAATGCCCTCGGGCCCGGTGATCAGCCAAGCGTGATGCACCCGCCCGGCGCGGATCGCTTCGTCCAATGCCGCCGCAGCGTCGGTGTGGCCCACCAGGGCCGGGTTGGCGCGCGGCTCCATCAGTGCAGCCGGGCGGACACAGCGGCCCAGATTGCCGCCTCCACCTCGTCCACGCCGTCATTCGCGTCAACGACCACGCAGCGGCCGGGCTCCGCCGCCGCGATGGCCATGAACCCGGCGGCGACCCGTGCATGAAATCCGGTGTCCATTGCCTCATAACGGTCCAGCGCCTGACGACGTGCCGCCATGCGTGTCGCAGCCACCGTGGGCGAGACCTGCATGATCAGCGTCATGTCCGGCCGGACCGGCAACAGCCGTGTCAGCGCCGAAATCAGCGTCCGGTCCGCGCCGAGTCCAAAGCCCTGATAAGCCATGGTCGAGTCAGCGAAGCGGTCGCACACCACCACTTTTCCAGCCTCTAGCGCAGGCTGGACGGTCCGGGCCAAGTGTTCGGCGCGAGCGGCGAAATGCAGATGTATTTCCGTCGGTGGCGACCAGTCGTGCTCGCGGGACAGCAGAAGCCCGCGCAACACTTCGGCGCCGGGCGCCCCGCCGGGTTCGCGGGTCAACAGTGCCGGGCGTCCGGCGGCGTCCAATGCGGCGGCGAGCCGCCGGGCTTGGGTGCTCTTCCCTGCCCCTTCCCCGCCCTCCAGCGTAATGAACATCTTACGCCGGCGACCTGGAGACTCACGCTCCCAGGATGTAGCGGGACATCACCGCCATAGCCCGGCCCGGCACGCCCAGCCGCGGCACATCGGCGCCGGCCAGTAACGGCATTTCCATCGCCGGCACCCCCTCGCCGGCCACCGTCAACTTGCCCAGCACGTCGCCACGGTTCACCGGCGCCGGGATAGGGTTGGCATATTCAACGGCGATCTTTGCGCTCTTGCGCCATTGCCGGGGCATCGTCAGCACCAAGTCCTTGCCGCCGACCAGCGGCACCGAGGGACTCGCGCCGAGCCATACCTTCGCGGTCTCGACCGTATCGCTGGCGGTGAACAGGGTCACGTTCTCGAACTCGCGGAAGCTCCACTCCAGCAGGCGTTCGCTTTCCTCGGCACGCTGCTTCATGCTGATCATGCCGTTGGCGACCACGATCACCCGGCGCCCGGCCCGTTGCGCGCTGGCGACCAGGCCATAGCCGCCGGCCTCGGTATGCCCGGTCTTCAGCCCGTCGGCCAGGCCCTTCTGAACCAACGGGTTGCGGTTCTGTTGCTCTATGTTGTTGTACCTGAACGACTTCTCGTTGTCGTATTTGTAGTATTCCGGGAAGTCGGTGATCAGCCGGCGGGCCAGGGTGGCGATGTCGCGGCAGGACATCATTTGGCCGGCATCCGGCCATCCCGTACAGTTGCGGAACGTGCTGTTGGTCAGGCCCAGCTCCTTGGCCTTCTGGTTCATCAGCTCGGCGAAGCCTTCCTCCGACCCGGCCACCGCTTCCGCCAGGACGATGCACGCATCGTTGCCGGACTGGATGATCATGCCGCGGATCAGGTCCTCGACCTTCACCGAGCCGCCCTGGGGCACGAACATCTTGCTGCCCTGCATCCGCCAGGCCCTGTCGCTGACCGGCAGGTCCTGGGTCAGGTTAAAACGTCCGGCCTTGAGCATCCCATAGACGATGTAGGCCGTCATCAGCTTGGTCATCGAGGACGGCGGCATCGGCGCGTCGCCCTCCTTGTCCAGCAGGGTGGCGCCGGTGGTGAAGTCCATGATGAGGGCATACTTGGCCGCGGTGTCTATCGGCCCCAGCGGCGTTTGCGCCGGGGTGCCGGTCGGTGCGGCCTCCTGATGATGGCCGCCGCGGGCGGAGCGGCGCGGCTCGGCGGCCAGGGCAGCGCCGGGCAGCATGGCGGGCGCCAGCGCGGCGCCGGTGGCCAGGATGGTTCGGCGATCTAGCATGGCCCCGCTCCTATTCTACGACGATATGGGCATCGGTTAACCCGGCACGCACCGCGCGGTCCAGAGCCATGTCGGCTGCGGCGACGTCCCGATACGGCCCGGCGCGCACGCGGAACACCTGGTCCCTGCCCGCCTGCGCGGTCTCGACCCTCGCCAAGCCGCCCAGCCGGCTGCTGACCTGGTCGGCGTAGCGGCGCAGGCCGAACTCGCCTGCCCTGATCCATAGTTGCCCAGGGTTCGGCGTCACCTGTTCGGGGATGCGTTCAGGCACGAACACGATCTGGCTGCTCCCTAGCGTGCCTTGTGACGTCATCCCAGGTGCGAGCCGGCCCCGGCTAGACTGGCCGATGCCCGGCGGTGGCGCCAGCGCGACCGCAGCGACGGCGCCAACCGGCGCAGCAACGATACCGACCGGGCCGCCGCCCACCTCGTCGCGCAACGCCTGGCTCGGTGTTGCGAGAACCCTCATCCTGACCCGCGCCACACCTCGCGAGCCGACGCCAAGCCGCTCAGCGGCGCCCCGCGTCAGCCCGATTAGGCGTGCGGGGTTGCCCGGACCACGGTCGTTGATGCGGATGACGGCTTGCGCGCCTGTTTCCAGGTTCGTGACCATGGCCACCGCCGGCAATTGCAGCGTCGGATGCGCCGCGGCCATGGCAGTCCCGTCGAAGGCCTCCCCGTCCGCCGTCAACCCCGTCCGGTCCGGCAGGACGGCAGCAATCCCCGTGACATCGAGGTGGAAGTCTTCGGCTGGATAGCGCCACACGCCCCCGGCCTCATACGTCGTCCCGACGGTGTAGTGCGGCGCGGGCGCCTGAGCCGCCTTCCGCGGCCCGCATCCCGCCAGCAGCAACGGCGCGAGCAACAGTAGGCGTGCGGCTGTCACACCGCGGCGTCGCCCAACAGACCCACCGCCAGCGCGTAGAAGTCGGACGGGTTATAGCGCCGGATCGCGCCGAAGTTGGCATATACCATGTAGCCCTCCCCCGGCGCGATTCCGTCCGGAGTCACCAATGCGCCCATCGGCTCGGGCCGCGCAAATGAACTGCCGTCGTCGCGGGTGACGCCGGCCCGCATCCACTCGCCCAGGCTGCGCTTGGTCTCGCGCCCGCCGAAGGTGCCCGGCGGAACCCGCACGGCTTGGCCCCAAGGCTCCCCCGGCCGCCAGCCGCTTTTCGCCAGGTAGTTGGCGATGGAGCCGAATACGTCCGCCTTGTTGTTCCAGATGTCCCGCCGCCCGTCGCCGTCGAAGTCCACCGCCAGCTTGAGGTAGGAGCTGGGCATGAACTGCGGCTGCCCCATCGCCCCGGCCCAGCCGCCGGTCATCTGCGCCGGGGTCACATCGCCCGCATCCAGAATACGGAGCGCATTGATCAGCTCGTTGCGGAAATAGGCGGCCCGGCGGCCCTCGAAGGCAAGGGTCGAGAGCGCCTCTACCAGCCGGTAATTGCCCTTGTTGGCACCGAATGCGCTCTCGATCCCCCAGATGCCCATGACCACGCCGGGGTCCACGCCATAGCGCTGCTGCACCTGGGCCAGCAGGCCGCGTTCCCGGGCATAATTGTCGCGCGCCGCTTGGATACGGGTGTCGGGCAGCACGCGGGCGCGATACTCTGGCCAGGTCAGGGTGAACTCGGGCTGCTTGCGGTCCAGCTCGATCACCCGCGGGTTCGGCTGCACGCCGGCGAAGGCAGATTGCAGCGTCGCGTCGCGGATGCCGGCCCGCCGCGCCTCCGCCCTCACACCGGCGACGAATGCGTCGAAGGCGTCCTGCGCCCTGCCGGGCGACGACACCAGGATTGCAGGCGCGGACAACATCAGGCTGCGGCGGTTCAACATGCTTTTCATTTGCCACAGGGCAGTGATGACCGGCAATCCGCTTGAAGGGCCATGGGGATACGAGTCATTGTCATAAAAAGTCATGGAGGAAGCGTCATGGGCGTCACTGCCGACCTTGCGGCCTTTACCGCCGCCATCCAGCTCGACCGGCTGCCGCCGAAGGTGGTGCAGCGCGCCCGGCTGCTCGTGCTGGACCTGGTGGGCAACATCGTGCGGGCGCGGCATGACGCGGAAAGCACGCCATCCCTGCTGTCAGCCGCCCGTGCCCTGGGCTTCGCGGCTGGCAGCAGCTCCGTGTTCGGCGACTGCGCGCGATACACCCCGGCCGGGGCTGCCTTCCTGAACGCCGCCCTGGGCCACTCGCTGGACTTCGACGACACCCACGCCGCCGGGTCGCTGCACCCGGGCTGCCCGGTGATCCCCGCGGCGCTGGCGGCCGGAGAGATGACCGGGGCGAGCGGCGCGGACGTGCTGGCCGGCATCATCGCCGGCTACGAGGTGACATGCCGGATCGCCCTCGCCCTGCCCGCAGCGGACCACTATGCCCGTGGCTTCCACCCGACCAGCACCTGCGGCGTGTTCGGCGCTGCGGCGGCGGCGGCGCGGGTGTTCGGGCTGGACGCGGACAGGGTGGCGTCGGCGTTCGGCATCGCGCTCAGTCAGTCCGCCGGCAGCCTGCAGTTCCTGGCGAACGGCGCCTGGACCAAACGGTTCCAGGTGGGCTGGGCCTGCATGGGCGGCCTGTCGGCGGCGGTGCTGGCGCGGGAAGGCTTCAAGGGTGCTGCGGAGGCGTTCGAGGGTATGCATGGCTTCCTGCGCGCCTATGCGCCAAACCCCAATCCGGCACGGGCCACGCAGGACCTGGGCACCCAATTCGAGCTGATGCAGACCGCAGTGAAGCCTTACCCGTCGTGCCGTTACGGCCATGCCGGCATAGATGCCGCCCTGGCGTTGCGGGCGGAGCATGGGATTGACCTGGCGTCCATCGAGAGCGTCGTCCTCGGACTTCCAGCGGCGGGAATGCGGCTGATCGGGGACCCGGCCGAGCAGAAATCCAACCCGCAAACGGTCGTGGACGGGCAGTTCAGCGGCCCCTTCGTCATCGCGACGGCGCTGATGTCCGGCGGCATGGGCTGGGACAGCTATGCCCGCCTGCACGACCCGGCGCTGCGCGCCCTGATGCTCCGTATCCGCTGCGAGCTGGACGAGGAGGTGCAGACGCATGCCCCGGCCAACATGGCGGGCCGGCTAACGGTGATGGCTGGGGGACAGACATTCAGCCGGCTGGTCGTAGTGCCGAAAGGGGAGCCGGGCAATTTTCTCAGCGATGCGGAGCTGCGCCGCAAGTTCACCGGGCTGAGCGCCCCGGTGCTGGGCGAGGAGCGGACGGAGCGGCTGGCGGATGCAGTGGTGGGCCTGGACCGGGCGGTGGGCGTTGGCACGGCGATGCGGCTGGCATCGCCACTGGGCGGCGCGCGGCTGGCAGGGGACTGACGAATACTTCTCCCTGCGGGAGAGGGTTGGGGTGAGGAAGTCTTCGTTGCGGAGCGTGGCATGTTGGCGCCACTGACACACGGTCCTGCTTCGGACAGGGCTGCGCCTCAAGACCCCCTCACCCCGACCCTCTCCCGGAGGGAGAGGGAGAGTAAGGGAGCCGCGCTCGGCCTAGCTGAACCGCCCGGACTTCGGGAACCCGTTCGGTGGCGCGCGTCCGGCGTGGCCGCGAGCACCGAGCCACTGCGCCAGCTCGGTCTGCGTCCGCGTTTTCTCGCCCAATTGCCACGTCAGCCCGTCCGCCAGCCGGAGCGGGAGAGGGTTGGGGTGAGGGAGTCGTCGTTGCGGAGCGTGGCATGTTGGCGCCACTGACACACGGTCCTGCTTCGGACAGGGCTGCGCCTCAAGATCCCCTCACCCCGACCCTCTCCCGGAGGGAGAGGGAGAGTAAGGGAGTCGCGCTCGGCCTAGCTGAACCGCCCGGACTTCGGGAACCCGTTCGGTGGCGCGCGTCCGGCGTGGCCGCGAGCACCGAGCCACTGCGCCAGGTCGGTCTGCGTCCGCATTTTCTCGCCCAATTGCCACGTCAGCCCATCCACCAACCGGAACACCTTGGCGTCGGCCAACGTGCCGCCAGCATACTTCTGCAGCTGCACTCCGGAACCGCGGGACAGCTCCGGAACCGCGTCCAACGCAAACACCAGCAGCTTGCGGTTGGTGCCGATCACCGCGACGTGGTCACCTACGGCCGGCACGCAGAGCTGAACCGCCTCGCCAGGGCGCAGGTTCAGGACCTGCTTGCCCGTCCGCTTCTCCGCCATCAGGTCGGCGCCGGGCACGACCAGGCCGCGCCCGGCATCACTGGCGATCAAATAGCGCACGCCCGGCTGCAGCACGAACAGCGCCGCCACGTCCTCGTCGTTGCCCATCTCCGCCAGCAGCCGGATTGCCTGGCCATCGCCGCGCCCACGCTGCAGGTCGCCGGCCCGGATGATGTGCGCCCGCCCGCCGGTGCCGATCAGGCATAGACGGTCCGTCGTCTGGCACGGCACCATCAGGCGAAGCTTGTCGCCTTCCTTGAACTTCAGCTCCGCCCCACCTTCCAAGTGGCCGCGGACTGCGCGCATCCAGCCCTTGGCGGACAGGATGGCGGTAACCGGCTCCCGCTCGATCAGCGAGTCCTCGTCCACCAGCACCGCAGCCGGCGGCGCCCCGATCACCGTGCGCCGGTCGCCGAGCGGCCCGGACCCGAACCGCTCCCGCACCGATTGCAGCTCCGTCGTGATTGCCTTCCACTGCCGGCGCACGTCGCCCAGCAAGACCTCCAAGCCGCCGGCCTCCCGCGTCAGCGACTTGTGCTCCTTGCGTATCTCCATCTCCTCCAGCCGGCGAAGCGAACGCAGGCGCATGTTCAGGATCGCCTCCGCCTGCAAGTCCGTCAGCGTAAAGTGGGCGATCAGCGCGGGCTTCGGCTGGTCCTCCTCGCGGATGATGCGGATCACCTCGTCCAGGTTCAGGAATACCGCGAGGTAGCCATCCAGCACCTCCAGCCGGCGCTGGATGGCGGCCAGGCGGTGGCGGGAGCGGCGGACCAGCACCTCCTGCCGATGGTCCAGCCACGCGCGCAGCACGCCCTTCAAGCCCAGCACGACCGGCGTGTGGTCCGCCGTCAGCACGTTCATGTTGAGGGAAAAGCGCCCCTCCAGCGCCGTCACCCGAAACAGCGTCTCCATCAGCACTTCCGGCTCAACGCCGCGGGACTTCGGCTCCAGCACCAGGCGGACGAGTTGCGTGCTTTCATCCCGCACGTCGGCCAGGAAAGGCAGCTTCTTGGCCTCCAGCAGCTCGGCGATCTGCTCGATCAGCCGGGTCTTCTGCACCTGGTAGGGGATTTCGGTGACGACGATCTGCCAAATGCCGTGCTTGCTGCGCTCCACTTCCCACTTCGCGCGGGTGCGGAAGCCGCCGCGCCCGGTTTCATAGGCCTGCAGGACGGCGGCCGGATCCTCGATCAGCGTGCCGCCGGTCGGGAAGTCCGGGCCGGGCATGTGGAGCAGCAGGTCCGCCGTGGTCGCATCGGGGTTTGCGATCATGTGAATGGCGGCGGCGCAGACCTCCCCGGCATTGTGCGGCGGGATGCTGGTCGCCATTCCTACCGCTATGCCCGCGGACCCGTTGGCGAGTAGGTTCGGGAAGCCGCCGGGCAAGACGACCGGCTCATGCTCCTCGCCGTCATAGGTGGCGCGGAAGTCCACGGCGTCGTCGTCAATGCCGGTCAGCAGCGTTTGCGCCACCTCGGTCAGCCGCGCCTCGGTGTAGCGCATGGCCGCGGCATTATCGCCATCAATGTTGCCGAAGTTGCCCTGGCCCTCGATCAGCGGGTAACGCGCGGCGAAGTCCTGCGCCAGCCGCACCAGTGCCTCATACACCGCGACGTCACCGTGCGGGTGATACTTGCCGATCACGTCACCCACCACCCGGGCGCATTTCTTGAAGCCGCTGGCCGGGTCGAGCTTGAGCTGGTGCATGGCGTAGATCAGCCGGCGATGCACCGGCTTCAGCCCGTCCCGCACGTCCGGCAGGCTGCGTGACATGATGGTGCTGAGGGCATAGGCGAGATACCGCTCGCTCAATGCCTCGCGCAGGTTGATGTCCTGGATGGTGCCGGTGAGGTCGTCAGGCATTGGGTCCCCGCTTGATACGGAACATATAGCGAACGACTAAGGCGTCGCCAAGGCCAGCGCCCGGTCATACAGCATGTGCCGGGCCGGTGGCACCGGGCGGTGGTGATGGCCGAAGGCGTCGCGCTCCAGGAAATGCCCGGTCAGCTTCAAGCCGTCCCGCCAATCCTCCGGCCCCGCGCTGTTCGCGCCGGCCAGGAAGCCCGGCAGCCGGAGCAACCGCGAGCGCCAATCCCCGGCGGCGTCGTCCGAAATGGCCCGTCCCGTCCGCGGCGACACCCAGGCAAGCCCCGTCACTTCCCCAGTCAGCGCGCAAGCCGACAGGTCCATGCCATAGCCGAGGTCGGCCAGCAGCGACGCCTCCCAACGCACGAAGTCGGTTAGTGCGTCCCTCCCGCGCGCCAGCCCAGCGATCAATTGCACTAGGCCGGCGAACACCTGCGGGTGCGGCTCCCGCTCCGGCAATGCGCCCTCCGCCACCGCGCAGGCCGCGGATAGTATGGCCAGGGTTAGCGGATCATCCATCGCCAGCGCGGCACCGGGATGCACCAGTTCCGCCGTAATGCTGCCAAGCTGCTCTTGCAGCCGCGCCACCCATCGCGCCTGCACCAGGTTGCCCGGCAGCCACAGCGACGCCTGCCCCCGCGAATTGCCGCCCCGCGCCAAGCCGCGGTGGCTGCCCTGCCCCTCCGTCAGCACCGTCACCACAGCGTGACTCTCGCTCTGCGGCCGGGCTGCCAAGACAACGGCGGGCGCCTCCCACTCCATGCCTCAGCAGCGTCCTTCTCCCTCTCCCTCCGGGAGAGGGCCGGGGTGAGGGGGTCTTGGCTGCAGAGAAGAGAGCCGGCGGGGCTGACGGCACAAAGCCCCCGATGGGCCAGAGCTGCGCTCGCAGACCCCCTCACCCCAACCCTCTCCCGGAGGGAGAGGGAGCAGGTTGCCCCTATCCCGGGTCATCGAGGCCGATGGCACGCAGCCGGGCGCCCTCCTCGTCCCAGCCAGCCCGCTCCTTGACGTTGAGGAACAGGTGGATCGGACGGTCCAGCAGTCCGGCCAACTCCTTGCGGGCACGGGCGCCAATCTCCTTGATGCGGGTGCCGGCGGCGCCGATCAGGATCGCCTTATGACCGGCGCGCGCGACGTAGATCGTCGCCTCCACACGCACGGACCCGTCCGGCTTCTCCTGCCAGTTCTCCGTCTCCACGGTGCAGCCGTATGGGATTTCCTCTTGGATTTGCAGGAAAACCTGCTCCCGCACGATCTCTGCCGCCAGCAGCCGGTCCGGCAAATCCGTCAAGTCGTCATCGGGATACAGATGCGGCCCCGCCGGCACCCCTGCGGCCAGCGCGTCCAGCAGCCGGTCCAGCCCGTCGCCGTTGGCGGCGCTGACCATGAACGTCTCTTCTGACGTCAGAACCGCGCTCAATGCCGCGGTCAGCGGCAGCAGGGTATGCGGGGCGATCAGGTCTATCTTGTTCAGCACCAGCCAGGTGCGCCGCCTGCGCTCCGCCAACTGCCGCGCAATGCCCAGCACCGACTCGCTGGCGCCGGCCTTGGCATCCACCAGCAGCAGCGTCAGGTCGGCATCGTCCGCGCCGGTCCAAGCCGCCTTCACCATCGCCCGGTCCAGCTTGCGCCGGGGACGGAAGATGCCCGGCGTGTCCACCAGCAGAATTTGGCTGTCGCCCCGCATCAGGATGCCCAGCACGCGGAAGCGCGTCGTCTGCGCCTTTGGGCTGACGATGGACAGCTTCGCGCCGGTCAGGCGGTTCAGCAGCGTGCTCTTGCCGGCGTTCGGGGCGCCGACGATGGCGGCGAAGCCGCAGCGCGGGCCGGCTTGGTCGCCAGCTTGGGGTTCGGTCATTTCGGCAGCTTCTCCAGCAGGTCGGCGGCGGCCAGACGTTCCGCCAGCCGCTTGCTGCCAGCCGCGCCAGTGCCGGTGTGGCCGTCAGCGGCCACCTCGATGATAAAGCTTGGCCCATGCGAAGGACCGGTGCGCGACACCACCTTGTATATAGGCAGCGGACGGCCGCGTGCCATCAGCCGCTCCTGCAATGCCGTCTTGGGGTCCTTAGGCGGCTTGCGCTGCGACTCGATGGCGGGCAGCCAGGCGCGGCGGACGAAGCGCCGGGCCGGGTCCAGGCCGCCGTCCAGATACATCGCGCCGATCAGCGCCTCCGTCGCGTCCGCGAGCACGTTGGTCAGGCTCGCCACCCCGGCCCGCGCCTCGTTCGGCGCAATGGACAGCGCCGCCGACAGCCCGGCCTCGACCGCGATCTCACCGAGCACGCTGCGAGACACCAGCATGGCATGTCGCGGGCCGAGCTCGCCCTCCTGTTCCAACGGGAAGCGCTCGATCAGCCATTCCGCGACCAGCAGGCCCAGCACCCGGTCGCCGATGAACTCCAGCCGCTCGTTCGACCCGACCCCGCGCCGGTCGCCGCGGCGCAGCGGGCTGGCGCGGCCATGCGCGGCGGAGCGGTGGGTCAGCGCTTCCTGCAGCAGGTCGGGCTGGGCGAAGCTGTGGCCCAGGATGACCTCGGCGATGCCCGCGGCGTCAGGCCCCGCCGGAACGCTCACGAGATGCCGTGCAGCAGCCGGCGCCAACGTATCTCGAACGGCCACTCCCAGACCTGCCACCACGGCGCCTCTGCATCCACCGAGAAGAAGATGAACTCGGCCCGTCCCACCAGGTTCTCGATCGGCAGATAGCCTACGCCGCGCTCCGACCCCGAGAACCGGCTATCTGCCGAGTTATCGCGGTTGTCTCCCATTGCGAACACATAGCCGTCCGGCACCTTGAATTCCTCGGTGTTGTTTGCCCTGCCGTCGTCGCTGCGCTTGAGCAGCTCATGGCTGCGGCCATTCGGCAGCAACTCGGTGTAAAGGGCGTCCACCTCCGAGTGGGTGTATTCGTCCGTTGCGGTGAATGTGCCGAGCCGGGTCCGCGGCACCTGTGTCCCATTGATGTAAAGTTGCCCGGCCCGCATCTGGATGCGGTCGCCAGGCAAGCCGACGATGCGTTTGATGTAGTCAACCGAGGTGTTGCTGGGCAGGCGGAACACCGCCACATCTCCACGCTCGGGTGTATGGCCGAAGATGCGCCCACTGAACAAGTTGGGCGACAAAGGCAGCGAATAGCGGGAATAACCGTAGCTATACTTGGATACGAACAGATAGTCGCCCACAAGCAATGTCGGGATCATCGAGCCTGAGGGGATGTTGAACGGCTCGAACGCGACGGTCCGGATGCCGACGGCGATCAGCCCAGCATAGACGATCGTCTTCACGTTCTCGAGCAGGCCGCCCGATGCTTTCTTCGCCATGGAGGGGAGGTGATCCGTATGGAAGGTGGCCGCACAAAGCCGCTACGGGCCGGGCCTGTCAAGCAACCCACCCGGTCAGCGGTGCGGGCTGGCGTCCGGCTCCGCCGAGATCACGACCTGGGCGAAAGCGTAGGGATATTCATCGGTGATCGTCACCGCCATGCGCGCCACCAGGCCGGGCGGCGTGATCGCCTGCAGCCGCAGCGCGGCGCCGCCGGTCAGCGTCATCGTCGGCTGCCCTGTCGGCAGGTTCACAACGCCCATGTCCGAATGGAATACGCCTTGGCTGAACCCGGTTCCGAGCGCCTTCGCGCAGGCTTCTTTGGCCGCAAACCGTTTGGCATAGGTCCCGGCGTGCAACGACTCCGTCCGCCGCGCCGCACGTGCCCGCTCGACTGGGGTGAACACGCGCTTCAGGAAACGCTCGCCATGCCGCGCCATGACCTGTTCGACCCGGCGGATGTCGCACAGGTCGGACCCAAGGCCGATGATCACGCCTCGGTCACCCCTTCGCCCGCTCAACCTGGGTGACGCCCCCGGCGCCGCGCAGCCCGGCAATCACGTTGGACAAATGACGCAGGTCGCGCACCTCCACGTCCAGCACGACCTCGAAGAAATCCTGCTGCCGGTTGGTCACCTGGAGGTTGGTCACGGTCCCATCGTGCTTGGCGACGGCGTTGGTCAGGTTGGCCAGGGTGGACGGCTGGTTGACGCCGATGGCGCTGATGCGTCCGGTATGGCTTGCCCGGGCCCCGTCCAGCGGCGCATCCCAGCCCACATCTATGAACCGCTCGGGCGTGGCGGCGAAGCTTTCAAGCGTCTGGCAATCCTTGACGTGTATGGTGACGCCCTTGCCGGTCGTGACGATGCCGACGATGCGGTCGCCGGGCACAGGATGGCAACAGCCGGCATAGTGGACGGCCATCCCCGTCACCAACCCGCTGATCGGCATGGACCCGTCCCGGCCCATCGGCCGGCCGGCGCGCGGCGGCAGGCTGGGCATCATGCGCGGCGCACGCGGCGCCTGCCGCAGCTCGGGATAGGCGGCGTACACCACGTCCTTCGGCCCGACGTTGCCGGTGCCGACGGCCACATACAGATCATCGGTCGTTGCGGCCTTAAACGCCTTCAGCGCCGGTTCCAGTGTTTTCTCCGACCCGTCCACGCCTTCCTGCCGGAACGCCTTGGCCAGCGCGGCCCGGCCGGCATCTAGGTGGTTCTGCCGCTGCTGCTGCGCCACCCAGCGCCGGATGCGCGCCCGCGCCTTGCCGGTAACGACGAAGCGCTCCCACGACGGGGACGGCGTGCCGTCACGGGCGGTTAGTATCTCCACCTGGTCGCCGTTCTGCAGCTCGTGCCGCAGCGGCAGCAGGCGGCCATTGATCTTCGCGCCCACGCAGCGGTCGCCGACCTGGCTGTGGACGGCATAGGCGAAGTCTATGCTGGTGGCGCCGCGCGGCAGCTCGATCAACTGCCCCTTCGGAGTGAAGCAGAAGACCTGGTCCTGATACAGCTCAAGCTTCGTGTTCTCCAGGAAGTCGTCAGCCGCCTGGGAGTTCTCCAGGATCTCGAGCAGGTCCTGCACCCAGCGGAACCGTTGCAACTCGCTGCTGGACGCATCCTGCTGTTTGTAAAGCCAATGCGCTGCCACGCCATTGTCGGCGACGTCGTGCATGTCGGCGGTGCGTATCTGCACCTCGATCTTCTGGTTCCGCGGCTCTCGCAACGTCACTCCGGTATGCAGGCTCCGGTAGCCGTTGGATTTCGGCGTGCTGATGTAGTCCTTGAACCGGCCGGCGATCACGGGATACGCGGCATGGATCGCGCCCAACGCCATGTAGCAGGCGTCGCGGGTCGGCATCACCACCCGGAACGCCATGATGTCGGACAACTGCTCGAACGCCACGTTCCGGCGCTGCATTTTCTCCCAGATCGAGTAGGGGGATTTCTCCCGCCCTGTGACCTCCAACGGTTCGGCGCCGTTTTCTGCGCAAACCCGGACCAGCTCGCCGCGGATGTTCTCGATCACGTCGGCGCCCTGGCCGCGCAGGAAATTCAGCCGCGCCTGAATGGTGTCGAACGCCTCCGGCTCCAACTGTGCGAACGACAAGGTCTGCAGCTCGGTCTTGAGCGCATCCATGCCGATGCGTTCGGCAAGGGGCGCGTAGATCTCCATCGTCTCGCGCGCGATGCGCTGGCGCCGCTCGGGCTTCAGCACGTAGTGCAGGGTCCGCATGTTGTGCAGGCGGTCCGCAAGTTTCACCAACAGGACACGGATATCCTTGCTCATGGCTAGCACGAGCTTGCGGAAGTTTTCGGCCTGCTTGGTGCGGTCGGACTGTAGTTCCAATCGGGTCAGCTTGGTAACGCCGTCCACCAGGCCGGCGATGGCGGGGCCGAAACGCTTCTCCAGATTCAGCAGCTTGACTGCTGTGTCCTCGATCACATCGTGCAGCAGCGCCGTCACAATAGTCGCGGTGTCTAGCCGGTAACCCGCAAGGATGTCCGCCACCGCAAGCGGGTGCGTGATATAGGGGTCACCGTTGTCCCGCGTCTGCTGCGCATGTGCTGCGGCAGCAAGGTCGTAGGCAGCGTCCAACAGGCCAGCATCGGCCTTGGCATCGTAGGCAAGGACCTTGGATACCAGGCCCTGTTGCGGGATGGCGGCGCGGACGGACGTATCGCCCGCGCCAAGGCCATCAGGAGCCCGCGGAAGCGGGGAGTTACCGGCGACGGCCACCCAACTCCGCCTCAATGGCTGCCTCGATGTCGTCCGGCATCTCCTCGACCGGCAGTGTGGCGGCCTCCTCCTCGGCGGATACATCCTGCAGGCCGAAGATATTCTGGTCGGTCGGGATCAGGTCAAGCACCTCCTCGTCCGCTGGCTCCGGCTCCGGGGCACGGGACAGGGACTTGATCAAGTCCTGCTCAAGGAGCGGCAAGCTCACCGTCTCCCCGGCGATCTCCCGCAGGGCGACAACGGGGTTCTTGTCGTCGTCGCGGTCAACTGTTAGCTCTTCGCCGCGGCTCAAGTTCCGGGCGCGCTGTGCGGCCAGCAGCACCAACTGGAAGCGGTTCGGAACCTTTTGGACGCAGTCTTCAACGGTCACGCGAGCCATGCGTCACGACCTCCAGCAAATTCAATTGAACCTTCTAGTTAGTTGCATCTGCGCTCCCGAGCAAGGGTAATGCGCGAATGGCCTGGCCGCGCACGCCAGGCAGCAGTTCCGCCGCCGTGCGTGCCAGGCGCGGATGCCGCCAGTCCGGCGCCACGTCGCACAGCGGCGTCAGCACGAATGCGCGCTCGGCCGCACGCGGGTGGGGCAGAAACAACGGGCCGTCCAGCACCAGGCCGTCCATCCCGATCAGGTCCAGGTCCAGGGTGCGTGCGGCGTTCGGCACGGTCCGGATGCGGTCTGCCTCAGCCTCGATCCCGTGCAGGGCGGCCAGCAGCGAATGAGGCTCGGCGGCACCGGCCAGCACGGCGACCCCATTGACGAACGGCGGCTGGTCCGAGGCCGGCACCGGCGCCGATTCATACCAGCGCGACACCGCCACCAAATGCAAACCCGGCAGCGCCGCCAGCCGCCCTACCGCCCATTCGCAGCTTTGCAGCGCCGTGCGGCCACCTGGACCCGGCAGGTTGGCGCCAATAGCCACCAGGATGCGTCGCCAGTTCATGCGTGCTGTCCTATGGTCCCCGGGATGATCGAGCAACCGACGCATGACTGCCCGCTTTGCCCGCGGCTGGTCGAATACCGCCGGGCCAACCAGGCCGCCAACCCCGAATGGTTCAATGCCCCCGTGCCGAGCTGGGGCCAGGCGGATGCGCCGTTCCTGGTCGTGGGCATGGCGCCCGGCGTGCGCGGCGCCAACCGCACAGGGCGCCCCTTCACCGGCGACCATGCCGGAGTGCTGTTATACGAGACGCTGATCCTGCATGGCCTGGCCACCGGGCGGTATGACGCAAGGCCCGACGACGGCATGGAGCTGGTCCGCACCCGCGTCATCAATGCGGTGCGTTGCGTGCCGCCCGCCAACTTGCCGCAACCCGTGGAGATCCGGACCTGCAACCAGTTCCTGCAGGCGGAGCTGAACGGCATGCCAAACCTGAGGGTGATACTTACGCTGGGCGTTCTGGCCCATGCGGCGGTGCTGCGCGCCTGCGGGCTGCCGGTCAGCCGGGTCAAGTTCCAGCATGGCTCTGTTACCACCCTGCCCGGCGGCTTGATCCTTGCCGACAGCTATCATGTGTCACGGTACAATACGAACACCGGGCTGCTGACGACGGCGATGTTCCAGTCGGTGATCGCCGAGGTCGTCCGGCGGCTAGACGCTCCGCGCTAGCTCCCGGTCTATGGCGGCCTTGACGCTGCCGGCCTCCGGCAAGTCACCAGAGGCGAAGGTGCCGGCGATCGTACCATCGCGAGCGATGAGCACCTTGGCGAAGTTCCAGCCCGGCTCCCAGCGGCGCTGCGTCCGCACCCACTGGTAGAACGGCGCGGCCTGGTTACCGCGGACATGGCTGATGCCGGCCATCGGGAAGTCCACGCCGAAGGTAGCCTCGCAGAACGCCTTCACTTCGCCGTTGCTACCGCTCTCCTGGCCAAAATCCTGGCTGGGCACGCCGATCAGGCTGAAGCCACGGGGTGACATGGCGCGCTGCGCCGCCTCAAGCTGCCGGAATTGCGGGGTGAAGCCACAGAACGAGGCCGTGTTGACCACCAGAAGTACCTTGCCGCGGAAATTGGCCAGGCGAAGCGTGCCCTCGTCTATGGACGGGAACTCGAAATCCCATGCTGCCTTGGGCGCGGGCGCTGCGGCGATGGTTGCCATAGCGGCTCCGGCTAGCGCGTAGCGTCGTGTGACAGGCATGGCAT
>JAABUK010004541.1_pt1 | contig 22429 bp, 19 predicted proteins | sample 5559141 | NCBI WGS metagenome assembly JAABUK01 (sample SAMN10711869, study PRJNA513367) | rock metagenome | isolation source: Antarctica rocks | place: Antarctica: Victoria Land, Pudding Butte nord | collected 2016-01-03
ATAGCCGCTGGTTGGAAAGAAAGGCTTGAGGATAAGCCACTGTTCGTCAGTTAAATCGGTTGGGTAGGGTAGGCGATTCATGGTGCAAATTTACATTAGCTTTCCTTTACCCTACACCCTCTAACAGCAGATTGACTAGAAACGCTGCTGGAATCTGGTTCAGCAACTCGCGCACCCGAGGCGGGGCCGGGGCCAACTCGCGGCGTATTACATCGGACACGTACACCCGAAAATCGCCCCGCTCGATACGGTCAAACAGGGCCTGTGTTGGGCCAGCGAATTCCAGGTCAAAAAACCCACCAATAACCGACGTGTCCAGGTAGCTGTGCAAGGGAGCCATGCCGCCAGATACCGCCCGAGGCCGCTAAGGAGAAGCCCTGCTCCCGCGCCCCTATTTACCTGTTTCGCAAAACCAAAGAAGCCCCAGCCGCTCAAAAGCAGCCGGGGCTTCTTTCCGTACCTGCCGCTACCCTATGCCTGGGGGGTAGGAACTGCAACGGCAGCCGGCCCGTGGCCGGCCTGCACGAGGCGGCGGGCCTGGCGGTAGCCGGCTACCAGCTCCGGGAAGTCGTCTTCCAGCGTGTCGAGGCGGGTGTCGAGGGTGTCGAAGGTTTCGCGCAGTTGGGCTACCAGCTTTTTGCCGGTGGTGCGCAGGGCGCTGCCTTGCAGCACCTGGCCGCGCGGGGTACCCACCAGGGCGCGGTAGGCGGCGGTGGCATCATCGAGGGCGGCGAGGTGGGCGGCCGTGACCCGCACCTCGGCCAGGGCGGTGGTGTGGGGCGGGGCGGCGGCGCGCACGGCGTCGAGGGCCTGCACCAGGGCTTCGTCGCGCAGGCGCCTGAGGCCCGAGTCGGAGTAGGCCGTGACGGGCAGCAGGTCGGGGCTGGGCGCGTCGAGCTGCACGGCGCGCAGGCCCTTCACCACGCGCATGGCGGCGGCCACGGCGGCAGCTTCGGCCTGGTCCTTGGCGTCGGTGTAGCCCTGGCTGCCGAGGCCGCTGCGCTGGGCAGCCACTTCATCGAAGTCGGCCAATAGCTCCGTCAGGCGCTGGTAGGCGGGCAGCAGGCGCGGGGCGGCGGCTTCCCAGGTGGGGCGGGTGGTGCTGAGGTGGCGCTCGGCCTGGCGGGCCATCGTGCGGTAGTTAATTTCCTCGTCCGTCATGCTTGATGGGTGTAGTAAAAATGAAGTTGACGAGCTAAAACTACGCCCAGCCGGACGTTCGCGCCTACCCGACGAGCGTTTGCGTACTATCGAATAGCATTTTACCGGCCCTGATTAGAACTTGTGGGGAGCCGAGCGCGGTTTGCGAAAGGTCGAATAGAATTTGCGGGGAGCCGAGTAGGATTTGCGGGGGACTAGCGGACGATTGCGGGGGGTAGCGCGGTTTTAGAGTCGGCGAATAGATTGGTTGAGGTGGGCTGCTGGCTTTTTCGCCGGCTGTCCGCTCGTCATGCGCGCCGCTCGTTTTAGCAAAGAGCGGACAGCCGGCGAAAAAGCCGGCAGCCCGCCCCGTATACCGACTTCAACACTGCGCTACGGATTACAAAAAGCCATAATCCACCTTTTGCCCCTAAAGTGGATTATGGCTTTTTATAATCCATCTTCATGCGACCCCTACCCCCCGGTTCAGCTTCGAATGCTTGTAGCCATACGTGAAATATATCGCCAGCCCAATCAGCAGCCAAATCAGGAACATCGTCCAGTTGTTGATGCCGAGCTGCGTCATCAGGTACAGGTTGGTGAGCAGCCCCAGCACCGGCAGCAGCGAGAGCTTTTTCTGGAACGTGACGACCATGATGGCCAGCGAGGCCAGGATGAACACCAGGTACGGAATCTGGTGGCGGAAGACGCTGTAGTAGCCCTCGCCCGAGCGGGCGGCCGTGGTGCCGTCGGTGTCCTCGACGAGCTTGGTGATGGTGCCGTGGTCGTAGCGCCAGAGTAGGTAGCCGGCGGCCACGAGCAGCAGCGGTATCAGCCAGCGCCCGCTGATGTAGGGCACCGTGAAGCGGGCATCGGACTTGCCGTAGGGGTCGATGATGAGGATGCCGCCGCACACCAGCGCGAAGGCGAACAGCGTGCCGATGCTAGTCAAATCGACCACCAAATCCATATTGAGGAACAGGGCTGGCACACCCACGAAAATGCCCGTGACGATGGTGCTAAACGAGGGCGTGTGGAACCTGGGGTGCACCCGCGCAAAAATGGGGGGTAGGAGGCCGTCGCGGCTCATAGTGAGCCAGATGCGCGGCTGGCCCAGCTGAAACACCAGCAGCACCGAAGCCATCGCGAATACCGCGCTCACCGCCACCAGCGCCGAGAGCTTAGGCAGACCTACTTTGGCAAAAACGAAGGAAAGCGGGTCGCCTACCCCCAGCTCTTTGTATGATACCATGCCGGTGAGCACCAGCGTGATAATGACGTAGAGCACCGTGCAGATGATGAGCGCCCACATCATGGCCCTGGGCAGGTCGCGCTGCGGGTTTTTGCACTCCTCGGCGGTGGTCGAGATGGCGTCGAAGCCGATGTAGGCGAAGAACACCGCCGACACGCCCTTGAGCACCCCGCCGATGCCGTGCGGCGCGAAGGGCGACCAGTTGCCGGGCTTCACGTAGAACGCGCCCACCACGATGACTACGCCCACGATTATCAACTTCAGGACTACCAGCAGGTTGCTGGCATTCTTACTTTCCCTGATGCCCACGTACACCAGCGCCGTAATGGCCACCGTGATGCCAAATGCCGGCAAGTCCACGACCAGCCGCAGGCCGTCGAGCAGCTCGGGGGCCTGGGTCCAGGCCTGGTAGCCGGCCAGCTCAGCGGGAGTCGCGCCGGCTAGCGGCCGGTGAGCTTCCATCAACGCCAGCACGGCCTGGTAGCCGGCGTGGGCGCTCTGAGTCCCCATCGTGAGCCAGCGCGGAATGTGCAGGCCGATACTATCCATCAGGCCGGTGAAGTAATCGCTCCACGAAATGGCCACCACGATGTTGCCCACCGCGTATTCCATGATGAGCGCCCAGCCGATAATCCAGGCCGCCAGCTCGCCAAACGAGGTGTAGGCGTAGGTATAAGCTGAGCCGCTGACCGGAATGGTGGCCGCGAACTGCGCGTAGCACAGCGCCGAAAACGCGCAGGCAATAGCCGTAAATACGAACAGCAGCGACACCGCCGGCCCGCCATTGAGGCTGGCCTGCCCGATGGTAGAAAAAATGCCGGCCCCAATAATGGCCGCGATGCCCAGCCCGGTAAGGTCGCGCACGGTGAGGTGGCGGGCCAGGCCGCCGGGGGCACCGCCGTGGCCCTCAGCGTCGGCGGGCGGGTTGGCCAGGATAGCCGCGATGGTTTTGCGGCGAAAGAGCGAGGAATTAGTGGGGGGCATTCGGCCGGGAAGAAGATTGGGCGCGCAAACTAGTAAACGGCCAAGATACGGCCGGGCCGTGTGCAATTGGGCCCGGCCCGGCATCAGGGAAGAAAGCAATTCTTAACTTTCGCTTTATGAATCAGCGCCCTACCGCCGTCCACATCCCTACCCCCTGCCCGGCGAGTTGGGAAGCCATGACGCCTACTAGCGACGGCCGCCACTGCGCCAGATGCCAGACGGAGGTAGTGGATTTTACGCGCCTGACTGAGGCTGAGGTACTGGCTTATCTGGCGGCGCGGCCGGGGCAACGGGTGTGCGCCAGGATGACGGCCCTACTAGTACCTACCCATCCTAAGCGCTTGAAAGGCTCTCGGCGCTGGCTGAGCGCCCTGCTGACTGCCAGCAGCCTGAGTGCCTTGCTGCTTCCGAAAGCGGCCGCGCGGGTACCGGTGGCCTTAAGTTATACCAGCCTTACCCATTCAAGCCAAGTAAGCCTACCGGAAAACCTACCCTCGCAGGAAGCGCCTGAATCAGCCGAAGCGCTTGAGAAACGCATCGCGGCTAACCCTATTCTGGTGCATGGCGTGGTACTGGACGCGCATACGCACCAGCCACTACCGGGAGTAACGGTGTTGCTGCAAGGTACGCGGTGGGGTATTTCTACCAATACCGCCGGGGAGTTTGAGCTAACGGTAACTTCGCGAGGCCGGCATATAAAGCTCGTGGCAGCTTCTGTCGGGTACAGGACTGTTGCTAAAACCATTTCGGTCAAGGAAAGCAACCAAAAAATCACGTTTTTACTCGAGCCCGATACGACCATGCTTGGCAGAATAACAGTCCCGGCCAAGCCCTACGGCGGCTTCCTCCCGAAACTGCGGGCCTTACGCTGGTTTAGCTAGAAGCTGCGTCTTTCGCCAAACTTTTCGCCCCCCAAAATCCTTTTGCCAGGGTATGATGCGACTACCCCTGGCCCTGCTGCTGACGCTGCTCGTTTCGGCCTGCTCCACTTTTAAGCCGGTTCCGACTACCCGCTTCAACCCCACCGCCACCCGCGCCGAGCTGCCCCGCGACGAGGCCGTGCACCCTAAAAACTCGCTGGAATGGTGGTACCTCACCGGCCACCTGCGCGACCAGGCCACCGGCGAAGAATTTGGCATCGAGTACGTCTTTTTTCACTTCAACCTGAAGGATGGCAAAGACGACTACCAGATGGTAAACGTGGCCATTACCGACCCGCAGGGCCAGAAATTCAACTACGACTACAAGCTCGGCAAGCTGCCACGCCTGCTCACCGACTCGCTGCCCGTGCGCCTGCGCGAGCACAGGGCCGGGCAGGTCTGGAAGTTTAACGGTCAGGAGGGCACCTACCAGTTTCAAGCGGCGCTCACGGGCAAGAAAAACGCTGGCTACGCTCTCAACCTCAGCACCACGCCCACCAAGCCCGTGCTGCTGCACGGCGGCACGGGCTACGAAAACTACGGCCAGGGCATCCTGGCGGGCTACTACTCCTACCCCCGCCTGGCCACCACGGGCACGCTCACGGTGGCCGGCAAAACCCACCAGGTAACCGGTGAGCTATGGTACGACCGCCAGTGGAACTGCACCAGCATCGTGAGCAAGGGGGTAGGCTGGGACTGGCTCAGCATTCAACTCAACGAGCCCCGCGAGGAGCTGATGCTCAACACCCTGCGAGATTCCGAATCGGGCCAGCAGCTCAACAACGGCTCGTTCTTCAGCGCCACCAATGAGAACGTGCACCTCTCGGGCACCGACTTTCAACTCACGCCCCTCACGTACTGGACCAGCCCGGCGTCGAAGAAAAAATACCCCGCCAGGTGGCGCGTGCAGGTACCCAAGCAGGGCTACGACCTCATCGTGGAGCCGCAGGTGACCAACCAGGAGCTGGGCCTGCGCTTCTTCCACGCCTTCACCATGTACTACTGGGAAGGCATGTGTAAAGTAACCGGCACGCATAATGGCCAGCCCGTAACGGGCAAGGCCTACGTGGAAATCACGAATCGGTGAGTAGTGGTTGGGCGGGCTGCCGACTTTTTTGCCGGCTGTCCGCTCTTTGATAGAACGAACGGCGCGAACGGCGAGCGGACAGCCGGCGAAAAGCCGGCAGCCCGCAATGACAAACGATTTTTACCGCACCAGCGCCCCCGCCAGCAGGGCGGCGCCCACTATCGCCACGCTCGGCACGCGCTCCCAGAGCAGCAGCAGAAAGGTGGCGCCCACCAGCAGCGGGTTCAGCGGCAGGTGCCAGTGGGCCAGCGTGCCGGGCAGGGGCAGGAGGCGGTCGGGCAGCGGGTGGTAGAGCAGTAGCGCCGCCGCGCACACCAGGCCGGCGCTCACGGCATTCACGCCTTCGAGCGAGGCTTTTACCACGCGGTACTGGCGCAGGCTGTCCCAGAAGCGGATGACGAAGAATATCAGGAAGGTACCGGGCAAAAAGATGCCCACCGTGCCCACCGCCGCGCCCAGCAGCTGCGGGCCGGTGCCGCCCAGCGGCCGCATAGCCAGCGCCCCGATGTAGGAAGCGAACGAAAAATTGGGCCCCGGCAGCGCCTGCACCAGCCCCAGCCCCGACAGGAATTCGGGACCCGTGAGGTAGTGCTTGTACTCCACGAACTCGGCGAAGAGCAGCGGGGCCAGCACCTGCCCGCCGCCGAATACCAGCGAGCCGTTGCGGTAAAAATTCTCGAATAAGCGCACCGGCAGCAGCTGCGTGTAGTGCCCCAGCAGGGCCGCCAGCAGAAAAATACCCAGCCACAGCGCCCCGTTGGCCCACTCTACGCGAATGGGCTTTTTGTCGGGCACGATGGCGTGCTTGCGGTAGCGCAGGGCCGTTACCACGCCGCCGGCCAGCAGCAGCAGGGGTAGTACGCCCGGCAGTTGAAAGAAGTACGCCACCATCGCGGCAGCTACCAGCAGCGCCACCGAGGTTTTGGTATGAATGACTTTTTCGGCAATGCGGTAGGCCGAAAACGCCACGAAACCCACCGCCACCGGCTGCACGAACTGCACCAGCCGCGCCGTAAAAGCCGTGTCGAAGCGCGTGAGCAGCAGCCCGGCCAGCGTCATAAGCGTGACGGAGGGCAGGCACCACACCAGCAGCGTGAGGTAGGCCAGGTTGGGCCCGCCCAGCCGGAAGCCGATGGCCGTCATGGTCTGGGTGGAGGTGGGGCCGGGCAACAGCGCGCACAGCGCCTGTATCTCCAGCAGCTCGGCGGCGGTGAGGTACTGGCGCTTATTTACCAGCAGCCGGAACATCATGGCCAGGTGCGCCTGCGGCCCGCCAAAGGCCGTGCAGGCCAGCCCCGCCACGTCTTTGAGAAACAAAAAGTTGCGCGTGCGCCGCATCCGCCGGCCCGCCCGGCGCAGCGGCGCCAGCAGGGCCGGGAAGTCGGGGTAGGCGGGCGTATTATCAGACATAGAGCGCGGGGCTAGCCACGCCGAAGATAGAGCGGGACCGCCAAACCACGCCCAGCGCTGCCCCCGTCCCCGCGCTCGCCGGCTGGCGGAATGCGACATGCTTATTTCGAGGTAAATTTGTCTTTTTGCAGCAGGCAGCGCGCCCGCTGCTTTTACTTCGCGGTTGGTCGGGCGCCTCAGCCTCGGCACGCGCCCCACATATCTCACCTGTAGCCTAGTCTTTTATGCTGTTTTCTTTCCGTGGCCAGGGCCGCTGGCTAGCCCTGGCCGCCGGCCTGCTCGCCGCCGCCCCGGCTTATTCGCAAGCCTACAAAAACCCCCAGGCCCCCGTAGAAGAGCGAGTGGCCGCGCTCCTGGCCAGCATGACGCTCAACGAGAAGCTCGACTACGTCGGCGGCTACAAGTATTTTTCCATCCGGGGCATCGAGCGGCTGGGGCTACCCGAGATTTTGCTCAGCGACGGGCCGGTGGGCCTGCGCGGCGAAGGCAAGTCGACGGCCTACCCCGCTTCCATCCTCACGGCGGCCACCTGGGATACCACGGCGGCCCACGCCCTGGGCCAGGCGCTGGGCCAGGATTCGCGGGCGCGCGGCGTGCACGTGCTGCTGGGCCCCGGCGTCAACATCTACCGCGCGCCCATGAACGGGCGCAACTTCGAGTACATGGGCGAAGACCCCTACCTGACCAGCCGCATGGCCGTGGGCTATATCCGGGGCGTGCAAAGCCAGGGCGTGGTGGCCACGGTGAAGCACTTTGCGGGCAACAACCAGGAGTGGGACCGCAACCGCGTCAGCTCCGATATCGACGAGCGCACCTTGCACGAAATCTACCTGCCCGCCTTTCGGGCGGCCGTGCAGCAGGCCCACGTGGGGGCCGTGATGGACAGCTATAACCTGGTGAATGGCGAGCACTCGACCCAGAACAACCACCTCAACAACGAGATTCTGAAGGGAATGTGGGGCTTCGACGGCGTGCTGATGTCGGACTGGGTAGCGACCTACGACGGGCTGGCGGCGGCCAGGGGCGGCCTCGACCTGGAGATGCCCTCGGCGGCGTTTATGAACCAAAAAAACCTGCTGCCCGCCATTCAGGCGGGCACGCTGAAGGAGGAAGTTATCAACGATAAGGTGCGGCGCATCCTGCGCATGATTTTCCGCTACGGCTTCTATGACAAGCCCATCCTGGACAAGTCGATTCCGGCCGACAACCCGGCCACCGCCGCCGTGGCCCTGAGCCTGGCCCGCGGCGGCATCGTGCTGCTCAAAAACGACCAGCACCTGCTGCCGCTAGCCCCCACGGTGAAGTCGGTGGCCCTCATCGGGCCCAACGCCAAAGCCTACGTGGCAGCGGGCGGCAGCTCGCTGGTGCCGCCGTTTCACTCGGTGTCGCTCCTGCAAGGGATGCAGGCGGTGGCTCCCGGCCTCCGCACCACCTACGCGCCCGGCACCGTACCGCCCCTGGAAGACTTCGCCGCCAGGACGCCCTTCTTCACCGGCCCCAGGTCGAAGGTGGCGGGGCTGAAAGCCGAGTATTTTGCCAACCAGACCCTGGCCGGCCCGCCCGCCGCCACGCGTACCGAGGCCGTCATTCGCCACGTGTGGGAGGGCGCGCCGGGGGTAGGCAACCTGCCGGCCGACCATTTCTCGGCCCGCTACACCGGCGTGCTGCGGCCTGGCAAGTCGGGCCGCTACAAGATTGGGGTGAAGAGCGACGACGGCGCGCGGCTTTATATCAACAACAAGGTGGTTATCAATCAGTGGCACGACCAGGGCCCCACCGAGTACAGCGTGTATCAGCAGCTCGAAGCCGGCCAGGAATATCCCATCAAGCTCGAATATTTTGAGAACGGCGCCAGCGCCGAAGTGGCCCTGGCCGCCTATATCGAGGTGCTCGACTTTACGGAGGCCGCCCGCGTGGCCGCGGCGGCCGACGTGGCGGTAGTGGCCGTGGGTTTCAACAACACGACCGAGGGCGAGGGCTCCGACCGGACTTTCGCGCTGCCGGCCCATCAGGCCGACCTCATCAGGGCCGTGGTCAAGGCCAACCCCAACACGGTGGTGGTCGTTAACGCCGGCGGCAACGTGGACATGGCCAGCTGGCTACCGGCCGTGAAGGGCCTGGTCTATGCCTGGTATCCCGGCCAGGAAGGCGGCACGGCGCTGGCCGAAATCCTGCTGGGCAAAGTCAACCCCAGCGGCAAGCTGCCCGCCAGCTTCGAGCGAAAATGGGCCGACAACCCGACCTTCAACAACTACTACGACCCCGACGGCGACAAGCATGTGGCCTACAAGGAAGGCCTCAACGTGGGCTACCGCTACTACGACCAAGCGGCGGTGAAGCCGCGGTTTGCCTTCGGCTTCGGCCTGTCGTACACCACGTTTACGTACTCCAACCTGAACGTAACGAGCACCGGCAAAGGCACGGCCGCCGTCAGCTTCACCCTCACCAACACCGGCCCCGTCGATGGGGCCGAAATCGCGCAGGTCTACGTGCACCAGGCCCAAAGCCCGGTAGCCAGGCCCGTGAAGGAGCTAAAAGGCTTCGTCAAAGTCTTCCTCAAAAAAGGCGAGGCGCGCACCGTCACGGTGCCGCTGGACGCGGCGGCGTTCTCGTACTTCAAAACCGAGAAAAATGCTTTTGGCTACGACCCCGGCCGCTTCGAGGTACTGGTGGGCGCCGCTTCAGATGCCATTAAGCTCACGGGCGCGGTGCAGGTGGAGTAAACCCTGTTTCGGCAAGCTAAAATAAAGAACGTCATGCCGCGCAAAGCGAAGCATGACGTTCTTTTTTAACTCGATTCTTAGCTTACTTCCTCAGGCCCAGCTCAATCAGCCGCTCGTTCAGGAATTCGCCGGCCGTGATATCGACCTCCTTCTTGGGGTTGTCGGCCGTTACGAGGTGGGGTAGGGCCGCCAGGCTCATCTCCGAGCGCGGGTGCATGAAGAACGGAATGCTGTAGCGCGAGGTGTTCATCTTCGCGCGGGGCGGGTTCACCACGCGGTGGATGGTGCTCTTGAGCACGCCGTTGGTGAGGCGCTGGAGCATGTCGCCCACGTTCACCACAATCTGGTCGGGTAGGGCCGTGATGGCAATCCACTCGCCGTCGCGGCGCTTCACCTGCAGGCCGTCGGCGCTGGCACCCATCAGCAAGGTAATCAGGTTGATGTCGCCGTGCTCGGCGGCGCGCACGGCGTCGGCGGGCACGGCGTCGGGGTCTTCGATGGGGAAATAGTGAATGGGCCGCAGGATGCTGTTGCCGTTCTTTACCTTGTCGTCGAAGTAGTTTTCGGGCAGCTCCAGGTACAGCGCGATGGCGCGCAGCACGTCCTGGCCGGCGGCCTCCAGGGTGCGGTAGGCCTTCATGGTGCTTTGGGCGAAGCGGGGCACTTCCTCGGGCCAGATGTTGGCCGGGTAGTCGTGGCGCACGGGGTCGTTCTCGTCCAGCACTTCCTGGCCCACGTGGTAGAATTCTTTCAGGTCGCCGGTATTGCGGCCCTTGGCGTGCTCCTTGCCCTTGCTGATGTAGCCGCGCTGGCCGGCCAGCGCCGGGTTTTCGTAGGTTTGCTTGGCCTCGTCGGGCAGCTGAAAGAACTCCCGCACGTCGGCGTACAGCTCCTTGGTCTGGGCCTCGTTGAGGCCGTGGTTTTTGAGGGCGATGAAGCCAATGCTCTGGTACGCGGCGCCCAGCTCTTGCACGAACCTGGCTTTGCGGGTGGGGTCGCCCGAGCGGAAATCGGCCAGGTCGAGCGAAGGGATGTGGTCAGGCAGGTTATCAGCCATAAGATAAGTAGGGGTTGGTTACTTGCTGATTATGGAGGATTAACCACTGGTAGCGGGCCGGGCCGGCGGCTAGTGGCGCAAGGCCCCAGCACCGGCCCGGCCCGCCAGCAGCAACCAGTAGTTACCTACCGCGAAGTTAGTACAAAACCCAAAAGCCGCCTACATTCGTACTCCACACCTACCCTTGCCCTTTCATTCTCTTTCACATGAAGCTTCCTATTGTTTCGCTTACTGGCTCCCTGGCATTCGGCGCCCTTGCTGTGCTGGCCAGCTGCAGCACCTCGCAGCAAGCCGAAAGCACCACGGCCCCGGCTGACCGCAACGCCGCACTCGGGGCCCAAACCAACTCGACTACCCCCGCCGGCCAGGCGCAGTCGAAGGGCGGCATTACGCTCACGCCCTACGACGACTCTCCCAAGTTTCCGACGGCCCAGATGCAGCTTAACAGCCCCGTGGCTGGCTCCTCGGTGCCCAGCGGCCCGGTTACGTTTTCGTATAGCCTGACCAACTTCCAGCTGACCAAGATGACGGCCAGCGACCACGCCATGCAAATGGCCAACTCGATGAAGGGCCAGCACATTCACCTCATCGTAGACGACCAGCCGTACACGGCGCACTACGACACCAGGTTTACCGAGCCCGTGGCCGATGGCCAGCACGTTATCCTGTCGTTCCTGTCGCGCTCGTACCACGAGAGCCTGAAGCACAAGGGCGCGTACGACCTGCGCACCATCACGGTGGGCACGCCAGCGGCCGGCACCGCGCCGATGACCTTTGATACGAAAGCCCCGGCGCTGTTTTACAGCCGCCCCAAGGACACGTACTTGGGCAACGACGCGAAGAAAATCATGCTCGATTTTTACCTCGTAAACACGACTCTCGCCCCCGACGGCAACAAGGTGCGCGCCACCATCAACGGCACCGAGTTTATGCTCGCCCAGTGGCTGCCCTACATGATGGAAGGCCTCCCCGCCGGCCAGGCCACCATCAAGCTGGAGCTGCTCGACGGCAGTGGCAACCTCATCCCCGGCCCCTACAACTCGGTAACGCGCACGATTACGGTTGCGCCCTAAGCAGGGGGTAGGCGAAGGCCAGCCTTAAAAAGAACGTCATGCTGAACAACGTGAAGCATCTCTACCGCATCGTTGGATGAATCGGTAGAGATGCTTCACGTTGTTCAGCATGACGTTCTTTCGTTTCAGGAATTCGCCGTCATTGCCTGCCGCACCAACTCCTGCACTTCCGGCTTGTCGTAATCGGCCTCCGTTTCAATAAGCGGCATGAGCCGCGCCATAATGGCTTCCTGGCGCTGGCCGGCGGCCCAGGCGTCGGCATACGACGTATCGGGCGAGAACGTGACGCGCGAGTACAGCGGCACCCACTGGCCGGGATATTGGGCCGCGATTTTGCTTTCGAGGCGCTTTTGCAGCAGAAAGCGCGGGTCGGCTACGCGGTCGCGCATCTCCACGAAGTTATAGAGGGCTAGGTCGGCCATAGCGTCGGTGTTGGGCTTGCGCTGGTGCTCAAACTCGTCCATCACCCGGTCCCAATTGGCCTCGCCATGCTGTTCCAATAGCTGGTTGAGCACGGTACAATCCTCGAAGCCAGCATTCATGCCTTGCCCGTAGAAGGGTAGAATGGCGTGCGCCGCATCGCCGAGCAGCAGCACCGTGTCGTGATAAGCCCACGGAAAGCAGCGAATGGTGACGAGCGAGCCCGTGGGATGGTCAAAAAACTCGTCCGTAAGCTGCGGCATCAGCGGCACCGCATCGGGGAAGGTAATCTGAAAGAAATCAGCCACTTCGGCCGGCGTTTGCAGGGCCGCGAATGACTTGTCGCCCTCATAAGGAAAGAACAACGTAGCGTTGAACGAGCCGTCGAGGTTGGGCAGGGCAATCATCAGGAAGTTGCCGCGTGGCCAGATGTGCAGCGCATTCTTCTCCAGCTGCCAGCTACCCCCCTCGCCCGCCGCGATGGTCAGCTCCTTGTAGCCATACTCCAGATACTGCTGCGAGTAATCGGTGCGGTCGGTGCGCTGCAAGGCGCTACGCACCGCCGAAAAGGCGCCGTCGGCCCCAAACAGGCGCTCGTAGGCCACTTCGTACTCGCGGCGGCTGGCCACGTCCTGCAAGTGCAGGCGGCGGCCCGGCAGGTCGAGCTGCGTCAGCTTCTGGCCAAAGGTTACCTGCACGCGCGGCTCCTGCTCCACCAGGTCGAGCAGGGTGCAGTTGAGGCTACCGCGGTTGATGGAGTAGATGGCCTGGTTTTCCTGGCCGTAGGGCTGGAAAGTGAGCTGGCCTTGCCCGTCGTGCATCACGCGCCGGTACATCGGGATGCCCACCTGCCGGATGTCTTCCACTACCCCTACCCCCGCCAGCCCCCGCCACCCGCGGTCCGACAGCGCCAGGTTGATGGAGCGGCCGCCCAGCAGGCCCTGTCGGCGCGGGTCGGGCAGGCGCTCGAACACCTGCACCGGGTGGCCGCGCCGCGCCAGGTACAGCGTCAGCAGCGAGCCCACCAGGCCGCCGCCCATCACTACCAACGGCTCGGCTTCGTTTTGGTGCTTAGTGCCTGGTGCTTGGTGCTTGGGCTCAGGTGCTTCAAAATCAGTGGTTGCCATCGGTTTTGGTTGCTAACTGTTAATCTGTTTTTTTAATAACTTCCAAATGCCAAGCGCTCATTTCAAGCCGCTTCACCAGAACGACCCAAGCACCAAGCACTATGCACCAAGCACCAATCTAAAACCACGCGGCGGCCAGCTGCATCAGGCGCTCCAGGCCAGCCTGGTCGGCGGCGTCGAAGTCGTTGAGCTGGTCGCTATCTACGTCCAGTACGGCCACTACGGCGCCATCTTTGAACACCGGTACTACTATTTCTGATTTTGAATCGGAGCTACAGGCAATATGGCCCGGAAAGGCTTCCACGTCGGGCACCAGCACCGTGCGGGCCTCGGCCCAGCTGGTGCCGCACACCCCACGCCCCCGCCGGATGCGGGTGCAGGCAATCGGCCCCTGAAACGGCCCCAGCACCAGCTCGTCGCCTTTCACCAGGTAAAAGCCGACCCAAAAGAACCCGAACGTCTGCCGTAGCGCGGCGGCGGTGTTGGCCAGGTTGGCCGTCTGGTCGGGCTCGGTGGTCGTCAGGGCTTCGAGCTGGGGGTAGAGCTCGGCGTAGTGGGCGGCCCGGTCCAGGCCGGGCGTCAGGAAAAGCGTTTCAGACATTGGTACGTAACAGCTAAGGGCGGCAAAAGTACCCGCCGGCCGCTGCATGGGCTTGCGGGCCCGGCCTACGCCGCTGGCACCGCCTGCGAAATGTTGGCAGTGGCAAAGATGCCGGCCTGGTGCTCAGTAGCCTGCACCAGGCAGTAGTTAAGCTCCTCTTTCGTATCGAGGTATTCGTCGTAGCTCGTGGTTTCTACGAAGTACTGCACGGTCACTTCCTTGCCGCTGGGCGTGATGCTGCTGAACTTCATCTGCACGTCTTTGGTCACCAGCGGGTGCGCCGCTATCGCCGCCACCGCTTCCTGAATAATCGCCTGGAGCTGGTCGCTGGTCGTCTTGTGGTCATAGAGCAGCGTGAAGCCAACGCGCCGGGCCGTGCGCAGGCTCAGATTATCCAACGGCTTGTCAATCATGCTTTTATTGGGCACGGTGAGGTAGCTTTTCTCGGCCGTGCGCAGGCGCGTGCTGCGAAAGCCGATTTTCTCCACCGTACCACTGACGCTGCCCGCCGTCACCAGGTCGCCTACCCCAAACGGCTGGTCGAGGAAAATGGTGAACGAAGCCAGCAGGTTTTCCAGGCTTTCCTTGGCCGCGAAAGCCACCGCCAGGCCGCCAATGCCCAGGCCACCAATCAGGGCCGTCACGTTTACCCCAAATACCTGCCCCAGCGCTATCAGCATCCCGATTACGACGATAAACACCTTCAGCAAGTCTTTGGCGAAGGGTAGGAACTGGCTATCGAGCCGGCGCACGCCGACGGCGGCCGTCAGCCCGGCCCGGCGCTGCACCACCAGCAGCGCGAAATCGACGAGCCGCAAAATCACCCACACGATGGTACCAATGACACCCAGGTGAAACAGGCCCAGCAGCAGCACCTTCGGCCAGGGCTCTACCCCCGCTACCGCCAGCGGCGGCAGCGGGTAGCGTAATACACTAAAGGCCGGGTAGAACGAAATCAGAAACAGGAGCGCCCCCAGTGGCTGAGTCAACAGGTCGTGCAGCTCACCTTCGGTCACGCCGGCCGTGTAGCGCTTAGTCAGCCGGAATATTCCTTTGCTCAGCAGCCGCGACAGCACCCGGTTCAGAAAGGTGCCCAGCAGCAGAATAATGGCGGCTATAACGTACTCGTACAGTTCATTGCCAAGCACCTGCCGGTGCAGAAAAGGGGGAAATTCCATTCGCTTAAAAGCCAGTAGTAACGCGGGTTTCAATTCAGAATACAGGTGAGCGGGCAGGCTTTTCCAAGGCTCACTTCAGGGCTAAGGTTTGTAGCCAGGCGCGGCACCTCAATCGGTTTCGAAAAAGGACGGTACTACCCACGGCCTCCTTGTGCTTACGAAAAGCACTTCCCACCTGTTAGTGGGAAGGCAGATTATAAGCCCTACCGCTCGGCCAATTTTGAGTGAATTTTGAGCTTGTTAAAAAGCGAGGCTCTTTCACTATTCATTCATAACTAGTTACCGCAGAATATTTTTTCAAAAAAATTTCTCCCTTAATTAAGGTTCTGCAAAAAATAAAAAAGTGCCAAACAACACTGTAATGCAATAAATTGCACTTCCACAAGGGTTTCAATACTTTTACAGCGCCGTTAGCTCATGTGACTTAACCAGTGTACAATGGTATTCTGTAGTTTACTTTGCGACACCAATACTCTAGCAATAGAGAGGCGGCTCCACTCTTCTATCCCTCCTTCTACCATTTTTCAATTTAAACGTTATGATGAAACCATTGCATTCCCGCGTTGACGCGGACCAGTTGGAACGTGCCGCCGCCATGCTCAAGGTGCTTTCGCACCCCAAGCGCCTTGCCATTGTTGACTTGCTTGGCAAGAGCAAAGGCAACAAAGAACACCAGATGTCGGTAACTGAAATCTACCAGGCCCTCGATATTCCCCAAGCCATTGCCTCGCAGCACCTCATCACGCTGAAAGACCGTGGTGTGCTGAAGTCGAGCAAAGTAGGCACCAAGATTTACTATGCGCTCGCGGTTCCGCAGCTCATGAAAATCATCGACACCCTGGAGGATTACTCCACGCACATCTAGCGGCAGCCAAAACAGTAGTTCCCGGCTGCGCTAGTAACCAGGGCCAACTGCTTTTATGAAACTTACTTCGCTTATCTAATCTTATTCCGAGCCTTATGCCCAATCAGCTTCAGCTTGATAGGCAGGGGTAGCGAATACGAGATGCTACTTATAAAACGGCGCCCCCTACTGGCCTTCAGGCAGTAAGGGGGCGCCGTTCGTTAGGGCAGCCTACTTAGGCCGTCGCGGGCTGGTGCTCCAGGTCGAAAATATCGGTTAGTAGCGGCAGTAGCTGCTCGGCCTCGTCGCGGCGGCAGGCGGCTTTCAGGTGCAGCACGTGCTGCTTCAGCACTTTTTGCATAAAGGCACGGGTGGCATCATCCAGCAGCTTCACTTCGGAGGGGGTAGCCTTTTTCTGGAAGCGCTCCAGCTCTTGCTGGCGCAGCTGCTCCAGCCCGGCCTTCATGCGCTGAATAAGCGGCGATACCAGCATCTCACGGCTCCAGTCGCTAAAGTCGCGCAGGCTCTCGGCAATAATGGCCTGCACCTGGGGCACGGCGGCCAGGCGCTGCTCCAGCGCGGCCGACGCTTTGCTCTGGATAGCATCGACGTTGTAGACCAGCACGCCGGGCACCTGCTCCACGTCGGCGGCCACGGAGCGCGGTACGGCCAGGTCGATAAAAAACTTGTAGCTCAGCACGTCCAGGTTCGCCACCAGGTCGCGGGTGAAGAACGGAGTGTCGAGGTTGATAGAAGAGATAACCACGTCGGCGTCGCGCAGGGCGACGGGCAGCTGCCCGAAGTCAGCGATGCGCAGGCGGCCGGGGGCAAATTCGGCGGCCAGCTCTTCGGCACGGGCGCGGGTGCGGTTGCAGAGCGTAACGCTGGCGAAGGCTTTGCTATCGGCCAGGTGGCGGCACACGTCGCTGCCGATTTCGCCCAGGCCCACCACCAGCACGCGCGGGCTGGCTACGTCGGCCGTCAGCTCCTCCACCAGTTCCAGGGCGGCGTAGCTCATCGAAGCGGCACCATCGCGAAAACTGGTTTCCTGCTGCACGCGCTTGTTGGCGAAGAAGATGGTGTGCAGCAGCCGATGCAGGAACGGGCCGGCCGCGTCGGCATCGGCCGTCCACTGGTAGGCATGCTTTACCTGGTTGATAATCTGCCTATCGCCCACCACCTGCGCATCGAGGCCCAGCGCTACCTCAAACAGGTGGCGCGTCGTGGCCTCCGCATCGGCGTAGAGGTCGAAGTAGGGCGCGAAGCTTACCGCGTCGGGCCGGCCTTTGAGCTCGCCCAGCGCCCGGATGATGGCGGCCGAATAGTCGTCGTCGTGCGCGTAGTAGATTTCGGTGCGGTTGCAGGTACTGAGCACCAGCAGGTCGCTCAGGTGCAGCTCGGTACGTAGCTGCTGCAAAAAACGGCGGCAGGCAGGTTCATCCAACGCGAGCAGCTCGCGGATAGCGAGTGGAGCATTGCGAAAAGATAAGCTAACTGCCTTGAAAGGATGGGACATAACACGGGCCGGCTCAGAGTCGGCCAGTAAAATTACAGCACAAATAACGGCCCCTAAAAAACAGCCGAAATCCTAATTGGGTTCGGCCGGGCCGGCCAGTATATGAGTTGGGTAATTTCCTCGTTGAATAGCGGCTCTGCCTCTCCGGGGGCCGGGCCCGACCTTTGCATCTTCTATGCTTCCTCCTCTCTACGACCAAAAATCCCGTATCAAGCTGCTGGTGTTATTACTGGCGCTGCTTATTGCCGGGGCTACCGTGGTGTATACCAACGTGCTGGTGCAGCGCCTCTCCGAGCGCGAGCAGCACCAGATTGATTTGTACGCCAAAACGCTGCGCTATCTCATCAATACGGAAGACACAAAAAATCTGCAATTTTTGCAGGAGCAGATTATTGAGGCGAACACCACCATTCCGGTTATTCTGACGGATGGCGAAAACATCATCGACGCCAGAAACCTGGGGCTGGGCGCGCACCTCCCGGAGGCCGACTCGGTGCGCCGCATGAACGCCGTGCTGCTGGAGATGCAGAAGCGCCACCCGCCCATCGTGATTGAGCTGGCCGGCGGCACCCGCAACTACGTTTTTTACCAGGATTCGCGGCTGCTGCGGCAGCTGCGCACCTACCCCCTGGTGCAGCTCGGGGTTATCGCCTCGCTGGCCGTGATGGCCTATATCTCGTTTAGCTACTCGCGGCGGGCCGAGCAAAACCGCGTGTGGGTGGGCCTGGCCAAGGAAACCGCGCACCAGCTGGGCACGCCCCTCAGCTCGCTGGTGGGCTGGCAGAGCTACCTGCGCGAGTCGGAGCGCTTCCACGACGAGCCCATCGTGGAGGAGCTGGGCAAGGATATTAAGCGCCTGGAAATCATCACGGAGCGCTTCAGCAACATTGGCTCGGTGCCGGTGCTCAGGGCCGAAAACTTTTACCTCACTACCCGCAACGCCATCGCCTACCTCGAAGCCCGCGTGTCGCGCAAGGTCAAGTTCAGCATCGAAACCGAGCTGCCACTCGATACGCCGGCCTGTATCAACGTGCCGCTGTTTGACTGGGTAGTGGAGAATATCTGCAAAAACGCCGTGGACGCGATGGACGGGCGCGGGTCCATCACGCTGCGGCTGCGCCGGGTGAAGCCGCGCCGGCAGTGGTGGCGCCGCCGCGCGCCGCACCCGCAGGTAGCCATCGACATCACCGACACGGGCAAGGGCATTCCCAAAAACAAGCTCGAAAGCGTGTTCCTACCCGGCTACACCACCAAGAAGCGCGGCTGGGGCCTGGGCCTGGCGCTGGCCCGCCGCATTATTGAGAACTACCATGCTGGCCGGCTTTATGTGAAGTCGAGCGAGGTGGGTAAGGGAACGACGTTTCGGCTGGTGCTGAATCAGTGAGGGATTTTTAGGGCATGACGTTCTTTTATGCCCGCCCCGTCCCCACCCTTCTATCCTAAAATAACCTATCCATGCCCCAGGTACAAACCCTCGCCGACTTCTACACGCCGGCCAAGCCGAACCTCCGGCTGCCGGGTAGCCTGCGCGGCGGCGGGCACTTCACGGTGTACCGGCTGGAAGACTTTTGCGCCGACCCCGCGCCGTCGGCGGCTTACACGCGCAAGGACTTTCTGAAAATAGTGCTTACTAACGGAGATGCTACCTACCATTTCGCCGACCAGCACCGGCCGGTAGCGCCGGGGCAGCACGCGCTGGTGTTCACCGATACGCACTTGCCGTATAGTTGGGAAATTCACGGCAATCCCCACGGCTATTGCTGCCTCTTTACGGCTGATTTTTTGCCCACTCACACGCCGATGAACTCGGCCGCGCTGGCCATTTTCACCGCCGACGAGCCTTTTTTTTACCTTACGCCGGACCAGGCAGCGGCTTTTGCCGGGCTATTTGAAAAGATGCTGGCCGAGCAGGATTCGGATTATCCGCACAAGTACGAGCTGCTGTTTCACTTCGTGATGGAGTGTATTCATAAGGCCCTGAAGCTGGCCCCGCCTACCGAGGCCCGCGATACCACCGCCGCCACCCGGCTCGCAGCCGCGTTTCAGGATTTGCTGGCCCGGCAGTTTCCGCTCTTCTCGCCCAGCCAGCGGCTGGAGCTGCGCAGTGCCCAGGCGTTTGCTGACCGGCTGGCGGTCAGCGTTAATCACCTCAACCGGGTGCTGAAAGCGGTAACCGGCAAAACCACCTCGCAACTGCTGGCCGAGCACCTCTTGCAGGAGGCCCGCGCCCTGCTGCACCACACCGACTGGCCCATCGGCACCATCGGCTACTGCCTGGGCTTTGAAGAGGCGACCCACTTCACGCATTTTTTTCAGCGGCACGCGCACTGCACGCCTTCGTCGTTGCGTCATGCGTGAATCGGGTCAGTAATGGGTTGAATGGCGTCAGTAGGACCGTTAGGGTGCCTGGTAATTTTGTGGTGTTCCAAGCGCCTGGCGTGCTTTAGCGGAATGTGCCGTGCGTTGGTCGGCTGGCCCCGGCGCTGCGCTCGGGTGTATCCCGGCCCTACTGCTCTCGCCACGGCGCTGCTTTCAACGCACAACGCACTGTCATGATAACCTTACTGACCACATTCAACGCAAAAGACGAGGCCAGCGCCCGGGAACTGGCCGGGCTGTTGGCCGCCCTCGGCCAAACGGTCCCTTCGGAACCGGGCAACCGCAGCTACGAAGTGCTGGCCTCCGTCGCTAACCCGCTGGTTTTCTATATTCGGGACAGCTGGGATTCGCAGCTAGCCATCGACAAGCACCTGCGGTTGCTGACGCGGCGAGGCGACCTGGACAAGGTTGCGGGTTTGCTGTCAGAACCGTTGACCGCGGCCCGGCTCACGGCCTTATAAAACCTCTTTTTTACTACCCATTACCCAATGTATCCTTTTATGAGCAAGACCATTTTAATTACGGGCACTTCGTCGGGCATCGGCAAAGCCGCCGCTAAGAAATTCGCCGCCAGTGGCTGGAATGTTATCGCCACGATGCGCTCGCCCGAAAAGGAAGCCGAGCTGACGCAGCTCGCTAACGTACTGGTAACCAAGCTCGACGTGCAGGATAGCGCCAGCATCGAAGCCGCCCTGGCGGCCGGCATCAGCCGGTTTGGCAAAATCGATGCGCTGGTGAATAATGCCGGCCTCGGCGTGTACGGGGCCTTCGAGCTGGCCACCCGCGAGCAGATTCGCGCCCAGTTCGAGGTGAACGTGTTTGGGGTGATGGACCTGACCCAGGCCATTTTGCCGCACTTTCGGGCGAATCAAGCCGGCCTTATAATCAACATTTCGTCGCAGGGCGGGCGCATCACGTTTCCGGTCGCCAGCCTCTACCACGCGTCCAAGTTTGCCATCGAAGGCTTTTCCGAATCGGTGGCCTACGAGCTGGAGCCGCTGGGCATCGTCGTTAAGCTGGTAGAGCCGGGCGCGACCGATACGCAGTTCAGCCCAGGGGCCACGGTTACGGCGAATCCGAAAATCGCCGATTACCAAGCGTTTACGGATGCCGCGCTGGCGCATTTTGGCACGCTGCTCACCAAGCCCGCCCCCGTGGAGGAAGTCGCGGACACCATTTACGCGGCGGCCACCGATGGCACCGCCCAGTTGCGCTACGTGGTGGGCGAGGACTCCAAGCGGTTTATCGGGGCCAAGCAGCACAAAGGCGACCAGGAATACGTCGATTGGATGAAGCACACGGTGGTACCACCCCGCCTGACCCTTGCTCCCACTACTTGATTAAGCCATTTTTACCCATCCCCCATGAAACTCACCGGAAACACCATCCTCATCACCGGCGGCGGCACCGGCGTCGGGCTGGAAGCCGCCAAGCTCTTCAGCGAGAAAGGCAACCACGTCATCGTCGTGGCCCGCAATGCGGAACGGCTCACTGCCGAGGCCGCGAAACTGAAAAACACTACCGCCATTGCCTGCGACCTGGCCGACGAGCACGCCGTGCGCCAACTCGCGCAAACCATAAAGCAGGAGCACCCGGCCCTGAACCTGATATTGCTAAACGCCGGCCTGACCCACAATTTCACGCTGTTCGAAAACGACAACGTGTACGAAGAGGCCCGGCAGGAAATGACAACCAACTACTTATCGGCCATTTTGCTGACCAAGGAACTGGAGCCGCTGCTACGCGACAAGCCCGCCGCCGCGTTTATCATCACCACCTCCGGGGCGGCGCTGGTGCCCGATATGCACAACCCCACCTACAGCGCCACCAAGGCGGCCCTGCATTCGCTGGCGCTGTCGATGCGCCTGACGCTGGAAAAGAAAAAGTCCCGCGTGCGGGTCTTCGAAGTGATGCTGCCCTTGGTGGACACTCCGTTTGCGCGGGAAGTCAAATCCGATGTCAAAATGCCGGCCCTGGAAGCCGCCGCCGCCATCCTGGCCGGCCTGGAGCGCGACGAGCTGGAAATGCACATCGGCTTGGTGGACAGGCTGTACCAGCTCTACCTTAAATCGCCGCAGGAGGCTTTGACGCTGGTGAATGAGATGACGGGCAGTTAAGCGCTTAGCCACTTGCTTTCGTTCTAGCAGACAGATTAGTATGGCCGGGGTTATGTGCGCTTATTTTTGAGTGAGTCCTTCAGCAAAAGTATTCGCACGCGACCTTTGATTCAATAGAGTTACTACTGCTTGAAAGTCAAGCATATGCCATGTAATCTTAATTCAATAAGAATTTGGGACGGGGTAATACAACCCCTATAACATGCCAAAAAGTGCTCAAGGAAGGTTCAACCGTGCTGAAATAGCGAAAATGCGAAATAGGCGTGATAATCTGGAATTACTTATCACTCGTAATCCATTGACAATCATTTCATAGTAAGTGGCTGTGCCAAATTAAACGAGCTATCAGGCCGTCATGCAGAGCGCAGCGAAGCATCTCGCAAACGTCAGGAAATCAATCGTTCAACAACCCACGCGAGATGCTTCGCTGCGCTCTGCATGACGACCTTACTGTATAATTAATTCGGACCAAGCACTTAACTCTACTTTGGCAAGTTAGGGAGCAGGTAGCGCTGTCGTAATTTTGGGGCATGGATTTGCCAGTAACTGAAAAAAAGCGGAGGCGTATGTAGCAGGCTACGCCGCCTTCTTTCGGCCGCGC
>JAABUK010004542.1_pt1 | contig 22428 bp, 25 predicted proteins | sample 5559141 | NCBI WGS metagenome assembly JAABUK01 (sample SAMN10711869, study PRJNA513367) | rock metagenome | isolation source: Antarctica rocks | place: Antarctica: Victoria Land, Pudding Butte nord | collected 2016-01-03
CCCTTCCCCCCCGCCCCTTCGGGATATGCATATGGGTTGAGAGAGGGGGGCCGGAGAATCGTCCGTGGTATCTTTGCAGCCAAACGCCAGGAAAGGCAATGTGATCGATCGATCGATCGATTGTGAAAAAGGGTGGGAGATTGGTTCACCGGTAAACATCCCCCACGGGGCCCCGCCCTTGATGTTCGAACGCAAAATGCCGCTGCCCTATGTCAGACCCGGTGGTTAGGCCATTGAACTAGCAAATCCCATGATTCATATTCACATCTCAATCCTCGACCTCCACCCCTTGACCATCCCCTCCCCCGCCACCCACTCCCCCAACACCCCCCTCGCGTACCTCACCGCCTCAACCGGCATGCTGTTGGCATCTAACGGTAAGAAGTACCTCCCCCCCAAATTCTCCGGCGTCAACCTCTCCACCCCAGCTGCCTTCAGGCTTGAGTCCCTCGCCCTCGTCGCCCACGTGTCCGGAAAATCCTGTTTCAGGATCTCAGGGCTGAGCTTCTGATACCCATCCAGCCACGCTCGGTGGAGCTCCTTTGCGTTGTCGGTAAGATCGCTGCGGAAGGTGTTCCATCTCTTACGCGCTTTGTCGGAGTCTTCGCTGCTTTTGGTGTTTCCGTCGCTGCCGGGTGTGGGGGCCGATCCGGCGGTGTGATCGTCTGGGAGGGGTTCCCGGGCCAGTCGTTCCAGGTCGAATTTTGCTATGGTTTGGCGGCAGACGGCGCCGAGTTGGGAGACTAGACCGTGGAGTTGTGGGAAGGGTTTTGAGACCCGGTGTACGAATATGAGGTAGGGGAGGATGGTTCGCCAGCCTGGGTCGCTGCCGTTGTTTGCGTAGGAGAGGGCGGTTTGGTTGAGCATGAAACAGAGAAGTGCTTCGACGTGTAAGAGGACGCCTCTTGTTTCATCCGGCGTCTCTTGTTGAAGGAGAGATTGGCCTTCGTGTTTGAGTGTGCGGCCAAGGTCGTAGTACTTGACGTTGAGGGCTTTCCAGGCTCGGCGAAGGTCGTCTCGATGTGCTGGGACGGCATTCAGGTCAAACGGAGAAGGCAGTCGATTGGAGGATTGCGGCTTCTCAGTGCTGCCCGGCGTGCTTTGTCGGGTCATGCTTGCGTTGGGTGTGCGTGCATCAAGACCTTCAGAGGATTCGACTCTACGCATAGCTGTTGATTTGAGATCCTTCTTTGGAGTCGAAAAGGTTGATCGAGGTTGGAGCGGATTTTGTGTTGAAGGTGATTTAAATGCAGGTGGGATGGGAGTGGTAGGTCTTTCTGAAAGGTTCGAGGAAGACGGTGCCATTCTCGGACGTTGAGAGGGCGGTTCAGAGGGATGAGATGTCGGGCCTTCTTTTTCGCGTTTGGGGGCTGATTCATGCAACGAAGTCACAGCTCCGTTGACGCTTTTCACCAACCCGTGTTTGTTTTCATTAGGCACCTCTGGTTTGGGCATTTGCTTCTTGCTCCTAGGCGCGAATTTCAGCAGTCCTTCCACACGTTTCTTGTTGCGTTTGCCATATTTGAGCACGATCACATGACGCTGCCTGGGGCCAGGACTCGATGTTGAGGTCCTACCACGAGCACCAGGTGAGACTCTGGCCTCCTTCAGGTCAATTTGCAAGGACAGCGACCAGTGTCTTTCATGGTCGGTTCGAGCAATTCCTGTCTTCTTTGATGCAGACAGAGGCGAGCTTCCTGTGCCTACTGCACCGAGTATAGACCTCACAGAATCGCTTCTTTTGTGGTTTGTTGTACCGTTTGGTTCCTGCTCATCGGCACTATGTGCCAAGAGATCTTCGATTAAGGATGGCAACGTTGGTGAGAGAAGTTCAGGGATGCTGGTAATGTTTTCAGAAGGCGGGAGTGTCGGTGAAAGTAGCGACGGAACGCCACCTTTTCCCCCATTGTTTCCGTCCACGTTTTGGGCAGGAGAATTTGGCGCCTTTGCTCTTACTGGTGACTTCGTTCGAGCTCGTTTTTCTGGCTTCGGTGACTTCAGCTTGGAGGAAACATCAGCTACGTCGTCGAATGCTCGCTTCCTGTCCTTCATCTCATTGACAGGTGAACCTGGGTTGATCTCCCTGTTGTTTGCTTCGCCTTTGGATGTCCCATTGATTTTGGTGTCGGTGCTCTTGGATCGCTGCTGATCGGATTGTCTCATATCGCCTTGTCTACTCGATTCTTCACCTCCTTTTGCTTTACTTTTGTAATCGTTCAAGGATATTTTCTTGCGCTGACCGCCCAAAGATGGCGAGTTTGCTGTGTTGCCGTAGACCTGCTGTGGCGAAGGATCCTCATCAATCAAGTTCCCCGTCTCGTCCGACCAACCTCCTACTGCTCTAATGAGACTCTGTTCTCCGTCCTGGTGAGTCAAAAAGCTCATATACTGTAAGGGTTCTTCTACTTTCGAAAATGGCGTGCCCAAGTGCCAATTGTTAAGGAACCGAGAATTGTGACGGTATGGAATGTCAGAGGGAACCGAGATAAGATAGGGAGCTTTCGGAAGCACGTCGTCGACAAGGTGGGTTATTTGCGCATCGAGTCGAGATATTTCGCGCTTGGTGTCGCGAGGAGCGGGTAAGTCTGTTCGTGAAGTCGCTGCTGGTCGTCTGTATGTGTACTCGTTTTTTGCACGTGACATCGCAGCCAGCTGTCAGGCATATGGGCAAAGATAAATCTTAGTTCGGATATCTTCGAAACGTCGGTGGTAGAATAGGTCTTTGGGTAAGAACCTGCGCGTTTTTCGAAGGAATGTATTCGTGTGGAGGAGTCGGGAGTGTTATCTTGTCCAGACTGTATGTGCTTGCAAAGTGCTTTGTGTTTATAGGTGGTATTGAAAGGCACAAGGGCCCGCCAGTGTTCTCGCCTGCGTCACTTTTGTTTGGGTCTGGCGCAGTTTAGATTTACTGGTATCAAGGTCGCTGCCGTCTCTTGTGTCCTGCAACTGCTGAAGAACGCCAATGGTCCATGCCACCAGACGAAAGTATGTGAATGTTGCCTAGCCCATCTGAGCGTTGGGCAGTCCAAATTCGAAGAAGAAGGGCTGGTATGCAATGCCGCAGAGATTGGGCCGTGACGGCGCGCAGCAGGGAGGACTGACGTTCCGCAGAGGCACGATTGCGCCTTGGATCAGGGCGATTCCGGGGAAAGACACGTCCTGTCTGACCAGAAGGATGTATGGTCAGGATTCCGGCGACAGGAGCACGGTGGAGCTTCACCCTGAGAGCAGGCCGCAACGGATCAACAACCTCGTGGAGATGGAGTGATGTCCGCACAACGACCAGGTCAAGCTTTGACTGACATGGCGGGCCAGCCGCCTCGCGCCCGCGCAGCCGAACCGACTACGGTACTGGTATGGACTACGACGCGGCGGCTAAACGTAAGTCACTGCAACCAATGAGGCGATTTACTGCCACGCTGTCCGAGGAAGAACATGATTGCGGCATGGAATCGTTCGAAAAGCACGCAAAATCCTGCCTTTCTATCATGCTCTCCTTATCGGCCATGCTGGCCGTACAATGAAACGCCTTCGCCATGCTGGGAATCTTCTTCACACTCAGAAAGAGACAGGGAACCTCTCTCGCAATCTTTGACCATAGAAGAAGAGAATCAGCGGGCTGGGAGCAATGGCCACCGCTATGCCTGCAAAAACACTCGTCCCGAGTCCATAACCAATCTCTCGAAACATCTTCGATGCAAGGAGCGGAGTCAAGCCCCCGAGCACGCTTCGCAGGACCGATCCGGCAGCAATTGCCGAAGCTGCATACTTTGAAAAAGAATCGATAAAGTAGTTTTGCACCGTGTTGATTACCATGACTTGGCCAATGCCATAAAAGTACAGTGCCGAAATCGGTATGAGCCAATGCAGTCGGTGATGGACAGTCCATGCAAACCAAAAGAGACTGATCGGAATGAGCACCGCTCCGATGTTTGTGAGCGGTAGTCGGTACTCCGGCAGCGCGACGCCCTTGTTCTGGGCTGCGAGCTTGTTGTAGACATTGTCGATTTGGGGGACAAGGAACCAGACGCTTGTGAGGCTTCCAAGACCAACGGAAATGTAAAGGAGACCTATTTGTTCTGTATTGAAGCAATAAGGGGACTCGGCGAAGATCTCCTGCATCTGAGTGTACACCGTGTAAGTCGTGGAGAAGACGAGAGCTTGGTAGCAGGATAGCACGATGACAATGGGTTGGTAGAAAATGACTAAGGGTCTCTTTAAACTCGTCAAGAGCTTCTTGCGTAACGGCCGCTCGTCTTGTCCCTCGTATGAATAAGTCGATGTGGCGTTACTGTCCAAATCTTTGTCCAGTTGCTCCTTTTCCCGTGCCAGCAGGATTGGAGCATAACTCTCTCGGAGGAAGGCTACCCCTACAAGTGTGTTCGAAGCGCAAATCACTGTAAGTACCCAATAGATCCATCGCCATCCCAATCTCTGCACGATAACTCCTCCAAGCAGTGGCCCTAATACTGGGCCCAGCATCGGCCCTAAAAGGTACCAGCCATAGATGCTGGCTCTTTCTGACGGCGGAAACATATCATTGATCGTGCCGCCTCCGTTGGCTATGCCAACACTTCCAAAGAAGCCAGAGACAGTGCGAACGGCAATGAGCACTGAGATGTTTGGTGCCAACGCGGTTGGAATTTGAAGCAAGGTGAAAATGGAGAAGCAGAAAATGTAAACTCTTCGTCGCCCAAAAGTCTCAGACAGTGGAGCAATGACCAGCGGTCCCAGGCCAAGCATGACTACGAAGCCTGTTGAAGTCGCTATGACCTGATCTTTATCTGTGCGCAGGTCGTCTGCTATTTGCTGGATACCTGGTACATAGATGGAGCTTGCCAATGGACTGAGAATGCTCATACAAGCTATTATGCCGACGTTGATGAGCTTTCGAGACCTCGGCCACACACGTGGGCTTCTCTCGTCATCCTCAGCAAAGTCAAGATGATGGTGGGTTCTTTGCTCTTCTTCACTGTTGCGATCAAGTAGCGGAGACTCCTCGTCGAGGTGGCGAGGCATTTGGCAAACCATGAATCATCTAGGAAGTAGTTCAGAAAACATCAAGGAGGAACTTACTCAAGTGTATGAGCAACAACCATAAGGAACTGAATGGAGTTCTTGAGCAATACCAAGGAGAAAATCAATCAAGGGCTAAAATAAGATGAGGTGGTAGATGTGAGGAAGTTCGCAATGCAAGCATCATCGCTGGCAAGCTCAGCAGAGATATATGCTAGCTCAAACAAGTTAGAGCAAGACCAATCGCGGGTCGCTAGTGCACTGACTGATTAGGTAACCTGACTGACACGGTTGTTTGACGACTCCTCAACATATTGTTGAGTTCTATGCAGAACAATCGATATATATTCGTATTTCATCGCGGCTGCACGCCGTAGTCGATCGAAGAGTACTCCAGCTTGTCAGAACAGAGAACGAAAGTGATTGCTTGCGAGCTCGACTTGGAGTAAGTGCGCCCTCGGTGGAAACTTCCAAGCATGACCTGTTATACGGTTCAGCTGGCCCTGACCTCTTTGATTGCGCATTCTTATCAGTCGAGCCCGCCTTTGTGGGCAGTATCCTATTCTTTGCGAAACTGTCTGACGTAAGCTCGAATTCCGGCTTCAGAGCTCAGTATGACCATTCATAACTGCAACTAGCTTTGGGTCTGCTGGAATGAAATGCTAGTATTGCTATAGAAGTGTTGGTTTGATGTCATCTGAGACCTGATCTCGTGCGACAGCGGCATAGCTTCTAAGGTAGATCACTGCTATTGCTACATAGCTCGTAGAGGCTAGGAGATTGTTCGGCTTCTGAAATCTGCTCGGACCCACAGACACTCGTTCACATGTATGTGCCTACGGTGTCCTCTCTGAGCTTGTGGCTTGTAAGTAAAGAGTATAGACTAGGAGTTAGCATAGAGAAGTTGAAGGGAGAGGCGGTAACATCGATAATTTATGGCATGGATGGCCAGCCCCGGTTTTTCCACAAATCGTGATACGAAAGGGAAAAGCCGACGAACTGGGAATGGAAATGTGGAGCCTCGAGAAAGTAGCTTGAGAGGAACAGACATTACAGAGCACGCTTCCGGCGACAAATTTGTATGAAACTCGCAGGGCAAATTGATAGCTCAGCAGTCTCCGAGCCGTAGATTAGCATTCGTTCCCATCGAGTACACACTGAAACCCAGCTGATTGATGTTTTGATGCAGTGAAGCATACTCTAGAGTTATGCCATTCGGGTTAGAAGCATCGGCGATCCAAGAAATATTCTGGTCCGCTCTGTTCGCAGTCATCGTCTGGCAAAGTCACACGCCAGAAGAGCCAAGGTTAGCTAAGTCCTGTAGCACAAGAAGATTTACGATCTCCTCTCTCCTGCAGCTTCCTGATAGGGCCTTGTCGAAGGAGGCGAAGCGCTTGCTGGAATATAGCCGGCGTATTCCGCCTTGTTTAGGGGCTAGCAGACTCTTGGTATGGGGAACCTTGAATCTTAGCCTCCGAGTGACAAAATTTACCGCTAGTATAGACATGAGCTCTGCCGTTCACCTCCAATGATCAGGGTACGCCTACCCGAAGTGGGCCACCATTTGCCCTCTCCAAGCATGCTGTCAAGCATGCAAATGCAAATACGATGAGAGTGGAGGTGTGATACGGGAAAATCCCCCGCAATGGAAAAACCAAGAAACACATGTCATCGTGACCCGGAAATTTCGCCGTGTTGAACGTCTAGTCTAAGGAATTGTGTCGACGACCATCAAGGCAATTTCCGTTTTTGTCACGCTGCACTTCCGCGGACGAGGTGATCCATCCTTACACATCGCCACCCGTCGAGCGAGATATGAGATACGGTTGGCTTCATCCTCGGACATCCTAGGACTTTGACGATCCGCCTCTGAGTGGAACACTGCCTTTCCTCGTCCTAGATCCCGCATCCTGATACAACCGCAAAATCTGTTGGTTCATAGTAGAATTGCTTGATCTTCGAGCAGGTTTGGCCCAGTCTTCTCATGGCTGGTGCTCAGTATCATCCTCACTAGAGTAGTCGCTTCCATCACCATCATCGTCGTCATCGCTGTATGTGGGACCCGAATCATCCGAGTCTGATTCTAATTCTACCGGGCTGTCATCGACATGTTCGCTTCTGCGGTCGACTGATCCTCTGAATACCGCTCGATCATTTGCTGACGCCTGTGGGCGCAAGAAAGTCTGCTGCGACTTGATGTTATATGGATGAACTGTTCGGTGAAGTTGGTCGTTGCCGGCTCGTAATGAGGCTGCCGGAATTCCCGTTCTCCGTTTGCTCTCATAGCCAGTTAACATGCGTTGCCAGCCATGCCTGTGTTCCTCCTCAACCGCATGGCGCGTTGGCGCACTGTGAGCACTGCATATCATGTCCGCCAGGTTCGCACACACAAGCAGCCTGAGAAGTCTCGGCTCGCGGGTGGAAATCTCCTTCTCCAGCTTCATTCGTGTCAGAAGAAGTAGATATTGCGCCATAATAGCTAAGGAGGAGAGGAGCGTAGGCTAACGAAACCGGAGAAAATCGAATATGGCGGAATTTCTTCTGTTCCCATGGCTGTAATGGGGAAAGTAGGATTTATGAACAATTCCATTTCAGCGCGTGGCTTCAGTAAGCGGCTCGAGAAGATAAAGCGGTATCTCATAGTGGTGTGATTTGCACGCGTGGAATGCCTGTATGAGCATGACATTAGTGCGGCTTGTCAAAGTCCAAGCCTTCCACCCATGCCAGCCCCACTATTCGCTCATCGTAGACCTTTCCCTTTCAGGACGCGGCGAATCCCTGTCCTTACTGTCGCGGATAATGTCGGTCCAAAAGCGAGCGGATAGTCCGATGCCACAACCCATCATTCGTCCGCAGTAAGAGACTGTATGAGGGCAATTTTCTCATTCAACTCCATGTTCTGCGAAGTTAATTGTTGCACCTCATACTGGAGATTTTGTAAAAGGCTTATCGTTTGATCGAGGATATCTCGTTTGCTGAGTTCCGCGCCGCTCTTGCGACGTCCCGAGATTGAAGTGAAGTTGGCGTAAAACTGCTGTCCAGGTGAAGGGTTGCTTCTCAGAATTTCCCTTAGGTGTTCGATCTTGGTGTTGATGTTCATGCGGTAGCGCTTTTCAACTTTACTGTGGGCGTCTTGTCTCGATGTCTTGTTTGTTGGTGCATCTTGTAAACCTGCAGCATAGGCAGACTGTGCTTGTAATTCTCCGTTCAGTGAATTCTCAACGTCTGGTGATGTGAAATGGTGTGGCGCACGCATCATAGACTCTGATGGACTGGATCCGCTTCCATGGCTAGAATCTGGAAGACTTCCATAAACAGAGTCCGCGACTGATACCCACGCCGAGGCACTTGGTGCCGTAGGCTTGACAGTATGCGCACCTGGCGACATTGCTGGGTGATCGCCATACTTCGAAGTCATTAATGGCGAAGTAGTCCAACCAAAATGAACACTCTTGTAATATTCGTTCATGATAGGCTCCCGATGCGAGGGTGATGCTTCATAACAACTGGTTGGGAACTCTTCAACGGTAGTCCGAGTGAAATATGAGCTATTTGACTGATGTGGAGACATGCTCGCCGCTGCAATCTGGCCAACGTCAATACATATGTCGTTGCTCTTTGAGAGCAAAATCGTTTACTGCGCAGCTTACTTCGCATGAACCACAGGCTAGCATGCAAGTTTCTGAATCGTGACTAGCCATCGGAGTGAGGAGGGTCGAAGTTTAAGAGGCGATGTTTCCTAGAGAATATATCCTCTTGGGGGTGCCATAGCAGCTACAACAACGGCAGAAGACCTCCTCACGATTTGTCTGACCACTATCCCAGCGATGAAGGGGTAAGAAAGAACGGAACGAAATCGAAGGAAAATAAGTAAACATCACAAAAGGGTCTCTGTGCCTCGGTACGGAAGCACTCAGGTTGGATCTCGATGACAATCTGTACACATTGATAAGATGTCATCCTGGGCAAGGGTGGCGTACACGTTCAAGGATCTACTGGCCGAAAGAAGGAGCTGGCACGCTGAGAGATATAGTGTATCCGATTTCGTGCAGTGGTCAGTCGAAAGGAGAAGAGAGCGGCAGGGGATTTTTCATCGCCGATCAGCCCGTATAATCCTTGCTTAGCCGCGGGGGAGGAAATAACTAGGCGCTGGTATTTGTCGTACTACTAAACTGTAAAATTACGGGGGAAGTTAGCTCAAACTCTGACCAGAGGCTAGCCGCAAACAGCATTAGGAAAATTGGGTCGTCACTACTCATGTTTCGTGGTGGGAATATATTGCCATATCGAATGAATTTATGCATCGATGCTTGCCGGCCAGTACAATAAGGAGATGGATACAGCGATGTATGAGCTCATTGTTCATGCTTATGTTTCCACCGCCCTGTGTGAGGCCGGCAACCAAATTGAAAGTTTCTGCTAGACGAAATGCCATACTTCAGCAGGCCTTCTGGGACCCTATGCACAAGCCTAAGCGGCTTCAGCGCATCTTCTACTTCCAAGAATGCTCCCGGACACAACGGCAAGTGATATGCCAATTCATATACCATTGGTCAACGCAAAGCTGATGAAAGACATGAAGACACGGAAGCTCTCGCACCATATCGTGCCCTTCCAATACATCAATGCATATCGCGCTGCAAGATGTACGGTCAGGTAGGAGGGTTACTGGCATGGACGTGGACTTACCAAACCAGCTGTTGAGTGTTCTTTGCCAGCAAATCGGTGGTACTGGCATGACTCTCTTTCCACTCCTCCAATGTCTGAGCTTTTGCCGCATTATCAAGTTGTGTGAGCCTTGCACTGGCTTTGGCTGATTCGTGGGTCCTCGCAGCTGCGATATCGCGAGCGTCAATGCATTTCCGCAACCAGAAGTAAAAACCTCTCCCAATTAGTTGGCAGATGTCAGCACATCATCGTCTTTGGCGACCTTACCCTGATACAACCACGAAGACAACCATTATCACGATAAGGGGTATAGACGTTACAAATTCCAAGCGCTTCACGGGTGCTCAATAGAAGACTGCTCCCCAGTGCTGTTTTTGACTGCGGCTGAGACGGCCAAAGGCTCGTCTCTCAAGACTAAGGGATAGGTCTTAAATCGTGCCGTTGATGCTGACAGTAGGGGAGCCATCGTAAAAGACGAGTGCTTGGAATGTAGATCGAAGTTGGTTGTTTCGGTAAGCAGAGATCTCAATTGAGGCTTTGGTGCCCGCTCGGGGTGCCGTAATCCTGGATGTGCGTAACCAGCACCTCGGATCGTAAGGTATTCTCTTCAGCAGCAGCGTGCAGTGTACTCATAAATTGTCTTACGGGTGAGAATTGCAAGCCGTGAGCGCATTGTCCGCTCCGAGCCCACCACGGCGACGTGAGGTGACGAAGGACTATTGGCGACTCGGTGCACAGCTTTGGACATATTTAAAATCGCGATCCAGCCGCCGGGATATTTCAGAGACTGAGCCGCGTGATCGTGAACAGTCGTTGACAGAATTGCGAAGAGGGCAAGACAAGTGGTAGTCGATAGGGTGGCGCAACTCCGCCTAATGATAGTTCGGGCCGATCACGTGGAGACCTCGACCGCCAAGATGACAAAAATGTGCCGCCTTACCCCGGACTTGGCACCAAGTGAGCGCTGCTTTACGCTGCGGGAGGTAGGTGACAGGTCGCGCGAGGCTGGCGACGGCTAAGTAAGGTAACTGCTCTGGCCATGGTACCGAACCCTGAGCCGTCGGCCAATATTGCACAACGCGTTAAGAATGCTTACACAGAAATAACGGTCTCTCCCCAATGGATAGGACATAGCAATTGCTTCTGGTATCGAAGAGATGTCGGACCCAGCCAATTTTCCTTCGTTTCCGTGGACGCAGAGCAGGGTGTCCGTCGGCCTGCTTTCGACCACGAGCGGCTGGCAAAAGCGCTCAACGACCACGGTGTCGAAGCGGACGGAAATGCACTTCCGTTTGCCTGGATTGATCCCAGCAGCGACGGAGAGTTTGTCAGGTTCCTTGTAGGAGAGAAGAAGTGGCAATTTCGCGACAATGGAACATTGACTGAGTATGACGGAGAGATCAATGAGGAGACATTAAAACCTATGCGCATGGAGAGGCCATCAGACTTGACCGGGGCTTGTACCGTCATCACTTTTTTTAACCGAATGAAGGGACCGATTTCTCTGTTCTGGATCGACTGGGATGGCAACGCGGAGCACTATGTGACGGTAGAAGCAGGGCAATCTAACAGGAGGGAGACATATACCGGGCATGTTTGGCGGGTGACGAATTCTAAGACGGACGAATCAATTGCGAGTTTCATCGCACGAGACAGCAACTCAGTTGCCGTCATAGGAGAGGGAATGACCTCCGTCACGGAAGCAAGCGAAAAGTCTAACGAGGACGAACACTCGCAACAGCCCTACAGCCCACGCTTGCGTACCGAAAGTTCCGGGACGCAGCAGCCGTCGGATGCTTTTGTAAGAGACTACAACGTCTGGGTCCATGATGCTGATGATCGAGAAGCTCAGCTCTCCACAAGCGGCACAAAAGAGTATCCCTTTGACGACAAGATATATCGATCGCCGGATGGCCGCTTCGCAGTCGTATACCAGTACACACCTGAGCAAGAGCATACGGTCTACCAAGTGGAATCAAGCCCAAGGGACCGGATTCAACCTCGCTTGAAGCATTTCCAGTACTTGAAGCCTGGAGACAAAGTTCGGATTGATAGGCCGAAGATGTTCGATTTGGCTGAAAAGAAGGAAGTAGCAACTGATGGCTCGCTGTTCCAGAATCCATTCAATACTGAAGACATGGGATGGAGTACCGATGGCACAGAGTACCGGTTCTTGTACAACCAGAGGGGTCATCAGGTCCTTCGCACCGTTGGTATGGACACGCGAGGCAGGGTGCGAAGTATAATCGAAGAGACCAGCAAAACATTTGTGGACTACTCGCAGAAGGAATATTCCCATGAAATCAGGAATTCCAACGAGTTGATCTGGGCCAGCGAACGAGATGGGTGGAATCATCTCTATCTCTTTGACTTTAAAACAGGAAAGATGAAGAATCAGATCACGGAAGGGAAATGGATCGTGCGTTCAGTCGACAGAGTCGATGAGGAGAAGAGACAGATTCATTTCAGAGCATTCGGCATAGCCAAGGGCCAAGATCCGTACTACGCACAGCTCGTAAGGGTAAATTTCGACGGTTCGGGCTTTACGATGTTGACCGAAGATGACGGGACGCATTCTTGGAAGTGGAGCCCGGACCGGAAATATCTAATTGATACGTGGTCCAGAGTGGACCTAGCTCCGCAGACCGTGCTGAGAGACGGGGAGACCGGAAAGCAGATCACTGTGCTCGAGGAGGGCAGTCTCGAGAAGCTATTAGAGGCGGGATGGACGATTACAGAACGTTTCGCAGCACCCGGAAGAGACGGTGAAATGATGATCTATGGTATTATCATCCGACCTTCCGAATTCGACGCTAGTAAGAAATATCCAGTCATCGAGCAAATCTACGCAGGACCACAAGACTTCTTCGTACCAAAGGCCTTCTCGACGCTAGTCGAGCAGCACGAGCTCGCCGAGCTAGGTTTCGTTATTGTTCAGATCGACGGTACGGGCACGAATTGGCGATCAAAAGCGTTCCACGATCGTTGCTATAAGAACCTCAAAGATGCCGGCCTACCAGATCGGATTGCATGGATAAAGGCTGCTTCGGAGTCAAGGCCATGGATGGATCTGAACAGAGTTGGGATCTGCGGTCGTTCAGCAGGCGGACAAAGTGCAATGGGTGCTTTGCTCTGGCACGGCGACTTCTACAAAGCTGCTGTTGCTGACTGCGGATGCCACGATAACAGGATGGACAAACTATGGTGGAACGAACAGTGGATGGGCTGGCCAGTCGACCAGTCCTACGAAGACTCTTCGAACGTTGTGCATGCTAGAAAGTTGAGGGGTGCTCTGATGCTGATCGTTGGCGAATTGGACAGCAATATCGATCCGGCGTCAACGACGCAGGTTGTGAACGCTCTGAATGAGGCTGGAAAAGACTACGATCTCCTCTTGATTCCCGGTGGCGGACACTGCGTAGGATCAAGTAGTCAATATGCTGTCCGGAGGCAGCAAGACTTCCTTGTCAGGCATCTGATGGGTGTGGAGCCTCCAAAGAGGAATGGCAGCTGATTACACAGCCATGGCACCGTTGAATCGAAATGAGTGAAACACGAGGCCTCGAAATTGTCGTGAGAATCACTTTCCATTAGAGCAACAACTAGTCTGCTTCACATACACCTGGACACGGAAGTATCACCCTTTCTAAGAGAGGTTGTATTGTGACCAGCTTTGAAAATGAATCGTGTGTTAGTTCGACCTCTTGACCAACGATAGTCCTACAATCAGGTCTACTGGTAAGGACGGCGCTCAGCCTCACTCCTTTTCTTAGGTAGCTTTCAGAATATGACAGAGCGCATACAACATCGATGAATTAACATGATCCTGCGTACTTTCAATGCATGCGAGGGCGAGACAACCTAAGAATACATTGTTGTCATGATCCGGCCTCTCCTTACTATATTCATACAAGTAAATATCTGAATACCATTCAAACAATTGGTACCACTACTTAGTTAAACAGCAAGCCAATTCTCCCCATTCCCAATAAATAAGACCAGAACAAGAGCCACATTACGAAAATTCAGGACCTATCAACATGCCGATCAACTTCGCTTCCACGCATCTTATGAGACGAGTCAAAGCAATCTTAGATCCTGACCAAGTGCTGAAAACTCCGAACTTTCACCGCCCAACTCTTTTGCTCTGTATACGTGTGGTTAACGGCCATTTCCTATCTTCCCGTCGTACGGTACCCCACCTGCTAACGCGGTATATGCACGACCAGGATATCCCGTTATCCCCCCCACTCAATGGTCCACCCGTACTGTAGGAGTGGGATATAAATGTCTCTGCGTCCCATTTGTGCGACCTTCCAATAAGCCTAAGCTACTCGTCGAAGGCCCCAAATCCCCTCTTTCGCGCGATGCTCCGTAATCCGAGACTTTCACCCTCTCCTAGTCTGATCCCCCAGCCAGTACGGTGTGCCCCGGTGCAGGGGAGGTACCCTCTCATTGCAAGCACTGATTAAGTAGAACCTTGTGGCGGCATGTGCTCGGCAGAAGCCCTTGATACGCGGCCGAGATACTCCCCGCCCGCACCCTCAGTTGAACTTCCTTGGCAAGCCGGTCCCGATAGTGGATGCCAAGAATTGCACATCTACCTCCGCACCGACGAACGGCTCTGACAGAAACAGCCTGCCACTGATCTTGTGAAAGAATCAGGAGTAGCTACTCTCGGAATGGGAGATCACTATCTTCTCTTCATGCTAACTTTGCAAGGCAAGGTATCTCTCGAGAAAGGCTGGAAGGGCCGATCAGCACGTTCGATGGAGCGACAAGAGCAGGCTGCCTTTCTCCTCTGTCACTACGATATCTCCTACTGAATCTTGAAAGGCTTTTCGCTTGAGGGAAGATCTTTTGACCAGATGCCGAACGCTACTAGTATCTGGCAGGTCTGCAATAATAGAATCATTCGCCGTCTCAGCGTACAAGCGCCTTTCGCACCCGCGGAACAATGCAGCGTCGCTCCTCGCCATCAAGGCCCGTTCCAGTCAGCTCCCGCCAGTCTATCTTGGACATCAACAAAATGAGCGCTAAGAAAACAACGTATAGAAGATCTAGCCAGCGATCAGCAATAGCAGGCCGCTCGGAAAAGCGCCTCCGGCTAGTTTGTGTCACCGCAAGAGTGGTTCCGGGCCAATCAGTAAGCTCTGCTCCTGTCCATCCGCCGATGAGGTGTTTCCCCCAACACAAAATCTCCAGATTCAACGTTCGAAACCAGATCTTCAGCGCAGCTGCTACACCCATCATCCAACGCGCATCCATGCACCTTTGTGGCTGACATGGTTGCGGACATCGCATCTTGAAACTCGTCTTCTGCTTCGTCTTCTTCTTCTTCATCCGAGCATATAGCGCAGTCGAGATTGTGTTCTGCTAATGCTGCTTGAGCTGCTTTGGGACTTTCCAATCCAGCACACTCGTTAGTATGCTTCTCCGCCTCTAGCTTAGTTGCTCCCATTGCAGAGCGGAGCCCATCGTCATCGTCATCGTCGCTGCTACTGTCCTGAGCCAGGCTTGCACCTTCATCACCACGAACGAGATTCCGTTCACTAGCGCCCACTTTCTGTGTATGTTCAAGCATGATATGTGCTGAGACCCTTGCGTCACCAAAGAGCATCTGCTGCATGGCCTTTTCAACGCGGCAGTGTTTTCGCCAGTCAGCGTTACCACGGGAGTTGCGAGACACGCGGTAGACTGGCTCTTTGGAGGGTTTGCTTTGACTATCTTTGATCGATTTCGTGTCCTCGAGTCGGTCTTTCTTCTCGACCCCATGTACCTGAGCAGGGGCCACTGCCACGATTTTCTCCTCGTTCACATCTTCATAGGTCGACTCATCCCGAGCGAGCATAGGCGGCTTTAAAAGTGATGAACGCCGTCGTGCCAAATCCCTTTTTTTGGGACTGTGGATTGGACAGTCTTTGCTGCTCAGGAGGGGTGCATCTATGTCCGGGCAGAAATTGTCCTGCGGAATATCACGACATAGATGCCCACATATGTATGCTTGGACGAATGCGTGCTGGTTCGTGGTCAAGCCACATTTTCGACACTTTGGTAGATGGGAGAGATCTTCGGAAGTTGGAGATGAGTGGTCCAAAGAAGTTAGAGATTGCGGTGAATCTGGCTTCAGGTGGTTTTGCCAGCTGTGAGACCCATCCCACTGGTTCCGATCGAAGCCGCGGTCATGAGCGTGGGGTGGAGTTGCTGCTGGAGTTGCTAGATGAAGCATAGGTCGCTCGGGGACCTTGCTTATACTCTTGAGGTTAGCCTCGAATACCGTCGTCGAATCGTAGGTAGACATGTCGATAGTACTGTAGTCGCACTTGTAAAATTGGTTCTTGTTGTTGCGTGTGAATAGAGGTGCTCTTCAGCTTTCATAGATAGTGGTATTTGACAGGGAGGACGCTGAGGTGAAATCATCGTTGGGAGGCGCCGCTTCCCACGTAGACTGAGCACAAAGGCGAGAATAAATCGATCGGGACCGTCAGACACATTCGTGATTGGTCCATTGAATGTTTCCGCCATGTCCGAGAAGGGCAAGCTCCACATTGGAATCACACCACCAATGAATGACAGGGGTGCAACGTTCCCTAACACACGGTTAGCAATCGTTTCCATCAGAAAACCATCATCCCGCTGCTCGTGAACGTGCATGGAGGTAAGCACGCTACCGTGAGCCCTGCATATTCCTCAATGTGGCTTCAGCAGAATGGGAGACGAAGGGTCCTGTCAAGGTCAGGAACCTTGACGAATACCAGCGTTGACAAAGACATAGATTGCTCGCGGATGCTCTGGAACCTTACCGAAATGCCGAGAGGGTGAGGCAGGGTCGTGAAAGGTGCCAATCGACGGACCCCCACCGTTGAAGGCATGCGGGAACCCTGCTTGTTAGCACAACTTGGCCCAACAAATGTCCCCCATCTCGATCATAGTACGGAGGAGCGGGGATGCCAAGGAACGTGACTATTCCCGCCATTGAGAGCTATATGGAGGAGGATCCCTCCGTCTTGCTCTGAATGTGGAGCCAAACTTGCTTTATCTCGAAATTCCCTTGATAGAACAAAACGATCTTCATTGGCAGGGCCAGCTCTCAAGGATGCCCGTGGATGATTTGCTAGTATGGGCAGCAGAAACAAGTCCCTATGGTGCACGACGACCAAAAACAAGCGTTTCTGCTGCATCTGCAGATGAACCTCAATCAAGCACACAACTTCAATCAGTCATCAGTCGAGCGCCATCCCCTAATCCGAAAACCCCTCGTAAACCGAGATGGTTCGATATTGGACACTGTGCTGCCGCTTGCAGTGGCCGTTGCAGCTTGCATGCCAAGCAGGAGCAACAAGAGATGGTCAACGAGGAGCATACCTCGTTGCGGCGTGGTGAGGAGCCCTTGCAAACGCAGCAACGGCGGCATCGCCGTCACGGGCAACCCAGCGCTCAGCGGAACGACGGCCAGAATCTGCGTCTCAGCTCAAATTCAAAACCCATGAGGTCCGAGGGATACCGAAACAGTCGGCTTGACTTGGCGCGAGAAGCGCTTCTCAACGGCAATACGGCGTTCGCACGTTCAATCTTGGAAGCAGAGCTAGAGAGATTGGGCAAAAGCGAAGGAATGTGAGGGACACATCCACAACCCGGGGAAAGGATGGAATCAATCGTTGCAGCATGGCGTCAAAGGTTAATCGGCATAATCATCTGGAGCACATAAGCAGGCAAGAACTACCAGCTGTATGAGTGTTCATGGGGCAAAGGAGGCGAACTTCGAGCTTCCCGTCGTCGATGGCATTTTCGAAAAATATATTCACTCACCGTGGGGTCGTCCGTCGGAGCAGCTGTCCACGATCTATTAAGGAAGGTCACCTCCAGAGTCCTCAACTGCCATCCTACTATCTTGCATTTCGCACTGCTTTCTATCAAAGCTGTATCGGGCAATCAGGAGCCCCTTTTCTTAGTGTTGGGACCAGATCCGGCAGCGCATCCAATGTCAGATCCGTGATTCCTCGCCCTTCAATGATCATTTTGACAACAACCTGGAGGATGCCTATTTGTTACATACCATCGTTATAATACTGCCGCTTGGTTACTGAATACATTTCTTGCTCTCTTATGAGCCAATTATTTCACCTGGCACCCAAATTATCCCGTTTGAACAATGCAATTCCATGGCGTCTGATCTCCAGCGTTCTCAGAATCATAGAGGAGCCGAGCCGTTCGTCGCATGATTGGGCAGGCGAGATATACAGGGCTCCGCACCCCGGGCCTGAAATACCAATGCAATCTATCCTATGCCTCTGTACAATGTTCCGCTTCCTTCTCAGTGACGTCGGCCTTGGGAAGGGTGGCCTCGATCCCACTCCCAGCATTCTCTGATTCTAGGTCGAAGATGAGTCGGCAAGCACAAACATCAGATGCGAGATCTCAGAGCTGGAGACCTCGGTGCTTGCGCTATATTCGAGGCCTTGTGACGAACGGTTGTGATTACCTGGCCTGCTTCCTTCGGATGTATTAAAAGTGGACGGTAGGTCTTGCACTCCTGCTGATGACTCTCTACCTGTAAGTCGCGATTGCATTGAATATGGCAAAGGTAGGTGTATCAATGTGGGGTGCTCTCCGCTTCGTTTACATGTGTTGTTCTGGTCTTTCTCCTCTTCCTTTACGCATGCTCAGTAAGTCGTGCACGTTTCTCCGCGGGCTCCCTGCGGTCGTGAGGCTGACCTTGTATACTGCAATCCTGCTTTCGTGCTTTTTGTTTCCAAAAAAAAACAAATGTAAGGTATTGACCTTCGATCTCGCTGTCCGCAATCCTGTCACTCCCGCCTTCTTGATCGGATCAGAGTGTCCACCTCGGTGTCTCGTCATTGTTGGCACTGGGCCCTTGTTCCTTCGATCATGCTTGCTGCCGAAGACAATGGCTCGTCGTGGCCAGAGGCCTCCTGCCCAGCAGAATAGCGTGAACATTGCTGTCAATCAGAGGCAGAGGACGGGGAGGGCCCCTTGCAGTCGAGTCGTATCATATATGTAATCCGAAGAAGTAGTCAAAGTTTGGTGTTGTATACATCTCTCGTCACAATCATTTCTGGCAGTCCACACGCTTTATCTTGAGAAGATTCTCGCTTTTGATCTCGTCTTAACAATATCAAAGCCTCCATAAAATGCTAGAGGCTTCCGCTGAGATAGATGTTGGACAAAGGTGGAGCCCATGCTCGGCTTCCGCCCTCAACAGCATCCACCACCGCCTCTCTGTCCGGCTTTCATTGCATCATTCATACCCAGCGTGACTGTCTTTTGTGCCGTTCCTCCTTCCCTACCTCCACCAGTCCCATAACCCTTGACACCACTCCTCCGATCATTCAGATCATATTTTCCAGCCTCGATATTCTGATACACCCTCTCCGCAACTTCAAGGAACGCCCTCTCAACGCCTTCTCCAGACTTAGCACTTGTCTCGACATACCGCATCACACCCTCCCTCTTACACCACTCCTCGGCTTCTTCCTTGGTGACTGCGCGCTTATTTCCGCCCTCTGCATCGCTGCTCTTGTCCGCCAGGTCACTCTTATTGCCCACCAATATCACAACGATGTTCTCCTCAGCTATCTGTCGCAGATCATGGAGCCATGCAGTTGCTGATTCGAAAGTTGAGCGCCTCGAGATGTCAAAGACTAGCAATGCTCCTGAAGCCCCTCGGAAGTAGGATCGCGTGATCGACTTGTAGGTTTCTTGACCCGCAGTGTCCCAGAGCGAAAGTTTCATTAGGCGTTGCTGGTCCTTCCCTTTCCGTTGTATGCCAGAACTTGTAGTTCCAGTCGTGTCGCCATTATGGATTGATGATGGGTCGTTGATGTGGAGTGCAGCGTTTGCTGGTGGACCTACCGGAACGATTCGCGACCCGAATTCAACGCCGATGGTTACATCGTGAGTGTTGACAAAGCGACTTTCGCAGAGGCGGATGGTCAGGCTGGATTTGCCTGTACCGCTGTCGCCTATGCAGACGAGCTTGCTTATGTAGTTCCACGGCAGGGGAGGTGGCTCTGAAGGTATTGGCATGGAGAAGATGGATATGGGTTGTTCGGGGATGTTGGCTGGCTCTCAGAGAGCTTCGGATTCCGAAAGCGGCGACGTGCGACGTCACTAGTTGTAGCCTCAAGGTGTTTCAGCTCGGATGAACATGATCGAGCGCATTCTGGCAGCTCAGTTATGTGTTCAGGCAGTTCCTCATCCTAGGGAAGCGAAGAACGAGTCTGTCTCGAGTAGGTCGTAGGGGGTCATGTACAAATTCCTGGTCCGTTGGCTGGGTCATTCTACCCATCGAGGTCGTCAGGCCGGAGTTTCACGTTCCGCTCACAGAACTCCCCCCGGAATAGGCAACCCGCAACTACATCACCAAACTACTATTCATTCATATTATGTCCTGACCACATTCCCATTATACAAAGATCCGTCTGCTCTGCCTATGCGATCTCCGCCAACGCAGAGATTGTGACCACTCCAGTCATCTGCGGCCTTTCGCGCCTGAGTGCTGCCCTTATCGATCGTGTGACTCGTCTCCACGCTCTGCTCGACACCCCCCGTCAAAAGCGCCTGCGGGCGTTGAAGAATAATGTTCTCTGAATGTAAGCCTCCTCTTCTCGAAGACTCATACTAGCCCATCAGATGTCTAATTTCAGTCAAGATGCCTCGAAGTTTCTGGCACAATCGCAGTCACCTTTGCCAGACCGATCGCGAAGACAAAACAACCAGACAGGATGGCGATCTTCGGCTGCCTCGAGGCCGTATCTTTCCAGGATCGGAAATCCCTACCAGCCATCTTCGTCACAAGTCTCTGGCTTCCCCTTCTCGTCTCGACTGAATCCGCAGCAAGCTCCATTGTTCTACAGCGCAACAGACGAATTTAGGGAGAACAATGATGAGGAGGAACACGAGAAGGAGCTAGCAGACTACTATGCGCTACAGAAGTCACGGCGGCAACTTGGTGGGAAGGATTTAGAGGAGTCGTCGGAATTGGAAGACGAAGGGAGCAGAAGCCTAAATGCCAGTGATGACGGGCGAGACACTGACGCCAGAGGCTTTGGAAGAGGAGGAGGAATCAGAAGCTCGTGGAGAGGGGATCACAAATCTGGAAAAGGTAGAGGTAAAAGGGTAGATCGAATGCCGGGACAACTAGAAGCAGACGCCAACGATGGAAGAAGTGAGGGAAGCAGCCGAGGCCAGGGGAAAATGGTCAATATTGGCCTCGAAGATACTATGAGAAGCGACCTGGATGACGACGACCCTCCGCAAGATTATATGGATGATCCTCCCGCCATACAGCAGTTCAGGAACCCCCTCCGAGATCCAAATTCGCCGTTCGGTGGCGACTCAGTCTTTCCGCAAGAAACAGACAGACAGACTCTGCTTGATCATCCTAGACCACCATCGTCATCTGGCGAGGAAGTTCCTGCTCTGATGGCTCAGGTCACCGCAGAACCACCTCGTCATGACGCTTTCTGGGGACACGTCTTCCTCCTCTGTCTTGCAGCAACATTTGCAACATGGTTCCTTGTCTATCTACATACCGAATCACCCTCCAAGAACCACCCCCTGGGCGATACCATCTATACGACCTTGCATGCGTCATTTTACCTCTTAACGATATATACCCTTGTTTCGATCTTTGTTTCACTCCTCTGGCTAGCGGCATTGCGATCATACGTCCGGCCTGTTGTTTACACCATCCTCATTAGTATGCCTACCTTCCTCTACTCCTTCTCGCTTTACTCCTTCATCTCCAGCTTCAAAGGCTCTTGGCATGGATCCAGCAACCAAGACACCGTTATGAGATGGGTGGCTCTCATTCCCACAGCCATGGCCACACTTTGGATCTTCTCCGTCATCCGTGGCCGTCATTCCCTTCACAAAGCCATCTCGATACTAGAGTTCGGCACCCGCATTCTAGCAGCCAACCCTGCCCTGCTCGCCCAGGGATTCGCCATCCTAGCCGCAATCGTCTCGTGGACCTGGGTCTGGGTCTCAATGTTCACACGCGTCTTCTTAGGCGGCCACCTCTCGAGCCGCTCCTCCGTCGGTCGATTTATCATCGACGCCTCAACATGGTGGCTAGGCGCGTACTTCATCCTAATGTATCTCTGGACCATCGCCATGATCTTCGGTATCCAGCGCTCCGTCACCTCAGCCACGGTCTCACAATGGTACTTCCACCGCCTCGCCGTACCAGCACCGACAAGTCTGACCATCGTTCAAGCCGCCCTCACTCACGCCCTCACAACTCTCTTCGGCACCATCGCCCTCTCCACGGGGCTGAGCCTCCTAATCCGTCTCCCCCTCCTCATCCTCCCCCGCCGCATCGCCTTCCTCCTAAGCGCAGCAACATACTCATTCATCCCCACCCCCATCGTCGCGCTCATCAACCCCCTAACCCTGACCTACGCTTCAATCCATTCCCAACCCCTAACCACGAGCGCGAGAGCCCTCTCACAACTCCACTTCCTCGCTCCAACTGCAACAACATACGCCGCAACAACCAGTTTATACCCAACCACCTTTTCAACCCCTGCCAACCGCCGCTACACCGGCAATAGCGCTGATCAAGCAGATGGCTGGACCTCCGACTCCTCCTCCTTACTACCTTATCGTCTCGCCAAGTTGCTCCTCCACGCAACCCGGCTCATCATGTCCCTAGCCCTCGGCTTCGGCGGCTGGGTGTCCACTGCCCGTTCGCTGAAAGTGGCCGGCACGGCTACCGGT
>JAABUK010004543.1_pt1 | contig 22422 bp, 18 predicted proteins | sample 5559141 | NCBI WGS metagenome assembly JAABUK01 (sample SAMN10711869, study PRJNA513367) | rock metagenome | isolation source: Antarctica rocks | place: Antarctica: Victoria Land, Pudding Butte nord | collected 2016-01-03
TGTGGGTTTGGGGGGGGGCCCCCCCCCCCCCCCCCGCCACCCTACTGATCCCCCTGATTGACACCCCTCGATCCGCCATGGTCCATCGGGTATTTCCCATTGTCCGACGCCCGCGAGGGGAGGAATTCGACCGATGAGCATCCGTCGTCGGTTGAGGAAGGCGGTCGCCTGGGCCGTGCTGGTGACGATGGCCGTGGCGGTGGGCGGGTCGATCGCCGCCTATTATTACGTCACGGACAGCGACACGCTCTCGGACCTGATCCGCCGCAAGGCCCCGGAGTTCCTGCCGGGCTGCCGGGTGGACGTGGGGAAGGTCCGGGTCCGGCCGTTCGCCGGCGAGATCACCGCGACCCAGCTCCTGGTCCGCGAGGCGGGCGAGGGGCCCGGCCCGCTGGTCGCCCGGGCGTCGCGGGTCCAGGTCCGTTACGACCCCTGGGCGATGGCCAAGGGCCGGTTCGAGCCCCGCGAGGTCCTGGTGGTCCGGCCGACCCTCCAGCTCCGCCGTCGGGCCGACGGGACCTGGAACCTCCAGGGGCTGATCGCCGACCCCTGGCCGATCCCCCCGGGAGGGGCAACCCCGCCGATCGCGGTGGAGGAGGGGATCCTGGAGCTGGCCGAGGAGCCCGACCGGCCCGCCCTGACGCTCCTGCGCGACGTGTCGATGACGATCCCCGCCGGGTCGGCCGGGGGCGGCCCGGTCGGGTTCGAGCTGACGGCCAAGGGCGAGGTGCTCGACCGGGTCCGGGTCGAGGGGACCGTCGACCGGGCGACCGGCCGGGTCGTACTCCGGGCGGGCGAGCTGGTCCGGCTCTCGCTCTCGGAGGCGACCCGGGACCGGTTGCCGGCCTCGGCCCGCCGGGCCCTGGAGCTGGTCGGGCTGGCCGGCGGCGAGGTCGACGCGACCCTGGCGGGCCTGACGTACGACCCGGCCGCGGCCGTCCCGATCCGGTACCGGGCCTCGGCCCGGCTCCGCCGCGGGCTCCTGCGGTGCCCCCGGCTGCCGTTCCCGATCAGCGACGTCTCGGTCGACCTGGAGGCCCGGGACGGCGGGCTGACGATCGCCCGGGCCGAGGGGAGCGACGGGGCGACGACCCTGGGCCTGACCGGCACGGTCGCGGCGGGCGACCCGGCCGTCGCCGCGTTCGACCTCCGGCTCGACGCCACCAACCTGGAGCTCGACGGCCGGCTCCGGCGGTACACCCCGGAGGAGTTCCGGGAGCTCTGGGAGCTCTACTGCCCGGCGGTCGGCCGGACGCCGTCGACCAGCGCCGGGCGCGTCAACGTGGCGGCCCATGTGTCGCGGCCGGGGCCCGGTGCGGCGATCGCCCACGAGGTGGACGTCACCTGCCTGGACGTCTCGGTCGAGTACAAGCACTTCGCCTACCCGCTGGACCACATCCGGGGGACGATCCGCGCCACGCCCCGGCAGATGACGCTGGCGCTGGACACCCTGGCCGGCAACAAGCCGCTGAGGCTGGTCGGGACAATCGACGACCCGGGCCCCGGGGCGGTCGCCCGCCTGGCCTTCGACGTCGAGTCGCTGCCGGTCGACGCCGCCCTGTACCGGGCCCTGCCGCCCGAGGTGAAGAAGGTGTTCGACGACTTCCGGCCGACCGGGTCGGTCCGGTGCCACGCCGACCTGGAGCGTCGCCCGCCCCTGGAGGCGGGCGACGACCCCCGGGGGCGGGTCAAGATCGACGCCCTGATCGACCTGAACCCGGGGTGCTCGGTCACCTGGGCGGGCCTGAAGTACCCGGTCATGAACCTGACCGGCCGGCTGGAGGTCCACCCCAACCTCTGGATCTTCGACCGGATGCGGGGCAACAACGGCCAGGCGTCGATCGAGGCCGCCGGCCGGGTCGAGCAATTGAAGCGCGACAGCTTCCAGGTCGCCCTCGACCTCCGCGCCGAGAACCTGCCGTTCGACCAGCAGCTCCGCGACTCGCTGCCCAAGCCCTGGCGGGTGACCTGGGCGACGCTCAACCCCACCGGGGCCAGCGACATCGTCGCCAAGATCCGGGTCGACCCCCGCCTCCCCCCGGCGACCCGCGACCACTACAAGGTCGAGATCCGGCCCCGGCCCCAGACCAACGTCAAGCTCCAGCTCCGCCGCGAGCCGAGGCCGGGGCTCGACCCCGGCGGCCTGTTCGAGATGCGGATGGACGAGGTGACCGGCCGGTTCGTCTTCGACACGGCGCCGACCACGCCGCCGGCGCCGCCGACGACGATGACCGACGTGGCGTTCACCTTCCACGGCTCGCCGGTGAAATTCGCCCAGGGGCGGGTCGACGTCAAGGACAACGGCGAGTTCGGCCTGGGGGTCACCCGGCTGGAGGTCGCCGGCCTCCGGCTCGACGAGGAACTCCGGCGGATGATGCCGCCGATCATGGCCCAGTTCGCCCGGAGGCTCGACGACCGGCCGATCCGCCTGATCCGCGCCGACCTCGGCCTGGGATGGTCGGGCCGCAAGGACGAGAACGCCTGGTGCCGGTGGGAGGACGCCCTGGTGATCCTGGTCGACAACAAGGTCGAGGTCGGCACCGACGTCGCCCTGGAGCACATCCAGGGCCAGCTCTCGCCGGTCCGGGGCTCGTTCGACGGCCGATCGCTGGAGGTCCACGGCCGGGCCGACCTCGACAGCGTCGACATCTTCGGCCAGCAGGTCACCCGGCTGACGGCCGACCTCGACGTCAAGGACAACCTGTCCACGCTCGATCGGATCCAGGGTGCGGTCCTGGGCGGGACGCTCCGGGGCCAGCTCCGGTCGACGCTCGAGGCCTCCCCGCGCTACGCGCTGGCCATGGCGCTGGACCGGGCCGACCTCCAGGAGTTCGCCAAGGAATTGAAGGGGCACCAGAGCTTCAAGGGCCTGGTCTCCGGCCAGATCGAGGTCAACGGCCAGGGGTACGACCCGCACGCCCTCAACGGCGGCGGCTCGGCCCGGATCGTCCAGGGCGACCTCGGGACGCTCCCGGTCGCCCTCCGGTTCTTCAACGTCCTGAAGCTGTCCCGGGACACCCGGGCCAGGACCGCCTTTGACTCGGCCGCCGTCACCTTCCGGATCACCAACGGCGAGACCCGGATCGACCCGGTCGAGTTCTTCGGCAACGCCTTCAGCCTCCAGGGCCGGGGGACGCTCGACGTCCGGGGCGAGCTCGACGTGAAGCTCCGGCTCCAGCCCGGCCGGGACACCGGGCACGTCCCCCTGTTCGGCGAGCTGACCCGCGAGCTGAGCGGCCAGTTCCTCGTGGTCCGGGTCCAGGGCCCGGCCACCTCCCCCACCTTCAAGCCCGAGGCCCTGCCCGGCCCCGCCGAGCTCTTGCGCGCCCGCGCCCGGAACCGCCTGATCAAACGCTCGGCGCCCGACGGCCCCTGACGGGCCGGCCGATGCGGGGAGCCGATCTCGCCGGCCAACCCGGGAGGAAAGCATGGATAATCCCGGGCCGATTCGCACGAATTAGAGACAGAGGGCGGAGCTTCGCGGCGACCCCCGCTCGGAAGTTGGGTTCGTTTCGAAAAACCGTTGTTTGGTGCCCGAATTTGTTCCGGACGCCTTTTCAGCCCGTCGTGAGAAGGGCGTCGGAATCTGTGGTTGAGCGGAATAATCGATGACCCATTTCAAGTTACCCCTCGTCTTCGATCCGCAGCCCGAGGGTGGATTCACGGTGACGTCTCCCCTGCTTCCGGAATTGATCACGGAAGGCGACACCTTCGAAGATGCCCTGGAAAATGTCCGGGATGCCCTGGCGGCCGTCATCGAGGCGTACCGGGATTCGGGGAGGATCTTGCCGCCAAATCTCCTGATCTCGGACCCGAAGGGCCCGGTCTGGGCGGAGATGGTCGTTGCCGTCCCGTGAGATATCGCGAGGTCGCCAGGAAGTAGACTTCGCTCGGCTGCCGGGAGTTGCCCAGGGCCGGGGGTGGCTCGCACCGCAAGTGGCTCAACCCGGCGATGGATCGAATCACCGTCGTGCCCGACTGGGGGAGCGACGACTTGAAATCGGGGACGATTCGAGGGGTCGTCCGTCAACTCGGGCTCTCCTGGGACGATTTCAACCGGGCATGAGTCAGCACGTCGACCGGATGGCATGAGCCCGACCCGAAGCCGTGGCGGACACGACTCCATGGTGTTGGGAATTCCGATAGGGCTCGGAACATCAACGGTTATAGAACCAATATCGGGCGACCTGGCCCCTAAAGTCGCCCGATATCCCCCAGGTACCCGCCATTGCGTCTCCGCCTCGGGGCCGCGGGGCCTGCCCGGTTTCGACGGGTGGCGGATGGACAATCGGATCTCGAATGTCAACAATAGGGGGGCCGGTCGGGGACCATCGGGCGGGCTGATCCGGCCTCGCAGGGATGGCGGGCCGTCCCGCCGTCGCGTCTCCACCCCATCCGGGACTCCAGCCTTCGCCCCATGACGACAACCACGCCGATCGAGGCCGTCGAGCTCGGCCTCCCCGAATCGATGCACGAGGCGAGGCTCCGGGTCGAGGATGCCCTGGCGGGTTACCTTCCCGACCCGGCCCCGGGCGAGTCGGCGATGTGCCCGCCCCGGCTGGCCGAGGCGATGCGGTATAGCCTGCTCGGGGGGGGCAAGCGGCTCCGGCCGATCCTGGTGCTGATGGCCGCCGAGGCCTGCGGCGCCGGGCCCGAGGCGGCCCTGCCGGCCGCCTGCGCCCTGGAGATGGTCCACACGTATTCGCTGATCCACGACGACCTGCCGAGCATGGACGACGACGACCTCCGCCGGGGCCGGCCGACCTGCCACAAGGCGTTCGACGAGGCCACGGCGGTCCTGGCCGGCGACGCGCTGCTGACCCTGGCCTTCGAGGTCGTGGCCCGCCACGTCCGCCCGGCCGAGGCCGCCTCGCGGTGCGTCCTGGCGCTGGCCGAGGGGGCGGGGCCGTCGGGGATGGTCGGCGGCCAGATGGCCGACCTCCAGGCCGAGGGCCGGCCCGACGTCACCCTGGAGGCGCTGGAGGCGATCCACCGCCGGAAGACCGGGGCCCTCCTGCGGGCGTCCCTGAAGATGGGGGCGATCGTCGCCGGGGCCGACGAGTCGATCGTCCGGGCCCTGGACGCCTACGGCCACGCGGTGGGCCTGGCCTTCCAGATCGTCGACGACCTGCTCGACGTCCAGGGGGACGAGGCGAAGCTGGGCAAGCGAGTCAACAAGGATCACGGCCTGGGGAAGTGGACCTACCCCGGGCTGCTCGGCCTCGAAGGGAGCCGGCGGCACGCCGCCGAGCTGGCCGACGAGGCCGTCAAGGCGCTGGCCCCCCTCGGGGGGCGCGGCGCCCGGTTGCGGGCCTTGGCCCTGGATCTACTCGAGAGGGACCGCTGATGACCAGCGCGGTGCTGAGGAAGATCAAGTCGCCGGCCGACTTGAAGACGCTCTCGGAGAAGGACCTCGACCGGCTCGCCGCCGAGATGCGCGAGGAGCTGATCAGCGTCGTCAACCACCGCCCGGCGCACTTCGCCAGCAACCTCGGCGTGGTCGAGCTCTGCCTGGCCCTGCACCTCGCGTTCGACTTCCGGGCCGACCGGCTGATCTGGGACACCGGCCACCAGATCTACCCCCACAAGCTGATCACCGGCCGGGCCGACTCCATCCACACGATCCGGACCCGGGGCGGCCTGATGGGTTATCCCAACCCCGCCGAGAGCCCCTACGACCTGTTCATGACCGGCCACGCCGGATGCGCCCCGTCGACCGCCCTGGGCCTCCGCGCCGGCGACGTCCTCACGGGCCACCCGGAACGGCACTCGGTGGCCGTGATCGGCGACGGCGCGTTCCCCTCGGGGATCGTCTTCGAGGCCCTGAACAACGCCGCCAACGGCCTGGGCGAGAAGTTCCTGGTCGTCCTGAACGACAACAAGATGTCGATCTGCCCCCGGGTCGGCGGCATGGGGTACTACCTCGACAAGGCCCGGATGGCCCCGACCTACAACGACTGGAACAAGAAGATCCGCAAGCTCCTGCCGTCGATCCCGCTGGTCGGCGACCAGGCCGACCGATGGCTCCAGCAGATGAAGGACGCGATCAAGGCGTCGCTCCACGGCGGGATGCTCTTCGAGGAGCTGGGCTTCGCCTACCTCGGCCCGATCGACGGCCACGACCTCAAGACCCTCCGGCATTACCTGGAGAAGGTCAAGGCGATGGACGGCCCGGTCCTGCTCCACGTCCTGACCGACAAGGGGCACGGCTTCCCCCCCGCGATGGAAGACCCGGTCAAATATCACGCCCCCTCGCCGTTCCAGACGCACGAGGACGGGATCATCCCCCTGACCACCTCGTCCAGCCGGGCCTACACCGACGCCGTCAGCGACGCCCTGATCGTGGCGATGAAGGCCGACCCCCGGGTCGCCGTCCTGACCGCCGCGATGTGCGAGGGGAACAAGCTCCAGAAGATCCGCGAGACCTACCCCCACCGGTTCTTCGACACCGGGATCTGCGAGAGCCACGCCGTCGCCTTCGCCGCCGGGATGGCCAAGGCCGGCGCCCGGCCGGTCGTCGACATCTACAGCACGTTCCTCCAGCGCTCCTTCGACCAGATCTTCCAGGAGGTCTCGCTCCAGGACCTCCCCGTCGTCTTCACCCTCGACCGCGCCGGCCTGGTCGGGGCCGACGGGCCGACGCACCACGGGAGCTACGACCTGGCCTACATGCGGATGTTCCCCAACATGGTCGTCATGGCCCCCGGCGACGAGAAGGACGTCGCGCCGATGCTCGACTTCGCCCTGAACCACGACGGGCCCGCCTCGATCCGCTACCCCAAGGCGAACCTGGAGACCATCAGCCGCGAGATCCAGCCGATCGTCCTGGGCGAGGCCGAGATCCTCGAATGGGAGACCGACGGGATCTTCCTGGCCTGCGGGACCCTGGTCGGCACCGCCCTCCGCGCCGCCGAGCGGCTCCGCGAGCGGCATGGGCTCCGGGTCGGCGTGATCAACGCCCGGTTCGCCAAGCCCATCGACCGGCCGACCGTCCTCAAGGCGATCGAGGAATGCGGATTCGTCCTGACCGTCGAGGAGGGCTGCCTGCACGGCGGATTCGGCTCGGCCGTGCTCGAAGTCGCCAACGAGGCGGGCCTGAACACGGCGCACGTCCGACGCCTGGGCCTGCCCGATCGCTTCATCCTCCACGCCGACCGCGACGACCAGCTCGCAGAGGTCGGCCTGGACGTCGACGGCCTGACCCGCGCCGCGATCGGACTCGCCCGGGCCATCGGGCTCCCCGCCGGCCTCGCCGCCCTCGCCGGGGACAACGAAGCCTGGGCCGGATGAGGTCCGCAAGCCCCCTGGACCGCCGATAGCGACCCGGAGCCCCGCGCGGGCCGGCTCCCCTCGATCTCTCATCAATCCGGCATGATCCGCGATGCCGATCGGTCCGGGGGCGACTCGGCCGGCCGGGATCCGCCCCTTCGCGTCCGTCGACGGGGACGAATCGGACGCAGTTCCCGCTTCCGATGAAGTCAGCCCCGCCCGATGGCTCCCGGCCCTTGAGGCCTGGAACCATCGGACGGGGCGACATCGGAACGGAGATCCGCGATGGCGAACTGGACGCCGCCGAGGAGCAATTAAGGACCGGTGCCGGTGCCGGTGCCGGTGCCGGTGCCCGTGCCCGTGGTGCCGGTGCCCGTGCCCGTGGTGCCGGTGCCGGTGCCCGTGCCCGTGGTGCCGGTGCCGGTGCCCGTGCTGCCAGTGCCGGTGCCGCCGGTGCCAGTGCCGGTGCCGCCGGTGCCAGTGCCGGTGCCCGTGCCCGTGCCCGTTCCGGTGCCCGTGGTGCCCGTTCCAGTCCCGGTGCCCGTAGTGCCGGTGCCGGTGCCCGTCCCGGTGGTGCCGGTGCCGGTGCCGGTGCCCGTGGTGCCGGTGCCAGTACCAGTGCCCGTGGTGCCGGTGCCAGTACCAGTGCCCGTGGTGCCGGTGCCGGTGCCAGTCCCGGTCGTCCCGGTGCCAGTACCAGTGCCCGTGGTGCCGGTGCCGGTGCCGGTGCCGGTGCCAGTCCCGGTCGTGCCGGTGCCGGTCCCGGTCGTGCCGGTGCCGGTCCCGGTCGTGCCGGTGCCGGTGGTGCCGGTGCCAGTCCCGGTGGTGCCCATCCCGGTCCCGGTGGTGCCCGTCCCGGTCCCGGTGGTGCCCGTCCCGGTGCCGGTGCCGGTGCCTCCGTTATTGCCCTGGCTGATGGCGATGAGATAGGTGTCAACGGCCGTGGACTGGAACGAAGCCGCGATGGCCCCGTCGACCGCCGTGATCAGGAGCGGTAGCTGGGACTGCGTCACCGAACCGCCCGACCGGGCGCCGGCCGCGTTGAAGATGGCGGACAGCGCGGTCGACAGCCCGCCGGGGGCGGTCAGTTGCGCCTGGATCAGGGCCGAGCCCGGGCCGGTGGCCGAACTCAGCGCCGCGGTGAGTGCCTGGCTGAGCGTGGTGACCGATTGGGTCGCCTGGCCCGAGACACCCGTGAGCGTGCCCGTGCCCGGGACCACACCGGAGTTGAGCAGGGTCAACTCGGACTGGCGGATGGCATTGGCGAACGCGGAATACGCGGCGGACTGCTGGCCGCCGATCGTACTCAGGTTCAGCGAGGACGACCCGGAATTGGTCCCCGACCCGCCGACCTGGCCCGTGGCGCCCAGGTAGATCTCGACGGCCGTGGACTGGTACGACTCCGCGATCGCACTGTCAACCGCCGTGAACAGCAGCGGGAGCGAGGCCTGCGGGACCGAGCCGTTGGCCGACCCGAATGAGGCCGCGTTGAAGAGGTTGGACATCTGGCTCGTCAGGCTGGCGGGCCCGCTGCCGGTCAACTGGGCCTGGAGCAGGGCCGAGCCGTTTGCCACCCGCGACATCGAGGACAATGCCGAGGACAATGCCTGCGAGAGGGTGTTGATCTGCTGCGTCACCAGCGAGGAGACCGAGGCCCCGGTGACGCCACCGACCGCAGCGGCTTTCACCCCGCCGGTGCCGGTGCCGCCGGTGGTCCCGGTGCCCGTGCCCGTGGTGCCGGTGCCCGTGGTGCCGGTGCCCGTCCCGGTGCCGGTCGTGCCGGTGCCCGTCCCGGTGCCGGTCGTGCCGGTGCCCGTCCCGGTGCCGGTCGTGCCGGTGGCCGTCCCGGTGCCGGTGCCGGTGCCAGTCCCGGTGCCAGTCCCGGTGGTGCCGGTGCCGGTGCCAGTCCCGGTGGTGCCGGTGCCGGTGCCCGTGGTGCCGGTGCCGGTCCCGGTGGTACCGGTGCCAGTCCCGGTGGTACCGGTGCCAGTCCCGGTGCCGGTGCCGGTGCCGGTGGTGCCGGTGCCGGTGCCCGTGCCGCCAGTACCCGTCCCGGTGCCGGTCGTCGCCGAGTTATCGATCAACGTGATTTCCGCCTGGCGGACGGCGGTGGCGAAGGCTGAATAGGCTGCGTTGACCTGGGTCCCGATCTGGAGCAGCTCGTTATTCAGGGTCGCCTGGTCAGTGGCCTGGGTAGAGGTGCTACTGGTTGTGCCGGCCATGGCGGCGGCCGCCGAGACCGAGGAACTCGGGACCGTCCGATCTTCGAGCATATCGATGATGTAGCGGAGCTTCGGGTTTCGATGCTTCTTCATGGTGCCTCTTTGCCTGTGGTGTTTCTCGGACGACCGGCCGAAGGCGGCGCGCCAGCCCTCGAACCGCGGTCGAAACCGGACGGATCGCGCATCATGCATCCGGCATCGCGTCGTCATGTCCCCTCGACCGCCCAGGGACAAGTAACCGCCGGACTCGTGCGACGTCCCGGCTCGCCCCATCCCTGAGCGTCAGCGATCCGTCCGAAGTCGGCGTGACCCGCACAACCCGCAAATTCCGCTCCAATCGCCGCGGAATTTCGATACCTGTTATCGCGCAGACGCCCATTTGTTAACAGTTGTTCATTTTTGGTGATCCCTCCGGTTTCCCCCCGATGATGGGCCCGGGCCCGTCAACGGTCCGGGCGGGTGGCTCGCCCCGGGGCCCGTCTCCCCCTCCCTTGCCCGTCGGCCGGGGCCGGGTGGACGCAACTCGGCTGCCGCAAATGGGACTTCGGCCGCGCGGGGATGGGAGGAAATATTCCTCCCGGCGCGATGTCGATTTCCGACGCCCTTCAGCGGGCGACGGTGAATCGATCCAGCTCCCGGCCATCGCCGTCGAGCTGGCGGACGGTGGCGGTGGCGGCGTCGACGTCGACGACGGTGAGCGAGTGGACGTCGGCGATGAACTTGCGGGTGAACGGCTGCCAGGTGTCGGGCCGGTCGGTCTGGGCCCGGTCGTAGAGGTCGGCCCCCCCGCCGCCGGTGACCAGGTAGATCACCCCGGCGGGGCGGGTCCGGGCCGTGTCGTCGTAGGCCTCGTCGAGGGCCCATTCCCCCTCGACGGGGGTGGCGGGCTCCGGGGCGCGGCCATCGGGGTAGACCCGGGCCCGGAAGGTCATCGGGAGGCTCCGCTGGTAGTTGTGGACGTGGCCGCTGAAGGCGATCGAGACGCCGCCGCGCTCGAAGACGTCGGCCAGCAGGCGCATCTGCTGCTCCCTGGCGTGCTCCTTCGACGAGTGGAAGCCGGGATGGTGGAAGGCGACGAACCGCCAGGGCTTGTCCCGGGCCGAGGCCAGGTCGGCCGCGACCCAGGCGCGGAGGGCCGGGTCGGCCCAATGCACGTACGGGTTGGCGTCGAGGACCGTCCAGTGGACGTCGCCATAATCGAACGAGAAGTTGGCCATCCTCGGGTAATTCGGCCCCGCCGCGTCGAGGAAGGCGCGACGGCGTGGCTCGGACCCCTTGATCGGCGGCGCCAGCCGGGTCGCCCCCGCGGCGACCGGGCCGTTGAGCGGCTGCGACCAGAAGTAGAAATACGCCATCAGGTCGGGGTATCGGTCGAAATCGTTGACCATCAGGTCGTGGTTGCCCGGCACGCCGACGAACAGGGTCGAGCCGAGCAGCGGGGCCCCCAGGGCCGGCGACGCCCCGTTGGCGGCGTAGACCGGGAAATATTTGGCGCGATACTCGCCCACCCGGCCCTGGAAATAGACGATGTCGCCGGTGATCAGGACGAGGTCGGGCTTCAGGGCATGCGTCCGGAAGGCGATCTTCCGCTGGTCGGCGGTGTTCTTGGCGCAGTCGCCGAAGGCGACGAACCGGTGGGAGCGGCCCGGCGGGGCCTTGGCCCGGGCCTCGGACTCGAACTCCGTCGCCCCGCCCAGCGTGACCCGATAGCGGAACGGCTCGCCCGGCTCCAGGCCGGACAGGACGGCCCGGTAGACCCGGTGCCGCTCGACCCCGTCGAGGACCACCCGGCGCATCTCCAGCGACGCGGCCGGCTTCCAGGGGCCCGAGATCGGCGACCGGACCTCGGCCGACCAGTCGGCGTCGCGGTGGTCGGCGTGCCAGAGCAGGGCCAGGGAGTCGGCCGAGGGGGCCTCGCCGAGCTGGAGATAGGGGGTCGCCAGGAACGGGCCGACCCGACGCGCGTTGGGGTCCTCGACCACGGCCATCGCCCACGCCCAGATCGCGTACGAGACGCCGGCCAGCGCGACAACGGCCGTGGCGATGCGGAGGCTGCGGCGGAGGCGGCGGACGGCCATCGTCGGGCTTCCCTGCGGGGGCGGGAGAGGCGGGCGGATCCGGGATGCTCCGGCAAGGCGACGACTCTACCAGCAACCCGCCACGACCTCCACCCCCGCCGGGCCGGCCCGTCGTTTGCAGCGGCAGGGTCGAACTTGTGGGCGGAAGGCCGCGGAGCGACCTGCGATGGGCGACGAGGGATCCGGCAGATGACGACAGGCAGACCGATCGGGCGGGCGAACGGGGCGAATCGGGCCGGCGTGCTCCTGGCGGGGGCGGTGGCGGTCGGGATCACTTTGGGCTGGACGATCGCGGCCCCGGCCCAGTTCCCGGGGCTCCCGGCCGAGGCCAGGCCGGCTCCGGCCCCCAAGGCCGACCCGACCCGCAAGCCGGTCCCGGCCAAGGGGACGCCCGGGGCGGTCTTCACGGCCACGTCCGGCCCGATCCACGTCGACCAGAAGGTTGACGACGACGCTATCCGGCGGACACTGGTCAAACAGCTCGGGAAGTTCCCCGGCGTCCGCGCGGTGGGGGTCCAGGCCACGGAAGGCGACGTCGAGCTCGAAGGCCACGCCGACGACGACGACACGATCAGTCAGGTCACCCTGTTCGCCCAGAAGGTCGACGGCGTCCGGCTGGTCCTCAACCTGATGAAGACGGATGCCGAGGTCCTGACCGGCCGCCAGCTGGCGGCCAAGGCCCTGAACCAGTATCTGGTCGTCCTGGAGCAGAACTGGCTCCTGGCGCTTTTGGCGATCGCCTTCGCCCTCGGGTTCGGGGCCCTGGCCCGGGCGTTCGCCCGCTACTCCGAGACCCTCCTGGCCCCGTTCGTGGGCAACCCGCTGCTGCGATCGGTGGTCGGGTCGGTCCTCAGCTCGCTGATCGTGCTGGCGGGGGTCCTGATCGGGCTGTCGGTGCTCAACCTGACCCACGCGGTGGTCTCGGTCCTGGGCCTGGCCGGGGTGATCGGCCTGGCCCTGGGGTTCGCGTTCCGCGACATCGCCGAGAACTTCATCGCGTCGATGCTCCTGGGCCTGCGCCGGCCGTTCCAGATCGGCGACTTCATCACCGTGGCGGGCAAGTCCGGGTCGGTCCTCTCGCTCGACACCCGGGCGACGACCATGATCACCCCCGAGGGCGACCAGGTCCGGATCCCCAACGCGGTGATCTACAAGGAGACGCTGGTCAACGCGTCGACCACGCCGAACACCCTGGGCAAGATCGAGGTGATGGTCCCCTACGGGACGTCGACCGCCGATGCGCTGGGCGCGGTCGACGAGGCCCTCCGGGCGACCGACGGGCTACTCCAGGAGCCGCCCCCCCGGGCCCTGGTCCAGGCGCTGGAGGCCGACGGCGTCCGGATCCGGGCGTCCTTCTGGATGCCGACCAGGGGGATCGACGGCGACAAGATCCAGAGCGATATCCGGCTCCGGATCAAGGTCGGGCTCCAGAAGGCGGGGGTCCTGGCGGCCCCGGGCGATCCCGCCCCCGCCGCCCCGGGGCGGGCCCCCGTCGCGATCGGCGACGCCGGGGAAGGCGGCCAGGCCGCACCGGCCCCGGCCGACGAGAACCTCCGGAAGGACGCCGAGGCCGCCGAGGCCGCCACCGCCCGGCACGACGGTTCCGCTCCCTCGCCGATCGACCACGCGATCCGGCAGGCCAAGCTCAGCGCCGCCGCCGAGGGGAACAACCTGCTGGTCAACGGCAAGTCCTGACCGGCCCGGGCGGCCCCCCGGGGGCCCCCGGCCCTACTTCTTCGCCGCGGGCTGGGCGATGGCGATCTGGAGTTCGACCTCGTTGGCGACGTCGAAGACCAGGACGGCGTTCTTGTGGGGGGTGGCGAAGTCGGCCGAGAGGAGCATGGCCTTCCGGTGGTTGCCGTCCTCCCGGGCGGCCCGGAGCCGACCGGCCAGCGCGGCGCGGTCGGCCGGGGCGGGCTGGCGGTCGACCTTGACGGAACCGGCGGCGTCGACCTCGACGAGGATGTAATCCTTCTCCAGCTCCTCGATCGTCCGGTTCCGCGCCTGGGCGGCGGCCTCGGGCGGCTTGTCCTCGTTGGGCCGGGGGACCTCCAGGGTCTTGAAGACCACGGCCGTCGTGGTGACCAGGAAGAACAGGACGAGCTGGAAGGCGACGTCGACCATCGCCGCCAGGTCGAGCTCCTCGACCCGGTCGGCCGAGTGCCGCGACAGGGTGAACTCGGCCGCCTCCTCGTCCTCGTCCTGGGGGTCGAACTCCCCGGGATCGGGCCCGTCGAGCTCGGGGAGGTCGGGCTGGGCGGACTCCTCATCGGGCAGGACCGGGAAGGCGGCCTCCGCCTCGGCCTCGGCCATCGGGCCGTCCTCGGCCCCGGCGGGGGCGAGGGCCGCCCGATCGGACGGTTCGTCGGCCTCGGGGTCGAACTCGAACTCGAACTCGGCCGGGTCGTCCTCCCCGATCGGGGGCGGCCCGACGTCGGCGAACTCGGGCGCGTCGCCGAGGCGGGCCCATCGGGCGGAGCCGGCGGGGCGGATCAGGTCGTCCTCGACCAGATCGCCGCGCGCCAGGGCGGCCCGGACGTCCTCGGTGGTCAAGGAGCGCTCGGCCTCCAGCCGGTCGCTGTGGAAGACGTCCCATAGGTCCATGATGGTCAGTCCGGCTCCTGGACGCCGATGTGGATGGTGACCCCGGCCTCGCGCCGGCCCAGCTCGCCGATCAGGCGGAGGACCTCGCCCTCGGGCACGGCGCCGTCGGCCTGGATGATGACCTTCTTGAGCCCCCGGGCGACCCCCCTGGAGACCTCGGCGCCGGCCTGGTCATAATCCAGGGCCCGGCCGGAGTCGCCGTTGCCCATGAGGATCCGGGGCCGGGCGCCGGGGGCGTCGGGCTTGAGCAGGGTGAGGGTCGTCGCGACGTCCTCCTCGACCCCCACGCCCCGCTTCGCCCGGGGGACGTCGACCTTGGCGTCGGCCGCCAGTTGCACCGAGAACAGCATGAAGGTCATGAGCTGGAACACGACGTCGACCATCGGGGTCATGTCGATATGCTCGTCGCGATCCTCGTTGACCTGGCGGCGGAGGAGCATGGATCCCTCGGGATGGGTGGAGACCTCGGCACGCCTTCAGCCGTCGAGCCATCGGTCCCAGAGGGGATGGGGCGCGTCGACCGGCGGGATGGGGCCGATGCCCACGGTCGGGGGGGCGTCGGGCTTGGGTCCCCGGGAGGGTCGGGGCGCGACCGGCCCGGGGCCGGTGCACTGGAGCCACCGGAGGCAGGAGACGGCGACGGCGGCCCGGGAGCGTTCGAAGGTGTCGGGGGCGTCGGGCATGGGCGGGCCTCCCGGGGGCTCGGCGGATCATCGGGGGAGGACGGCCCGGACGGTGCCGGACCTCGACCCGGGGGCGTTCCGGCCGTGGCCCTCGATCTCCTCCAGGACTTCGAGGAAGTCCTGGAGATGGCGCTCGGTCCGGTCGCGGAGGCGGCGGAGCCGGGCGTGGATGTCGTTGGCCACGATCATCATCGGGGTGGCGATCAGGAGGCCCGACCCGGTGGCCCAGAGCGCCAGGCTGATGTCATTGGCCAGGGCCGAGGGCGCGACCTTCTCGGCGCCGCCGATCCGGCCGAAGGCGCCGATCATGCTGGCCACCGTGCCCAGGAGGCCGAGCAGCGGGCCCATCCGGACGATCGTCGACAGCGACGCCAGGCGGTTCTCCATCGCGGCGACCACCTCGGTGTGGAACTCCATGACCAGGAGCTGCTTGACCTTGGCCAGCCCCTTGGACCGGTTGGCCAGGGCCACGGCCATGAGCTGGGCCAGGGCCGTGTGCCACCACGGGGGCCCCTGGCAGAGGGTGACCGCGGAGTCGGGCTTGCCGGCCTTGCAGAGGTCGCCGACCTGGCGGATCAAGGGCCCGGCGTCGTCGCCGATGGCCTTGCGCCCCAGGGCCCGGTAGAGCAGGATCGCGTTGTACACGCCCCAGACCGCCAGCAACGCCAGCGCGCCGTAGATGATGTAACCGAACGCGTCGATGATGGGGATAATCTTCATGTCAGGATCCGAGATCCGATCGGGTCGGTCCGCCCCGGGCCCGCCGCCGCGGGCCCCGAGCCCCGGCCGCGCCGCGCCGCCGGTTCCTATCCATTGTGGCGGCCGGGGGCTGCGTCCCGCAAGGGTGAGGCCCCCGCGGGACAACGGCTTGCCAGGGTGATCCCGGCGCGGGACAATGCCGGCCCTGGAGAGATTCGCCGACTTGCGGGGTTCCCCGACCATGCCGCGCACCGTGCTGATCGTCGACGACGAGCGCGACGTGAACGACATCCTGGCCAGCCTGGTCCAGGCGCGCGACTTCGAGGCGATCCAGCGGTTCGAGGGGGCGACCGTCATGGAAGACGTCCGGATCCATCATCCCGACCTCGTCCTGCTCGACCTGATGCTCCCCGACCGCGACGGGTTCGAGATCTGCGAGGAGCTGAAGCGGACCCGCGAGACCAACCTGATCCCGGTCGTCATGGTCACCTCGCTGAACGACCCCAACCACCGGCTTTCCGGGGTCCGGGTCGGCGCCAACGGCTACCTGACCAAGCCGTTCACCCCCGATCAGCTCTTCAACGCCATGGACGCCGCCCTGGCCTGGCGCGACGACCATTATCACCGGGGGACCACCGGCGAGATCAACTTCGACGTCCGGAGCGAGCTGGCCTACCTCCAGCAGACCAACGACATGCTCGCCGACCTCTACCACCACACCCCCCTGACCGACCGCCAGGTCAAGGACCTCAAGCAGGTCGTCATGGAGATGGGCGGCAACGCGATCGAGTGGGGCCATCGCAAGAATGCCGACCTGACCATCCGGATCACCTACCGGATCGACCCCGAGAAGGTCACCCTGATCATCCGCGACCAGGGCCCCGGCTTCGACCCCGGCCAGGTCCCCCACGCCGCCTCCGACGACGACCCGATCGGCCACCTCGACGTCCGCAACGAGCTGGGGATCCGCGAGGGGGGCTTCGGGATCATGCTCGCCAAGGGCCTCGTCGACGACTTCCAGTACAACGACCGCGGCAACGAGGTCACCCTCATCAAGCGGTTCAAGCGCTGAGGGACGGCCCGTGATCCCCCCGCGATCGGCCTGGGCCCTGGCCTTCATGCTCCTGGGGATGTCCGATGCCGCGGCCGGGCCGGGCGTCGTGGACGCGACCTCGCTCCGGGGACAACCTCAAGCGGAAGCCCCCGGGATCGTCGACGATCCCCCGGAATGGCGGCCGGTTCCTCTGGGAGCAGTTCCACGAGCTGGCCCGGCTCGGTGCCGATTCCGACTTCGTGGCGATGTTCGACGAGGTCGACGAGGGGACGGCCATCTTCAAGGTGACCGATTCTCCGCCCACCCAGGCCCACTTCGTCGGCCTCGACGGGATGCCGAGCGACTGATATCTCCGGCTGGTCGGCGAGGGGGCCCGGATGCTCCGCAAGGAGCGGCCGATCGCCCGGGAGATCCCGATCAGGCCGTGACGCTGCCCCTCCGGGATCCCAGGCCGGGCGGGATCGAGTCGGGGATGCCCCAGTATTCCGACATCCAATCCCAGCACCGGCCGTCGATGCTCCCCCAATAAGTCGCATCATTCCCCGTCGTCATGACGAAACCCCGGGCCGATTCGAGCGCCGGAACCGCGATCAGGTCCGACCAGAGGGACTTCGGCGAGACCGAGGCAGGGACATCCGCCAGGAGCCAGACGTCCGCCAGCCAGTGCCAGACCCTCCAACCCCTATTTCGGATGTAGTTCGTGATCGCGTCTTGCTGTTCGGAAGTCCCGGAATCGAGGGCGACGATCAATTTCCGCTTCATGATGGGTGCTCCTCGGACGTCTCCGGAGTCGTCGGCTCCCTGACCTGGGGAGGTACGGGCGGGCTCAGGTCCCCGGCCGGCCGGTCGGTCGACTCATCGGAAGAGATTGCTCTGATGAATCCGACGAGGTCATCGCCCTTGAGCTTCTTCTGCTGCATCGCCAACTTCGTGAGCGTGAACCGTTCCGAACGCAGGGCATCGGGATTTCTGATCGCAAGAAACCAATTGAGGGCCACGAAGTTCACTACCAGGATCACGACGACGGTGGCCAGCGTCACCAGCGCCCAGGAAGGGAGCCCGAACCTCGGCCCGGCGACAATCCCCCCGATCGAGAGGGCCAGCGCCCAGAGCATCTGGCCCAGGGCCGTCGAGCGGGAGCCTCGGGCATCGGATTGTCTCAGGAGCGACCAGAACACGTCGAACGGCATGAAGCGGGCCTCGGGGGCGACTCAAGGTCGATGACGAATGGCTAGCTCGATCCATCGGCCATCCCCCGGATCACTTCTTCCCCGGCCAGAGCGAGGCGCCGTAGACGGCATCCTTGCCCAGCTCCTGCTCGATCCGGAGGAGCTGATTATACTTGGCGATCCGGTCGGATCGGCTGGCGCTGCCGGTCTTGATCTGGCCGGCGTTGGTGGCGACGGCGATGTCGGCGATGGTCGAGTCCTCGGTCTCGCCGGATCGGTGGCTGATGATGGCGGTATACCGGTTGCGCTGGGCCATCTGGACGGCGTCGAGGGTCTCGGTCAGGGTGCCGATCTGGTTGACCTTGACCAGGATGCTGTTGGCGATGGCGCCCTCGATCCCCTTCCTGAGCCGGACCGTGTTGGTGACGAACAGGTCGTCGCCGACGATCTGGACCGTGTCGCCGATGGTGTCGGTCAGGAGCTTCCAGCCGGCCCAGTCGTCCTCGGCGCAGCCGTCCTCGATCGAGACGACCGGGTATTGCCGGGCCCAGGAGGCGAGGAACTCGACCATCTGCTCGGGGGTCTTCCTGGGCTGCTTCTCGTTCTCCAGGGTGTAATGGCCGTCCTTGAAGAACTCGGTGGAGGCGACGTCGAGCGCCAGGGAGACGTCGGAGCCGGGCTTGTAGCCGGCCTTGTCGATGGCCGTGAGGATGACCTCGATGGCCTCCTCGTTGCTCTTGAGGCTGGGGGCGAAGCCGCCCTCGTCGCCGACGGCGGTGTTGTACCCCTTCCCCTTGAGCACGGCCTTGAGGTTGTGGAAGACCTCGGCGCCGCACCGGAGGGCGTCGGCGAAGGTCTTCGCCCCGAGGGGGACGATCATGAACTCCTGCACATCCACGTTGTTGTCGGCGTGGGCGCCGCCGTTGAGGATGTTCATCAGGGGGACGGGCAGGACCCGGGCGTTGACCCCGCCGAGATAGCGGTAGAGCGGCAGGCCGGAGGCGAGGGCGGCGGCCCGGGCGGCGGCCAGGCTGACGCCCAGGATCGCGTTGGCGCCGAGGTTCCCCTTGTTCTCGGTCCCGTCGGCGGCGATCAGGGCGGCGTCGAGCGCGGGCTGGTCGGCGGCGTCGAGGCCGACCACGGCCCGGGCGAGCGGGCCGTCGACGTTGGCGACGGCCCGGGTGACCCCCTTGCCGAGGTAGCGCTTCTTGTCGCCGTCGCGGAGCTCGACCGCCTCGTGGGCGCCGGTGCTGGCGCCCGAGGGGACGGCGGCCCGGCCGAGGGTCCCGTCGGCCAGGACCACGTCGACCTCGACGGTCGGGTTGCCGCGGCTGTCCAGGATCTCGCGACCGCGCACGGCGGCGATGGGTGCGTGATGCGTGCTCATGTTGCGTCCAGATTCCTTCGAAATGCGCGCGGGCCGGGCCCGTCGCGAGGCCCTGGCCGACGCCCGGATCGGGCGGGCGCGATGGACGCAACCGTACTCAGTGGAAGGGGTCTCGGTCAAGCCTCGGGGAGGGGGAGGGGGTTCGCGGTTCGCGGGATCGGGCGCGCGGCGGTCCCGCCCCTTCCACTTTTTTCAGGAAGGGATCAGGCGGTTGTGCGAATCTCCGTCGCCAAAGGGGCGGAGACCGCCGCGCGGTGCGACCTCAACGGTGCCCGTTCTTGAGGACGCCTTCCCGGTCGACCGGGAAGGCGCGGGGGCGGAGGCCCGTCGGACGGGCCCCGGCCTTCGCGCCCTCGGCTCGATCGGGGCTTCGGGAGGAAGTCGCGGCGGGGTCGATCGCCCCGCCGACTCCCCCGACCCGGCCTCGCCGGGGGTCGTTCCCCCGGCCATTAGGTTATCGGCGCGGCATGGGATGGCCTTGATCCCGGGGGAAATTCAACATTTCGGGGGCGGTCGCCCCGATCAGGAGCGGCACAACGTACTTCCGAAGAAAGGCCGGATTATCCGGCCCGACGTGACCGCCGAGGTGGCCCGAGGCCGCCGTCCCCGGGCCCCATCGGACCTGCCGGAGCCGGTTGTAGGGCGACCGGCCCGGGCCGTCGGGGGACGCGGGCGGGCGGAAGCCGACCATCCCGGCGGAGACCGATCGGACCCGGTCGGTCGTCTTGAACAGGCAGGTCCCCGCGCCCAGGACGACCGCGTCCAGCGGCGACCAGAAGACGACCATCTCGCCCCGGACGGCCCGGAGGGCCCGCGACAGGTCGTAGCCGGGCGAGACGGCCGGGGCCAGCAGGACCGCCCCCCCGACCGAGTCGTCGGGCAGCTCCTCCAGCGCCTTGACGACGATCCCGCACCCGCCCGACTTGCCGACCAGAGTGACCGGCGTCCCGGGGTATCGATCGCGCCAGGCGACGACCTGGGCGGCGATGGCGACGGCCTGGGCCCGGTGGTTGGCCACGTCGGTCAGGTCGGCATGCCATCGGCCGAACCCGTGCCCCCAGCTCACCGGGCGGACCAGGAGCGCGCCGTCGCCCCGGCCGACGACGTGGCGGAGGCCCATCTCGCAGAGCCGGGCCCCCCCCACGCCCCCGGCCACCAGGACCAGGCCCGACGCGTCGCCCTCGGCGACCTCGGGGACCTCGCCATACCGGCACCGGAACAGGAAGGAGAGCAGCTTCGGGTAGATCATACAGGACAGGATACGCCCGATCGGACCGGGCCGGAAGTGGGTCGGGCGCCGGGGGATTCCGGCATCCCGATCCCTTCTGCCCCCCTCTCCCCCGGGAGAGGGCCGGGGTGAGGGGCGTCGCCGGAGGGTCGACGTCCGATCGGGCCCGCCTCCGCCGGCCGGTGACGATGCGACGCCCCTCACCCTGGCCCTTTCCGGGGGGAGAGGGGGGCAGATCGCCGGAATCCGAGGGCGCACCTGCGCCGGGCCGGGTCAGCGTCGCCGCCCGATCGTGAACGGGAGGTCGACCCCGCCCCCCATCGGCGGGAGCTGGGGGGAGTTGACCGGCCGTCGGGGCGTCGGGATGTCCAGTGCGCCGTACATGGCGTCGAACTCGGCGTCCATCCGCTGATCGACCTCCCTCGCCGCGAAAAACGAACCCATCATGGCGGCGACGTCCGGGACCTCGGGGGCCCTGGTCTCGGCCCTGGCCTGCCGCTCCATCTGGCGCAGCTCCTTCAGGGCCCGGAAAAAGCCCCGTTCGGCCGCGGCCTCGTACTGGCGGGCCCGGCCGGCTTCCTTCGAGGGGTCGAACATGGCGATCCGGCCCGCCTCGGCCCGGAGTCGGGCGGCCTCGTCGGCGTCGGCCCCCTCGGGCGGGACGAAGTCGGCCTCGGCCTGGCGGACCCGATCCGCCAGCGCGGCGGTCTGCTGGTCGGCCCCGCGCTCCATCCGGACCGAGTTCAGCGCGGCCCGACGGGCCAGGGCGTGGCCCATCTCGCCGGAGGCGTTCAATTCCCGGGCGAAGGCGACGGCCCGCCGCTCGACCTCGACGGCGTCGGCCTCGGGCAGGACGACCCCGGCCCCGGTCATCCCGTGCTTGAGGGCGTTGGCCCGCGAGACGGCCTTGCCCTCCTCGGTCCGGGGCCCGCTCGATCGCTGGGCGTTGATCCGGTTCGCGTTGATCCGGGCTTCGGAGGTCGACATGGGTGCGCGCCTTTCGCGGTCCGACGAGAGGAGGGGATGGTTCCGGCGTCCGTCCCTTATATTCAGGATCCCGAGGGCGCCGTTATTCGTGTTTTCCTCGGAAGTCGCCGGATTTCATCGGCCGCGCCGGCGGGGACGCTCCCGGGCGAGAGCGAGGACCCCACTCCGGGCGGGCCGGCCGGTCGATCGGCCGGGGCGGGACTCGAATCCCCATGACGTCCGGACGGGACGCCCGCGCGTTGAGGAGCGGCCTGACGGTCGTGTAAAATGGCCCACACAGCCGGGCGGAGGGGGTTGAAGTCGTCGGCAATCCCGGTCCCACGCTGGATTCCCGGGGGTTCGCAAGTGAACCCCTGCCACTCTGCCGCGTGACCGAGTCAGTGAGAAACCAAAAACAAAGTCTGACCCCAAGTCCTGACTGGATCGCCACCAGGCGGCGGGGGGAAACCCCACCAGCCACGCCGGAGACGGCGTGAGCCACCAGCCGCTATCCTTCCGGGGCTGGCTGGCAACGCAGCCACCGCCTCCACCATCTGACCCGCACCGATACCTACGCCAGATTGACCAGGGCGTCCGGGCGGCTGCGGTGTCGTCTTACTGGTGGTCACCTGACCTACAGCGGTGGTGCATGGGGCTGCGGTGGGTTTCGAGGTCATGACACCAGGACAGAGAGGGACGGCCGTCCCTCTCTGTCCTGGTGAACCCCTCTCAGTCCCACCATGAGGGTGCGAAGTGTAAAGACTATGTCCCGACGCAAAAACCCGGTTTTCGAGACGAGGAATAAGGACTTGCGTCAAGGAAACCGCGACAAGCAAAATGTTTACTTTCGACTTTCGCCGACAAGTTTCATCTCGTGTCTTACTTGACAGCCGACCTATTGCGAGAGGATCGCTGATGGATCGCAGTTTCTATGTGCTTGAGTACCGTAACCGTTCACGGCCTTCCGTTACCGTTTCGGGGATGGTAGTGTTTTTTACCATGACGATGCCGCCACCACCCTCCGAGGAATGCTTGGCTTCGCTTCCCACGGCGGCCCTGATCT
>JAABUK010004544.1_pt1 | contig 22416 bp, 33 predicted proteins | sample 5559141 | NCBI WGS metagenome assembly JAABUK01 (sample SAMN10711869, study PRJNA513367) | rock metagenome | isolation source: Antarctica rocks | place: Antarctica: Victoria Land, Pudding Butte nord | collected 2016-01-03
AGACACCAATTCCTGAAGTTTCCTAGAGATCTCGAAGCATCGTTCATTTTGGTGCTTACAGTAAGTGGTGTGATACCATTTTCATATGTTCCTTCAGGTACCAGAATTCAGTGAGAGCAGTCAGCCCAAGCCCGACTTTGAAAGCTATCTTAACAAGGTATCTTGTCAGACCAAGTGGTCCAGGCCTACCAGCACTCATGCCATGTTACACATATCTTGCACCCATTCCTGCATATGAAGGGCAATGGCTGTCTCGCTGCTTCCACCCCACACTTGGGACAGTTAGCTCAATTGGTAGAGCTCTCACATCTGTGAGAAGGCTAAGGGTTCGATTCCCTTATTGCCCAGTTGAGATTCAGGGGAGTAGCAGCAGCCATTGCCTTGTGTTGGAAATTGCATCTTGTGTTAATGTTGCTTGGAGCATATGCTGGGCTCACTGGTCATCAGTGTTCCTGTGGTTGTCATGAGTACCAAATTGCTTTGGAGTCTCATGCTGCCATTCAATTATACTTTGTTATTGACATTGTGCTGCTAGCTATGAGCCTGCAGGCACATTTGTATGGTGTTTTTGTACACCCCCGCACTTGCAGCTTCAGTCTCTTACAAGAGACATCTTCAGTTGATAGAGCTGCTTCTTTGCTGAGCTAGCTGAGAGTATCACTCTCACTGTTCAACTGGGTCTTCAGGGAAGCTGCTTGGCGTTGGTGGTACTCAACATTGTTTGCTGTTCACCCTGCATTACCCAGTACCTTTTTCAGGAGGATTGTGCTTCAGTGTGTGTGTATTTGGTGCATATGTTGACAAGCACATTGGTGCTGACGTCGTGACACTGGATCTTTAGGTCAAGCGCGGTCAAGAGATCATTGGCAAGGAGTCTGCCATCCCCATCATCATTGGTGAGCAGTTTGCCTGGTTTTCTTCACATGCCTGGTTTGGGAGGTCTGAGTTCATGTTGAAATTGAGCAGCTGTTTTGTCAATTTTTCCAAGGGTTGCACTCACTTACGTGTGATGATCCAACTGCATCAGGTACAATTGATTGCATTGATCCTGTACATGTTGCATCCAAGAACACCCATGAAAATGTCCCAGGACTGCACTTTTCTGTCTTGCTGACTTGATGTGCTTTGTTGTCTAGGACCCAACACCCTTGTCGGTCTGAGCAAGAAGGAGGGAGTCTCCCGCTCTGACATGGTCAAGCGCTTGCTGCCCGCCTACTCCCAGGTCCTCAAGGAGCTCAAGTCACTGGGTGTCCCTGAGGTCCAGATCCACGAGCCTATCCTGACCATTGCTGATGCTGCCTCCCTGGAGTCAGACTTTGCCACCACCTTTGCTGAGTTTGAGAAGTCTGGGCTCTTCATCAACTTGGTGACATACTATGATGACATTGGTGCTGCCTACCCATGGACTGTCAAGTGGGTCTTTCTAACTCTCTTGCTTTGCATGGCCTGTTGCGCATGGCCTGTTGTGATGCTTAGGTACTCACTGACTTTGCTACATGTCCCACATTGAGTATGGCAATCATTAGATTACCTGGATACTATTTGTATGGTCTGTCCACTTCTGTCATAGTCAGTGTGGGTGAACAGTATAGAAACAAGTCTATTCACTTTTGCTACATTCAGTTTGTGACCTGTGACGTGACACTTATTTGGTGTATAGTTTAAGCTGTTTTCCCCTAATGCACAATTACACGTCTAGTGTCTTCGTATTGTGTCATTCATGGATTGTCATATATACGTTTATGCCTTATCAGGACGCGGTATTACAAGGCATCAATCTGCATATGGCAATCATTGCCTAAGCAGGCTTCCAACTTGCAGGCTGCCAGTGCAAGCCATCTCTTTGGACTTCTTGGGTGTGCCAGGATCAGCAGTGGCCTCCAAGACTCTGGACCTGGTTGAGAAGCATGGCTTCCCCAGTGAGAAGAGGCTGGGTGCCGGTGTTGTTGATGGACGCTCTGTCTGGTCTGATGGCATCGTCCCTGCTGCTCTGGTTGCTTCTTTGCACAAGAAGGTACACGCCTGTGCTCTTATGCTGCCTGTGTTGGTTCTATAGTTGCTGTTTATTTTGGCATTCTGAGACCTATACAGCTGCTGATCCTGCAGGCCATGTGCGCTGTTTGTCATGTTTGCAATAGCCTTCAATGCAGACTGCTCTTGTTGTCGTTGCACGTTCTGTCAACTTGTTAGTTGTTGACTGATAGTATGTCGACTGCGAATGTTGTGTTACAGGGCATCAAGAACATCAGTGTACAGTCAAGTGTGTCCCTTCAGCACCTGCCCTATGACAAGGAGCTGGAGAAGAATGTGGAGGCCAGCATTGCTGGACGCCTGTCCTTTGCCACTCAGAAGCTGCATGAGATTGTGAAGGCTGCCAAGGATGCCCCAACCCTGAAGGAAGACCAGATCAAGGCTGGCCTGCCCGATGTTGGTAATTTACTTCTTCAATGTGCTGTTTGCCATTAGGTACCTGTGTGCCCCAACAGGCTGTGGCTTTGTACAGTTTGGTCCACTGTCTTCTCCACTCCATGAGTGGTTGCGTACTTTCCTGCTTGTCAGTGGGTTTGTGTTGTCTTTTAGTAAGCTGTCTTTTGTCTGGTGCAGGCAACCCAGTCTCAGACATTGAGAAGAGCAAATTCAGCCGGTCCGCCAAGTTTGCTGACCGTATCACACAGCAGATCAAGACCCACGCCTTCCCCACCTCCTCCATTGGCTCTTTCCCTCAGACTCCAGGTAAGAATCCCCAGGGACCCTTGCAATCCCAGTTCTGTTTTTTTGTAATATCCTTATTTCACATGCTCAGTAGTTCCAGCCAGCTTGATGCAAGTCTTGCAGCAGCTATGAGCTTCATCAGCCCATCGCTCTTGTTGATGCCTCAAGAGGCTCCAACAATTTCGATGGGGAGACGACGCTCGCAAGCTGTTGCAAGACTTGCATCAGCAAAGGTAAGATGTGCTACAGCTCAGCCACTGCATGCACTTTGCCTCCGTCTGCTGCTAATCCTGTGGTAGTGCCAAGAGAATGCTGCTGCTTCAGCAGAAGGCATACAGCGCCATGTCCATTCAGGAGCGGTGCGTGTGCCTTTCCCACAATCTGTGCTGACTGTGTATGTACCGTTTGCAACAGTGGCTTGTCAAGCTTTGCCTGCAGCCTTGATCTCTTGTCTTTGGTAAAGATACGAAGAACCTGATATTTGACACCTCTGTGTTCTGTTATGCAGCCATCAGGCGTGCACGTCTGGCACACAAGAAGGGTCAGTTGAGTGATGCTGACTACGAGAAGGAGGTCAACGAGTACATGACATACGCTATCAAGGAGCAAGAGCGCATTGGTGTGGATGTTCTTGTGCACGGAGAGCCTGAGCGATCAGACATGTAAGCCACAGCCTTATCCCTCTGGTACAATGGTGTAGTGCAGCCCGTGCATGCATAGCTTGTTGTTGCCTTGCCCAAGGCTGACTCACCTTTGTAACTCACTTTAGCTCAACTTTCCTCACCTCAGGATCTGCAACGTGTCTTCATGAGTTCAGCATGAACTTCAGCCTTGCACAGGCATGGATTAACACTGAACAACATGTGCCCGCATCTTGCAGTGTCCTGCTAACCCCCTTGTACTCGCATGCACAGTTGCAAAGCCACCACTTACAGTCTGGCTGCTGGGTTGCTTGAACCTTCCATTACTCACTGCAGGGTTGAGTACTTTGGCCAGAGGATGGAGGGCTTTGTCTTCACAGAGCACGGCTGGGTGCAGAGCTACGGCTCCCGCTATGTCAGGCCCCCCATCATCCATGGTGACGTCAGCAGGCCTCATGCCATGACCACCAAGGAGTTTCAGTATGCACAGAGCCTCACCCAGAAGCCCGTGAAGGGCATGCTGACAGGCAAGCTACTATTGCACTCAGCTGTTAGCTTCCCTGCCCCTCGTGCATATACAAGTGTGAACCTTAGTGGCATTGCCCAGGTGTACAGATGCTGTACTGCCTGGTGCAACACAGCTGTGTTGCATCAGGCAGCAATGCCATCTGTACAAGCAGGCAGCAACAGGGGGAAACGTAGTATACTGCTGTGTCAAAACATGCACTGTTTTATGTGTGAGGTGCTTTTTTTGAGGTCTTGCATCACCATATGTGCATGACCAGTCAAGGTCTGGCTGAGTGTATGTGTTGAACCGCAGGCCCAGTGACCATCCTGAACTGGTCCTTCCCCAGGAAGGACATCACTCGCCAGGCCCAGGCCTTCCAGCTGGCTCTTGCCATCCGGGAGGAGGTTGGTGACCTAGAGAAGGCCGGCTGCAAGGTCATCCAGGTGTGTTTCCGTCTGGTGCATGCTTGCTCTGCCATTCCCATGTTGCGTTGTTGTGCAGCAGCTTCTAAATGGTGAAGCGGTGCTGCAGGGTTTACTTTGTTTTGGCATGCCTACTTTGCAGTCTTAATACGTTGGATTTGGTATGCAATGGGGCCGGCAACTCAATCCTTTTGTGTGAGCATCCACCAATGTGTTCCCATCCACCAATGTGTTCCCTGGTTTTTGAAGCTGCTGTGATACATATTGCTGGGGAGAGTTGCATTGTGGATTGTCAGCAGTGTGACATGCAATGTTGTGGGCGTATTGTGGTGGCTAAGGTGCAAGCAAAGGTGCAGGTGGATGAGCCAGCCCTGCGTGAGGGCCTTCCACTGAAGCAGGACAGGTGGGAGAGCTATCTGGAGTGGGCCGTGGACTCCTTCCGCCTCTCCACAGCGGTGGCCCAGCCTCACACTCAAATTGTCACCCACCTGTGCTACTCAGACTTCCAGGACATCCTCAAGGTGAGCACATTGGTGGCTTTCACCTCAGCATTGTTGAGCAGCACCATGCGTGAGGATTTTGTGTGGTTTTGTGTCATGATTGACCTTGATGCTGCGATTTGGCCAGTTTGTTGGCTGTTTGCAAGCTTCCGGCAGCTTCATTGGCTGTATCCTGGCCTGTAATGCTGTTTTATGATGTTGATTGTTCTCCTTTTGTGGCCTGGTCTACTGGCAGGCAGTTGATCAATATGGGCTGTGTTGTCCAGCCTTGCTTGTGCGCTGTTCTAATCTTTTGGTTGGTCTACTGGCAGGCAATTGACAACCTGGATGCTGATGTGCTGACCATTGAGAACAGCCGAAGTGGCAACGAGATGATTGTTGCCCTTGCCAAGTATGGCTACAAGAAGGATGTTGGCCCAGGAGTTTACGATGTCCACTCACCTGTTGTGCCAAGGTAATTATTTTCTCATGTGCAAGAAGTCAATTGTGTGGTAGTACTGCTGAGACACAAATGAGGCGGTACATGAGGTTTGTCCATTTAGACTGTTGATGTACCCACCTCATTTGCATGTCAACAGTGGACAATCCTCATATTTGCAAAACGCACAACTCTCCTGCATTGATATGCATGGTAACTGTACTGTGCAGGTATGCATTTTAGCTGCAATGTGGAGTTTTCGGTCTCACTTTGTCATATCGTATGTGTGCAGTGTGGAGTTTATGGTTGAGAAGCTGCAGAGTTACATGGACAGCAAGATCTTGAACTCCAAGAGCGAGCACATCTGGGTGAACCCTGACTGTGGTCTGAAGACCAGAGACTGGAAGGAGGTTATCCCATCTTTGGAGAACATGGTCAAGGCAGCAGCCACCATGCGTGCCCAAGTTGGTGCTTCGGCATAAACGGCAATATCTTAGTTGCAGCTAGTGTTGTATTTGATGTCTAAACAGTAGTCAGTAAAGTTTTTTTATATAATATCTCTGCCAGTCTGCTCTTTGCTTGTGTTGTTTCCCAATAGCTCTGCCACTGTCACCAGACTTGTTTGCACCAATGCAGGACTTTGCTTTTTTGGTGGATGTGGTGGGTTGCCTGTATAAATTTTGCATTAGTTAGCTTTCGTTCATGACAGCAATGGTGCCTATTGATACATTTGTAATGCAATAAATCTGTCTCACCTATGAGCAAGATCATCGGTAAGTCTGATGCGAATTTTTGCTTGGTTGCAACTACATGGACATTGTGATGTCCTTTGACAACTGAAATGCATGTTTAGAGCAACTGCACTCTCAGCCACAGTTAGCATTCGTCAGTACTTTCCTGTACGTTGGTCCTAATTTTGTCATCATTCACAGCTGCTTGCAATTGGTTTCAACCCCACTCCAGGTTCCTTAAATCGAAAGACACACAGTTTACCAGCAGTACTGTATGCTATGCTAGCGTTCAGTGGTGCATGCTGAGTAACTCAGTCTGAGTTGCCCTGTCAAGCCCTCTATGAAGGCAAACAAACAAGTAGCATTTCCATTTCAGGGCGCATGCCTCACCTAGCGTTGTCAATGACATCTTGTCATGTCCCATCTGTACACGGTACCACACTGCATCCTGGCCTTTTTTCTTAGTGGTATGAATCCGATGACAAGATCCCAAAACTGCACTCTTCAGCAAAGCTCGGTAAACTGCCGGGATCAGTGCTTACATAGAGAATGTCACTGCAAAATGTATCGGTAGGCATGAGGGGGTTTCATATGCATGTAGGAAGGCCTGGCCTTTTCTGTGCGTCTCATTCAATTGTGCATGCTTCCAGCTGAGTTACAGTGAATTAATCTATGAACTAGTTGTGCCTGTGGGTTTGCAACACCGCGCGTTGTTTAATGCAAGCATGCAGTCGGCTGGGGTGAAACTTTCATTGTGCTGCGACCCAGTGTCCCAACAAGTTTTGTCCCATGAAATCTCAGGTGTGCGAATACAGCTAGTTGACTTCTCAAAACTGTGTTACATAGAACTTTTGAAACCAGGCAGAGTTCCACCAGAAGTGCTTAAAAGTTTGTGATTGGTCACTTCTTGGAGCAAACACTATGTCATACCGGTATGTGAAACGATGAAAGGTTGATGCGCTTTCTGGGGCAAACTAATGCTGAGGCTCTTTGAAGAGGCTCCTCTTCATCTTCGGAGTTGCTATGAGGGTAGCTGCTTTGACAGCTATTTGATGCTATGTGGAGGAATATACCTACACATTGTGGCTATCTATCCTGCATGCTCGCTCAAGGTGCTTTTCTCTTGAGAGCTCAAAGCAGCGCAGACTGGATCTGTTTGTGCAAATGATTCTAGATCTACACACTGACCCTTGTGCAAGAATCAAGATCACTGCTCAGATGGAACAATAACGACCTCCAGGTTGCATTTTGCAGAAAGCTCAAGCCAATTTGAGGATCAACAAGTGAAAAAGATGCCTTCCAAGGGCTTGGCTAGTCATTGATTACAGCGATGAAATGCAAACAGTACTTTGAATATTGCATTACAGCACTGAATGCTTGCGTGCAAAAACAGACAATCACGACGCAGGGAGCAACACAAACGTTTATGAAAGTCAGCACCAGTTCATGAACTACTGATCAGTAGAAGCACAAAAGTATGAACAGGAGCTTTGCTGGGCGCGGCTAGAAGAACAGCTTCCTTCTCACATTGTTGCTCTTCACTCGGATTCTTTCCAGACCACGAGAGATGAAACGGCTGCTCACTCCTACCGCGGCACCTCCAAGGACCAGAATGCACAACCATATGCAACTGATCACGAAGCCACACAGTTGGTATAGGAGGTCAGTGTCTGCCGAAACTTCCTCCACAACATAGCGGGCTCTGAGCCTTGCGGCGACTCTGGCCATCTTCTCAGCATGATTGAGCTGCGGGTCCTGCACCGAAGGGCCAAGCTATGAGCAGGGGTCTTGACAGCAACGCCAGTGTGCAGGGAAAGCCCCGCTACATCTCATCACCATTTGGCGGCTGTCCCCTGGCCGGCCTCTCCCTTGTCCTCCAAACATCCCCAAATTTCAAGACGCGCTGCACGACCGGATGCAGAGTTCAAACTTTGGGTACGGGCAATGGTCAAATCGTTTGATTCAAATGCTGCTTGGGGACAGCGGGCAGTTTTGGTGGGGATGGAGGCATTTCAGTGGGCTCTGCAGAATCCTTGGAAATATGTATCTGACATCCAATATATCAAGGAAAGAACACTGGGATGATAGTGATGATCTGCAAATCTGTATTGCAGATTCCCTGCTACTAGACCAGGCAGCTGCAGCCTGTGCTGAAGTAAATTGCTTGTGATGGGCATTTGCATACTGTTTGGCTTGCTCTTTGTCTTAGTGGCACAGCTCAGCACTAACAGATGAAGAGCAGACAAGGTCACTGCACGCAGCTAAGGCTAATGCATGATAAGCCATTTGGATGCAACCAGTAAATATGGCAAGCTAAATCAAAGTGCTCAGGTGCTGTTGGCTGAACCGTGAACGCTGACAAAAGAACAGTGTCATTCAACAGTTGACCACTTCTAAAATACTACATGGGTCGCATAGAGTGCTTCAACAAGGATCAATCTCAGCTGTCACAAGGGCAATCACAATGCTACATCAGGTCAACGCCCCTGCAGCCTGGTGTACAGTGACTGACAGTCAGTCTGGTAAGCTCACAACTGAAGTCATGCTACAAAAACCTAAGCAAAGGCTTACTACAGGAAATGCATGCACATGCTACCAATATACTGGCTATGGTACAATTGCCATCACAATACGAATGTATGGGGACCAAATTAGATGCCACCTCACAGGATGGCGCTGCTGCTGTCATAGACTGCGCTGCTACCCAGGTGTGTCCTGTGTCTGCTCAGCTGCTGCGGCAGGTGTGCTGGCAGTTGTCATACTAGCGGGATGGTCCAGTCATGCGGGCATGATGCCTATCTCTGGAGGGAGGTGACGCATGTGGCCTGTGTTGGGTGTTGCTGCTGTGTTACACTGCGCTGTCACCCGTTTGCTTCCTGCTGCTCAGCTGCTCCTGCAACTGGATTGGGAGAATCTAGAAGGCACAAAATTCAAACAGCTGCAGGGCCACTTCTGCATGGCCCTGATGTGCCGCACAACATGACAGAATCTGGGCACAGCTGCTGCTGTGAATGCTGCCGGCCAAGCAATCAGTCAGACAATGTGTGAGCAGCCTGAAGTGCTTGTCCAGCTGGTAGTGGCTCTCAGACATGGCCGGTGCTGGCAAATGATGATGCACAGAAGAAGTGCAGGCCAGACCAGTAGCCAGGGCAGGGCCAGTAGCTACAGCCCCAGGGCCATCAGGGCATGACTGTTGGCTGCTGACAGCCAACTGGTGATCAGGCATCTGCAGGGGCACCAATCATGCTCACCACCACATGGCAAAACATCAAGTTAAGTACTGCCAAAACCTAGCACATCTCTGCATGCGCAAGGCTGTACAGGGTGTGCTGATCACGGCCAGCTTGCTAGCAGCCTGGGCGACATCTCTTACGATTTGGACAGACTCATTTGATCACAATCCAGCAGCTTGTCTCGCAAGCCAACTTGCATCGCTTTCATGCTCATTCTGTGATACTTGATGTGGAGTAACAGCTGCCAGCATGATCAGGAACGCAGCAACAGATGAAGGGAGGCACACCTGATCACCACAAGGAAAAGGAGGGAAGCCTTGGGCGAGGGATTCTTGGAAGAGGCAGCATCTTGACAGCAGCTGCACCCACCATGACAGTGGCGGTAGCAGCAAACAGCCCTCCATATGCTACTAGACCAACACCCACCAGTGCCTGCTGTCCCCTTGAGAGTGGTGGCAGTGAGGCTGAGTCAGCATTGGAGGATGTGCCGATGCTCTCCAGACTGCTGCCAGCTTCCTCCCTTGCACCAGTCATGCACTCACCAGCTGCCCTTGCAGCTTCTGGGGCATCTTCTGTTGAGGGTGCCTGATGACTCATGCTGATACGGCCGCCACTGTCCAAAGTGACCCCAGGGGTGGTTATGGGCCTGTCAGATGGACTGACTGCAACCTACAAGAAACCAAGGCCGCCACTGAGCGTTTGGAAACAGGCATGAACTGACCTGTTATTGGTCTGTGAGTGAGCAGTGCAACAGACGCAACAAAAGGTAGTCCTTGGCACATGTTGGTGTACGTGTGCACATGCCGTATGAGTAACATGGTGATGTCTATATTGGGACATTGTCATAGCAGGCAGAAGGTCCCAAGGTGTCAGCATCACATTTGACCTTGTACAGGTATGAGAAGTGCAGCAACCGTTGCCAGCTGCCTGCTATCTTTGGCAAAAGGCACCAGTGACCAGCAAAGGCAGCAGGCCAAAGGCAAAGGGTACTGGCAACATTCAGAGGCTGCTGGCAGAAGGCAACAGGCACAATAAAGCTGCAGAGGCAAAGGCAAAGGCAATAGGCATGGGCAGCTGCAGCTGTGAAGGCAGAGGCACAAGCAGATACAGCACTGATCCAGTCATACTGTGCGTCGCATACCTGAGCCTTGGGCAAGCTGTCACCCTGAAGCACTGTAGCATCCTCACTTGGCTGCTCATGCAGCACCTGTGCTTCATCCTGAGGACTGTTGGTGGAGGGGGGCAGCTCTGTGGCACTGCCTCCTAGAACCTCCATGATGTCCTGCAGTAGCGCCAGCATATGAGCGCCAGAGCCTAGACTGTACACAATGGCTTGGTAGCCCTTTGCACAAACATCCAGGTACAGCGTTGTACAGTGGATCACAGGATTGCAAGGGTCATGCAAAAGTCACAAGGTGTTAGTGGATGCTGCATGTTGGTTGTCAATCTGCAAGCCAATGACTGTGAAAAGTAGTTTGCAGGTATACTACAACAGCCAGGAATGCATGGGGAATTACCTTGAGTGTTGTCCCATTGTTGTTGCTCTCTGCACTCTCAGTGTCATCAGCCTGCACAGCATTGTCAGCCACAGCCTCCTCCTCGACATCTGAGAGTGACGGCGGTGAGGCTGACTCAGCATCAGAGGATGAGGATGCGTTGTCATTCTCCTGACTGATGCCGACTTCCTCCCTTGCAGCAGTCATGCACTCACCAGCTGCCCTTGCAGCCTCTGGAGCATGTGCTGTTGAGGGCGCCTGATGAGTCATGCTGACATGGGTGTCACTGTCTGGAGTGACCCCAGGGATGGTGATGGGCCGGTCAGATGGGCTACCTGCCACCTGCAAGAAAGGAAGGCCGCCGCTGAGCATCTGGAAACAGGCATAGACTGATCTGTGATTGCCTCCTGAGAGAGCAGTGCAACGAACGCAGCAGAGAGTAGTCCTTGGCATCGGCTGGTGTATGTATGCACGTGCCATGTGTATAAGGTGATGTGTATGCTCAGATAATGCTACAGCAGGCAGAAGGTCCCAATGTATCAGCATCATGGTTGCAATTGCATAGACATGAAAGTTGCGACAACCCTTGCCAGCTGCCTGCCAACTGGGCAAAAGGCACCGGCGACCAGCAAAGGTAGCAGGCCAAAGGCCAAGGGTATTGGCAAAACTTGTAGGCAGTATATAGTAATAGGCAGCCTGTGCCTATTGGCAAAGGCAATAGGCACAGGCACTGGCACCGGCAAAGACACCGGCAATGGCATTGCAAGGGCAGAAGCAACTGTGAAGGCAAAGGCAAAAGCACAAGCAGGTACAGCACAGAGCCAGTCAGACTGGATTGCTGCGTACCTGAGCCTTGGGCAAGATGTCACCCTGAAGCACAGGAGCATCCTCAGTTGGCTGCTCATGCAGCGCCTGTGCTTCATCCTGAGGACTGTTGGTGGAGGGGGGCAGCTCTGTGGCACTGCTTCCTGGAGCCTCCATGACATCCTGCACTAACGCCAGCATGTGAGCACTACAGTTTAGAGCAAACAAGTTGGCTGCAGTCCATGCATAACCTTTCTTTAAACATACAGGGTGCAGACGTCCACATACAGCCTTGTCAGTAAATCACAGAGTTGCAAACATCACAAGCTGTCAGTTCAGGTTGCATGTTGGTTGTTTTGCAAGGTGACCACTCTGAAAAGTAGACTGCAGGTGTAATGCAGCAGCCCATTGCCAGGGTGCACGGGGAGTTACCTTGAGTGGTGTCCCACTGGTCTCTGCACCCTCAGTGTCATCAGCCTGCACAGCATTGTCAGCCACAGCCTCCACCACCACATGTGGCTGCAGCCTGGACTCATGTGACCTGCTTGAGCTCTCCCTATTCCGGGACTCTGCAGTGACACTGCAGCTGCTGCTGCTGCTGTCAGATGGAGCAGCTGCCTCATCAGCTTCTGGCAGACCTTCATGAACAGCTTCTGAAGGATTCTGGACAGGGATGTCAGAGATACTGATCCTGCCTGTCACTCCTGCACAAACGGCAAGCAGGCATGCCAATGCTGTTTCCTGGACAGTTGGAATGAGTGACCTACTGTTTCAGCAGGTATGGAACTCACGCATGCACCCAGTGCACCAGACTGTATGGCAAACAGGATGCAGAAGGTGCCTGCAGATGCATTGCAAATGCTCTGGATGGGTTGTGTATAGTGAAAGAGAGGCATCACCATGCAGGAGTGCCCATGTGCAAAGCGTTGTCACTGCAGGAACCGCAGAGACAGTGTACAAAGAACGCGCAGCACAAAAAGAGCTCAGATGCCGTTACCTGTGTCACCACTGTTGCAGCCGTCAGAGCTGGTGGTCCCCTGGTACTCTCGTGTCTCAAGCACTGACTGAGGTGACTCACTAGCCAGGAACTCAGCGGCCTGCGTATCTGCCTCAAGTCAGCTTGACAATCACAAGTCACCAGAGGTTACAAGCTGGCACACGAGTATATGCAAAACAGCATATGCAAGCCTGATCAAGCGTATCTAAATCAGATTTTTCAACACTATAGAGCCTATGCTGATGGGTGATGAATCACTAGTCACAGAGCATGTCTGATCATGATGAATGGATGGGCAGCAAAGATGGCAAAACATAGAGCGCCAGCGACCTGGAATCAGCGTCGAACAATGAACCTGCATATGAAGTCAAGCCCTGATCTCATCAGACCTCAATCACCAGTTGCCTAATTGATTGTTAGCACAAGCAGGAGCGACAGCAACTCATGACATCACGACAATGATATTATACGATCTGTACCAATATATGATGATTCAAAGTTGTAGAAGCCCACCTGACCATGACACCAAGACGGAAAGAATACAGGCCTTGAATCATGTCTGATCCTGATCGGGCAGATACTCATGTCATATGCAATATAACATCTGTACTCTATGATTTGTGCAAACAAAACTCCACCAGGCAGTGATCATGGCAGCTGACAGTTGACTTGTACCTTCTGTGGGACAGGGGAGTTGGAGGTGTCTGCTCCATGAGCTATGACCAAAGCAGGCCTGCCATCCACAGCTGTGGGCTGGGAGTCTGTCAGCATAGTCTCATGTGCACTCTCAACATTGCCATCAAGCAGACCTCTTGCACCTGAAAGCAAAGGGACAATGCATTGACTTGGACAGACAGGCATTGTTGTTGCCAGAAGGCACTTGTGACAATGAGCCTTGGTGGACAGGGTGAAGTTGTTGCATTGCCTGCATGAGCAGAGCTGATACCATGTATTGTTATGCATGCCATTGCAGAGAGCTGCAGCTTTGCAGATGCGCCAAAAGCATGGTGTTGCTGCGCAGTGATGTTGACAGGGGCAAGTACTCAAGCGCAAGGCCCCAAACAAGCAATAGCTTGGCTCAGTGCATCACTGCATGATGCAGGCAAGCCAGCTGGGTTGTCGCAGAAAGACAATGCAGAGAAGTATCAAGTAGTGTTTGGGTAGTGGCCTTGAATGCTTACTTTGAGCAGTGTCTTTTCTCGAGCTTTCACCTGTGGTGTGAGTGGCCGCATCTGCACAGGGTATGCCACCAGGGCAGGTCTGAGAGGCCGCATCTGCACCGTGTATGCCACCAAGGCAGCCAATCTGGTCCACCCTCTCACTCTGAGCCGGGCACGAAGGCATTTCTGCATAAGCAGGCATCTGGGCTCCATACAAAGGCGGATGCACCACCTGCACATTGAGCAATTGCTGTTGGATTGTTAACAAGCATGCTTGTCACCTGTTCACAAAACGCAGAACAAAGTGCTGAGGAGACATGGGAAAGCCAGAATGGAATTGCAGCAACACTATACAGCACTGCAATGCTCAACTGAGATGTGCTTGACCAACGGTCCAACAGACCAAACAAGTAGGTGCTGCAGCTTATGTGGGCACATTGTGCATGAGAGAAAGGCATCAGTGATGGTGGCAGTTCTTGTGGAGGCTCTACCTGAGCAGCTGTGTAGGAGGCCAAGTGCTCTTCCAGCTGCTTCAAGCCACCCTCATCCAGCCTTTCCTTGAAGCGATTGCAGACCTGCAGAAGGCAAAGTGTTCAAGGCAACTGGAGTGATACTTAATGCTGGTGTAAGCAAACATACAGGCATCTAACGTGCCATGGTAGCCCACACCATCTGCACTGCGGGATGTACTTCAAGCCTGCGCAGCAGCACTATGCATATCAAGCTGCTGAACAAACAGAGCGGCAGGGTGTGGGACATGTGGCAATGTTTTGAAAACTCACCTGCATGAGCGGTGTGCAGTCAAAGCGAGTGGCCAGATCTTGAAGCTGGTGGTACGTCTCCATGGCAACTGAAGCCTTCAGAGTCTGCTCACACTGAAGCTGCAACTCCAGGATGTCAAACTTGTGGGCCAATTGGAACAGGGATGCGGCCTGACTGAGTGTGAGGCTAGCCTTCACTTTGCCATATATCCACTCCAACAGCAGCTGCATGGCATCTGCTGCGACATCTCCAAATGGGAGCTCAGTGCGGCCACCTGCATGCCCACAACCCCTCAGCGCCAGGAGTAAGGCTAGTGGGTGTCACAAACACAATGAAGCACCTGTCCGTGGATACATACTGATGACCTGATGCGTGTCACCTAGCACACAAGACACAAGGCATCTGCTCACATTCTGGCCGTCCGTCAGTTTGCCAAGATGATCCCAAATACACAATGAGAAACACACAGTGCTGCTGCATGTCTTAGGCCAATGTCGTCACAAAACTCTGCTGATGAGAACTTCCCGCAGTTGCCAAGGGAACACAACCTTGTGCATGTGACAAAGTGTTGTTGGGGTCATGTGCTCACCACATAGGAAGGCGTCCTTGAGGATGGGACTGGCTGAAGCCAACATGGCCCTATGGACATGCCACACCCTTCCCTCTACCACCACCCTCGCATCTGTAAACAGCTCATCTGTGAAACATGTTGGTGATGTTTGCAGCAATGTTGAAACGGGCACAGCTAAGGTCAGGCGCCTCCCGGCCTGGTGCCACCGGCTGCTGCCTGATGCACTGAATGCTTGTTGCTGCTTGCTCATCTGGAGCATCTGGGCTGGGGTAGAGCTTTGGCTCTAGGCCTGCATGCATCAAACATGCTCACACCCTGTTCAGCACCATGCACTCCACACGTAGCGTGACGCCAGGAAATCTTTGCATGCAAAGCAGGCCCAGCCGAGCCAGACATAACAACATTGAACGGGAAGTGCACTAGCAGAGACCACAAACAATTAGCTCATGGTGCAAAGAAGTGCAGGACAGTACACAACGGCGTATCAGAATACGCAAGATTCTGAATGACCTTCAGGCGAAAGGTCTACTTCAAAACAACACTTCTAAACAAGATCACAGGCCACGTCTGCAGATTACATCCAGAAGTGAAGTCCCTGTTGCACTTGGAGGTGCAGGCAGAGGTGGTACCTCCCATCATGACCAAGGTGTCCTCATGGCAGGTTGCCAGGTGGCACCAGCGGGGGCGCAGAGGTTTGCCTGTCATCTCAGGCTTGCTCCATGATAGGGTGGCGAAGTCAAAGATGTAGATGCCACAGCAAGAGTGCGCGCCGGTGTGGACCAGCCAGTGGTTCTGCAGAACATCCTTGAGTTCAGGGCACTGTCCCCATACACAAGTATAACCTGGAGCAGGTTGTCCAAGCAACTTGTTGAACAAAGAATGCTGTGTCCATGCACCTTGCCACTTGCAGACTAAGGGTGACAAAAGCTTGAACAAGCAGCAAAACATGTTGTAGGCGCCATGCAGGGGTACGCAGTCTGTAGTTTCTGAGCTTTCAGCCCTGAAAGCCATGGCAAAGGTCTACCTGAACCTTGACTGGGGTCACCCCAAAGGCACTTGGGGGTGCGAGGCCTGCACAAGGCAGGAGACGCCAGCGCCAGGTGTCCAAGCTCAGCTCATACAGCTCCATGACTCCTTCTCTTTCGGGTGAAAATGAAAGCAGATATGCTCGCCCATTGGCCACTGCCAAGCCACACGCCAAGATAGGCTGCGGCAGCACACCAGATGGGAACCGCTGCTGCCAGGTGTGGCTGCTGACATTGAAGGTCCACAAAGCCTCCTCAGGACTCACATAGTCCTCACCCGTCATCATCCCTGCATTGCGGTGCTTCTTGTGCTGACTTTGCTGGGGCATGTCTTGTGAATGACTTGCTCAGGCAAATATCAAAGATGTGCAGTTGTCGATCACTATAGCGGTACTGTAGGAGGCCGTTTTTTTGATGCAGGCAGCACACGCATATACATGCAGGCATTTGCAGTGGGTTCCAGTGGTGATCAAGGCTGGCACATTGCAGCATGCTCATGTGTACCTCCAAATTGGAGCAGAAAGTCTTCATGCGCAACCAGTAGCTGAGCCTGAAAGCTTCTTGGGCGAACTGTCAATGGCAGAAATTCCCATTCATCATTGATGAAGTCGTAAATTCTGATGTCTTCATGATTGAGAGCTGGCATTGGGAGGTAGAACTTTGCCCCATGAACCACACCTGCAAGGAGTACACACACAATTGTCAACTGATTGAGGGCTGACTGTGCAGGTGTCCTCTGCAACAACAGGTGTTGCTGAGGCATGCCAACACAGGCATATCATGCAGGCAGCAACAAGTTGTCAAGAATCAGGCAAGCAGTCCGAAGTCTGTGTTGCATTTGACTCAAGCAACTAACTTATGAGTCTGCTGAAGAAGCAGGCAGCCAGCACAGCATGCACTGCTCACCGGCTGACTGTGGGAGACAGATGGACCGGTTTGCTGGTGCATTTCTGCAGCTGACAGGCTCCCATATGTGAGAACGCATGTTCAGCTTCATCATGTACGTCTCATCTTCATTAAGGAAATCATGGGTAACACCAGGGTTGTCATAATATACCCTGGAGATACCCCCATACATCCAAAGATTGCCACCAAAGGACACCAAACCCCCAAACATACGGTCAGGAGAAAGTTGCTGCAGGGCAAACTTGCTCTGAGTACTGTAGTCAATACGAGAGACGTTGGAAGAGGCGTCAAGGCACAAACCTTGGAGTTGCTGACAAGCCAGGTCTTGCCGTTCACGGACTGCAACTGGTTGCTGACTGCTTCGAGCAGTGTTGCACGGCTGCTGGAAGATGAACGGTAGCCGCCAGCTAATGACACCAAAGCCTTCAATTGAAAAGACGACAACTGATCGATGCAGAGGGGCTTGCTCGGTATCACAGGCGGACAAGTGCTGACATAGCGTTCTGTCGGCATCGCAGACGATAGGTGGTTCAAATCAAGCTCTGAACAAAGCGACCGGCGACTTTGCTCACTTTTTGCAAATTGCGGCCAATAAGAAAGCCCCAGATCGGTTCGCACCAAGCACAGCTCCGCGATGCTCTATCTGATGCTCTATGGCCCGCATCAGATAGAGCAATGTTGTTGTGCTCCGGAGCTGAGTCAGTTCTCAGAAACGCGTTTATCGGGACGGTATCATCCCATCCCAGAATGACCGCAGTCCCCAGCGCAGTCCCCTTGACCAATGCGCATACCTGTGCGCATATCAAAGTTTGAATCGTGCATCCGGTTCTGCAGCGGGTCTTGAAGTGTTTGTGGCTGTTTGGAAGGCAAGGAAGGGGTCGGCAATTACACAGCCGCGAAATGGTGGTGAGATGAGGCGGGGCTTTACTGCATACTGGCGCTGCAGTCAAGACGCTTGCTCACTGCTTGGCTCTTCGGTGCAGGAGTTCGTTCGGCAGTCCCAAGACCCTGAGAAGATGGCCCGGATAGCCGCAACCGTGAAAACCATTCTTGCGCAGAGAGCTGCGGCAGAAAGTGGCCTGTTGCTTGTGCAGACGGAGTGAGTATCCAGCAGACACGTAAGGTATACCGACAGCGTCGAGCCTACAGAACCTTCCACTGCCGCTGCTTACTGCAGGCCTCCTTTCGTCGGTGATGATGTTGCTGCAGAGGGGCACAGCAACAGTACCTTTTTACACCAGCTCTGTGGACTGACCATCAGTTTCATCGTGTTGATAATCCTTGTCCTTGGAGGTGCTCCGGTAGGAGTGAGCACCCGTTTAATCACTTGTGGCCTGGAAAGATTTGGGTTGTCCACTCCAGACAGCAGCAATGGCAGAAGGAACCTGTAGTTTTATCCTCGCCCCGCAAACCCCCTGTTTATGCTCATGTGCTTATGCTGAAATATTGCTGACGCTCATGAACATCTGTCACAGTGTTGCTACTTGCGTCATCGATGTCTGTTATGCAAGCAATCCTGCTGTAACAAACTGCGCAAAGTACTGTTTGTATTTCATTATTGTACTCATTGGCCTGAAGGGTATATTTGTCATCGGATGATCCTCAAATTGGCGTAAGATTTCTGCAAGTTGCAATCTGGACGTCATTTCACCTGCACAGTGATCTAAACCCATGAACAGCATATGTCTTGATTTACTTAACAGATCCAGTCTGCATTGCTTTGAGCTATTGAAATTACTGCACCTTGAGCGAGCATGCAGGGTAGGTTGCCGCAATATGATTATTCATTTATCACTATCCTTGACCATTAAAGTATACCTCCACAATGCAACAAATAGCTGTCAAAGCTCGACAAGGTCAAGCAAAGATAATCATCATCAAAGAGCCTCAGCATAGGCCTACGAGCCTCAGCGTAGGCCTACGATTCAAAGGTTGCTACGCCTTTCAAGGCAAACCTAGGTTTGCCTTGAAAGGCGTAGCAACCTTTGAATCGTATCAAGAGTGACATAGTGTCTGGTCCAACAAGTGTTCAATCGCACACTTCAGAGCACTTCTGGGTGGAACCCTGCCTGGATTGTACAGGTCCTTGCAACACGTTTCTGAGAAACCATGTAGCTGTACTTGCACACCTTAAATTTCATGGGACAAAACGAGTTGAGACAGTGGGCCAGCACATGGAAAACATTCAAACCAGCCAGCCATATGCTTGCATTGCATGACACACAGTGTGTAAACCCAAAGGGCTGCCTGGCACAACTAGTTTGAAGAGTAATTCAATTTGACTCTTCTTGAAGCATGCACAATTGGATATGACGCATAGGAACGGCCAGGATGCAATGTGGCAACATGTACAGCTGGGACATGACATGTTGTCATTGACATCACTAGGTGAGGCATGCATCTATAGCTATTGACTACAATGATTGTAGTAACAACATGGAAATGCTGTCTACGACAGCTTGATAGGGCAAGTCAGCATGCACAATTGAACGCTAACATAGCAGAGTCATTGACGAACCTGTGAAAGCACCATGAAATGGGGACAAAGAGCTCAAAAGTCTGAGTTGAATAGTGGCATTCAATCATGCAATTGCAAACACAGTCTGTGAGTCCAAATGTGCACCAGGCTACCCCCAAAAACAGAAATGAAATTGTAGTTGAAAGGTGCGTACAGGCAGTCCAATAACTGCAGCCCGGAACACTGGCAGCAACGCCGGCTGCATCGGTTTGCAGAACGTCGCATCGGTTGACAGGTGCACGGTGTGGGAGCAGTGCCGTTGACTCTGACCGGAGAGTGAGAGCAGTACATCGTCTCACTTTACTTTCAGGTATGTCAACTCCCGAACTTCGAAGAAGACATTGCTGTCTGATACAGCCATGCTGTGACAGTGCTTCAAGTTCGTACCACTGCAACGGCCGTTTAGGGTCGTTGCGGTGGCAACATCTAAAGGGCAGAGCAGTGAGCTCGTTGCTTCCTTGCAGGGGCGCGGCAGCGCAAGCTATCTCTGGCACCTGTACTGGCAGCAATGCAATGCCTGTGTTGAGACAGTCGACAGTATGGCTAATCTTCAGACGCGCTCTGGCTGGCAGGCATCTGCTCTTGCCAGCACAGCAAAGGAGCTGTTGGAGCAGCTCTCGCATCAAGAAGCGAGCAGCAGGATATATCATGTCGGGCTTCAACAGGCATACTTGCAGCATGCAGCATTGAGAAGAGACCAACTGGCTGCAATTGTGCAGCAGTCTGGTCTGACGCAACAACAGGTTGAGCAAGGCCTAGCAGACCTGCTGACAGCTCTGCCCCCAGCACTCATTTCTCACCGACAAGATATTTCTGGCAGAGCAGAGCACTTATGCACAGTGCTTGCAGCAGCCATTGTGCGTGCAGCAAATAGGTGGACATGCAAAGCTCCTCTCGGAGTTATGGCAGATTCCCTACAGCAGCTTGTTTCAGAGGTGGCACAATCGTTTGAGCAGCACGTTTGTGAGATAGTTGAGCAGCTGGCAAGGGCAACTACAGAGCTCCTGACTGCTCCATGTGAGTGCTCAGCCCACAGAGACTGCGCAGAAGACTGCCACTTTGCAGCTGAGGCCAAGCTCATCACTGCTATGTCAGCGGCTCTGGACAAGTTTCCTGGTGCAGGGTCAAGCTGTTTGCGCGAAGGTAAGCATTGTTGGCCGTTTGATTTCTGAGCTTTGCATCAGCAAGATGTACAAAGCTCAACACATCAAAAGACGGTACTTTGCACAACAGCAATCTGCACAACAGTTGTTGAACTCTGCTACAGGGGTGTTATCATGCCTCTCCACTGCATTCACTGGGTCAGCTGCAGCTTATCAGCCAGTTGCCTTCCATATTCTGTCGGCACTTCTAGCTGCCAAGACATCTGTGGTAGATGTACACTCCGCTTTGTACATCACTCCAGAAGGCTCTTCCCCCCGTGAGCTCCTTAGTTCCACAACTGGTGGTCTGGCCAGTGTCATAGACGCTGCACTGGGCATGCTGCTTGGATCTGAAACATCAGGTACAGCTGCTCACTTGTTTGGGGTATTTGCTATGGTAATGTCAGTTGTCAGCTGCAATTTCGCCTCTACCCCACGCGCATCCTGCATACAACAGGTTTTGAAGCTGTACCGACAATGTTGTGTTGGCTTGTCCCGGCACTTAGTACATATGCTGGTGAAGCAGTAGCAATGATCTTCATGTGTTGTTGCACACAGGTACCTGGCCAGCAAGCCTGTGTGACAGGCTGAGTCTGTCTGCAAACATGATGATGCTGAATCATCAGCCTGCAGACCCGCAAGTTGCGGCATTCATGCTGCGCATGATAGCTCAGGCATTGCAGGTTCAGCCTGTCAGCTTCCCTCTGCCAGAGCGCTCTACACAGCTACGTGCAGCAAGAGCAGCCACGGTCAACACCCAGTCTGCAGCTCTCATGCAGCGCACAGATGATGTTCTGATCATGGGGATCTCTGCTTTAGCGGTGGTGGTGCTACGTCTGGCGAGTGAGGAGCAGCGAACCTTCACACTTGCTATATTGCCAATACATCATGACTTTTGGGTGTCCACATTGCTGCTGCTGATAGAAGCTCTACAGCAACATGCTGGCCATAGACTGGGTGGGATCTTGGTCATCTTGTCAGCTATTCTGCTGCAGCAGTTTGAGGGCAATGTCATCAGCTTGGATGCTGCTCAGATGCACTCTGCTGTCTCACGGGGTGAGCCTCTTTTGCCACATGTTCTCCATGGTTATGCATGCAGACCTGCAGCTACACTTGCTAATGACGCGCCTGCGCATTATTTTGGATTTGCCTGAACACCAAGGGTAACTGAAGGCACCATTTGTGTAATTTACAAGTGTGCCATGCAAAGCAACAACGGATGCTCAACTGTTCTGAGTATTTGCAGGAATTCACTCCGCCTCACAGCAGAGGCAGCAGCAACCCGAGATGGCATTGCAAGACAGAGCAGGCACAGCAGAGGTGAGCAGCAGTCTCAGGCGAGCCCTTTGGCATCGGCAGCGGCTAACTGTACCAGAGTATGAGCAGCTTCAGGAGCATGTGATGGCGTGGTATGCAAATGAGGTGTGGGCTGCTGGGCATCCTTCCAGAGGGAGGGTTTTCCAGGTGACATGGTCAGCAGTAATGCAGGCCAATGCCTTGCGTGCCAGCTGCATTTCATGATGTAGTGGTGAACAGACTGTCATGGTCATTGCTGATCTGTCGATAATCTTTGAATGTTGCATATGTAGTTCCGAGATGATCACTTGATACTTTGCTTTGTACTGTGCAGTGCACCGACTACTGGTGTGCTCGGGCAGACAAGATCGCATGAGTCCTACAGTCATCAGGAACACCAAGCGGGCATCATCATCCTGTGCAATTGGGCACTTGTCCTGACTTGCTGTTATGGAGCAATGGCTCTATGGGGATAAGCACCCTGGTGGCTCCTAGTGCTGTGATGCGCTCTCAACACAACCTGGAGTCGTCTCAGAGACTTGGCTTGGCACCCACTCTTGACTTTCCACCTCCT
>JAABUK010004545.1_pt1 | contig 22416 bp, 25 predicted proteins | sample 5559141 | NCBI WGS metagenome assembly JAABUK01 (sample SAMN10711869, study PRJNA513367) | rock metagenome | isolation source: Antarctica rocks | place: Antarctica: Victoria Land, Pudding Butte nord | collected 2016-01-03
CTCTTGGCCACTCTGTGACAATCTCGGGAAGCCTTGACAAAAGCTTCGAAAGACTTTCACAGAATGTTACCAGGACACAGGACGAGGACCTGGGTCAGCAGCGTGTCCCATAATGGTAGGCTATTTAACTGGGCAAACACAGCGTGGGACAAAAGAGTGGTGAACCAACCACTGTTGGACAGCACAGGGGTGAAACAAACACAAGTTGAAAAGTTTGGTGAGCCAACCACAGATGGAAAAAATGGTGAAACAAACACAACTGAACCAAAGAGTGGTGAGCCAACCACTGACACAAAATACCAAAACATTAGAGTGCGCTGCATCTTTGTGCTCATATTGACGTACAGCGCGTCGCTAAAGACGCTAGTGTTGCCCGTGTGCTCTACTTATGCTCGGCCATTTTGCGTGGGTTGCCCGCGTGGGCGCCATTTTTTGAAGGGGGCTGCGCCCCCTTCAAAAAATGAAAATGTGCCGGTTTAGGAGGGCAACCCCCTAAACCCAATGTGTCGGTTTAGGGGGGATGCCCTTTGCCCGCGCGGGATCTGGGTGGGCTGTCGAACGTATCGAACGTGCGTCCGTGACCCTCATTATCCTCCCTCCCTCCAGTGCCTGCTCCAGTGCCAGTACACGAGGGCCTTGCGGTTGTGCTGGTTGCAGCAGGTGTTGCTTATACCGGCAGCAAGATCTCTGATCACAGCGCGTGGTATCGCCAACAAGCTGATGGCCAACTTTCTGCAAGTGCTCAGTGAAAAGGCCAAAGAGACAAGGAATCAGCTCGCTCGGTCGGCGCAGACTCCTCTCGGAGCGACAACCACGACAAAAGCAGAGCTACAAACGTCTCGCGGACCTACCGTGCTGACCGAGTCTGTACAAGTTACAGCCAGAGAGCCCATCAGCCCCCTGCCCTCTGCACAAACGAATCTTGGCCCTGCGAGTTCCGTCAAAGATCATACCAAGGCGCAAGACGGTGCATCACCAACCTCAAGCTCTGAGATACAACAGCAGAAACAGCCGCTGTCCGATACCGTACGCCTTTATCTTTTAGCTCTTGCAGCAGCATGTTTGATATACAACCATGCCGGGCAGGTGCTGTATTTCCTCAGAAGTACTGGTATAGGCTTGCTAGACCTTGTGGCACTTGCATGCCTTGTGGCAGCAGCTCCAGCTCTTCCAAAAACTCAGATGACACAGACTGTTCAAGCTGTCAGGCTCCAGGCCATTTCAGCTGGTGTGGCTGTGAAGGCACTACCGCAGATGTCAGTGGAAATTTCAGCTATGCTTGATGAGATTAGAGCTATGCGGCATGACCTTGGAGCCATGGCAAAGAAGACAGCTTGGTTGCCTGGCAGCTGATTTATTGCAGGTCATTCCATATATATGATAATTTCACTAGAAAAATCTGGATTGCTGCTTGTACGTCGCAATACACTGTGGGGATATATGCACGCAGCAGGGGTGTAGCTGGTTTTCTGCTGGGGTTGTCAGTACCTGCTTCCAGTGTCTGCGCATGTTAAACTGCAGCAATAGCGCTTTTGACCAGTCTGCAAGCCTCATCGTAACAATAACTCATGTAGACATTGAACTTCACTGACTGGCTTCGTTGTAGAACACCAGACTACATAAGGGGGGAAACTGCATGCCATATATGCCACATATGTTAATATTGTAGGTACAGAAACCAGTCAGAAAAACTGTTGCTCCCTGCATGATGCGAAAACAATTCGTTGGGTGCTCTGCGGGGTGTGCCTGCGTGATGCTTAAAGCATATTCCGCCAGACTTCTGCCCGATTGCCTAGTTTGCCCTGATTGTATCAAAACTCCGAGTTTGTGTTGATATACAAGAATTCGCAAAGTAACCCTGCGCGATGCACCTTCGTGATAGAAAGAATAACCACTTGATGGGCGTGCGCTGATGCTGCAAACGCATGCTGCGTGATGATCTGCGCAAAGCTTTCATCAATTTAAATTTAAAGCAAATCTGCGGTTGGTTTCTGTGCCTACGATATGCTTGCATTGGACATGATACAATGTGATGTGTATAAGGTGTGTATGGTGCTGAATACAAAATGTCAAAATGCGCACTAGGCATGACTCAATAGTGATGTGCAATCTGTGCAAATGCTATGCAAAACAGATGTTGTTTTGCCACGAAGGTTTACATAGGACAAGAGTGCTGTAGGGCAATTAAAGACACTAGTGTACGTTCTGAGCGAGCCTTGCAGAATATGTTGTAGCTACTCCAGTTGAGAGCATTCATCAACTGCACGCTGCTTGACTCAAGGATATGGCCTTCATCGGCTCATGTCCACACGACCTGCTGAACAGGTAGCTGAGTTTGTCACACACCATGCATGCTACGGCTGAGTGCCCCCTGCCCCTGAGGAAGCTGAGGGGGTTCAAGTCAACGCTACGGCCCGCTTCCAAGGGGATTGTAAAGCTGGTGCATATGTAATCATCTCGCTGACAGCGCTGCATCTGCGCTGCCCATGCGTATACTGTAGTCAGCCCCTTGCTCGCAAGATTCCAGTGTGGTTGCGTGTTGCATCTGGTCTGGTCTGTGCAAATCGCCAAATTCGCCTACATTCAGCTCGTACCAACGATCAACTGCGGGATTTGACACTGCTGCACTGAGCCCCCTCCTTTCATATCGTTTAGAGTTAGGGCTGAGGCTTGCGTGAGAAACAAGCCTGAGGCCCAGCTGTGCTGACCGTTTTCGGCGCGTACAGCATGTCTGACCTGTTTGATACCAGCGATAAGGGTCAGCTAGCTCTCAACGTATTACTTGTAGCAGCGTATTTGGGTCTAAACTCGATTCTCAACTTGACCAACAAATGGGCTCTGGGTGTGTATGGCTTCACCTTCCCATTACTTCTGACAACCTGCCATATGGCTTTCTCCTTCTGCGTGCTTTTGCCTTTCATGCTTCGTGAGCCATTCAGAAGCAAGCATCGCGCCACACTTGAGAAGCAGTGGAAGGGCCTGGTAGCTATTGGTGTTTACATGGCAGCCAATGTCTCTTTGAACAACCTGAGTTTAGTGCTCATTACACTTTCCCTGAACCAGGTTATCAGGTGAGCTGCTTTAGGCATGCCCTGTGCCAGACATGCATGTTGGCGAACCTGCTGGCACACTGACAAATATGGCAATGCTGAGCACAACCAGTCGGCTCAACCTCGTCAGTATGGCTGCCTATGCTGCATGCCTCGTTTGTGCTTCTGACATGTCACCAGGTGAGTCTGTGCTACAGGTCAGCAATTCCGGTGTGCACAGCTGTGTTAGCTATCTTCATTGAAAAGAAGGTTCCGACAGGGGAGGAAGCAACAGGGCTGATAGTTTTGACACTTGGTGTGATGGTGGCAGTTTGGGAGGGCTCGGTTTCAGGCAGTGTCACTGGTCTCATGTTGTGCTGTGCCGGCACTGTCTGCAATGCAGCTATGATGTCCACTGCTGGCAAAGTCATGTCTGAGAAGGTGGATGTGCTACGGCTGACCTTCTACACAGCACCAGTTTCCTGCGCGGTACTGTTACCTTTGTTTCTCATCAGAGAGGTGCGTTTGGCTTTGCTTCTTGGCTGGCTTTTCTTGCACAGCCCTGAGATGAAATTCGGCAGCAGCCCATGGCTTTGCCTCACTCAATGTTCCCAGGTGTCGCAGAAATCTTTGGCTGTGTCTTAATGTGGTTCTGGTGTGGCGCATTCATTGCATTTTCTGTGCAGGCTTCATACATTTGCCTTTTCCGATGTTTCATCAGCCGTATCAGCCCCAGCATCAGTCTAGCACATGGGCAAACAAGAAAGACTATGGTTAGGCTTATTTGAGCTTGTCATAGAGCTGTGTGCAAGCTTATGGTCTTTTGCAGAGTCAAAGATTTGCTGTTTATTGGGTGGACCACAGCACTGGAGTGTTGCTAGTGCTAGTCTGCAGCAGTATCGTGGCGCTGTCCTATAACGTGATTCATTCCCTGATGATCCAGAAGACATCTGCCGTGACTACTACTGTGCTAGGAGAGGTCAAGATCATTGGCCTGTTGGTGCTGTCAGGGCTTTTACTAGGTCAGCCAAACATCTTGTACATGTTTCTCACTTCATCGTGTCCTGTGTCTGCACAAGCTGCACTCAGCAGTGTTGCTGAGGAACCAGGACCTATGCATGCCTGTGAAGCGAGTCATGTGCTATCATGCAAATATTCCACTGGGTTCTGGCTGTTCAGGTGAGAAGAAGGCATTCACAGGGAAGATGATAGTTGGAGTGACCCTGGCCATGATTGGCTTCTGCATGTACTCTCATACAAAGCTCAAGCTACGACCACAACCTGCAAGAACTGAAAATGCTGCATCATCAACAAAGCAGGCGGGCAATATTGAGGAGGGAGCAGCTCTGCTTCCTGCACAAGAACCGCTGCCAAATCCTCCTCCCTCTGCATCTCTTGTACACCGCAGTTGAAGTCGGTCGTGACGTATTCTTTGTCTACAGTTCGCCCTCAAGTTTGCTTAACTCTGGTATGTGTGGTGTTGGACAGTGACCCTGTTTCCCTTTTATGTTTCAGGTATAGTGCATGTAGATTTCTGGCCCGTGATTTGCTGCCTCAAGCAACAACAGATGCATGTGACAATCTATCAACTGGTCATTAGTTAGCAGTAACACAGCAAACGCCATCAGTTTGCTGCATTTGTACGGTCGTGTATAGAATTGTGTCCTACTACAGCAGGGTAGAAGCTGAATGACTCTGATTTGGCAGCAGTTTCATTGCCAACAAATGGGACGCATGATGGCACATGTATGTAGCAGAGCTGAGGTAAAAGGTGCATTGCTAGCGTGTCAGGAGGCTAATTTCCTGCACTGTTACAATGTAGATATATATTGCTGACAGGTGTCAGAGCTGCAATACTTTTCAAAGGCCTATGATGTATTTACAGCATTCACATGATACTATATGTCAGTATACTCCTGTTTTGCTCCACCACACATGATGTTTGCATGCACAATTCTGGTAGACAGCTTCATTGGCATGGAGAGCCTGTGCAAGGAGTGAGTCTGCCAGTACTGCCACTCAAGCTAGCCAGCCTGAACAGCCTGACCTCACAGTCACGCGCTGTCATTCTTGCTATCACCACTGTCACTGTCTCCACCTGAATCCATTGTCTCTTTGACTTCGCCAGTGGTGTTTTCCTTTACACAGCGCCACCCATCTAGCTTGTTCAGATCCAAAGCCCACAGGTCATCCAATGAAATATCATCTAAAGCAATCTGCAAGACCACAGCATGTTCGTCTCCAGCATGACAGAAGCATTGCGCTGATCTCCAGACTTAACAGCCAAGAGGCTTCATGCATATTCACGAGCAACTACCACCTCACAATGTGAAACAGACAGTCTGAGCTAGGTACCGGCCAAACAGCCTGCATAGACTAATCAGCACAGTGTTCTTAGGGCAAAATCCCACATCGCACATCAGATGCCCATCAGCTGATTGCACCTTGCTGCACACATGTACCCTGCTGCACACATGTCATAAAAGTGCAAACGTTTGCTGCCAATGCATGTGATGAACGGCAGGTAAGGAGTGTCTTGTTCCGGGGACTTGAGGTGTGTTCACAGTTGGGCTGTGGTTGCTGACCTCTACTGTGCCGCCAAAGAGCCACAGAGTGTTGCCCACCACTGCCAGCATGGGGCTGCACCTGGCTCGAGGCTTTGGCATGTTCTGTGCAGACAGGTCTATCCCATACAATGCCGGTGAATACAGCAGCTCGCTCACTTTGCCTCCTAGCTTATATGCTTTATATGCCTGCGCCATGAACATCAAGTCAGCTCACCTGCACATTGTGAAGCAAGAGCTGATGCAATCATCTACAAGCAATGCTGGTTGCATCTGTATGAGCAAAGCCCATGACATCTTCTTCTCCAAAGCTGACAATGCAGCTTTGTTCGCTCAAAGTGCAAGGAAGCTAGTTTGTGCCACCTGTGGAACCTGCGTTGCACATATTGTACGCATGTCCTGACAGAAACATCTGGTGTGCTCTGCATCCAAGCTACCTTAGGCCCTTCAGTGGCTGCACAGGATTTCTGCTCTTAACTGTTTGTGACTCAAAATGGCTCACCTTGCGAACAGTGTACCCTCTGAACCTGGACTGGATTCTGGCAGCTGCCTTGTACAAGGCTGACTCCTTGTCCACCCCAGCGCGGCTTAGCTTGTCTGCCAGATCAGGCTGTAACAACTCTCCACTTTGCTGTGCGTCATTAATACCATCAGCACTTTGCACACCTGGGTCTCCCTCTGCATTTTCTGTAAGCCTAGCTTGAGCAGGGTGTTGTGCTGTTGAGCCAGTTGCAAGCTGAGCTGACTGTACAGCTTCAGTCTGCCCTGAGCTGCCGCCATCAGCCTTGCCCTGACCAGTACTGACAGCGTTTTGACCCTCTGAGCTTTGCTGACTAGCATCGCTGCTTGCAGGTTGTTGATCTTGGCTGGATTTTGCAAGCTGCTTGGCAGAAACTTTGACTGCTATAGGATACCACCTGCGGCTGTCAAAATTGAACTGATAGAGCTCATCATGCAGGGTGGAGAACATGTGATCCCCCTTGCCGTGCTGGTCTGTCACTCCACCAAAGATGATGGCGCGCTTCTTGTGGGTGACAAGGGCAAAGCTGGTTCTTGGGGTGGGGGCCATGCCGGCCTTCTTCACCTTCTCCCACTGCATCAGGACAATGCATGCATTATACGCTGTGCTGCACGCACCAAAACTCGCTGCTTTGTAAATAAGTGCAGTGCTTGACTGCACCTGCTGGATGCATTGCAGGATCAGCAAGAGCAAGAATTGGTGCATGATGACTTCCAGCCACTGACAGCCCAAGCCAGTCACGTTTCAGCCTTGACATATGCATGTCTGCATATACCAAACACGCCAATGCCTGACTTGAACAAACAGAGGCCAATGGTAGGGAGGATCAAGACACACAAGTCGCAAAATGGGCAAGTATAGAGCAGCACATGATTTGCAGCAGAGCCAGTGGGTTACGTACAAGCCTTGATGCAATGCTAGACCCCCAGAATGTCCCGCACAAGCACAAATCACCTGCCATGTTTGCAAGTCCAGAGCCCACACATCATCATGCACCTTCTCCATTTCCTGCTTGCCTTCTTGCCAGGCTGTGTGCCCACCAAACACAAACAGGACTGATCCATGCAGGGCAAGTTGGCAACCACCCCGAGGGGCGGGCCCGCCACCACCACCACCACTGCTTCTGCATGTCCATGTGTGCTCTTCTGTGTCGTACTCCCACACATCATTGAAGTACCTGCATCAGCAGCATGTACTTGGCTGCCTGCACAACAGCAGACAACATGACAATGGATGCAACAGGTACACGCCCGCCAAACAGCAGAAGTGCATGAGGCACAATGCACTACAGCAGGAAGGTGCAGAGTGGCAATGTCATGAGCCAGGTGAAGACATGGGTACAACATACAACACCGTATGGACACAATTAGCAGAGCAATACTTGGCGTCCCCAGTACCATCATCATGGAAGCCGCCAAAAAGGATCAGCTTGTTCTTGAAGACCACCATTCTGTGGCCGGAGCGTGCAATGGGGCCTCCCTTGGATGAGAGCTGCTCCCACTTGAAGCTTTCCAGGTCCAGCCTCCACAGGTCCCGATAGTGCTTGAAGCTGCTCTACATGCACATGCGGTCTTGAACAGCAGTGCCAGGCAGCATCATACAGACATACAGACACTGGCTGCCTCCAGATCTTTCTACAGTCCATTGTGCATGGTTGAACCAATACAAGCACATTTGTAGGTCAGAGGGGCAGCAGGACATCAGGGGGCAGTGGCATGGGCAGGATGTACCTGGTGCAAAGGGGTAACTGCCAAAAGAGATATTGTATGGATTTGCATACCTGATTGAGGGAGGTGAGCTCTCCACCAAAGACATAAAGATACTGTTTCAGCAGAACAGTCTGGTGCGATGTCCTAAGCGCAGGCCTGCACACATGCACAAGAGGCTCCAACAATGGTGAATGCTGTTTTGAAGTGCAGTTCTCTATGACTGTATCAAATGGTGAGCAGACTGCGCAAATATACTCATGTCTTTGTGTGCCCCAAAAAAGGGAAGATGCCATCAGGTGACAACCAGCCAGACATGCAATGCCGGTAGCAGATGCAGTCATCATGCTGTGATTCCAGGCCGGCTTCACACCCTTTTGGTATGATGATCCGGCTCCATTTGTTCCTAGTTGTCTGATACTTGTACAAATCAGCAAAGGTGTACAGCTTGTCTGCAGCCCCATCAAAGAATTCGCCTCCAAATAAGTATATGTCACCCTGCACTCATAACTTTAATTTAGTTGACAGGCCAGCTGATGTTGCCATCATCATGTGGCTGTCTTTGTGAGGACGTTGTGACAGTACATTGGCAACAAAGCTAAGTCAGACAACTAGCTGCTGATGCCGCACTCATAAAAAGCAAGAGAGGTGTGAATCTCACCGAGGTGGGATGAGCTGTGAAGGAGGCATATACCCTGGCTGAAGGGGGCGCAACATCTTCGCGTATATCTGCGCTGTTCCCTGCCTTCTCCTCAAGCGCAAATTGGGCAAGAAGTGCATCTACATCATCATCACCACCCTGTGATAGACAGCAGCTCATGAGATACTACACAGGCAAAGGCAACCTCCAGCTAGACAAGCAGCGGGGGCTCAGCTATATGCCATACTGCATCATAGAACGCAGGCAACAAGCTGAGCATCACCCAGTGCCTACTGCAAAGCATTTGCTACCTTGGCCGCCTTGGCCGCCCTCTTGACAGCTTTGCCTTCGTTCTTTTCTGTTTTGCGTGAAGTCTTCTCTGCTCCTGCCCCTGGAGCCTTTGGCTTCGCCTTCTTTCGCTTGTCGCGACCCGAACCCATCTACAGTATTGTAACACAATGCAGATAGAGAGTTTTGTGGTTGCCTGCAGCCTGTCGAGGCCGGTCAGCAATACTTTGACTGTGTGTTGACTGCTCAGCGTGTCTGCTCATCTTCTCTAACATGGCTTTTTCAAGCAATTTGTCCAGCTTGTCCTACTCTGCGGGCGCATGAGATTTGCACAGCAAGTAGAGATCCGCAGATCATTGTAAATAAGCGCTTGTGAGTTTGGGCTGAGCAAGCTTTAGATCTAGATCAACGCGGCCATCCGTCCAATCGTGATTGTTTGCAGAAGTGACCGCAAGCTCGCGGGTTGAGGAAACTTATACTCGTTGCTGGGTGACCAATTGCATCTGCCACTGTCAAAAATTCCGCTGTCGAACAGCACAGCAGGCATTTAAAAAGGCAAGAGTAAAAGCAGCAACAACAAAGGACTCTGGCTTCTGGTCCGACCTGCGAGTTAATCTCGACAGGGAGGTCCCATGCAGAGCTCAAGAGAAACATCATACTTCACACCGTTGCTGTTTAAAAAGAAGGATGACCAGGACCAGCCTTCCACCTCATACACAACACCACGTCCTTCAAGGTCACCACGATCGCCCTCCTCAGCTGGGATGGCATCAGGTGCAGGAGCACAACGCCGGCGTAGTCTGACTCCAACAGGAAGCACTGCTTTGCAGCCAGCTGAGCCCCCGTCCAGGAGTTTGTACAGTGATACCTTAGGTGTGCTGCAGTCCTGTGAAGCATGATACCAAACAACTGCAGTCACTCAGCATGTGCCCTAAATACCCTTTGACATAGCAAATCTTTGCAACTTGACTTTCAGGCGTGGGACAAATAGGCAACAAAGAGAATTTGCCGCTTGTGCTGCATGAGCCAGACACAGAGCTTGCTTTTCAGGTACCGTATGTCTGCAACTGTAGCTATTATGCTAGCAGCACAGAGGATGAAGCTGGCCAGACATTGAGTTGTGTTTGTATGCAGGCGCTTGTCTTGGATGCAGGCAAGGAGAATGTGGTCACAGTGTTTGGCTTTCCAAACAATGAAGCCACTGGGAATCTGGTTCTGCAAGAGTTTGGCAAATGCGGGGACATACTTAGATACCACTCGGACAAGCAATGCAATTGGATGCACATACAGTATGGGGTGAGTTGACACTTGCCTTATGTTGCATACTCTTTCTCAGCTGTCAACAATTTTGCACATGTACAACATGAGTCCTGCCTGATGTGCTCAGACAAAGTACGAGGCTCAGCGTGCACTGCTGAAGAATGGCCTGGTGCTGTCTGCTTCAGTCATGATTGGTGTGCAACCACTTGCAAGCCAGTTCAGACCCCTTTTTGACGGCACCTCTGAAGATCTTAGCATGAGTATACCTCCATCTTCTCTCAAAGAACAAGAGCTTTCCAGCAAAGTGAGTTTTGCTTGGATTGAGGCCATGAAGTCTTCCACGGCAAGCTGCAAAGCTTGCTTTGTTGGAATGTGCCTGACATGTGATATTCTTGCAGGATGTATTGCTCCCGGTCCCGCCAAAAAGCGGATGGTCTAAAGTATCAGAGTTCGTTTTTGGTCTATAACTTGCAAGAGCTGCTTCAGCAACGCACGCACCCACCCCCGCATAGTCAACAATCCTGCAGGATTCGTGAGCCTGTACACTCCCATTCGTCGGCCTGTACAAGTGGAGGCTGCTTCTCGTGTGACCCCTCTATGCCACATTCAACTTGCCTACAACAAAACTTTATCTTGTATGTTTGTCAGAACGTATGGCTATACACTGGGCAGAGAAACCAGGCTAATTTCTTAGTTGGTTATACATCTCATGTGATGTGAATGTAAAGCAACTCATCAAGCTAAGTTTCACTGCAATTGTAAATTCGAACATTGGCTGATGCATGTGCGTAATATAGGATCTATGCCCGTGTTACCACACAATAGAAGATAGGCAAACTGACTCAACAACAGTGCTCACAACCCGCTGACGCTCCTGTTAAGTATGCTGTAGTCAATGTTTGGATGCACTCTCCTGCCCATTAGTTATGCAGACAAAAAGCAGTTAATGCATGAGCCCATGGGATGCTCTCCTACAAGCTGTTTTGCCAACTAGCCTGACAAAGGTATCCAAGAATGGCTGTGAGCCAGACCAGCAACTGTGCTGCAAACTTGTTTTGGCCCTGCTCACACACGATCCCTCGCGATCACGCTTCAGAGTTTATTTTAATCTTCTGTTGGCCCTTGTACCCAGGTCAAGACACTGTGCTTATCAACAAGCAGGTCAGAAGTTGCGAGAGTGACAACGTAAATGCACATACGTCATTCTCATGAGCTTTGTGACATTGCAATAGCAGCATAGTGGTCTTGCAACCTCTGACACAACGTTGAACACTGCAGAGGGCGACCATTGTCAGACCTGTTGCTGTTGCTTGACATTGTGAATGCAAGTAGACAGGTTGCTTTGCTTCTTGGATGTGACCTGCGCTACTGCGCCTGCTGCATGTGTGTCATCATTTCAACCACCGCCAGAGGAGGATCAGAAACACTATCACAACCACCTGCAAACACAACATGCCTGGCACCAGCAAGCACCAATCACAAGCAAAGCACCAGCGGCGGACCTCAGGACCTCACCATGCCTCCATAAGTGATCCACTTGTCCATTTTCTGCCGTCGTTCAATGACACGAAGCAGAGAGTCTGACAGGCCAAGACTATTGATGACGTCCAGGGCTTTCGTTTTGGCAGCCTGCAGCACATTCCAGTGTGAGACAGTCAAATGCCCTTAAGATCAACAAGACTTGCTGAGCAAGCTGCAACAGAACACACCTTCAGACGCTCACGCTGACCACTCATATTTTGTAAGACAGCTGTGCCAGTCTGAAAGGCCTCCTCTAGGGTACGTTTGGAGTTGTTGACATAGCTCATGCCTTGAGAATCAGCATCTCTTTGTGCTGCATAATCTGTGGCCCCACTGGATCTGTGCAATAGCTCTTGTCTCTGCTGTGCCTCCACTTGTTTCCTGCATGATACACAGCTTGTTTGTCATGTGCCATATTTGAGAGTTGCCTTTGTTTGCACTACAAATTTCAAGCAGGAGAACGCCAGAGGCTTCTTGATGAGCTGCCACGCACCTGTTTTGCCGGCCAGTGTGCTTGTCAAGTGCCACACGCAGTGCGTCCGTCTCCTCTGAAACTTGTTCCACCTTTCTGCAAGGACATGTTGTCAACACCCGACAAGGTTAATGAAGGGCCAAACAATGCTCACCTCTTCCAAATGTCCCGCTTAGCTGTGCTTTCTTTGACCACTTGCATTCGCCATATGCTTTCCATCTGAGAGCTGATCTTTTGCAGGTCAAACAACTTCTGTTGCAACTGGCGCGACAGACCAGTAGCCACGCCATAGTGGGGTGCCTGTGCAGTTCAGAGCCAATTTTTCATGACGATTACTGCCTTACTGGCCAATAAACCCGTCTGAGCTATGTACGCAACAAGATCACTCACGTTTTCAGAACGTTCAAGTTGCTCTAGGCCGTCTCGGAGGTTCAGGATCAACGTTCTCGCTGTTTTGTGTAAGGACTTGATGTCTGACATCTACTATGGCGTTGTACAGCAACCAGAGCCAGATGTGAAACCAGAAGATGTGTGATTTACGGACATAAACGAGTCGGGCAACGGTCACAACCTGTTGAAGGCAGATCAGGAAGGACCATAGGTGATGCCGGCTGACACACGGCAGGTACGACCGTCACACCAGTTTGTGTTTTGCGCCAACTATTGCTTGTCTGTGAGCTGCATTTCCAGGTGCAAGTCTACGGAAGACATTACTCATAGGCGTTAAACAACCGGATCACGTGCTGTCAGGATTCCGTTCGCTTCCGTTCGCTCACCGCATCGCTCGCTAACATAGCGCTATGACAACAAAGAGGTAGTGCAGCAGCAGCGGTAGCAGAACAGCAAGCATGCAGCTCACCGACCAGCAAACGGCTGCAACCGACGAAGCGAAGCAGCTGATATGCGAGCTGTGTCACACATTCTACCTGCAGGGATGGGTAGGGGGCACAGGAGGCGGCATGTCCATCAAGAGCGATGATCTGATTGTCATGGCACCGTCTGGAGTTCAGAAAGAACGCATGATCCCTGCTGATATGTTTGTGCTCGACACAGAAGGAAATGTTTTGATCGACCCGATAGCCAGGCCGGCTCCTTACAAACCCCCAAAGCTGAGCGAATGCTCTCCATTGTTCATGGCGGTACGCACCCTTGTCGACAGTAACGTTCCTGAATCAGCACAGCGCATTGTTTCACACTCTAGAACAAGGTATTCGATTCTGGTTGTGTCTGCAGGCATATGAGCTCAGAGGTGCAGGCGCAGTCATGCACAGTCACTCACTAAACGCAGTCATGGCCACTTTACTTGATCCCTCTGCTACAGAGTTCACTGTCACAAATCTAGAAATGATCAAGGTAGGGTGACACTTGTTTGTCCTTGTTCCTGCTGTGACAAGCAAGGCCAAGGCAAGCTGCAACTTGGCTGCAGGTTGTCATGAATCATATTTGGTGGCATGTGCATGTTGCTTGGTTGAAGTGTGGCCTTATGAGCAAAGCAAGCATGCCGTGACATCCTCTGTCAAACCTTGCAGGGAATTGCAGGCCATGGCTACTATGACAACTGCACTGTCCCAATCATTGAGAACACAGCCAGAGAGTGCGAGCTGACAGATCGCTTGAGGCAAGCTATCAAAAGTTACCCCAAGTCTCAAGCTGTCCTTGTGCGACGACATGGTGTGTATGTCTGGGGCAATACTTGGATCCAAGCCAAAACTCAGGCTGAATGCTATGACTACCTCTTTGAGTCAGCAATCAAGCTAAGGAGCCTAGGCATTGATGCATCCAAGCCCTCTGCTAGCGCCCCTGCTGCTGTTGCCAATGGTGCAGCAGTCAAGGGTGCATTGCACAATGGGCATGCTCAGAACGGACATACAGGTGAGTGAGTCATGTGTGTGCAAGCCCAGTGCTTTTCACTTTGCCCACTGTGACTAATTTTGAAGACCCGCTGCATCTTCTCTTTGCCACTGCATGGCCTGTCAAAGAATGTTGACATGGTTTCCAAAGTCCAGTCAGAAGTTCTATCTCCCTTGCCTTCATGTTTAGGACAGCATGTCACCAGCATCCTGTAATCAAGTGTTTTCTGACAACAAGGGCTCTGCAAAACGTGTGTCACAGCCAACAGTCTTAACAGCTGTCCTATCACTGCAGATGCTGAGCGACCTTCTAAGAGGCACAAGGGCCGGGCCCAAGATGCCCTGCAGGTGGTGGTCCTAGACATTGAGGGGACTGTGGCACCTATCTCCTTTGTGTATGATGTCATGTTCCCATATGCCAAAAAGAAGCTGCAGTCTTACCTAGAGAAGAACTGGGACACTGCTGAAATGCGCAGCGAAGTTCAACAGCTACAGGCAGAGGTTAGCTTTTGCCAGATTCTTGCAGTGCAGTTTGCAGTCACAGCAATTGCTTGCAGCACATGCCAATTGTGCATGCAGTGCTATGTGCTTTTCTCTCAGTATGCTGTTGGCAAGGTTGACATATGCAGGAAAGGTTGTTTGCTGAGTTCTGTTCATCATTGTTACAGGCGGCGCATGAACGCCATGTGCATGTGCAGGCAAAGCTAGACAGTACACTAGTTGGTGCAAAGGAGGTTGCGTCATCTGATACGGCCACAGCCATTGCAGGCATTGTGAAGTTTGTTGGAGAGTTGATGCGGCAAGACAAGAAGCTCACCATCCTCAAAACTTTGCAGGTAGAGCCCATTGGTATGAGCATGAAACCTGACATCGACTCATCAACACAGGAACATGCTGTTTGTGGTATGCAATGGACAAGTCAGCTGCCTGTTCAACAGAACAAGATACTTGTGAGAAACTGTTTGTCACAAACGCTGTGACAATGCTGGTTTCAATGCAGCAGGCGCACCTGCTGCAGTCAACACCAGACTTCCCGGAAGTAGTTGATAAGCTTGCAGGATCGTGCATAATGTAGGGCATCATGGTTCCTGTGGCCAAAGCCTTGTGTATGCGGCCTACCTGCACCCCTGAAGCAGCTGAGTACACATTGCAGGGTCACATATGGCAGGAAGGTTTCGCCAGCGGAGAGCTGACTGCAGACTTGTATGATGATGTACAACCCGCCATGGCTGCCTGGGTCAGCCAAGGCCTCAAGACCTACATCTACAGCAGTGGCTCTAGACAAGCCCAGAAAAACCTGTTTGCCTATACCAGCATGGGAGACCTGCGTGCTCTGCTGTCTGGCTTCTTTGACACTTACTCAGGCGCCAAGGTTGGCCATTACTCTTTGTTCAATACACGCTTGCTTGGTCTGCAAGTGTGTGCACCTGGTTCCCAATGACTTTCTGTCAAATGATGTTGATTGGGGAAGATTGGACTGCACGTCTAAATGTCACTGTCAAAAAGGTGTCTTGTTGAGGATCGCTATACCAGGTTCAGCTGGAAGATGCAGCATCAGAGCATAGCTGAAGACATCAATGACACATAGCCTTACTTGATAATGCTGCTACAGGTGGATTCCAGCAGCTATGACAACATTGCACTGTCATTGGGTGTAGACAAGCCATCCCAGATACTGTTTGCAACAGACAGCTTACTGGAAGCCGAAGCTGCCGCTACTGCTGGCTGGCAAGTTGCTCTCACAGTCAGACCTGGCAACAAGCCTCTGCTAGCACAGCACTCCTTCAGAATCATCCACAGCATGCAGGAGTTAGTAGAGCCTTTCTAGTCACATTGGCAGCTATCTGTCACCGAAATGCAAAGATCAAAAATAATGTGGAAAGTACACTGCACTTACGACTGTTAGGCCAAGATCTTCTAGAGTACTCGTATTGTTGGTGGTAGCGGTAAATGCCACTTAGTAAGAATCACTGTTCCACTAGTACTAGACTAGTACATCTTTGTAGCAGCAATAAAGCTACATCATGGCCATGTGGTTACAAAGCAGGTCCTGTGGAGCAATAAACTATGCTGCTGGAACAAGCTACCGCCATGAAATAAGCTGATGTGCAGCAAGAAACACAGTTCAGCAGTGCCGCTATACGTTGCATAGAATGACATTGCTGCAGTAAGCTATGCTGCTGCAGCCCCAACAGAGTACAAGCTGCAATAAACCATAGGGCTGAAACGATCTGCACTGCTGCAAGACTTGATGCAGCTGCTGTAAGCTACACTGCTGTAATGAAGCAGCAGTGCTGCAGCTAGCTATGAAGTGAAACAGGTCAGACTACTGCAAAGGAACACAGCGGGAACCCACTGTATTAACATGCTGTGAGCAATGGCCCCAACAGGGTGGGTCTGACCTGTGACAGTCAGGCCCCGATTCGGATGTCCGGGCCATGGTTTGGGACGATTCGGTCCCGCAACACCGTGTTGCACACGGAAGGGAACACAACTTCTCCACTCAGAATTGTTGCGACTAGCAAGACAGGATCCGTGCACACAAGACTCTTTCGACTTCAGCAATGTGCAACCTTTTGCGTGTGACCTTAGGCTGACCGTCAGGTGACAGGTCGAATCCCTCGCGAACTCTCGCACACCGATCTCACCTAAATTTGAAATAGCAACCCCTGAACACATTGTGTCTCCCGTCTTCTGAAGTTTACCTTTGATCAAGGTTGAGAGCACGGACCAGCGATGTAACGTCAAGTCATTGGCAAGCCAGTGTACCACCGTCCTTGACAAGACTAGGATTGCAATTTCCGAGGTTCCGCGTTCCGCGTTCTGCAGTCACGGCCCGCAGTATATTAGTTGAACTAGAAATCGCAGAAAGAGTCAACCGAGATGAGAATGTCTGTCTTAATCAAAATCGCGCAGGGTCACCTGAGCTGACCTAACACTTATCTCCACGGTCTGGAGTTTGCCGCGCGCAGATCCAAACTCTTGGCGAACTCCTGATCTGCAAACCATTAACTGACTCTACGCCAACGACAGGCCAGCAGGCTCGATGCAGGTACTGATCGCAGCTGCTGACAAAGGTGTTAACACACCTTGCACCTCCATTTGAAGACCATGCCAGTTTATGCGTCCAGCTTAATGCATCACACTGCGATGAGACAATGTCAACAGGCTTCACCTTTCTACGAAATTGGCCAGAGACCCTATACATGCAAAGTAGCGTGTCTGGACTTGCCTGTTGATGCAGTCCACTTACAACCATGTGCAATTTATGTCGTGACTTCACACTTCCTTGTCCATCAACGCAAGGGCTGCACTCTCAAACATGCATTTTTCTCAGGGTCCATTGCTTGTAGGTGGCCCCTGGTCCATTCCCATACGGGAACTATTATGATACCACCACTGACATGCAAGATGTCTTGGGGAATGCTAGAGCATCAATGAGAACAAACAGTTTCAAATCTCTCCAGCAGGAACTTCGCAACTTGCAGTATGAATATGACAAGGTGAGAGATGAAATAATTCTAGACATGCCATATTGAGCTCCTGCAGGCTGACAGAAGAGCGCTGATGATGCCTTGTATATGCTTCACTACATCATGCATCTCCCACAAAGTCTGAGGCAGCTTGCTCATCTCAACCTCCAACTGTAAGATCCGTTGATGCTGATCTGGTCATACCATCTCGATGCTTTCTGCAGGCAGACATTGCTGAGCTGATTTGGCGCTGTGCAGTGTATGAGCCTGATGTTGAGATGCTAAAGGCAAGCTCCTGCATGTGCTCATCAGCCAACCCTGTTAGCCTGTGTTTTGGGGTTTCACTGATTTGTGTCCAAACTGTTTGGTCCTCAAGCGCCACACTCAACAAGACTAATACTGACAGTTCTAACATGTCATAGACAACATCAGGTAAACGACAACACAGACTGTCAGCCATAAAGATACGTGATTGCAGATTTCGTCTTGCCACCAATAGCTGTGTACATCATGTGCTGTTCAGCCAACTCAGCTGATTTGAGACATAGTGCATTTTACCATGTAGGCTGTAGTCCTACCATGTGGCATCTGGCATGAGATGTCACATGGCTGCTGGACTGAGCTTGAGCTACCTGCGTGTTTGGCACACACCCCTGGGAGCCACATCAGGCTCCTGCTACAGGCAGCTGTTATGAGATGCGGCAACGAGAGCTTGTATGAGGTTGCCACTCTGATAATTGACCAGAATAGGGCTACACTCATTTACAGGTAAGCCAGGTCTGCAAAACACTTAGCTGCTTGCTTCTTTTTGCTGATGGTCAACACTGTTTGCTTGAGTCGTAAGTGCACATGGTGAAAATCCTTTTGCATTGTCTGATGCTTCATTGACTCATTTGTCAGGCCTGTGTGTCAAGTTGTGCAGCCTGTAGTGGCTCCCTGTGCAAAGTCTCATTCTGACAGCCATTAGTACCATAGCATACTTTGGTCTAGTCCAAGCAGCTTGCAAGCGTTGTGCCATTTTCTGCAAGCATGACAAAGACATCTAGTGCCTGAACTTTGACTGTCTTTCGTATTGGACACAGGGACGAGGCATTACAAATGAACCCTGTCCAGCTGGCCATTGCGTGCCGGGCACCTCAAGCACTTGTGAATTTGTTGGCGCCTGCTAGTGAACCATCTCTCTGGTCAGTGGGATTGACTCAAGACGCAACCCCGGTCCAATTTGTTGAGGAGATGTTGCGCCAACAAACGTGCGCCAGGATGTGCAGATGATCAGATACTGCCAAGACCTTCACCCAAAGCTTGTTGCACGCAGGTAAGAATATCTACTGTCTTACACGGTATTGCCTGACTCTGGCTGATCCGAGTGTTCTTCATTGGAGTCATTGCATCCCTCAGCCATGTCCTTAGTATTGGAATTGCTGTGACATTGTCCTGCTTGCAGTATTGGCATGCTGTCAAAGACTTGCATGCTCATCGCTGCTGTGTGCTGTAGTATGGAAGTACGTCGTGCAGTTGAGGCAGAGCGTGCGCAACAGGAGGCAAAGAGGCAGAAGAAGCAGAGACAACAGGAGAAAGTGTAAGCACCCAAGCAGATTTCATCAGTGTGCATATGCTGACTACTGTCACTTGCTGTCTACCTTGCACTGCATTCTATATCTCAGCCATGCAGTCTATCTGTGATTCAGGGCTGCAAGAAGTTGTGTAAGCAATCACAAATCGCATGTATGCTTCTTTCTACACTGAGTCATACACAAAATATATGCTTGTTGCTCACATTGCTCCTGGCGCTGCTGCTGCAGGAGGCAGGAGGCCAGAGAACGAGAAGAACGCATTGCCACAGCCAGAAGCTTCCTTGAGAAGATGCCAGAACTGTTGACCAGCGAGCCAGACTCCACCAGGATGATGGAGAACTTGAGGAATTGGGTCAGGGTGCTGGTGCATAAGGACAACATGGAATTGCTCAAGGGTGACTCAGCGCTTGGCACAGCTTACAACAAGGGATTGTGCAAGGCTTTGCTGGCTGCTGCTGTCCATGGCAGGTCTGAAGCCATTCCTGAGTTGATGGGGGTACTCAGGTGTGCTACAGATCAGCAGGCTTCTTGTACCATGATGCTGCCTGTCAGAAAGGACCTGCTGCTCTCCTGACTAGCCCACCAACTTGATTTTGGCTTGCACTGTTGCATGCAGCTTTATGAGTGATGCAGACATGCCCTGCCAACATGACTTGTTTTCACAAAAGCTTTTGTCAATGGTTGTCCAAGCACAGCATCCACATTCTCACAATATGCGTTGTTCCTTTGTCTCTCAGTTTGGCAGAGCTGTTTGCCTCTATTGGCTTTGCTTTGAGTTGCAGCATATTTGTAATCTTTACCAAAGATTGTGTGCACATCAATATTGCATGTTTACAATTGATCCTACTGATGAGGTGCAGGGGTATCAAATGGGAGGAGTTGGAGATCTGGCCTCAGTTGCAGGCAGCTAGGGTTCTTCTGCTGCAGCAAGGCATTGAACAGGGCCAACCTGCTGCTGTCCAGCTCATGCTGCAAATTGATCCCTCACTTGTGAGGCAATGTCCAAGGTATGTCATGCATGCCTCTGGACCCACCCTGCAGCATGCTGCACATGCAGTTGTTTGTGCATCATGCCATACCTTATGACCGTAATCTAAGCTACACTACCCTCTGTTTCATACGCTTGTCCAAAACTTAACAGTTGCTTCAAAGACAAGCCACAGTGTATGTTGATGTATGTGCAGGCCTCCACTATGTGCAGCTGTAGGGTCTCAGAAACCCTTGGAGCTCGTCAACCTGCTCATCCTGCCCTGCAAAACGTACCGTAGTGGTCTTGGTGTTGGCGAGCTGGAAAAGAAAGCATCTGCTCTGGCGTATGCCATGCTGTCTGGCCAGCATGATATAGTTAATGCTGTAAGCACAAAGGCTCTATTGCTGTTTGCTAGCAGCACACAGCGCTCTACTGTGCAGAATGTTTTCGAATGTTTCTGTGTTGTGCTGCAACTGAGCACATGTGTCTGCATGCTGGCATCATCATTATGCTCAGACTTGACCCAGTAGTCAAAGCTGTGCAATGCAGTATGCCAAAACAAGCTTGCTCTGGCTTGCAATGATGGACGCTGTCCCCTGAACTATTACACGTGTCACTCTGCATGAGAGGTCTGTGCCCTTCACTAGCAAAACACCCTCATCTAAGCATGGCTTGCTTGAGTTACAGATCATTCCATGGACACGGCTGAACACAAGCTTCCAAGTCAGGCCTCTCAACACAGACAATCAGATAGCAGAAGGCAGCACTGTGAAGCCTCAACAAGCGGCAACAAACAGAGAGAACAAGCTGCCTTGGATGTATCCCTTGATGCTTGCAGTGGAGTTGAGGCAGCCAAGCTGGCTGAAACCTATGGCTGAATCTGCCAAGTCCTACTTCCTGTTAGACTCGGCAAAGCTCAGGGACAGTCAGATGCAGGTGTCGTACACTGAAGCAGCAGCTCAAACAAAGTTCAGTGATGAGGCCAAAATGTCAGCTGCGTTGAGGCTTGAGGCCTGGGTGAACATTGCTCGGCCAGGACCTGAGAATGGACCAACAGCCTTGTACAGGTGAATGGCACTCCATGAGGCAGTTTGACACCACTTACCATTTGTGTGTAATACTGCCTACAAGAAGCAATCTTAACTGCAGTTTCTGCGCTCAGGCTTGTCCTGATGTGATACATCTGTTGCAGGGCTGTGGAGCTTGCAGATGCCGACAGTGCGGAAATCCTGCTTGCGCTGCATGGTGATGCTCTGCAGATTGTCTCCATTGGAAAGGACACTACCACCACGCTGCACAAGGCCATTGAAATGGGTGATTCAAAATTCGTGTCACGCTGCACTGAGCTATGGGTCAAGGATGCAACGACAAAACATGCTGCCCCTGTGAGAGTGGATGTCTCCTGTGACGGTGTGACTCCTTTGTTGTGGTAAGCCTTTTGACTGCTGACACTTTGTGGCTGCTGTATGTAGCTTAGAAATATAGCCTGCCATACATCCTCACTGGCAGGCTACATACATCCTCACTTATCTATGTTGCTTGGCTTCATGCTGTGTGTTGCATGTGATTGTACAGCTTCGTCCGACTACAGGTCTGCTGCCAGTCACAGGTTGCCTTCTGCTTTGCAGGGCTGTGCAATGTCAGCAGTTTGGGGTAGCCCTGGGGCTGCTGCAGGCTGGAGCTGATCCACTGCACAGAAGCAAGCATGATGGAATTTTCAGTATAACCCCCTTGACAGCTGTTATGGACTCTATACCGGCAGGTAGCTGCAGCACATAGCTCTGCATTTGCTTGCTGACTTATGAATCCTGTAGCATCATGTGTATGTTGTGCATGCATGCAAGCAACACAGTGAATCAGACCCAGAGTGGCAAGTGCAGTCAAATTACTCACATAATGCATGCTCCACGTGCAAGGTGTCTTTTGCTTTCCACATATGCTGTCCTACTTGCCATTGTCTAGGTCATTGCAGCTCAACCTTGGAAGGTTCAGCTCAACAGTTCTGAACGGCCTGTGGTGCACAGAGGCAAACATAACGCATGTGTCACATGAAGGTAACAGGTCCCATCAACAAGCCGGCCTCAACGTCATCAGGCACATGTTGCAGAAAGCTGCAATGGCCAGGGCAGTGCCTAAAGCTCTTGCGGCAAAAGCAGACTTGCTAGCTGCCGAGAAGAAGGTTGGTGCTGCATTTTGTTATTACTTGCCTTTTGCTCCCAGCATTTGATGCCAAGGTACTGATTAGTGCATGATTGCATTATTCGTGGCATGCATTCTCTGCACCTGGTGCGTTTCATGCACAAAATTTGAGCCAAGTGCTTAAAATCAATGTTTGTTTGCGGCGCTGGCTTTCAAACGTTTGCGTGACACTTCATGAGGGGACTTGTTGATTTCTGTGCAGATACTGCCAGAGCTAGGGCCTGCTCTTTTGTACCAGGCAGTATCGCGCTCGCTGTTCAAGATTGCCTTCTTCTTTGTGGACAATGGCATAGATGTGACGGACTGCCCAGCTCACACATTTGACACAGAACGAGTTGCATCTCCACTGC
>JAABUK010004546.1_pt1 | contig 22413 bp, 37 predicted proteins | sample 5559141 | NCBI WGS metagenome assembly JAABUK01 (sample SAMN10711869, study PRJNA513367) | rock metagenome | isolation source: Antarctica rocks | place: Antarctica: Victoria Land, Pudding Butte nord | collected 2016-01-03
AATGGTGTGGACAATGTGGTCTGGGAGTTGTTGATGCAAGGTAGCAGGAGTCTGGGTTTCTGAAAGCATGATGATATCAAATTGCCCAATATATGCCCATGTCTCATGAAGAACTGATGTGACCTCTAAAAGGCCTGACACGTTCCATACCAGAAATGAGACAAGGTGATGACTTCGTTGGTGTTGGCTGGCAGCCCCCTATTGAGAGGGGGCTAGGGCAGAAGGTCCAGCACCAGACCCCGAGGAAGGGGCCGGCATCTCTGTGTCTCCATCGCCAGCCATGACTGGGTTTTGTTCCAGGTTGCGGCCAGGTGCTCTTAGCAGAGTGCTTCATAATGCAGATCGCGAGATGGGGGACGCGTCAATAGAATCACCTTCACACCAGTGTACGAGCCAGTGTGAAGCCAATCACAGCTTCGAACGCTCTTGAAGCTTGCTAGATGACGGACACTTTGGAAGTCAGGCTTCAGGCGAAGGTATCCTGCTGGCCGCTGACAACGTTTCAAATTAGCCAGCTTGCAATTCATCCTTTGTTGTGGCTGCAGGGCTGCCCTGAAGCCTTCTTGCAGGGTGACTACGGTGTCGCTGACACCCTACTTGAAGTTCTAGACGAGTACTGTCACCAGCAAGGCTTGTCAGCGCAATGTTGCCAGCTGTTCCACGACGGGAAGTCGCTGGCTAAGAACAAGCTGTTGGGACAGGTAAATCTATCTATGGGCAATCTGCAAGCTGGTAGTGCCAGTGTAACTATGCAAGTTGCGTCTATGCAGATCCCCTACAATACAGCAGGAGTAACACGCATTGATGTCGAAGTCAATCACCCACCTCTTGCATTTTTCCTCCGGCATATCTTCAAGGGGACAGGGCTCCTTATACGTGATCTCACGCCGAGTGTGTGGCTGGCAATTGCAGAGGCTTTCAGCAAGCGTGATGAGGTTGTGCGCATGACTATGGACAACAGCTTGCTGATTGACCTGCTCAGCCTCAGGCCATCTGAATGTGTTGCAATCACCAGTTCAACCATGCAAGATGGCTTGACAGGCGCTGTTTTTAAATCAGCTAGGCAAGCCATCCATCCATTGCTATTACTCCTCCAACTTCTGCAGAATCCGTCTGCGTTGCCACTTCAGTCAGCACAAACCCAGCCAGCAGAACAGTGCTCAATGGAAGCTGATCAGCCTGCAGCACAGGGCTCACAGGAGGCCCCATCCGCTTGTGACAGTCTTGCTGAATCAGCAAAAGCTGTCAAGCTAGCTCCACCCCATGACCACTTGGGCGTACCCATGAGGAATGATCAAACTGCTGCCAACATTGTCATGCAGCTCATGCGCATCTTGGTTACCTTCTGCAAGCTGGCTAGCTTGATACGTATCGAAGTTGCCAGCTCTGCTGCTGAATCTGCACAAACGCTTCTCTCTCAAGCCATTCATCTTCTGCTGCGTACTGTCATGGATAGCCTTGAACGCCATGTTTCTGTGCATTCCCAAATTGGGAATGCAGATGACTCACCAGAGCTGGAGTTTTGGTATGTCAGATTAGTGCAAGTCATCATGCCTGGCTTCAAGCAGGCATTGAAAATTGTCAAGCAGATGACAGATCCTGATTTGAGTGGTGATTCCAAGCTGGAGTTGAACGAGGCATATGCAGAATACTGTCTTACAACGCTTCAGATGATGTTAACGTCAGGCCATCAGCAACACAGGGTGGTTGCAGCCAATGAAATGTTCAGGCTAGGTATGTCTCCTTTGCGTATACTCCCATGAGTCAGCTTGATGTGTTAATGTACGCCTGGCCCATGCATGTGCAGCAGAACTCGTGACAAGAATTTGTGCTGTGCATAGTAGCTGCTTGATGTTGCCTGAGCTAATGATGCTGCTGCAGGCATTTTGCCCCTGATTCTGAGCTGCCTGGAGCGCAACAAGTTGAGGGCATATCAGGCATTCTGCATTCTGTTGGTCCTCGTGGCAGACGACAAGTCCAAGCAGGCTGCTTTGGCACATATGCATGGCATGCTGCATTTGTCCAAGATGCTGCAATCTGTCATTGTGGACAGCAGGGCTACGGACAGTCGTCCCTCAAGTAAGGCCTGGAATGCACCTGATGTCAGCTTGAAAACTGTGCAAACCTAAGTTTAGCTACCAGCTTTTTGCCAATCATTCAAGGGACACACATAACTGCTGCCTGTCGCAGTGACAGTGCTGTGAATGTGTAGGTTCAGAACACAGAGCAGCTGGCTCACTGAGCCAACTTTTGCAAAAGAATCTGAAGTTCTCCCTGGAAGCTGCACGGCTTCTGCAAGACCTCCTCAGTCATGACCCCTTTTCTTGTCAGCCTGTCACTGTCAGCCACAGCAGTTGTGTGAAACCTGCACTGCCTGCTGGGGCCTCACCCAGCAGCCCCACTGGCCTCAAATCCGCCAGTGCAGGGACTCAACAGAGCCCAGCTGGTGCAGGAAATGGTGGCCAAGCATCTGACAGTCAGCTAGAAGAAGGTAGGCTGACACGTGCAGTGCTGCCGTCGCTTATTGCCCTTGCCAGTTTTGCTAGTCTCTTGTCCTCACACATTCATTAGTCTCTTAATCACATGGCAGAGCTGCAGCACACAATCTTAGATTGCTTGAGTGTATGTATGTGTAAGATTTAGCAAGCTATACATGCAAAGTGCGTGAATGATATCCTTGATGCAGCTTGTTGACAGATTTCAGTTACATTCTGTCCACTATGTACGACCAAACGCACCCATGCAGCCCTTGAATTAATATTACACCATGGTCTGTTGCTTGAATTTCAGCCAAGGCATCCTTTTTTATTTGCAATGCTGTGATATTGCAGTGCTCACATGGCGTACACCATCGGCTGCAGCATGGAACCAAATCCAAACAATAGCCTGCAGAGCTGCGGCATGCATTCAGTGGGCTCAGTCGGAGATTGCAACCGTGGACTAGTCACAGCACAGCACACTGCCTCTGTACAACCATTTGATAGACCGGCTGGTGATGCTGCTGCATGACTTGCTGCTGGGTCATGTGGCAGACCCCAACGTGGACCTGAGACCCACCTTTGCAACTGGCCTGGTTCCATTGATGCATCAGTGGAAGGCCTGGGCGCCGTCCAGCAGCCCTTTGCTTGCCAAGTTGACTGCATTGGGGAGTGCCATGCTGCAGCGCTTGGCCAGTGATGCATCTCTGACCCAGCTTGATGAGTGTGACCCTCACTGGTGGACCCTCGCTGCCGCCTACTTTGGTCGAATGCACAGCATCTGGGAGCTGCTGGGTGAGCATTCTTGATGTGCTTGGGCAGGCTACTGCTCAACCTCTGTATTTTGTAGTTCATTTGCAGTTCTCGCAACCTTGTCACATATGTACACCCTAGTTGATTAGCTGGGAATGTCAATTTTCCTCCTCTGCGCACTCACGTTCCAGACTGCTTCTGCTTGGCAGGTATACTGTGTTCCACATCAAACAACTTCTGCATTACTTTGTGCTTACACCTAACAATGATCATTGTTGTGCCACATGTAATCTTCATGATTGATGTGTTTGTCCCGGCAAATTATATGGACAAGCAACAATGTTTGCAGACTACTCATGTCTTATTCTTGCACAACAGAATGTGTACTAACGCGAACAGCTTAGGAGTCTGACACCAGATTGCTTTCATGTAGAAACCATGTCTGTCTGGGAAGATAGACACACTGATCCATCAGACAAGGAGCAGATCCCAGTCATCACAAGTGCAGCAATCAAGGCTCTCCACAGCATTCCCCAGCCGGGCCACAGCATTCCCCAGCTGGGCCTAGATGGCTGGCATCTGGATTTGCATCCAGCCATCCTGACAGGCTTTAAGGCTGTAATCACCAGCCATCCCAGCTTGGCAACACGCCTCATTGCATGTGCTGTCATGGCACATACCTGCTACACGAGCATGGTATTTGCCAGGGATCTCAAAGAAAGCGATCACTATCCAGATGCAAAGAGGATTGCACAATTCTGCACTACTTTGGTCAATCAGCAAGACATGGTGCTCAGTATGTACAGACTCATCCAAGAGGCGCTGCAGGTCTGCCTCTTTCATGCCGACTTCCTAGCCCCTTCTGATGTACACCGCGCTTTTGTGTGCTGCTGTGCACCTCGTGCATTGCCTGATGTGCAAGACCGCAACAGTCACCACCGCTGCATTGCTACTGTGGCAAGGTCATTGCCTGTCTGCCACATGTGCATTGCCAGGTTGTGATGCCATGTCAGTGTTGCCTGTAGGTGCAACAACCGTGGTCTCAGGATCACTGTGAGGCTTTGACAGATGTACTTGACAGAGCTGCGCTTTTCTGTGGAAGAGTTTTATTAGCATTGCCCCAGGTTGTCACCCTTACCACTCTTGTTCACCATGAGCTGCAAACAAGGATGCGCCTGTCCATAGCATGGTTGCTTGCATGGGTGCTTGTGGCATATGTCATCATGAGTTGTAGAGCTGTGGTTTGCAAGCAAGGATGAAGGCAATTCATGCTCAAAACCACATGGGGTGTTGTTGTGTTATCCTTTTGTTTGCTGCAGCCCCCGCAGGCAATCGTGGACCTGCTATGTGATGTGGTGAAGCGGCTGCCTGACGTCAGTGGCATTGCATGCACGGTCAAGCCTCGGCTCAGTCTGCTCTTGGCAGCTCTGCTCTTTCTTTCTGCAATGAAAGAGTTCACAGACCTTACTGTTCCTCAGGTACATCTTCCTTCTTGGTTCTGTTGACTCTGAAGGTTTGTGTCATTTGGTCTGATGCAGAAGAGTGGCTTGCGTATTGAATCCAGTCCTGTGAAACAAGCACAAGCAGGTTGCATAGTCTGCTTTGCTCAAACCCTCAAGCACTTCTTGTTGATGCTCACGTCATGCGTTTGTGGCTGTGCAGAACCATTTCACAATGGGCTACTACCAGTGGGTGGCGGTTCAGGAAGAAATAGACTTGCCATCTGCTAAGTATTTGAAAGAACAGAGGGTAGTGTTGTCAAGTGGACTACGCATCCTCCAAGGACTTCTGGATACTCCGAGCGATGGCAAATCAGAGTCTGATCGTGCTCTTTGGGGGCACAGCCTTTGTAGTTGGGCTAGCTTGTTAGCCAACCTTGCGCGTACAGCTCTTGACAACTCCTTAAACAGGCCTAGGGGGCCTCAGATGATCGATGGCGCAATCCAGACTTATGTCCGCCTGCTTCGTACGTGCCATCTTTGTCCCTTCCTCAAAAGTGAAGGCAGCACCTTTTGAGCAGTGGTGGTTTTTGCCAAAATGCTTTGTCCCTCACAGATGGCAGGCATGCGTTTTTGTGAAACCTGTGTTCATACAGAACATGTTGCGCTAATACATTGTTTGGCATCGGGATCTGCAAACCATGCAAAGTTCGCATCAACTCAGCAAATAGCAGCTTGCCCGGGGTTGGCGGCCACTCTACAGGGCTTACCTCAAGATGCTTGCCAGCTGATTCTGTCAGTAACATCTGGAAATGACAGGAGCACAACTCTGTTAAATTACGCATTATCCATACCTATCTGCTTAGTCAACATGTACATGGATTGATCATCACACACTATGTGGCTGCAGCTCATTACCTGGCGCTGAACTGTGGTGAGCAGGAACGTGTACCAGAGAGGCTGCAGAATGATGTTGCTTTGGCAGGCTTACGTTGCCTTACAGCCGCGATAGTACATGCAGCTCAGATGGACTTGCATGCGTCTGTAGCTCCAGAAAGCTTGACCACCACAGAAGCTGCCAACACTTCTGTCACAGGTAAGAGTCAGGGCAGGATTGCAATGTATTGACCAGGATCTCAGCAGCTTGCACCTCTGGTGCTAACACAAATTTGTTAGAAGCTTCTCCTTGCACCTTTGAGCGTATTGCCTTGCTGTCATAAGGATTGCAAGCGTCAGCTACTCATGGCACTGAGCCAGACGCGTTTATGGCATATGTTGAATCACTTGGAATCACCTTGAAGCAAGGGTGCTTTTCTCTTCTTCTTGAAGACATGACTGTCATATGCAATTGGTGACAAGTAAACCCTTTGCTTGAGAAGCAGTCAATCAACTCTTTGTCACACTTGCAGACGCATGCAAGGATGATGTTCTCAATCTTTTGAAGAAGGTGCAAACGCATGAGAGCGAAGAGAGGACAAGATTGGAGAGGTGTGCCGAGACAGTAGCCGAGTGCATAGGTGAAAAGAGCTGTGATACCATAACCAATTGGCATGGCATATGCATTTGATTTCACCATGTCTACCATACACTCCTAGCTGGTACAAAAGAATATGCATGGACCTCATTCTAGTGTCTTTTGTAAACAGTCACCTGGCCTGCTGTGGGACCTGAGCAAATGGTTTGCATTTTGCAGAGGTCATGGTGCCACGCATGGATGCTCTCTGCAATGGCAACAAATTTTGGGCTTCTGCATTTTTAGACGCTGTCCAGGACACCTCTTGCCTTTTTGGTGTGACCATGGCAACAAACGAGATATATACAATACTGGGACAGCACTTCCACAAGCTTCTGGTTGAGCCTGGGTGGATGGCTGAATGGGCGCAACAGTCCGGCGCTGTCCTGTTGCGAGCGGCGCAGTTCTTTCCACAGCTGAGTGTAAGATGCTGCTCATGAATTCATGTCATGCATGCCTGCATACACTAAGCTCATGCCTATGGGCTCAATTATATGAGTTCACATTTTACCGCCAGGAGGACTTGTACTCTGCATGTCATACAACATTCAAGCCTGCTCAGTGTGATGTGCATGCGTCCTTGCCGTTGCCGTAAACACCTAGGCAGCCATGCTGTCAATGACGGTGTCTCTGTTGGAAAGCCTTCCATTCAAGCACTGGACTGCAAGGGGTGCTTCAGCACTGTGGCATGCAGCTGGTTGCTGCAGGGTTCAATGTCGCATTGGGAAGCAATCATAGAGAAGGAGCTTAAAGGTAAGTTGCAAGAGAACAGAGAGGCAGCAACAAAAGCAGCTGAGGTGGCTGCTCAACAGCTGCTGGCTGAAGAGGAGCAACAGCAGGCCCGTGCAGCGGCTAAGAAGGCCAAGAAGCAGAGGCAGAAAGCCAAGAAGGCTCAGCCTGTCAGCTCTGTGACTCAAGCTTTGGGCAGTCTGGACTTGAAGGCCGACCAGACTGTGGAGGCAATAGCGCAGCCTGCACCCTCTGCTGAAAGTGCCCCCGCCACACCAGCCTTGCTGACAGATGCCAACATGTTGCAGCTCTTTCGCTGCCCAATCACAAAGGTGGCTTGTGTGCTTGTAATTGACCTTTTTTGTCAGCCTGTGGTGACATGTCCTATTTGACCTATGTGGTATTGTTCTGCTGTTTTCCAATATATGGCGTTGCTTTGATGTTTGATTATTTGGCAATGTCCATCAGTAGCAAGTAGCATCAAAGCCAATGGTGACTGTTGCAAGCAGAAGTAACATTGCAGGTCTCATCAGTAGTGCTATTTTGAGCATGTGCAAATGCAGGCGGTGATGGTGGAGCCTGTGATAGCTGCAGACGGGCACACATACGAGAGAGCTGCCATGCAGCACTGGCTGCAGCACCACCCCACCTCCCCGGTCACCCAGGCCCTGCTGCCCCACACCCGCCTCGTCCCCAACCTTCTCATCAAGACTGCCATTGCAAGCCAGCAGCAGCAGCTGAGCCAAGCAGCTCAACACTGACTGGTTTGTGTTGCAAGCCACCCAAGGTCAGTTTCCAAGCTGTCTGGTTTGAAGGTTTTACACATGCCGTCTGTCGGTAGCCAACCTTCTGCATGCTGCATTGCATCTTTGGCCAAGGCTGACCAACACCACCTTGCCATGTGTGTAATTAAAGGCACAACAGATTGGCCTGCTTCACCTTGGCACTTAATGCATAACTTTCTTTGTTGTTTGTCACATATTGCTGCACGCTTGGAGTTGCAAATCCAGGTCGAGACTGTTGAAAGCCATTTGTGTACATGCAACTCCAAGCGTTTCAACAGTCTCGACCTGGGTCTGCAGTACAGTTGCAGCCATAGCCATGCAGAGGTGCGTCTGGGCTGCTCGAACTGGTGTTGATCCATAAGGCGTCCAAACATGAGAAAGACTCAGCTTGCAAGGTGTTGATGGATGCATCAGTGACTAGTGGTCTCTGCATGTCACATTTGCTTGTCTTGCTTGGATGTGTGTCATCGCTGCAAGCAATTTGCGCCGGTGCACCTCAGCCTGCACCAGCAGTCAAGGGCAGCATGAAGAATGATGCGCCTGAGCCTGCTGCCTCTGGGACAGTCAGTGACAGGCAGTGATGGTGGAGCCTGTGATAGCTGCAGATGGGCACACATACGAGAGGGCCGCCATGCAGCACTGGCTGCAGCCCCACCCCACCTCCCCGGTCACCCAGGCCCTGCTGCCCCACACCCGTCTGGTCCCCAACCTCCTCATCAAAAGGACCATTGCAAGTCAGTGTCAAGGTACAAATCTTCAGTGTGACGGTCATGGGGACAGGGCGTGATAGTCAGGCAGCACTTGTTGACTCAGCTGCTATTCATTGCAAGACAGGTGCGCCAAGCTCCTCCTCTCAACATCACAAACAATATGACTGCGCCTGCTTTACTGTCACATCAAGACATGTGTTGCTCCAATATGCTGGCCTTATTTATACACAGCTTGTCTGTATAACCACATGTGCAACAGACTGTCTGGCTGTGCAAATGATTGTCCTGCTTGTACTGACTATTCTGCGGCTGCAGGGTGATGACAGGGGCTGCACCTTGTGCACATTAATGTGAGACTGGGCAGCAACTGTCTGTTGTGCTGCTGCTACAGTCCAACATGGGCAGTCAGCTGCATACTTACGGCAATGTCAGCACGCTGCTACGATGGGAGGAGTGGCAGATGGGTGGCTTGACAATCTTGGTGCAAACAAGCTGCTGAAGTCTTCTTCAAGCTTGCTTTGAACAATGATGACATACATGCTGTAGGCTGAGTTGCTTTTGCATGTTGAGAAAGGACATGATTGTGATAGTTCCTGTGTGGCTGCTATATCCTGAAATGGACAGCTCGAGCCTGCCGTCTCAGGAGGCTCCTGTTGTGATTGCTGAAAAGCGTATTTTTTGTTTTCCTAAAGTGAACAAGGCTGCTTACAGTAAAGCTGAGCTGCCATAGGCTCTAATGTGTAATCTGTCAAATTACTAGTGGATCTCTAGACACAGTGCTGTTCCTTACATTCTTTCACCTTCAAGGTGATGATATCAAATAAGATCAACATTTTTATGCACTAATCATGATCACTGTTGGTGGCATTGACAAAATTGAAGCCAAACCGTACTATCTACCATGTACTGGGGCCAATCGACCTTGAGTGACACACAATTTTGAGGAATGCCAAAGCCGCCCAACCTCTAGTTCAAAATCTGACAGATCGTGACGACTCTGCTCAAATGCTGTGCAGCATTGCACTTGGACGCCAGATGCCAAGCGTCCTCCTCAACCTACAAACAACTCTGACAGGGCAACTGACTTGTCCAACAAGGCCTTTCTCCAGGCTGGCAAGCAATCAGGCAGGCATGTGCCTGGAATCAATGCATCATGTACCCAATCATGGATGCAGCCAAAGTCCCAGCATGCCTAGCAAAGTGTGACACACTCAGATGGCTGCTAACCATGTCATACTTTGCCAGGACTTTTGGGCATCAAGATGTCTGGCTGCTCCCACAATACATCCACAACCGGGTAAGGATGTGCTGGCTTCAGGCACCTGCTGGCCTGACCACTATGTTGGCTGCTGGTATGCACAATTACAGCATCATACAGGCCACAATAAATGGTGAGTTACGTACAACAGGATGCCTTAAACGTTCATTGAGATTGCAAGGGTGGTCAGTACCTGACTTGCAACTTCCCATCTTCAAAGACTGATCTTCACACCTGGAACAAAGGAGACATCTTTTACATAAGAATGTGTCAGTCATCATCTTGTGTGCATACTGGATTTGACTTGTGCTCTCCTGTTTGAAGCATCAAGACACAATAAAGCCTTGACGCAGTACCTAAGAAGCGCATCAACTGCCAAGCATAACGCCGAGCAGCTGTCGTTTTACTTTAGCACGGATATGACTCAAACATGCTCCACGTGCACATAGAGTGCAAGAAGCGTGATCTTAAGTTCCGTGCAAGAGCTGCTTGGCACCTTCAAAGACAGAGAGCGCTCTTACTGCAGTCAGCAGCTGCTCACCTGACAAGTATGCTGTCGGCCCCAAGAATCGCGGCCACCACATACCGCCGCCCCTCTGTTGGATCACCGCCCTTTTGTGCTACTCGACGCGGAACACGAAAGTATTGTGTGCGCAAGACTGTAAAGACTGCGCAGACTTGTGGCGAAGAAGAAGGAGCTGCAAAAACTACCAAAAACTCTGTGCAAGCTCCGAAACCACACATACGTTTGCTCCACAACACGCTTCCGACACCACGTATCGAGGGCGCGCCAAACGGATCCCCTGTACCCCTTACCTGTGCTGGGCCTCCGCGGCCTGCAATGTCGATCATCTTGGCAACCAGCGCAGTTGTTTTCCGGTCGGACCAGCCACTGAGGTTGACGGGTTGATGCTTGCAAGCCCACGCACCGCATGCCCGAGAGTACGTTGCGCAGGGGTTGCGACGCGACCCCCTTCTTTTGCCACGCAACATGTTGGCCGCGTTTGTAAGCCTGTCCCGTTCAAGCCCTCTCCGGTCCTGAGATTGATCGCGCACCAGGCCAAGCCCGCACGCACAACTGCACCCCGGCTTGCAGCTCAACCATTGAGTAGACAGATATCTAAGTTCGCCAGATACAGTTCCACAGAGCAAGGTAGCTCTGCACAGATGGAAGGCAGTGGCCAGGGTCCTGTACTCAAGGTAAGGCACGGCCAACATGCACTCCCTACTTGCGCTGGGTTCCCATTGTGCCTGGTGCTCATCAGGATGTGGTGCTACTGGGTGGTGGTCACAGCCATGTGGAGGTTTTGCGGAGATTTGGCATGGACCCCATGCCAGGGGTGCGGGTCACCCTCATCACCAAGGATGTACATACCCCATACAGGTATATTGTGCAGCAAGATTACAATTGGAATCAACATCCCATACCTATGCTCAATCTGTGCTATCTGTGCCTCTGCAGTGGGATGTTACCTGGGCTGGTAGCAGGCTTCTATACATTTGATGAATGCCATATAGACCTGGCTCAGCTCTGTACATTTGCGTCAGCCCGCATGATTCACGCAGAGGCAATAGGATTAGATAAACAGGTAGGCTGTCTTACTAAACCTGCATGAACAGATATTAATGTGTGCTGTGCTGGAATGCGTCCAAGTGCATGCAAGCAATGCCTGGTTGTTCTGACTGTACAAAGCAAACCAGGCATGACTGTACTTAGCAAAGCATGCGTAACTGCACTCAGTCAACCATGTGTGATGCTACTCAGAGCATGGTGGTGATGCTGCCCGAGCGGCCGCCCATAGCATTTGATGTGCTTTCGGTGGACATTGGCATCACACCCAGCAAAGCTATTCCTGGTTCCAGCAGCATTGCAACTCCAGTCAAGCCCATTTCAGGGTGAGCTGAATGACCCCACTGACCTTGTACCACCTCATAGCGAAAGCCAACGCAAATGCTATACTACTTTGCTGTGTACAATGCTGCATCAAGGCGTGCAGTGCATGCACCAATCTTAGAGGCATGCTCTCAATTCTGCACAGCTTGCCCAAGTTTTGAAGATGCAGCATCATGCTTCCTTTGAGCTGCAAGTCCTTGAAGAATGCCATTTCTACTGCTATGTTTTCTGTTTCCTCAATGGCATCTTTCAAAGGAGCCTCACATTCACAGCAGCGGCAGACAAACTCCTGCTACACATTCCCTGCAGGTTTGTAGACCGCTTCAACAGACTACTGGACCATGCTACTAGCAGTGAAAAGCCTTTGCAGGTTGGTGTCTGCCACCCTCTTGGCCCCTTGCCACTTTTCAACTTGTACAGTTGCACTCATCCTGTCTCCCACAGATATGTGGGAGATATGTGAGGTGCCCCATCACAGACGTCACAGCTTCCCTTGTCTGTCTTTTAAAGCGTGCACGTCACCATAACCAGGATACTGTGGCTACCGATTGTCAATGTGAAATGGTACACAGCTGAACATGTTGGTACCAGACATATGGATGCATGAGTGGATGCATGTGCCGCAAGCACTTCCCCAACACAATCTAGGCTACAAACATGTGTCTGATTCAACTCAAGCTGTGCTGCGTGCAGATTTGTGTGGTGGGAGGGGGAGCAGGAGGGGTGGAGATCAGTCTAGCCCTGAATCACCGCCTCAAAATAGAGCGGCAGAAGGCAGGCAAGCATGAAGAGGCCAAGTGCAGCGTGCGCCTCTTCAGCAAGGGCCAAATACTGCAGGGCCACACACCTGCTGCCAGACACAAGCTCCTCAGGCTGGCTCAGGTACGCTGCACCACCACAACCCTTGATTCTTTGTTGCTTCACTGTGCTCGAGCACTTTTTGCTTTCTCTCCCATGGAATGGTTGACTGGTTTCATGAGCATGGTTGCTGCTTTGCCAAGCGCACTGGCCCATGTTACAGCGCTGCTGCACTGTGATAGCACATTAGTATGTTGGCTGTGATTGGTCTCTCCAACTTATCATAATAAGCCTTGATATGAAGTTTCTTTGACTCATAAATGCATGGTGAAAAGCACCAGTCATCCACACTGGTTAGCTGCCCTTCACACTTTGCCATCTGATTGCTGTTCATTTGGGTCGTGTATACAACAGATGGTAGATGACTGTAGGCATGGACTCCAATTCTTCATGGCTTTCCTTGCCAGTATCGTTGTAAGGGGGTTTGTGCATAGGAAGAAGGCGTAGAGATGAAGGAAGGGGTTGGCATCAAGCAGGTGCAAGAAGGGCGGCTGGTGCTAGAGGATGGCACTGAGCAGTCCTTTGATGAGTGCCTGTGGTGCACGCAAGCCAGCGCTCCAGCCTGGCTCACCACCACTGGATTGCAAACAGGTGCAACACCATTCCCCCTCCCCAGCATATGTACCTCTTTAGCACATCCAAGCATGTAACCCTTCCCAGCACACACCCAAAACATCTCCACAATGTGGAAACGAGTCTTTGACTGTCCCCAGACATTCCTGAAGTTAGAATTCCAGTGTAGGCATGACATTTCTGAAAGAAAATATACGTTTTGGGATTGAAAAGAGCCTATACCACCAACAAGTCCTCCTCAGGGGCCTAGAGGACGGGAAAAGAAGATGGCATATAGCCTTGCATGTGGCCTTGCACATCCCAGAGCCCTGCACTGGCAGATCACTGAAACTTGTATGTGGGGACTTTATCCCCCCTAGGTCACTGCAGCAGTCTCCTGAGGGCATGCGTCTGATGTGATGCTCGTGCATGTTGCAGCTCAACTCCAGTGGCAAACATGCCTGCGTCAACCGTCCCGTCAGTACAATCTGTGGTGTTCCAGCATCAAGCCAGTTTCTGTAACAGCTGCCATAATCCATCTGCCTGTCTTCCCAAACAGCAATAGCCCAAGGTCTGACTGGACCAGAAAACAAACATTGACCGTGATATACCCCAAGTTGATTGCATATATGGCTGATGGAGAAATGCTGAGATTGGTTGTGTTGTTGCAGATAAGCTTGGCTTTTTGAGCATCAATGAGTACCTGCAAGCAGCAAGCGGCCCTCCCAACATCTTTGCTGTGGGTGATGTAGCCACCTCCACTGTCTACCCCAGACCCAAGGCAGGGGTGTTTGCTGTGCGTCAGGGGCCGCCCCTCACAGACAACATCAGAAGGTCAGTGATGCTACATGACTGGTGCAGTCAGCTCCATTGTTTTGCAGGAACTGGAAGTGTCGCGCTCTTGTCACAACACTTTCCAGCTCCTGCAAAACTCCCCTGCAGCATCACATACGGCAGAAGCTCAAGTGTGATGTGCAGACTCAAATGTGCAACCTGCATTGCCGGTGCATTTACATTGGTGCAAGTCGGCTAGCAGTGCACACGACCTCATCTGACATGCATAGGCAACAGAAACTATGTGACATGCATGAACAGAAGGAAAAGGTGATTTGCTCTGCTGTGGCATCCTGCATGGTAATCAGGGACTATCATATTGTGTGCGATGATGCTCCAAGGCAACACATCTGCCTTGAAGGCAGCAGCAGCAGCAGCAGCATAATATAAGCACCTGGTAACAGGCTGAAACCCACATCTATCACTGTAGGTTCTTGCAAGGGGAGGACCTGAAAGCCTTCAAGCCACAGACTTCCTGGCTGAGCCTCATCACTGGCGGTTCCAAATATGCTGTTGCCACAAAGGGATGGCTCTGCCTGGAGGTATTGACTTCTTGCTATTTGTGACAGAAAAAGGTACACAATTGTTTTTGCTGTGATTTTGCTGCTTGCTGTTCATTCTAGCTGGCTTGTCTCCTTTTTGGAATCAGCTTGGCAGCAATACACATCAAAGGCATTTGGGTGTAAGGCTTCTGTTGCAAGCTTGTAGGTGAGCTCAGCTCACAGCTCACAGCTCAGGCTCAGCCCTGACTCATGACTCAGCATATGTGCTGTCACACCCATCTTGCCTACCATATTGCATTGAGAAGCCAAGTGCTCTGCAGGGACTTAACACCATTGTGCTCATGCCTCATACACAATGCAATCTCAGCACTCAACCAAGTTGTGTGTCGCTGCCTGCAGACTGCATGCTCACTGGTGCAGCAACTTCTGCTGTTGTGCTTTAGCAACACTGCTCTACAGCGGCCTGCATGAGCTTTGCACTGACATCAAGAACCCAATATGCATCATCCAGCCTCCAAATCAACATAAACTGGCAATTGTACGCACACGGTCGTGCTGCATGAGAAAAGGCATAGAGTGCCGAGCAAATGCTGCCAGTTTCTGAGCAAGTGTATATAATGGTCACACTCTTCAATCTATTTTTAGGCTTACTGACGGTTTACTTGGGGTGATCAGGGTGCGTGGCTGTGGCCAGTGAAGGATTACATAGACCGCAAGTTCATGAGCATGTACAGCACGGGCCTGGACCAGATGGAAGCCAAGATGGCTGCATCAGCCAAGCCCACCAGCAAAGCAAAAGAGCAAGGGGTAGCTGCTGCAGCAGGTCCTGAAGCCCTGGCTGCTGTGTCAGCTGCCAAAATGCGATGTGGCGGTTGCGGTGGCAAGGTCAGTTCCCACAGCTGTGGCTGCTCAAGTGCAGCTGTGGGTGGATGCAGACTGGTCTTTAACAAACTGATGAACATGCCAGCTTTTGCTTGGCTAAGTATGGCTGTGAACACGTGATCTGCTAATGCTATGCACTTGCTTGCTGTTCAAATACACAAAATCTTTGACAGGGTCTGACAACAGAGTGTGACATGTCAACATCAGCACAAAACAATGTAGGCTGTGCCTGAAGTGGCAGTTGATGCCACAGATGCGTCTCACTGGTGTGATCACTCATGCTGTGTCTTGTTATGCACATCTGTGCAAAGGCTTCAGACTGCACACCATGCATACTTTGTGTCTCTTACATTGCTCTATCTCTCTGTTTGTGTCAGGTGGGTGCCAGCATTCTGAGCAGAGTGCTGCAAAGGCTTCCCCGGCCTAAGTCAATCCCAGGGGATTCAGACATTCTGGTGGGCTTAGATGCTCCTGATGATGCAGCTGTCATACGGCCTCCACCAGCTGGCCATGTGATGGTGCAGACTGTGGATTTCTTCAGATCCTTTGTGGATGATCCGTATGTATTTGGCGCCATAGCTGCCAACCACGCTCTTGGGGTGAGAAATGTTTCTTTCATGTTCAGTTTTTGTTAGCTGGCCATACAGCAGCTGCATGCCTCACTAGGCTGTTGCTGTTCTCTGATTGCAAATTGTGTTGCTGCTGCTTCTGCTTCTGCTTCTGCTGCTGCTGCTGCTGCTGCTGCTGCTGCTGCTGCTGCTGCTGCTCGGTGTTGAGATGCAAGCTGGAACTCTCTGCTCGTGAAACATTGCAGCAAGCTCAGCAGTCAGGCGCGCTTCACCAGTCTTTTGCTAGCAATGTCAGACATAGCTTGCGCTGTCTTACAACTGGACCACATCTGCCTACAGGTTACAGGTTACAAAGGCTGATGCATACATGCTGATTTTCAGCTTGTGGTACAGGACTGTCATGCCATGGGTGCTCAGGCCCAAACAGCCCTGGCTGTTGCAGTTGTGCCCTTTGGGCTGGACAGCAAGATGGAGGAGGAGCTGTTCCAGATGCTGGCAGGAGCCCTTCCTGTACTGCAAGAGGCTGGCTGTGCCCTTGTGGGTGGCCACACCTGTGAAGGCCAAGAAGCCTCCCTTGGTAGGACAAAACTGACAAACTTTGCCTTTGAAGATCTAAAACATCCCCACAATGTAGAAACACATTTTCACTGTCCCCAGATGTTTCTGAGTTTAGATTTCTAGTGTAGGGATGACGTTTTTGAATTCGAATAGACATTTTGGGATTGAGAAGAGCTTCTGCAGCTCACCAAACTGTTGATGGTCAACAAGCCTTTCAGTCCAAGGCAAGCCATGAATGCTTCTTGCCTTTCAGGCTCCTGTGCAGCATCATGTCAGCAGTGTCCTTCATGAACTGCATGATGCAAAGCTTCCCACCCCCATGACATCTTCACAGGCAGGCAAGCAGGCAGGATTGCTTGACAAGTATGCTCTCTCAGGGCATGCATAAAGCAATAACAACACAGAGGCATACATTGCTGGTGCAAGATTTAGACTGCTGGTGCATGTCTATGCATAAGCCATCAGCGAGGCTTGCCATTATGCATTTAGGCCAGGCTAAGCTTTGTCTGCAGTGCCCCCACTAGTGGTGACGTATCCTGTCCCAACTAGAACATGACATTATATTCTCCTCATTTGTGACGCTTCTATAAACTGGCAGACTTCATTGCAGGTGCAGGAGTACGCCATTTGGCTGGATGTTGTCAGGGATACATTGGTCCCCTGACAGCTTATTTGCCACAGCTGTGGCACAATTGGGTGCTCTTGCAATACTACGGCCCTCTCCTGGACCCTCAGGAAGTTCCATTCCCACATACCACAACATTCCTTCTGTACGGTTGCACAACAGTCATGTGCGGCAATCTGTATGGCCCATGCATGCAGGGTTCAGTGTGAGCGGCATAGCCAAGGAGGGCAGCTTGATGAGCAAGGGCGGAATGCAGGCAGGGCAGGCCATCATCCTGACAAAGCCCTTGGGCACCGGCACCATCATGGCGGCTGCAATGAGGCGCAGAGCCAAAGGCCGCTGGATCACAGGTCTGCACTTCTACTCATAGTCATTCCATTGTCTACAAATGGGCTGCAAAAGTTTCAGATCACAGTGCAGATGACCCCAATGTTGGCAATATTGTGACACATGCACATGCAATGAGCCCCACCTGTCTTTAGTCTCATGCTCATCATCTGCGTTCTTTATCACATTGTTAACATCCAAATACTGCATTGTTTGTCTCAGCAAGAAATGATGTAGCAAGTGATATGACGATGAGAAATCCTTCTGAGGCTGCTGAGGCTGCTCTGACTCAGCAGGAGTGCACTGCTGGCCTTGTTCCTCTCTGGTCAACACTTGCTGCACAACATTGTTTGCTACACGATAGGTGCCGTGACCAGCATGCAGCAAAGCAGTGCGGAGGCAGCCAGAATACTGAAGGAGCATGGAGCCACTGCCTGCACTGATGTCACTGGCTTTGGCCTGGTTGGCCACCTTGTGGAAATGACCAGGCCCTCTCAGGCATGATGCACAGAAATGTCTATTTATTGCAAACCCTGCTGCAGCAAGTAACATGCACCTTGACTGACAATAGCTTTGTATTTGCATCTGCAGATGAGGCTGCTGCATTTTGCTTTGTGTCTGCATCACTCAAACTGCATCCGCAGATGAGGCTCCTGCATTCATTTTCCATTGTGTCTGCATCACTCAAATAGTTCCAGCAGATGCCACACTCACCTAGTGCTGATGCCCCTATAAACTTCATCTTCCTTTTTTGCCATGGCGACCTACATCAGTTCTGCACGTCCAGCTGGCGTCACCACACTTCTGCTGCTGTTGCAGCCAGCAAATGAGCCGTACAGAGCAGGCAGTGGTTGATTGTTTCCAAAAGTAACTCATCACTACTTATGATGTAGGTCTCGGCTGAAATCAATACGGCCAACATTCCCATGCTTGATGGTGCAATGGATTGTCTGGCAGCTGGAGTCATGAGCAGTATGCACAGCCAGAATGCAAAGGCATCAGCTGCAGTGACAAATGCCAAACAGGCCATCCAGCATGAGACATGGCCCCTCATGGTCGACCCTCAAACAGGTACCATTACTACAATTCCATGGCACCGTGCATACTTTAAGCTTGTGGTCTCAAGATACAAGGCAAGGCTTGACCAAGTCGAATGGCCTGAGGAGATGTATGTTGAGCTGTACTGCATGCATGTCACATTCCATAGCGACTGGACTGCAGAAGGGGGCCGAAACATTGCTGCCAAGCAGCTTGAGAATGCACATGTGTACAGGCAAGCCTTGGCCTAAAGTTGCAGAGCTAATCTTTTATTTGTGCCTGATGCATGTACAAGCAGCGCTTTTGACAAGTTGCACTGCTTGCAATTTGGTGGGTGTTGTCAGGCGCAGCCTCAAACATGCACTCAAGCTGGTGCATGTGTTTTGACTTGTACAAGCAGCGCTTCTGACTTGCAGGTGGAGGGCTGCTGGCCTCCCTTCCTCAGGACCAAGCAGACTTGTGTCTTCAGGCTTTACAGAAAGCAGGCTACTCTGAAGCAGCCACCATTGGACAAGTCACCGAAGGCTCCGGCAACATTGCTTTGCAGCATCAGCAGAATGACATGCCTGTACACAACAGCTAGCTGTGCATCTTGTACGTACACAAAGACAGTCGTCATACTGGCAAGGACCTCCTGTGCAACTCAGCACATGCCAGCGTTAAGTGTGACCTTTCAAAATTTGAAAGGTCTCATGCTCTCTCCTCTGTTGTAAACTTCGAGCTGTTGAACTCTCAAGCAGTGTCCTGATAGATACATGACAGTGTTCACTTACAATGCCACCCTACTGCAATACTATGTTGCCATTAGCTGGACACGAACTCTTCAGCTCTGTCTGATTGCCCATGTGTCATTGTGAAGTGCTTCAACTTGAAGAGTGTCGAGACTGAGCAAACCCACAACAGTGTCAATATACACATCTGAGGGTTATTACAGTTGAGCTACATTCGCTGTACTGCACATCACTTTACTACTGCCACAGACATGATCAGGTGTTGGATATTTTACCCTGCTCACATGCTTTAATTGTTGCAGTTGCACAGCGGAGGCATCTCTCAACAGTATGCTGATGCCCAATTCATAGAAGAAGCTGCTGAAGCCAAGGTTCTACGGGCAGAGGAGGATGCATCTCGTCTAGCTGCCAGCTTCATGATGCCAGCTGCAGTGACTAAAGCCTTGCATGAAGAGCAAGCAAGCATCATGCGGGTGAGCAGGTATTGTGTTTTCGAAAACCCTTCAATGACTAGACATGCAACCAGGCAATCTCTTTTTTCTCTTATACATCTGGGAGCTTGACAGCATCACATTCAGATATGATCTTGTTTTTACCTCTGCTTGACAAATTTCATGGCCCGCACAACACCTTTGTGGCTGGCATGTCCATGTCACAAAAGCAACAGTGCGTTGCACAAAAGTCACCCATGAGATGCGTGAATTTGGTGGCAAGCTTAGTCATGGCTGCTGCACAGCTGCCTGTGCTGCTTGAACACAGTCACGTGTATGCGACATGTGTGTTTGCTGTTGCCTGCTGCCTACTGCGGGCATGCCACTACGCTTTGCTACTAGATCCACAGGATTTGCCATGTTTCGTGTGCTTCATGCATGCAAGCTGATGCTATGGCCCTGGTAAGGGCAGCAGAGCAGTGGCTGCAAGCGCTGGATATCAAGCACACTTTAGGATGTTTATGTACTTGACTTCCAACGCTTGCAGCCGCTGCTCTGCTGCCCTAACCAAAGCCATAGCATCAGTCTGCATGCAAAAATCACACAAAATGCTGCAAAATCCTGTGGACCTAGCAGCAAAGCGTAGTGGCATGCCCAGCAGCATGCAACAGCAAATGCAGATGTTGCCTACACATGACTGTATTCAGGCCGTGCATGCTGCTTTGATGCCTCACCCAGGGCTTGGGAGTGCCACTTCTCTGTGGTGTACATGTAGTTTATGATGCCTCTTAAACCCTGAACTACATGGATGCCGAAGAGAAGTGGCCTTCCCAAGCTCTGAGTGAGGCATCAAAGCAGCATGCAAGGCAATTGCAAGCCCAGAATGACAGTGCGCTAAGTCACCTCAAGCAGAAGCAGCGCGCAGCACAGCTGCAGCTGAAAATACAGCAAGAGAAATTTGACGGCGTCCTGGCTCACTTGAAAGCCCAGCATGATTCAGAGGTGATTTGTCTCATGAAGGAGTCCACAGACGCAGGCACAGAGGCTCAAGCCGCCATGGAAGTTCTCAGTCACGAGGAGGCACAAAAGGCCTTGCTCACACAGCTAGCTCAGCAGTTTGAGCAGCAGCAGACTTGAGTAGCAGAAAGCATGCTTCCTGCTGGGCCGAGTATCAATCCCAGCGTGACTCTGAGGTGCAATTTCTGCAGGCAAGGCATGGTCCAGTTAGAGCACTCCTGTAACGCACAAAACCTGAAGTCACAGCACAGGTTGGCCTTTGAGAGCAGCGAGGCTCAGCATAAGTCTCAGCTGCAGGCCACCCTGGCAGAGCATGCTGCTGCCACTCTCAGGACTCAGAGATAGCACGAGTCTGAGGTGAAGGCCCTCAGGTTCCAGCTTGAGGCTCAGGCTCGGCATGCTCTGGCTGAGTCCCAAAAGCAGCATGCTGCCGCTCTGCCTGCCTACCAGGCACACCAGCCCACATCGCTGAGCTTGTGGCAAAAGTCATGAGAAGGTATGCAGCATACCTGCAAACATGCTGAGTTCTGCCAGGGCATGACTATTCTCTGACATCGTTGCATCATCACCTTATTGCTGTACATAGGTAGCATTGCTCAAGTTGTGCATTCAATGTGATGCTTATCAATGGCTGAACAATGGCTGAACAGCAAGCGTATCACAAACAGCTCCATGCCTTAGTTGCAAATCGTTGTTGGCAGTCTTTGTTATCTGAAGCGATGCACAATGTGCAGGTGCCCCAGCCTGTCAAGCGCCTGAGCCAGGATGAGTACAGTGGTCATTGACCATCGACACAGGGGACTGTGAAGAAGCGCGTGAACTCTCTAATGTGCTGTGGTCACAAGGACAGACCTACTCAGATGCTGCTTTAGTTACTATGCTGATCTAGCACTGTACTCTTACACTGACTCTGGCTGTCTGAATGTTGATGGCAACTTTTGTGAGCAGAATTGCTCAAGTACTGTGAGCTATGCTCACATGTGCCATATACTGCTGGCAGTGCATTACGGCTTCTGCGCAGCAGCTTTCACTCGATGTAAACATTGCACCTTATCATCAAATTTTGCGGTGGCATATGAACAACCACAGACAAGCAACAGACTTACAATTGATCCAGTCAGCTTTAGGTGTGTACCGGTAGTATCTGTTACTACTTTAGCATTATACTTGATGCGGCAGATGTGTATACACGTAGCTCTGCAACCACAGATTGCCTACATACTGCAAAACTTCAGTCCTCTGGGTCAATGACTGTTTTAAGGCGTCCCAAGCTCTGATCAGAAGCCTAGCTACCACATCAGATAGGTGCATCTGCACATTGTGCACAGTATGCACATTAGATTCAGGTCATACGTATTGTCATTCATCATTCATGCTTTTCAACACTTAGTGTTCAGCTTCTGATCACCCAGTCATGAGCACCATACTTCGATTGTATGTGTTGAGCAATGCTGAACATGCATGGCAACCAGGTCATGAGTTTTGCGGAGCTGGAGCGTTTTCAGATCCTCAGTCAGCAACCACAGAACACAGCTTGAGCGCGCCGGTCACGAGCCTGTTTGCCTTGTGCCTGGACAATTGCTTGCCTATGCCTGCCTAAACTCTTCGAATCGGCATTGACACACATTCTGAGGGCTTTTTACTCTGCTGATATAGGTATAAACACTGCTTCATCCTGCGACGGACCTACATGCTTTGTGTCTGAGCTCGTGGCCGGCAGCGCTTCTATCAGTTTGACCTAGAGTCAGCCCCAGATCGCCAGCTTGCAGTGTGTCAGCACTCAGCCAGCCACTGTTGTAATGCAATATACCACGAACATGCATATGAAACTCATGCATACTTGCCGATATATTTTGCAGTGACACTCTCTATGTACACACTGATCCCGACAGTTTACCGAGCTTTGCTGAAGAGTGCAGTTTCGGGAACT